>Ga0302221_10000006_pt1 | contig 346770 bp, 304 predicted proteins | sample II_Palsa_E2_1_FD_193517 | JGI IMG/M metagenome (GOLD analysis project Ga0302221, IMG submission 193517) | Peat permafrost microbial communities from Stordalen Mire near Abisko, Sweden - II_Palsa_E2_1 | ecosystem: Environmental > Terrestrial > Soil > Palsa > Peat permafrost | place: Sweden... | reverse complement strand
TTGAATTTTCTGGGAAATTTATTTTGATCACAGAAATTTAATTATCAGCATTTTATGAATATTCAAAAAGGTCATTTAAGCAACAACGCAACGCTAATGGTTTCATATCAATAATATATTGATGAATTCAACCTATTACTTTTTTAAAGAAAATAAATAGGCGAGTGAGCAGCCGAACACGGCGTTTCTATAATTGTAACCACCAACCGAATATACTTGTGGAAAACTGCGGCTGCAATTTGCAGTAAGCTGAAAATTATTCCATTCGATACCTACTAATACATTAAATCCAAAATCAAGAGGTTTGATTTCCACATTGTTTTGGCTTGATGAAGAATTGTCGTTTGAGAAATCAACTTTATTTCCGAAAGAAAAAGCATAAGGCCCCGCTGTTGGGCTTGACCCTTCTCCATTTCCTTTTCCTATTCCGGATAAACCTTTTGCTGCATAGAGACCAATTGCCATCAGCACATTAAACCTGTTATTAAGCATCATTTTATATTCTAGGCTTACAGGCAACCTTAAATAATACAATTGAATGGTCATGTGCGAGGAATTTTCATAGCCGGAATCGCCCCCTTGGCTGTTTATATGAGAACCATTGCCAAAATAGAATAAACCCGGCCGCAAAAATAGGTTATTACCTAATGGAATTTCTGAAACAATACCTGCATTAAAAGTGCTGATGGAAGAGGGGGAATTACCATAATGCGGTATGGATGTTTCTCCTGATTGGGCAAAGCTTGCGGAATTATATCCTCCTTCCACGCCGATTTTTATTTGAGAAAAACAGCGGGTGGAAACAATACAGAGTAGGACAAATAATATCTTTTTCATTAGCTTTTTTTGCAAGACAGCATTATTAACATTTTTGTTGCTTATAATAGCAAAATTATATCCTATCCACTTGATTTTTATGAGGATCCGCAAGCCTCACCAATTCGTCCATGCGTATACATAATTTCGTTAATCCTACTGCCATTGCTTGGTAAATTCTCGAAATTTGAGATAGCTGACAAAGCTATAATTAAGCAAACTGCGCTGCAACTAAATGATAGAATTAAGGTCTGCATGAGCTACCTTATTATCGCAAAAAAAGTGCTCTTTTGTCTCACTTTTCAGATAGTGATATTGACAGACCCTGTTTCGATACGGGATAAAAATCTGTATGGGGCTCTGCCCGCAAAAGGTTTTGCTTGGATCAATCCAGCAAATATGTTCTGGCCTGACTCTACCGGATGATTATTTAAACGCGCAGCTTGCTATTTTTTCGGCTGTAGCTAAAATAGATGACAAGACCGATAATCATCCAGATAAACGCGCTCAGCAGGGTTGTTCCCCATAGACTGATGATCATGGCCGAACAAACAATAATACCCAAAATGGGTACCAGGGGAACTAATGGCGTTTTAAAAGGCCGGACCAGGTTTGGGTCCTTTTTTCTAAGAATAATTACACCCAGACAGACCAGCACAAATGCCAGTAAGGTACCGATTGAGGTAAGATCCCCCGCAACGCTTTCCGGAAGAAAACCCGCGAATAATCCCACGAAAACAAAAAGGATGAGATTACTTTTATATGGAGTCCTGAACTTTGGATGCAAATCTGAAAATGCCTTGGGAAGCAGGCCGTCAGAGGACATGGTATAGAATACCCTGCTTTGGCCCATTAGCATGACCAGGATGACAGATGAAAAACCCATCAAAATCGCAATACTCACCAGATTGCTCAGCCAGTGGTACTGCGGCATATAAGCCTGGATGGCATAAGCGACCGAGGCTTCTTTCCCTGCCTTGATGAAGTCGGTATATGGGGCTACGCCAGTGAGAACAAAGGAGAAAAGAATATAAAGGATAGTACATATTGCAAGTGAACCAAGAATTCCCACGGGCATATCCTTTTTCGGATTTTTTGCTTCCTGGGCCGCAGTAGAAACGGCATCAAAACCTATAAACGCAAAAAATACCACGGCTGCCCCTCGAAGTATACCCCCCCATCCATGGTTGAGGAAAGGCAAATAAGAATATTCGGTGCCGTCTGGTTGCATCGCAGGTTTGGCATCCGCCGGAATCACATATGGCGTATGGTTGGCGCTTTTCATGAACTGCCAACCAATAAATATGAAAACCAGCACGATGGCAACCTTTATAAAAACAATGACGCCATTGACAACGGCGGATTCCTGCATTCCTTTTATCAGTAAAAGGGTGAGGGCTAGTAATATAAACAATGCCGGGATATTGATGATGCCATGGTGCATCACCTGATTGGCATCCAGGGCATGCTGCAAGGGGGAGTGGCACCATTCATACGGTATCCGCTTACCTATGAGATTGTTCAGATATTCGCTCCAGGAGATAGAAACGGTTGCCGCACCGAGGGCGTATTCCAAAATCAGGGCCCAGCCAATGATCCATGCGATGATTTCTCCCATGGTAGCATACGCATAGGTATAGGCGCTGCCTGCAATAGGTATAATAGAGGCGAATTCCGCGTAGCAAAGACCTGCAAATGCACAGCCAACTGCAGCTACAATAAAGGATATGGTAACTGCCGGACCCGCATGTTCTCCAGCCGCGGCAGCAGTTCTGACAAATAAACCGGCCCCAATGATGGCGCCAATACCAAGGGCAATCAGACTCCATACTCCCAGCGTTCGTTTTAATCCTTTCTCAGAATCGGCTGCCTGTGAAAGCAGCATGGAGAGCGATTTTTTGCGGAATAAACTCATATAGTTGGTAGTTGGTTTAGGTGATCAGGTTATAATAACCCAAAATAAACAAATTATCGATACGAGATCCAATTCTTTGGCAATCATTGGAATTTAAAGAATCAAAGTTTTGCCAAGTCAATATTTTTCGATTTTTTGCAGGTTCATAATCATCTATGAAGAAAATCGGACTTACCGGATGGATATTGTTTGCCATGATTGCCGGAGTGTCCGTTGGCCTCCTGGTGCACCATCAGGCATCCAAGGAATGGATAGGAAATTTTTCCTACTATATTCTGATTTTGACCGATATATTCCTGAACCTGATCAAGATGATCATTGCACCCCTGGTATTTTCAACCCTTGTGGTTGGGATTGCCAAATTAGGTGATATCAAAGCCGTTGGCAGGATTGGAGGAAAAACACTGCTATGGTTTATTGGTGCATCCTTGCTATCCCTGTTGCTTGGTCTCATCGTCATGAACCTGACCGGTCTTGGATCGGATCTCCACCTTCCTCTCCCTGATCCTGCTATTCAAACGGGAGTACCTGTGTCGGCTCTATCCTTTAAGAATTTTGTCTCGCATGTTTTTCCAAAAAGTGTGATTGAATCCATGGCCAATAATGAAATCCTGCAGATCGTCGTCTTCTCCTTATTTTTTGGCGTAGCCACTGCGGCGATCGGGGAGAAGGGGAAAATTGTGATCAGGGCCCTGGACGCCATTGCCCAAGTCATTTTGAAAATGACCGGGTACGTCATGAATCTGGCCCCTGTCGCGGCATTTGCAGCCATTGCCGCAATTCTTGCGGTAAAAGGTGAAGGGGTCTTAGCCGCCTATGGAAAATTCATACTCGTTTTCTACCTGACGATTCTTTTTCTTTGGATGATATTGATATTGATCGCCTCACTTTTTATTGGAAAAAGGGTTATAGCCTTGATGATGGCGGTAAAAGATGCTATCCTGCTCGCTTTCAGTACGGCCAGTTCTGAATCTGCTTTCCCGCGATTGATTGATGAACTGGAAAAGTTTGGATGTCCCTCTAAGATCGTCAGCTTTGTGCTTCCACTAGGATATTCATTTAATTTGGATGGAAGTATGCTGTACATGGGGTTTGCTTCCTTATTTATTGCCCAGGCTTATAATATACAGCTTTCATTGCAGCAACAAATCTCCATGCTGCTGGTGCTGATGCTGACCAGTAAAGGAATCGCCGGAGTGCCCAGAGCGGCATTGGTAGTCATCGCAGGAACACTTTCCTTATTCAATATTCCACAACAAGGCTTATTATTGTTGTTAGGAATTGATCAGGTCATGGATATGGCACGAAGCGCAACCAATGTGGTGGGTAATAGTCTCGCCGCAACAGTCATCAGTAAGATGGAATCCGGGAAGTCCCAAATTATGGTTTAAATTGCCGAAAGTCTAAACCATCTGCCGATTGCCTTGTCTGAAAAAGACTGCGCTGACCTAAACTATAACACTGTATATGATCGAATTATTGACCATCACTTTTAAGGATCTGTTAAGCCCGGAATTCTATATCAATAACGGCGGTTTATGGATATTTCTGTTCATTGTATTTGCGGAGACAGGCCTGTTTGCCGGATTCTTTCTGCCTGGCGACAGTTTATTATTTGTTGCTGGCATTTACAGTAATGAAATGGCGAACTATCTGTTTGATACCGGCAGTGACTTTGTGAACCTCCTGATGATAACTGTGATGGTGATTTTTTGCGGAATCCTGGGAAATTTTGTCGGTTACTGGTTTGGAGCAAAAAGCGGCCCCTTCCTTTTTCACCGGAAAGACAATTTTCTTTTTAAGAAACGATATTTATACGATGCCAAGGAATTTTATGAAAAACATGGTGTGGCAGCGATTGTTTTTGCCCGTTTTCTTCCCATAATCCGGACATTTTCTCCAATTATTGCCGGCATTGTAGGCATGGAGAAAAAGGCATTTACTTTTTTTAACATTATAGGGTGCGCGGCCTGGGCGAGCAGCATGTTGTTTGCAGGCCATTACCTGTACCGCTTTTTTCTGAGACATTATGATTTTGATCTAAAAAAGCACCTGGAGTATATCGTTATCGGAATTGTGCTGATTACTACATTGCCCGTCTTATATAAAATATTCTTTGGCAAAAAATCTCCAGACCGGGCTGAAATGAACTCCGGTAAATAACAAGCAATCGATGGATCAAAAAAATCACTCAGTCCTGAATATTGCCGTGATCATCGGTGCTCTTGGATATTTTGTAGACATCTATGACCTTTTGTTATTCAGTATTATCCGGGTGCCTTCATTAAAATCCCTGGGCCTTGCCGGCGATCAGATTGCGATGCAAGGGCTACATATCATCAATATTCAGATGATTGGCTTATTGGTCGGCGGGATCATCTGGGGCATACTTGGAGATAAAAAAGGAAGACTAAAGGTTTTGTATGCCTCGATCATTCTTTATTCATTAGGCAATATAGCCAACGGCTTTGTACAGACTGTGGGTCAGTATGCAGCGGTGCGTTTTGTAACAGGGATTGGCCTGGCAGGTGAATTAGGAGCGGGCATTACCCTGGTGAGTGAATTGCTGCCAAAAGAAAAAAGGGGGATTGGCACTTCGCTGGTTGCGGGTATTGGCCTGACGGGTGCTGTTTTTGCCTTTATAATCAAAGAGAATTTCCAATGGCGCACCTGTTATTTCATAGGGGGCGGTCTGGGATTCCTCCTGCTTTTGCTCCGTGTCGGAGTTTTGGAATCCGGGATGTTTAAAAGCGTAGCCAAGACCGACGTCCGGAAAGGCAATTTCCTTATGCTATTCACAAACGGCCGGCGGTTTAAGAAATACCTGGCAGCCATTCTGATCGGCTTGCCGACCTGGTATGTGATTGGGCTGCTTATTACATTTTCAGATAAATTCGGGGAGAAAATGCATATCCGGGGAACCATTGATCCGGGTAGGGCTGTCATGTTCGCATATATTCTCATTTCTATCGGCGATATTGCCGTAGGTTTTGTGAGCCAGGCCCTGAAAAGCAGGAAAAAAGCCGTTTGGCTTTTCTATCTGTTCACCGCAGGTTCGATCATTTGGTTTTTTAATCTTCAGGGTCAATCCGCCTCTATGCTTTACCTGGCTGCGGCGGCTTTGGGGTTTGGTACTGGTTTCTGGGCTATTTTTGTAACTATGGCGGCAGAACAATTTGGCACCAATATCCGGGCTACAGTTGCTACGACGGCACCCAATATGGTGCGGGGTTCATTATATCTTGTTTCCATGTTATTTGTAGCCATGCAACCAAGCTTAGGATATGTCAAAAGTGGCTGGGTGACGGGAGTGGTAGTGATGGCCGTTAGTTGTGTATCGCTTCTTTTTACGGAGGAAACCTATGGCAAAGATTTAAATTATGTCGAAAGCTGAATAGGGCAATTGTCGGGATAGTCTCTTAGACCTTATCTATTAAAAAAATATGAAATTTCTAATCATCCGTTTTTCTTCTATCGGCGACGTAGTATTGACTACTCCCCTTGTCCGTTGTTTAAAAAATCAGGTTGCCAGCGCGGAAATACATTATCTCATCAAGTCCTCCTTCCGACCGGTAATCGCTTCCAATCCTTATATAGATAAGATTCATTGTTTGGAAGAAAGCCTGGATACCGTCATCAAGGATTTAGAAAAAGAAGATTTTGATTACATTATTGATTTACACCACAATCTGCGTTCACTGAAGGTGAAAGAAGCCCTGGCCAAGAAATCTTATTCCTTTAATAAACTCAATATTCAAAAATGGCTTTATACCAGCTTCAAATGGAACAGGCTTCCCCATGTTCACGTCGTTGACAGGTATATGGAAACGGTAGAAAGGTTTGGGGTTAAGAACGATGGATTGGGTTTGGATTATTTTATTACAGAGGAAGAGCGGATCAAACCCAGTGACCTCCCTACTTCCCACCAGGCAGGATATATAGGCATCGTCATCGGAGCTGCCTTGAATACAAAAAAATACCCACTGCAAAAAGTAAAAGACCTTTGCGGGTCGTTAAAACATCCGATTATCCTGCTGGGAGGGCTTGAAGATGCCAATGAGGGGGAACGCATTGCTGCCGTGGACAGCGTCAAAATATACAATTCCTGTGGGAGGTTCAGCCTGAATGAATCTGCTGACCTGGTCCGCGGTGCGAAACTGATAGTGACGAATGATACCGGCTTAATGCATATAGCCGCTGCTTTCAAAAGGCCAGCGGTCACACTTTGGGGCAATACGGTGCCGGAGTTCGGTATGTATCCCTATTATGGCGATCAATACCTGTCTACTTTGACAGAATTGCCCTACGATATTTTTGAGATTAAGCACCTAAGTTGCCGTCCCTGTTCCAAAATCGGCTATGACGTTTGCCCCAAAGGTCATTTTAAATGTATGGAGAGGATTGAAAACCGGTTGTTGGTGGAAAGGATCAATAAAAGAATCTACGGATAGGGCTATTTGATGTGCTGACCCAGCCAGCTGCCATCTTTTTCAAAGAAATTAAAACCAAAAACCGAATCAAAACATAAGTATCTTCCTGTCCATCCTCCATCTGTGTCAAAAAAATTATAGATCCCATTTGCGGCTTTTACAAAAAAACCGGTCCATTCGCTTTGGTTATTGAATGACAGCATTAATTGTTGGGTAGCCACGGAAACATATCCGATGACTTCATCATCTTTATTGAACAAATAAAGTCCTTTCCAGGTGGGATTTCTTGGATGATATTCATTATGAAACATAGGGTTGAGGTCTTTGTTGATGTTGGGATTAAACTCAAAATGGTTGGTAGGATTAATGGTGCTGTTGAAAACGGGGTTCACGTCATTATTGTGTAATGGATTGATATTCCAGTTGAATTTCGGATTGATATTGGAATTCTTTTCGGGATTGATCAGCGAATTGAAGTTGGGGCTCAAATTGTTATCGAATTTGGGGTCGTGCTTGCAATCCAGGACCTGGCCAGATGCCATTCGGCTCAACACAGCCAAAAAAACAATGATCATTAATAGGTTCTTTCTCATCAATAAATTTTTTGTAGGCGTCCGTACTGAAGGTCCGATCAAAAGTAGATGGTCTGGATGCTTGATCTTATTTAATATGCATGCCCGTCCATTTCCCCACTTTATCAAACAGGTTATACCCCGAGGCATTATCCGCACACAAAAACATGCCGGTCCAAACCCCCGGGACATTGAAAAAATTGTACATCGAATTATTTGCCCTGACAAAGTATCCATTCCACTCGCCCTGATTGTTAAAACAGATCATCACATTTTGTGTGGCCGGCGAAATGTATCCGGATAATTCATTGTCCTTATTAAACAGGTATAATCCGCTCCATGTAGGATAATTAGGCGACAGGCTCTTCATAAATACAGGATTCAGGATCTCGTTGGATTGGGGATTGAGGGAAAGGTTGGTCATCGGATTGATATTGATATTCCTTGCTGGATTGGACTCATTACTATGCAGCGGATTGATATTCCAATTAAATGTAGGATTGATAGCTGAATTGCTATCAGGATTGATATTTGAATTGGCAAATGGATTCAGATTGGGATCGATTTTGGGATTGTGCTTCTTAAAGGAAGAAGGTCCCTGAGCCATTGCAAACGTTTGGAAAAGCAACAAGATCACCCATTCTAAAAGCCTCATTTTCTGCATATGCATAACAGTTAGGTAAAGGCCATTGGATCAAATCAACTTTTCGGATGGATACGGGAAAATGGAATATCAGGATAAGGAAGGGGAAAGAAATGTAAAAGTAGGTTAAGTTGTTTGCTTTTCTGAATTTTCGGCGCAAAAAACCTATAAGGTCTTAAGGACATCATTCATGCTTCTTACCGCTTCAGCGCTTTTTGCAAACAAGGCTTGTTCTGCAGGATCCAAACCAAGGTCAATGATCTTTTCCCAGCCATTTTTACCTATGACCACGGGTACCCCAAGACATATATCTTTTTGGCCATATTCGCCATCCAAGGCGACACAGCAGGAGAATAATTTTTTCTCATCCCGGGCAATGCTCTCTACCATGGCAGCTGCTGCCGCACCTGGCGCATACCAGGCCGAGGTCCCGAGCAGCTTAGTGAGCGTTGCGCCACCAACCATGGTATCGGCAACAATCTGTTGCTGAAGCCTCGAGGAAAGGTACTTGCTTACCGGAGCGCTATTCCAGGTAGCCAAACGGATGAGGGGAATCATGGTGGTATCGCCATGGCCACCAACGACAAGGGCATTTAGATCAGCCGGGCTACATCCCAATTGCAGGCTGAGTTGATACCTGAAGCGGGCGCTGTCCAGGGCGCCACCCATGCCAATGATGCGGTTTTTGGGCAACCCCGTCGAGGTCAGGGTCAAATAGGTCATGGTATCCATGGGATTACTGATAATAATGAGGATGGCTTTGGGAGAATGTGCCAGAATACTGGACGTGACCCCTTTTACAATACCTGCATTCGTCCCAATAAGTTCCTCACGGGTCATCCCTGGTTTTCGCGGCAGTCCTGAAGTAATCACCACGATATCCGAACCAGCAGTCTTCGCATAATCGTTGGTGCTACCCGTTATTTTTGTGTCAAAACCAAGCAAGGCCGCCGTCTGCATCATATCCTGAGCTTTCCCTTCGGCTAAACCCTCTTTAATATCAAGAATCACCAATTCTTCAGCCAGTTCTTTTCTTGCAATATTATCTGCACAGGTAGCACCTACGGCTCCAGCGCCAACAACCGTTATTTTCATCTGTTAGAATTTTTTAATAATGAATGATGCGTTAGTTTCCTTTGTTGAAAGCATTGGTCAGCGTGGCTACTTTCTGACTGCCTTCGAAAGTCGTGATGAGTTTTCCTTTCTTATCATAAAGCGCCAGATAAGGCAAGCTTCGAATTTTGTAGAATCCCGGAAGGATGGCTTTTTCATCCCGGCCCATTTGAATATTGGGATGATCGGCGATCCTGTAATAATTGTAAAATTCTTTCATTTCATTATAGGGGAGAAGGGTAGCCATCACGATTTCAATGTCTTTGAATTGATCTATCGAGGCCAGCAAATCCTGGGTCTGGTGTTTGCAGTGTTCACATTCTGGGCTAAAGTACATGATAAGGGTGGCATGGTTCTTTTTGAGGTTGTCTTTGGTGAGATAACCCGAACTGTCCACTTTCAGCAAACTGAAAGGAGGTATGGTTGGAAAACGCCTGAAGGGGGCCTGAACCGTGTCAGTTGTTTGCGCCATCAGAAACTGACAGTCGGTTAATAATACAATCAGCATCAAGCAGTTTATTACCTGGAACCGTCTGTTTCCCACCTTCCTGGCAGAGAAGGGTGTTGCGGAAAAAGTCAATGTATCCAAATTCATGAGGAAGTTTTTTCAAAAATAAGTAAAAAAAATTTGGGTAAATACGAAAAAGTCGTAGATTTACGAAAAATTCGTAGTTATATGGAGAAACTCACTATACAGGAAGAAGAGGCTATGATGGCAGCTTGGAAAACGAAAGAAGGGAATGTCAAGTCCATTCTTGAAAACATGATTGATCCAAGACCGCCTTATACCACACTGGCCTCCACTATTAAGAATCTGGAAAAAAAAGGATTCCTCCGGGGTTCCTTGTTTGGTAACACTTATTTGTACAAGCCCTTGGTCACGGAAGAAGAATACAAGAAGAAATTTATGAATGGTTTTGTCAAGGACTATTTTGATAATTCTTATAAAGAACTCGTGAATTTTTTCGTGGAACAGAAAAAACTGGGTGCCAGGGACCTGAAAGAAATTATCGAAATGATAGAGGGAAAGAAGGGGTAGCCTTTATTTTGGATAACACTATTGTTTTTGGTTAAAATAAAAAATTCCTGCAGAATATGCCTTCCATGATCTATTATCTGATAAAATTCTCCATCAGCCTGACAGGCGTGTACCTTTTTTATTGGATCTTTTTAAGGAGGCTGACTTTTTATACCTGGAACCGCTGGTATTTACTGGCCTATTCTGGGATATCTTTTTTTATTCCACTGGTCAATATTGGCCCATTGGTGGGAAATGAAGAATTCAAAGAAGTGAAGCTCATGCATTTTATTCCAACCATCGGAGATTACACGCAAAAATTAGCGCATGCAAGTCAAGTGCAAGAGGCAACATCCGTGGTTGAAGGTTGGAGCATCCTGACTGTAATCCTGCTGGCCGGGTCCCTATTAATGATTGGAAGGTTTACAATTCAATTGTTCTCTGTCTGGAGGATGAAAAAAAGATCAATGGCGCTGCCTTTTGATGGGAAAGAGGTTTACCGGGTGCACCAATCGATCATTCCTTTCTCCTTTGGAAATGCGATTTTCCTAAATCCTGATTTGCATACGCAGCGGGAATTGGAAGAAATCATCATCCATGAATATGTCCATGTCAAACAAAATCACAGCATGGATATCCTGCTGGCAGAATTGCTTTGTATTGTGAACTGGTACAATCCCTTCGCATGGCTCATCCGCTATGCCATCCGTCAAAACCTTGAATTCATTGCCGATGACCAATTACTTCGGCAAGGCCTGGATAAAAAGGGCTATCAGTATCATTTGTTGAGGGTAGTCGGCGCGCCTCTTTACAGAATCGCTAATAGTTTTAATCTGTCTTCCTTAAAAAAAAGAATTGCCATGATGAATACCATGAAAAGCGCCCGGCAGCAGTTGTTAAGGTTCGCTTTCCTGTTGCCTCTGGTAGCCGTTTTATTATTAGCATTCAGAGACAAATATGCAGCGATTTTTAGCCATTCTGATAAGGGAACTTTTTTCACAGATGCCGGGATCGTCATGGATGGGAATTCGCTGGAGCCTTTGGGTGGTGCAACGGTGAGGGATTCGATTTCCGGCCTTACAACGCTGACGGATGACCGAGGTTTTTTCAAATTAAAAATTCCGCTGGATTCCGCAAACCCCAAAGTCTTTATCAGGGCAGAAAAGGAAGGGTATGAGCATCTATTGTCAAATGGCATAGGCTACTGGCCGGTCCGGTCTGGCAATACTACTGCTTCTGTGCAGATTTTCTCATTGATATCTTCTAATTCGGTGCATCCTTCATTTTTTGTGCCGGTATGGATGGGCATGGGAACTAAAAATAAAAACCCGGACCCCGGATATGCTGAAGCCTTCCAGATGTATCATTCCTTCAAAATCGAGATGATCGGCGTCGATTGGATGATGAATTTCAAAAAAAGACCAGGGATACTGGATCTCTATACTTCTGAAGACCACCAGCAACATATCGTATTCCTCAAAGACGGAACAGTCGAGAGATACGGATATACTGAAGGTCCTTCAGTCGACGACATGGCTAAGAAATACGGACCGCTTCCTGAATTCATTTTGCAGCGCGATCCGGCAGCAGGTAGCTATTACCTGAAACAATGGGTTGAAATATCTGAAAAAGCCTCAAAAACCTTCCATAGCAAAAATCCACTTGTGAGGCAAATTATATTCCCCGGGGATAGCCGTGTTATCGTCCTGCGGAAGGATGGGACCAAGCCGGAGATTTATGATATGGACAGTGGAGCGCCAAATGAAAGAAAGAAATTTGAAAATGAGTATGGCCATTTACCTGACTTTGTGCCTCTTCCCGCCAAACCGAGCAAGACAGCGGGCGGTTTTGATGGTCAGATTCGCGTAGACATGAAAAATGTCCGCATGAACATGGACACGGTGCCTTCGCGTCATGCGTCGCCAGACAGTCAGATCAGGTCGGGCTTGCTGTATGAGATTAAAGGAATCAGTCTGCATAGAGACGATGCTATGGATCAGGAACACCGGGATTTTTTCAAAAGAAATAGTAATGTTTGGTTGCTCCATTGGAAGTTTCCCGGACAAGAATTGGAGATTTATCTTCAGAACAATACGATTGAAAAATACAGATTGAACAGCAAGGAGGATAGCCAGTTGGTACAATCGAAATACGGTCAGTTTCCCTCTTCTGAACTGGGATCTTATGGTCGCCAGTCAAAGATTAGTATGTATAACCATGATGGGCCTATGACGCTGACAGACTCTATTTTCCATGCCCTTCCTTCAAAAGTGCTAATACTAGTTGACGGAAAAGAAATCTCCAGGGATGAATTGCTCACTCTTGATGTCAATCAGATCGAATCAGTAAATGTCATCAAGAATGAAGCAATCCTAAAACAATACGGTCAGAAAGCTAAAGACGGACTTATTGAAATAAAAACAAAAACTAAAATCGATCCTGCTCCCAGAAATTCCAGCTCATTGAAACCCAAATTATTCAATCTTGACCGGCTGCTGCTGTCTGACCAAAAACTAATATTCCCGGGATCTTCCAATCTATTGTTTCATCAGGACGTTTTGCAATTACATCGGACTGCATTTCATGGGGACACCGGGAAACGCTATCAATATATTGATGATGCCGGAGGAGAGGATGGGATTTTGGAATGGAAAATTGTGAAAGATTATCCTGGAGAGCCTTTGTATTTGATAGATGGGAAAAGGATAGGAAATGGTCGCCACCCTATCGCCGTTTCCCAAGACGAGATATACACGACTGAGATAGTCGCCAGAGGGGATTTGTTGAGAGCATATGGCCCTCAAGCAAAAGGCGGCCTCATCAATATTGTTACCAAAACAAATAAAGATAAATATGATGCTCATATTTTCCATTCAGAAATTGCAGATAATCCGGCAAAAATGAAACAGCTATCTTCGGAATCTGCAATACGCAATATCCTCTATATAGGGGTTCTGAATCCTATCCATGTTTCTGTTGAAGGCATATCAGATGACGATCTGGTATTGACGATGGATTCAAAATATGGGACAATCAAAAAAAGAAAAGACACTTATTATGCGACGGTGAACACTGCCGGCAACGTGTCCATCCGAGTATTTAGCAGGCAAAAAGACGGTAGTCTCCGGTTTTTAAATTCCAGATATTTCAGGATCAATTATTTACCTGCAGAAACTCCCTCTGGCAGTTTGTAATAATGTCTTTGCCCTCTCCTTATTTTCCTGTAGCTTTGCCGCCTCAAACCCAAAGATGAGTTGAGTATGTCCTGCCTATCATTGGCAGACACCGGACGAGTATTTATCAAACCGGGATCCTAAACCGAAAGTCATTATGGCAAACACAGCAGATATCAGCCGGGGCCTGATCATAAAACTGGATGGGAGTTTATATACCGTGTTGGAATTCGGTGAAAATAAAACTGCTCGTGCAGCGGCGAAGGTCTGGGCCAAATTGAAAGGTGTGGACAATAACAGGAGCATTGAGAAGACCTGGAACAGCGGAGACACCATTTACCCGGTCCGGGTGGAAAGAAAAGCTTTTCAGTACCTCTATAAAGACGATACAGGTTATAATTTCATGGATACCCAAACCTTTGAACAGATCGCCATGCAAGAGGCATTGGTCGATGCTCCAAAATTCCTCAAAGAGGGGCAGGAAGTTTCCATTCTGATCAATACAGAAACTGAACTTCCCATGAATGTGGAACTTCCGGACAAAATCGTGTTGCTTGTCACTTATTCTGAACCCGGTGTCAGGGGAGACACGGCAACCCGTACCCTAAAACAGGCTACAGTTGAAACAGGTGCTACGGTAAACGTTCCATTATTTGTAAATGAAGGCGAATTGATACGTGTGAATACAAAGACAGGCGAATACGTGGAAAGAGTAAAATGAGGTATATTTAGCTTCTTATCCTTATCTTAGCGCCCCATTCTCTAACGGTAAATTCATTAAGATGGATTTTAAACAGATTCAGGAATTGATCAAACTGATCAATAAATCCAATATCGGAGAAGTCACAATTGAAGAGAAAGGATTTAGATTGACCGTAAAGCAAAAAGAGGAACCGGTTCACCAGGTGATCGCTTCTCCCGCGCAAATTCATAACCTCCCTGCCGTTACCAGCATACCACAAGCACCAGTTCATCCATCGGCCCCCTCTTCTGCTTCAGATAAACCGAAGACCGATACCGCCGCGACCGATAATCTCATCACCATCAAAAGCCCGATGATCGGAACTTTTTACAGGAGTTCGTCACCCGATAAGGCCCCATTCATCAATGTGGGGGATGAGATAGAAGTTGGCAAGGTGGTTTGCATTATTGAAGCGATGAAACTGTTCAACGAAATTGAAAGCGAAATAAGGGGAAGGATCGTAAAGGTCTTGGCAGAGGACGCTTCGCCTGTGGAATATGATCAGCCACTTTTTCTGGTAGAACCTTAATAATTTTTGGTGATGGCGCATCTTTGATGGCTCATGGTTATTGCCGTGACCACCAATTATCAGCCGTAAACTTTTAAATTGGGTATTCAAAAAAAGATCGATGTTCAAAAAGATTCTAATTGCCAATAGGGGAGAGATTGCTCTTCGTATTATCAGGACTTGCAGGGAAATGGGCATTAAGACCATTGGCGTTTATTCCACTGCAGACAAAGACAGCCTGCACGTCAAATTTGCTGATGAAGCCGTTTGTATCGGAAGGCCTTCAAGTGCTGATTCTTATCTGAATATACCCCATATTATGGCCGCGGCGGAAATCACCAACGCCGATGCAATACATCCTGGCTACGGATTTTTGGCCGAGAATGCAAAGTTTGCAGAAATATGCGGGGAGCATGGAATAAAATTTATTGGACCCACTCCTTTCATGATTAACACCATGGGAGACAAAATCAGCGCAAAAGAAACCATGATCAATGCCGGCGTGCCCGTTATTCCGGGTGGGAAAAAATTATTGGAAAGCGTGGAGGATGCAAAAGACCTGGCCCGCGAAATTGGCTATCCGATTATTCTAAAAGCCACAGCGGGCGGCGGTGGCAAGGGAATGAGGCTGGTATGGGAAGAAGGCGAAATCGAAAGGGCTTACAATATGGCCAAGGGAGAAGCGGCTGCCTCGTTCAAAAATGATGGTCTCTATATCGAAAAATTTATTGAAGAGCCGAGGCATATTGAAATACAGATAGCGGGAGACCAGTATGGAACGGTATCCCATCTCAGCGAAAGGGATTGCTCCATACAACGGCGCCATCAAAAATTAGTGGAGGAATCTCCTTCACCTTTTATGACGCATGAACTGCGCCACCGCATGGGAGAGGCTGCTATCAAGGCTGCCTCTGCGATAAATTATGAAAGTGTAGGAACGATTGAATTTCTCGTGGACAAACACCGCAACTTCTATTTCATGGAAATGAATACCCGTATACAGGTGGAGCATTGTGTGACGGAAGAGGTCGTGAATTTCGACCTGATCAAAGAACAGATTAAAATTGCAGCCGGAGAGGCCATCAGTGGTCAGAATTATGAACCCCAGATGCATGCAATCGAATGCCGGATCAATGCTGAAGATCCCTATAATGATTTTCGGCCATCACCAGGAAGGATCACTACGCTTCATCAACCGGGAGGTCACGGGATCCGGGTGGACTCACACGCCTATACGGGTTATGTAATCCCTCCTTATTATGATTCGATGATCGGCAAAATCATTGCCGTGGCCAGGACCCGGGAAGAAGCCATTAATACCATGCACCGTTCTTTGATGGAATACGTAATTGAAGGAGTCAAGACCACCATCCCATTCCATCTCCAGCTCATGAAGGATGAGCGTTTCCGCAGAGGCGATTTCAATACTAAATTTCTGGAAGGCTTTAAAATGCAGTAAAGCGCATCAGATTTGCTGCCTCATTTCCTCGACAGTGATTCGACCGGGAATAAAACTTACTAATTTCCTGATGACACCTTCCACCAAGGCGTCTGGGCATGAAGCGCCGCTGCTAAGAAGTATCCTCACCGGGCGATGAGTTGGAAGATAATCACAAACTGATTGTTCCTTTTTGGAATGATAATCATAGTGCAGGATTTCCCGGGATGACCTTATTTTATCTTCGTTATTTATAAAATAAGTGGGCATTTTTTCTTCGCATAAATCAAACAGATGGGAGGTATTCGACGAATTGTAACCGCCGACCACTATAGCAAAATCCGCCTTGGTCTCTAACATCCCTGCCGCTGCCGACTGGTTATCATTGGTGGCATAGCATAAAGTATCCCGGGTATCGGCAAAGCGATCTTCTATATGTTCAGTTGATAAATCAAAGTGGTTGATCATGGTTCGTTTTAGAAAATCGGCAATCGCCTGGGTTTCTGTCGCCAGCATGGTGGTTTGGTTAATCACTCCAATCCGCTGCAGGTCCCGTTTGACATCAAAACCAGGACTGTATTGTCCTTTGAATAGTTCCGTAAACTGATGTGGGGGAAGGTCGCCTGTAATAAATTTTGCAAGCTTTATGGCTTCGTTCATATCACTTATGATCAACGCCGGGCCATCAGATACAGCATGCGAAAAGGTCGCTCTTGTTTCCTCATGATTCGGTTTACCATGGATGACCACGGTATATTTATCTCGTGCAATCTGACCGGACCGGTTCCAGACTTTTTCTACAAACGGACAGGTAGTATTATATTTTTCGGTCTTAATGCCTGCACGTGTTAATTGATTTTCAATTTCCAAAGTGGTCCCGAATGCGGGCGTAATGACAATATCTTCAGTGTTTAATTCATCGAAAGGAACCAACTGCCTGCCTTGGGTATCCTGGAGAAAACGCAGGCCTCTTTGCAGCAAATCTTCGTTGACCTGTGGATTGTGGATGATCTCGCTTAATAAGAAAATCCTCTTATCTGGATTTTCTTCTATTGTACGGAATGCGATATCGATTGCGTTCTCAACACCGTAACAGAATCCAAAATGACGGGCGATAAAAATCTGAATTCCTCCAAAATCCAGGAGTGTAGGCTTGAAATCCTTCTTCATTTTATCCTGTTCCCTGCGTTTATTTTTTATGGCAGTGATCAGCGGACTCCGGTAAATGATGGGCACATTGAATGTCTTCATGCACAGCAAAGTTACAATCGATTTCCAAATTGAGCGGAACCAAATTAATCCTATCTTCCCTTTTTATAGATTGATTCATTATGGGTTATCAAGCGTTGGAATGGAGCCGTACTGCGAACATTTATGAAGTCAACTTACGGCAATATACACCTGAAGGGAGTTTTGAGGCCTTTGCAAAAGAAATGCCCCGTTTGAGGGATATGGGGGTGGATGTCCTTTGGTTCATGCCCATAACGCCGATCAGTATGGTAAAAAGACTGGGCAGCCTCGGCAGTTATTATGCCTGCTCGGATTATGAAGCAACCAATCCGGAATTTGGGAGCATTGATGATTTTAGAATTCTTGTATACAAAGCGCATCAATTGGGATTTAAGGTGATCATTGATTGGGTTGCCAATCATACGGGTTGGGATCACCGTTGGACCAAGGAACATCCGGATTTCTACAAGAAGGAATTAAATGGAAATTTTTATGATTCCAATGGTTGGGAGGATGTGATTGATCTGAACTTTGATAATAAAGACATGCGGCAAAAATTGATTGCAGCCATGAAGTTTTGGGTTGATCGTGCCGATATTGATGGATTCCGCTGCGATATGGCGATGCTGGTCCCTTTGGATTTTTGGATTGAGGCAAGAACAACGCTGGATGCAGACAAGAAACTTTTTTGGCTCGCGGAATGCGAAGATGCTCCTTATTTCACCATTTTTGACGCTGCCTACGCTTGGAAATTCCTGCATAAGATGGAGGATTACTGGAAAAAAACGACGGACATTCCGGGTCTTGATGAGGTTCTTGGGGGATATAGCCAGATCTTTCCACAGACCACCATGTATCTTTTATTTACCAGTAACCATGATGAGAACTCCCATACCGGAACGGAGTATGAAAGGATGGGGGATGCGGCAAAACCTTTTGCCGTATTGTGTTGTACCTGGAATGGCATTCCCCTCATCTATAGCGGTCAGGAAATGCCCAATGAAAAGCGCCTGAAATTTTTTGATAGGGATCCGATAACATGGACGGGAGATTATGCCTTGCATGATTTTTACAAGACCTTACTGAACCTGCGGAAACGAAATCCAGCGCTGCGCGCAGGAGATAATGCAGTAACCAGTTACCGGTTGCAAACTAATCAGCAAGAACGTTGTTTTGCTTTTATACGCCGCAATGGTGCCGATGAAGTTTTGGTCATACTGAATTTATCTTCAGTTCAGCAAACCCTTACACTCGCCAGTCCGGAGCTGGAGGGGATATTTAAAAATTGTTTTACCGAGGAAACGTTTGATGTATCTGCGGATCTTCCATTTGAACTATTGCCCTGGGATTTCCGGGTTTTTGAGAAATAGCCGTCTGGTAATTCATACGCAAAAAACAAAGGTTAATGATATATCATTGCCCCATTTTTGAATAAACAGAACCGAGTAAAAGAAAACCCCGGACAAAAGACCGGGGTTCACAGATAATGTCCAACCTTATTTTCACTCGTCGTTATTAATTCTTAAGGGGTAAGTGAATGCGCCTTCATAATTTGGATATACGCCTTCCAATTTTATAGATGCATTCCCCGCACTCTCCAATGCTTTTCTGAATTCGTCCATGGTTGTTACTTCTTCTCCGTTTACTTTCAGAATAATAAAGCCTTCTTCCATCTTGGTCTTGCTGAACAATCCCTTTTCATCAATCCCCTTGACCAGGATGCCGCCTTTGATTCCAAGCGATCCTGCATCTTTCTTTCCCAATGGGACAAGCTCAGCTCCGAGTTTATCCAACACGGAATTTTTTACGACATCTGTAGTTCCTGAATTATTGCGCAATATGATGTTGGTACTATATTCCTTACCCTCGCGCTTGTAGTTGACCAACACTTTATCACCTGGGCGGTAAGTCGCAATTTGACCAACCATTTCAGCACCATTATTTATAATCACGCCATTCAATTTCGTGATCAGGTCTCCCTTTTTGATACCAGACTCGGCAGCGGCCCCATTCGGAGTGACTTCCATGACGTACACGCCCTCTTCATCGTTTATCCCTGCTTGTTTTTTGGCTTCGTCGCTCAGGTTGTCTTTTGCATATTGAATCCCCAAATATGCTCTTTGCGGTGTGCCATATTTCATCAGGTCACCCACGATTTTTTTAACGATATTCACGGGGATGGTAAATGAATAACCGGCGTAGGATCCTGTTGGAGAGGCAATAGCTGAATTAATGCCAACTAATTTCCCTTCTGTATTGATTAGCGGTCCTCCGCTGTTGCCCGGATTTACCGCGGCATCAGTCTGGATGAAGGACTCGATTGGTGATTTGCTCTGACGGGTATTGATATCAAGGGAACGGCCTTTAGCGCTTACGATACCTGCGGTGACGGTCGTTTCCAGATAAAGGGGGTAACCTACTGCAAGTACCCACTGGCCGATCTTTACATCATCGGAATTTCCATATAATAAAAAAGGTAAACCTTTAGCATCGATTTTAACCACGGCTAAATCGCTGCTTGGATCAGTGGCCACTATTTTGGCTTTGAAGGATTTTTTATTGCTTAGTGTGACTGCGACTTCGTCGGCGCCATCAATAACATGGTTATTGGTGACGATATATCCATCTTCGCTGATGATAACTCCCGAGCCAGATGCCATTTCAGGCATTGAGCGGGAACGGTCTCCGAAAAAATCATCCGGATCAATCCCAAACAGATCTGAAAATGGATTCTTTCTAGGCAGGTTATTGCTTGCAATCCTATTTGTTTTGGTCTTGATATGCACGGTAGCGGGAATGGCGATACTGGCCGCGTCGGTGAAATCGACCGGTCCTCCAGAAAATTTATTTTCACCATTAAAGAATTTTGCATAGTTCACCGGGATTTTGCTGGAATCCTGTGAATAAGTGTAAGTCTTGGGCACCATAAAATGGTTATAACCCCAAAGTGTAGCGACGGCTGTGGAACCACTCAAAAGGATAATTGCTAGGGCTTGTCTCGCTTTCATGTATGATTAGTATTTAGAATCGGTGATAGTAAAAAATAATATGCCATTGTAACTACAAAATAACCTCATTGTTCAGAATCTCTACAGTGTTCCATCCCATTTAACAAATTATTTACTAAGTGTTTCGTAGATGGGTCTTCCCCAAAATTACAAAAGAAAATTAGCATTTTATATACTGCCAATTCTTCAGCATCTCTGCAAAAACTGAAGGGTATCCGCCCCATCTGCATAATCGGTCAAAGTGGGTCTTTGTGCCAGTCCAAAAGGGGTCTGATTTTGCCCGATTATGCATTGCAGGCCTTCATCAGCCTTTAATACACTTAGAACGTCATCTTCATGTTCATAGTATTCAAAATTGAGGACACTAATTGGGGAATTTAATAGGGCACTTTGGGTAATCAATAAGGGTCCGGCAGCCATAAAGTATGTATTATTCAATAGTAACACAGCCAACTGATAATCATAGTTGTTCCTGTATTTATGATGGTCCAGCTGCCAAACGTATTTACTAAGCGCAGCCAGAAATGGGGTAAAATCGTAATTCCTTGGGACATACATCTTACTGACATTACGGCAACCTAATCCAAAGTAGAGACAAAGGTCATCGGTAAATCCCGCCAGTTCGTTTTCTGTCTCGTTTCCGGTCAAAATTCCTGCAGAACTCCGGTTGCGCCGGATAAGGTGGGGATATTTTGCAAAATAATATTCAAAATACCTGCTGGAATTATTGCTTCCTGTGGCAATATAGGCATCGCAGCCTTTCATCATTTCGGCAAAACAGACCAGGTGACGGGTGCTTGGTTCCAAAGAATGCAAATGCTCTACCAAATGGCGGATCAGGGCGCTGTCCTTGGCAGATGGCTTTACGGTTTGCCGGTGGCCGGACACAAAGACCGATAGAAAATCATGAAAACCGACCAGGGGTATATTGCCGGCCATGATCAGGCCAATATTTTTGGGGATGGGAACCTCTGCCTGCAAATGGTAGGAAGACACCCAGGCTTCTAATTTGTCTCTCTTAAGATAGGCATCGACAATATTTGTGATTGCCACGTGAATAAATTCTGGAATAAACCACCCGTTTTCTGCATGAGCGCGTTCTTTGGCGGTCTGCCAGGGTGGATCACCGGATAACATATAGTCTCCTAATTGAACTAATAAATGAATCCGTTGTTTTAAATTCATATTTCGAATTATATTTGGAGCAGCAAAAATAACTTTTAATCATCCCTAAGTTTTTAAAATTATGGCAATTAAGATTACGGAAGAATGTATCAATTGCGGGGCTTGCGAACCGGAATGTCCCAATAATGCGATTTATGAAGGCGGCGTAGAATGGGCTATTTCCGATGGTACCAGTGTCAAAGGACAATTTGCATTATTGGATGGAACCATGGTAGACGCCGATCAACGTAACGCGCCAGTGAGTATGGATATTTATTATATTACTCCTAATAAATGCACGGAGTGCCAGGGTTTTCATGAAGAACCGCAGTGTGCAGCCGTTTGCCCAGTGGATTGTTGCGTCCCCGACGAAATGTACCGGGAGACCGTCGATGAATTGCTGGCCAAGAAAGAGAAAATGCATATTTAAATGGTTGAAACCGCCTGTGGATAAAAACCAGCTATAATTGTTGGAAAAATTTCACAATCTCTTATATTTGTATTGCGATTAATTCTTACATGTAGCTCCGGCTACTGATAACAGGCGGGTGATATTTCCCGTCATATAAGGGTGAAGGAGAGTATATCCTTCACCTTTCTTATTTTTTCAGAAAATTGTCTTTTCCCCTAACCATTGGGACAGATTTCGCTAAAGGATAAGACTAGCGCCAGTAAAATGTTAAAACCAATCCAATTGCGCCTTAATATCTAAAAACTACGGCCTTAGGGTCTCCTATTGCCCAGAGTGAACTACCCAACCACTAAAGATGGTTGGGCTTCAAGGACCTATGGCAATCAAATTGCCACCTTTCGGAATAGTTTTGAGGAACAACACTCACTATTCAGGCATCCCTTTTGAGGATTTCTCTTTACGCTTGGATATGATCCTATACCCTATTTGTTCTTTGCAAATGTATTTTTTTTATGCCTTACATCCAAATCACTGAAGATGATTTGGTTTTACGGCGAAATTTATAAAATCGCTTCCTTTTCGTTTATTTGCAAAATGAATAATCGTCCCATAATTGCATTTCTGACCGGTGGCTACTCTGGAGAGGCAGTCATTTCCTATAAAAGTGCTATTACCATTGAAAACAATATAGATACCGAAAAATTTGACTATTATACCATTGACATTACTCCCAACGGCTGGTTTCACCTTTTAAAAAATGGCCGCAAAATCGAAATTGACCGCAATGATTTCTCTCTTACCATCGAAGGCTCGAAAATTCATTTTGATGCCGTGTTGATCGGCATACACGGCACTCCAGGGGAAGACGGGAAACTACAAGGATATCTTGATTTGATGAGGATCCCTTATACCACCTGCGGCGCGGCCAGTTCAGCCCTTACCTTCAACAAAAGATATACGGTTGCTGTCGCTGCTTTCGCCGGCATTCCTGTGGCCAAATCGCTGCATTTATTTAAAGGGTACAAGCTGCAGAAGGAAAACATCCTTACTGAATTGCAAATGCCTTATTTTGTGAAGCCCAACAATGGCGGCTCAAGTATTGGCATGTCTAAGGTGACCCGTGCGGGAGATTTGGTCGGTGCGCTGGAAAAAGCTTTCAGGGAAGATGACCAAGTATTAGTCGAAGAATTTATAACCGGAAGAGAATTCACCATCGGTGTCTTTCGCTTCAAAGGGGAAATTATTTGCTTACCTTTTACAGAGATCAAGACAAAAAAAGAATTCTTTGATTTTGAAGCAAAATATACGGCTGGCTTGACCGACGAAATCACGCCTGCGGTCGTGGAGGAGGGGATTGCTGAAAAAGTCAGGTCTTCCGCAAGGAGGGTTTATCAGATTTTCAATTGCAGGGGGGTAATCCGGATTGATTTCATTTATAACGAATCCAGGGCGGAACCATTTTTATTGGAAATCAATACTGTGCCGGGTCAGACGGAGGCCAGCCTCGTGCCTCAACAGGTCAGGGCGATGGGTTGGACATTAAAAGAATTCTATTCCGCACTGATCCTGGAGGCATTGGCACAGGTTTAGATATGATATTGATCCTTACAACTTAAATTTCCATAAGTGTTTACATTCATTACCAAAAAACCTCTTTGGGCAAATATTGCGGCCGCAGCAGGGCTCTTGCTGCTCATCGTTTTATTGTTCTTGGGCTCTCTTCAGTTGATTACGAGACATGGGAAGACCATGAAAATCCCCCAGGTAACGGGATTGTCGATCTCTGAAGCAAGAAAGACTTTGGAATCTCAGGGATTTGAGGTGCAAATCCAGGACTCTACCTATTTGGATACTGTTCCACCCTTGCAGGTCATCAAACAAGTACCCGAAGCCGACAACCTCGTTAAAGTCAACAGAATAGTGTATTTGGTTGTCAACCAGGCCATTGCTCCTTTTGTTGCAATGCCGAACCTGGTCAGCATGAGTTTCCGCAACGCCATGATGGTGCTAGGCAGGTATGGGATAAAACTAAAGGATACCGCTTATAAACATGATTTTGCTAAGAACTCCGTTCTTGACCAACTTTATAATGACCAGACCATCAAACCGGGCACGCAAATCCAACAAGGGAGCGCCATCTCGCTCGTTTTAGGAGATGGAGCGGGTGGGTATGACTTTGCAGTTCCCGATCTTTTTGGCCTGACTTATCAGGAAGCCAGGCTCGCGATGCAAGCAGATGGATTGATCATGGGGGCGGTCGTTCCCGATAAAGATGTGAGCGATACCAGTACCGCTTATATTTACCGCCAGAGTCCAGAGCAATTTGATGATGAAAAGAAATTAAACAGGATCAGACAAGGACAAACGATCGATATATTCCTGACCAGTCAAAAACCGGTCCGTAAAACAGATTCATTGGATCCCCAGCCCCCACCCAAATAATTATTGATCATCCCTTAATCAAAATATAACTAGCTATGGAACTCATCAGTGTCGAAGAATTGAAAACCAGGAAGGGAAAGGGAGAATTGCTCCACCTGGTCGATGTGCGCGAGCCAGTCGAACACGCAGAATTCAATATTGGAGGCCTTCTGATTCCCTTAGGAAAGATACAGCGTATGGAGACCGAAGATTTGGAACCCTGGAAGGAAGAAGAGATCATTTGTTACTGCCGCAGTGGGAACCGCAGCGGGCAGGCCTGTATGATCCTGGAAATGGCCGGTTTTAAAAAGGTTAAAAATCTTTCCGGTGGGATGCTGGCCTGGCAAAACAAATTTGGGAATTCGGTATGATCCCGACGACGCGTATCCTTTAATCTCTCCGGTCTTCCCTTTTCAAATGCAAGAATAATTTTTTTAGATCTTAAGCGGATTACTACTCCAAACTCTGCGGGAGATAAAGACGTTTTTGTTTTTAACCAGTTGGAATCATCCATTGAAAACCTTATTATTTGGATATTCAGCAAACTTCGCGGACTATCGCAGTAACCATTTTTCTTTTTTTGTTAAAATCACGCAAAAAAGGGCATAAATATTTGTTCGTACGAAAAATTTCCTATCTTTAATTCATGAAAAAGCAAAAAGAAGATCATTCAAAAAAATTCGAACCCACAAAATCCGAATTGGAAATACTCAAAGTACTTTGGCAGCACGGCCCTTCCACGGTGAGGTTTGTCAATGACACCCTCAATCAGGAACAAAGGCCCGTACAGTATACCTCTACCTTGAAGCTCATGCAGATCATGGCAGAAAAAGGGATTTTGAAAAGGGACGAAACCAACATGAAACATATATACAGCGCAGTCCAAGAAGCTGCGCAAACAAAAAGTTATTTGCTTGACCGGTTTATTGATTCGATGTTTGATGGTTCGCCCAGCAACCTGATGATGCAATTGCTAGGCAATAAAAAAACCTCGAAAAAAGAATGGAATGCCATCCGGGAATTGATTAATAAAATGAGTAAAGACAATCCTGCCCTCTAAAAAAAAGAATATGAACACCCAGTTATTGCTTTCCGCTTTTTCAGATGTACTTATCAGGGCAACTTGTTGGACCCTCGTTCATTCATTATGGCAAGGGATTGTCCTGGCGGTTTTTGCAGGTTTTGCAGTCATGCTTACCAAGAAATCAAATCCATTTCTCCGGTATCATATTTTATCCGGACTTTTTTTCCTTTTCTTTATTACGGTATGCACGAGTTTTTGGTGGCAAATGCGGATTTCGTCAGCAATCAGCCAAGATGAAAATCATCTATCCACCATGCCAGAACGATTGAAGGGTCAGATCTCATCAAACCTGATGGCCGTTCAATCAGACCCGGTTCCTGCAACTGAATTCGGCCGTTTTGCTGCCTTTTTAGACAGGCATGCACAAATGGTGGTAATGATCTGGTTTATCCTTTTCAGTGCACGGTTCGTTCAGGTGCTGGCCAATCTGAGATACATTAGCCGCATCCGGTATCAGAAAACGAACCCTTCCCCTGCCTTTTGGACTAAAAGGCTTCAGGAATTGGCAAGCGGCCTGGGAATCAAAAAGCATATTGGGCTGTTTGAATCAGCACTTATCAAAGTACCCCTCATGTTTGGATATATAAAACCTTTGATATTAGTTCCGGTGGGTTTGCTCGCGCAATTACCCCCCGAGCAAGTGGAGGCCATCCTTCTGCACGAGCTTGCTCATATCAAACGTAAAGACTACTTGATAAACCTCTTGCAGACTTTTGGAGAAACCATATTTTTCTTTCATCCTGCGGTAGCATGGGTGTCCTCCTTGATCCGGGAAGAAAGGGAGAATTGCTGCGATGACCTGGCCATCCAAAAAACAAAAAGCAAGCAGGAATTTATCTATGCTCTGATGGCATTCCAGGAATACCAGGAGTCAAATCCTTCATACGCAATTGGATTTGCCCGCGACAAAAACCACCTGCTTGACAGGGTAAAACGCATCATCACTAATCATAATAAAACATTAAACAATATGGAAAAGGTATTTCTGGCTTCATCCATTGTCCTGACGGGTTTTCTAACAGTAAGCTTTTCGCAGACGGTTCAGCAAAATCCTGCCCCGGCTATCGACAGCAAAAGTGCTACAGGCCGCACTCCAAATAGCATTACTGGCGATGGAATACTGGACAGTATACCCACGGGTAAGGAAAAGATCCAGGGGATTTGGAAAACGGATATCGACTGGAACGGGAAAAACTACAGGATCACGGAAAAAAATAATAAGGTGACGGAATTATATATTGATGACCAAAGAATTCCCGATGAAAAAATTGCAGGTTATATGCCGCAGATCGACGAAATCAGAAAAAGCCAAAAAGAGCACGCTGCCATCTTGAATTTGAAAGAAAGTGACCTAAGACGGGAGCAGAGCGAACTGGAGAAAAAACAAAAAGAATTGATGAGACAGATGGAGGATGTGAACCGTAGGCAATCGGAATTAGACCGGCAGCAGGAGCGTATTTCAGGCAGGGGAGAAGAGGATCTGCTTAGGCATAGTGCTGATGAGCAAAAAATGGAAATGGATAAACAGGCCATGATGCTTGAAAAATTGAGAAGGGAACAGGACGAACTGGTAGAACGGAAATCAAAATCCACCAATCCGGAAATCCTGGAGCACAATAGGAAAATGTTGGAGGAATATCAAAAAGATATGGAAAATCACAGCCAAGGCGAATTGCAGGAATATCTTCAAAAAGCGCAAGCCATGGCTGATATGCACAATAAGCAACTGGACGAACTGAATAAAGGTGCAGATGAAAGATTGGATATGTTGAAAAAAGCCCAGGAGGACGCCAGAAAGGGATTGAGTATGGAAGGGGCCGACAAAGCCACTATACAGGAATTGCTGCAAAAAGTGAAACAAAAACAAGAGGACCTGGCCTATGCATTATCACTGGATGCACAAACTAAGGGTATGCAATATGGCATGCTTCATCCTAATGACAACGATGAAAGGGGGACCGTTTTAAGAACCATGCATCACCGGCAGATCGAACTGATCATTGATCAACTTATGGATGAAAAAATCATCAGCAGCCCCAAGAACATTTCCTTTGAACTGAATTCCAAGGAATTCATATTGAATGGCGTCAAACAATCGCCCGAATTCTATAGCGGGTTGAAAGAAAGATTCATTGTTGACAAAGAAGACCATTTTATCTACTCGAATAATGGAAATTCCACGCATATAGATGTCCATACTAGCAAGGGGGATGAAAACCTGACCGAAAAAATGCCAGAAAAGTGAATACCGGAAGGGACAGACATTCCTGTATAAGAACCCTTAGGGGAAAGTGAAATGATTTTTTTTGGTAACAGGATTCGATTTGAAAAATAAACAACGAAATGCTCAAAAATTATTTCCGCGTAGCCCTACGCAATTTCTGGCGCAACAAGGTCTTCTCCTTTATAAATATTCTCGGACTATCGATCGGCATCAGCGCTTCGCTGGTCATATTCCTCCTTGTCCATTATGACTTTACCTTCGATAAGTTCGAGCCCAATCGAGACAGGATCTATCGGGTCACGGCGGTAGCGTATTTTCCCGGCAATGATAAGCCCGATTATCAAGGCAGCCTTCCGGTGCCCATGGGACCCGCCATTCAAAGAGAATTGACAGGCATAGACCTCTTGGTACCCTTCCACACCTGGGATCAGGTAAAAGTCACCATACCTAATCTCAACCCAGACCGTGCGAAGATCCTCAAAGACCAAAAGGACTTTGCTGTCACGGACCCGCGCTATTTCAGTCTGTTGGGTTATACCTGGCTTTATGGTTCTCCCTCAACCTCGCTAGCTCAACCTTACCAGGTCGTACTCACCGAAAAAAACGCCCACCTCTATTATCCAGGCAGGGCTTACGCGGATATCCTGGGCAAATCACTTGTCTTCGACGACACCATCCAGGCCACCATCACAGGCATTGTAAAAGATATAAAGGACAACACTGATTTCTACTTCGGGACTTTCGTCTCCCGTGCCACCATAGAGACCACTCGCCTTAAACTAGACTACGGGGATAGTTGGAACTCCACCTATTCGAATGACCAGCTATTCGTCCGCCTTTCGCCAGGAACAACGGCCGAAAGCATGAACCCCCGGCTCACCAGGCTGATGAAGAAATATGAAGACCCCAAGAACGAAACGAAAAATTATTGCTTGCTCCAACCGCTAAGCGATCTCCATTTCGATACCACCTATGGCAGTTTCGACGAAGGCCACTCGGCCCATAAACCCACCTTATACGGCCTTATGGCGGTAGCCGCCTTCCTCCTGCTGCTAGCCTGCATCAACTTCATCAACCTGACCACGGCCCAGTCGGTACAACGCGCAAAAGAGATCGGTATCCGCAAAACGATGGGCAGCCAGCGCGGGCAACTGGCCTTCCAGTTTCTCCAGGAAACCTTCCTGCTCACGGTCTTGGCTACACTATTGTCTATTGCCATTACCCCTCTGCTTCTAAAAGTCTTTTCCGATTTTATTCCCGGGGATTTTCATATCAATCTCTTCCGCCAACCTGAGATCATCGCCTTCCTTCTGGTGCTCACTGTCGGCGTCAGTCTGCTCTCGGGCTTCTACCCAGCCCTAGTTATGTCGGCCTTTAATCCCGTTTCCGCACTCAAGAACCAGCTGGACAAAAAAACTGCCAATACCCGATCGGGCTGGTTTCGCAAATCCTTAACTATCTCGCAGTTCGTTATCGCGCAAGTCTTTGTCATCGCCACCCTCCTCGTTGGTCGCCAGATCAGCTATGCTCTTAATATGGACATGGGGTTCCGCAAAGATGCCATTCTTTATTTCCGAACCGATTGGCGGGAAAAAGCCGGCAAGAAAAATTCCCTCGTAGCTCAGCTAAAGACCATCCCTGGCATCGAGATGATCAGCGTCGCCACCGACCCACCTTCGTCAAACAACACCTGGGGTAGTACTGTGACTTATAACAATGGAAATAAAGACATTGTAAATCAAGTGCAGATTAAAAAAGGGGATAGCAGCTATTTCCGGATATACCAACTTCGCCTCCTGGCAGGAGTTGCCCCGCAACAAAGCGATACGACCAACGCTGTCGTGATCAACCAATCATTCGCCCGCTCGCTGGGATTCATGGACCCGCAGCAAGCCCTGGGCAATAGGCTGAAGTGGAACGGGAACCCCATCATCGTAGGCGTGGCCGCCGACTTCCATCAAAAGTCCCTCCGCGAAGCCATCCAGCCCATCCTGATCGCCAACGGCACAAGTGACGCCAATACCATCAGCGTCGCCCTGCAACTCCCGCACGGGGATCCAGCCGCTTGGCCCTCTACGATCAGAAAAATAGAAAAAATCTTCAAGTCCATCTATCCACAAAATGATTTCAACTATAGGTTCGTCGACGAGACCATCGCCAAATACTATGTCTCGGAACAAAATACGGCCCGGCTTCTGCGATGGGCCACAGGTCTGGCTATCTTTATCAGCTGCCTCGGCCTCCTGGGCCTGGTCATCTATATCACCAATCAGCGTACAAAAGAGATCGGCATCCGTAAAGTCATCGGCGCCACGGCTGCACAAATCGTCGTCCTGCTATCCCGCGATTTTATAAAACCGATTGGACTGGCGATCCTTATCGCTATGCCAATCGCATGGTGGGCCAGCAATAAATGGTTGGAGAACTTCGCATACCGGACCACACTAAGCTGGTGGATATTTGCAGTCAGCGGAATGCTTCTGGTACTTTTTTCGCTGATCACCATGAGTATTCAGACGATCCGGGCAGCCGTCGCTAACCCAGTCAAAGGATTGCGGATGGACTGATCTTTTGCTTAAGATGAAGTATTTTTCAAATGGCCCCTTCTTCCATACATAATCACCTGAATTCTGGCTCCGGCCATGCTCCATGCTTTATTTTCCTTTCCAATCTTATCCTATTGTTAAATGAGTTGGAAGTTAACTGATCGTGTTTACGGGTTTGATTATTTTTACCCCACAAGCACTTTTAATGACAACCCATGGACAATAGAAGAGAGTTTTTGAAAAAGATCGGATTACTAGCAGGAGGGACCGGACTTGCGCATATGCTTCCTTTTTCCATTCAGCAAGCCCTGGCAATCGATCCACTACCTGGAAGTACCTTTATGGATGCCGAACACATTGTGATCTTGATGCAGGAGAACCGTTCCTTTGATCATTGTTTCGGGACACTTCAAGGAGTCCGGGGTTTCAATGATCCAAGAGCGATTACTCTACCAAACAATAATCTGGTATGGCTGCAATCCAATAACGCAGGCCAGACATATGCACCTTTCAGGTTGGATATCAAAGACACGAAAGCTACGTGGATGGATTCGCTCCCGCATTCCTGGCAAAATCAGGTAGATGCAAGAAACGATGGCAAACACGATCAATGGCTGAACGTCAAACGCAATAGCATAAAGGAATTTGCCGATATGCCGCTGACGATGGGATATTATAACCGCCAGGATATTCCGTTTTATTATTCCATGGCCGATGCATTTACTGTATGTGACCAGCATTTCTGCTCTTCGCTAACCGGAACTAACCCAAACCGCTTGTATTTCTGGACCGGTACAGTTAGGGCCGAGCAACACGAAAATTCAAGGGCCCATGTCTGGAATGACGATATGGATTATGGCACTTTACTCTGGAAGACTTTTCCCGAAAGGTTGGAAGACCATGATATTTCATGGAAGTTTTATCAAAACGAGACAAGCATCGATGTGGGTTTCAACAGCCAGGAAGATGCCTGGTTATCCAATTTTCAGGACAATCCACTCGAATTCTTCGGTCAGTATAATATCAGGTTACACGCTAAACATCTCGACCATCTGGAAAAGACACTTCATTTACCAGCTGATCAGATACAGGATTTGCGGAATACCTTCGATCAGCTTTCGGTTCACGAAAAAAATATTCATCAAAAAGCGTTCAGCACCAACACAGGTGATCCTTTCTATCATGAACTTGAAAACCTTAAATATGATGACAGTGGGGTGGCCAGGGAACTTCAGGTTCCAAAAGGTGATGTGCTTCATCAGTTCAGACAGGATGTAAACAATGGACATCTTCCTACTGTTTCCTGGTTAGCCTCACCTGAAAGTTTTTCGGATCATCCCTCTGCTGCCTGGTTTGGCGCATGGTACGTTTCCGAGGTCATGGATATACTGACGAAAAATCCTGAGGTATGGAAGAAGACCATTTTCATCCTGACTTATGATGAAAATGACGGATATTTTGATCATGTGGCCCCATTTACAGCCTCGGACCCTAGAAAACCAAGCACAGGAAAAACCTCAGCTGGCATTGACACCAGAGTTGATTTTGTGACACGTGATCAGGAACTGCAACGGGGAGGTTTCCCCGAAAAATATGAACGCGAATCCTCCATAGGCCTGGGATTCCGCGTGCCACTGCTGATTGCTTCTCCATGGAGCCGGGGAGGATGGGTGAATTCGCAGGTTTTCGATCACACCTCCACCCTTCAGTTTTTGGAAAAATTTCTACAGGCAAAAACCGGGAAGAAAATTGAAGAGCCGAATATCAGCAACTGGCGCAGGACCGTCTGTGGGGATCTGACTTCCGTATTCAGGCCCTATGAAGGTGAGGTTTTAAAAAATCCCAGTTTTCTGGCAAAGGATGATTTTATGGAAGGGATTCATAAATCAAAATTTAAGAAATTGCCTTCCTATCATTTATTGACCGAACAGGAAATCGCATCCATCAACCAAAACCCTTATGCATCTTTACTAATGCCGCAGCAGGAGAGGGGTATTCGTCCTTCCAGTGGGCTGCCTTACGAGTTGCATGTGGATGGTAAATTAAATGCAGACAAAAAAAATTTTGAAATCACTTTTGCTGCCAAAAACGAATTGTTCGGTAATGATGCCGCTGGTTCTGCGTTTAATGTATATGCTCCTGGAAAATATATTGACCCTGAGACGAAAAGCTGGGTTAATGTAAAAATCTGGGCATATACAGTGGCTGCTGGTCAGAGCCTCATGGATGGATGGCCATTGGAAGCCTTTGAAAATAGGCGCTACCATCTGCGTGTATTTGGGCCAAATGGATTTTTCCGGGAATACTCGGGTGACGCCGCCGAACCTTTGCTTGACATCTCTTTAAATTACCAGTCAAGTAAAACAAACAGCAGGGCCCTTTCCGGCGATTTGGAATTAAAGATGGCCAATACGGGAACCGCTCCTATCCCGAATATCGAGATCATTGATCATGCGTATAAGACCAACAACCATAAAAAATCCCTTTCCGCTTCCGAAATTTCCGTACTTGTACTTAACCTAGCGAAAAGTTATGGTTGGTATGATTTTTCTATTAGGATTCCTGAGTATCCATTATTTGAAAAAAGATTTGCAGGAAGGGTAGAGACTGGTAAATCCAGTTTTAGCGATCCCTTCATGGGCAGGCTTGTGGGTTGACCATCATGTTGTCATTTATTTTTTGGCATCTAACAAATAGCCGGGGTTTAAAGCTACTCGAGTAAAATCAATTACAATTTTATATTCAGGGCGATCATGTAATTAGTCCCTGCAGCCGGGAAATAAAAATTGTCAGTGACGATTTGATTATTGCTGATATATGGTGAATTATACCCATTTGGTTCATAGTGTGTATTGAAAATATTATAAATCATACAGATGACCTGCAGCTCCCTGAACCGGGTTTGGGGGATCAGCCAGACCATTCGCGCGTTTTCATAAAAAAATGGATCCAGACTTCGGTCAACATGGGAGGTGTTGTCCAGGAATTGCCGGCTCACGTATTTACTGGTAAGGCTAATTGTCAGGGATCTGAAGGCAATAAAGTTAAGACTCCCCGCAGCGACGATATCCGGAGAAAGTGCAATGTCCGTGGAATGATACTGGTTAACGACCTGAGCTCCGTTATCATAGTCATCCAAATATTCGGTGAAGTTTGAAATCTTATTTTGGCTAATGGTTCCATTGGCGGCCAGATTGAACCATTTACAAAACCGGATGGAAGTCTGCAATTCCAAGCCTGTGCGGAAACTGGAAGGAATATTCGTCCTTGTATACTCTCCGACATAGTTGATCTTTCCGGTTAAGACAAGCTGGTCCCGGTAATCCATATAATATGCGGTGACATTCCAGCTAAAGAAATTATTTTTCCGGGCGATATTAAATTCTAGATCCACCAGGTGTTCCGCCTTGGGTTGCTGCTGCTCGTTGGCCTCAAAATCATCCCTGTTGGGCTCGTGTCCCGCAGCACTCACAGAAAGGTATCCGCTCCAACCTTTATTTCCCGAAAAACTAATGCCTGCCTTAGGGTTTAGAAAGTCAAACGCCTTATGTACATATAGCGATGGGTTGTCGTCAAATCCATTGATATAATATTCTATGGTACGGTTTTGTATATCGGCAAAGGAACTCCAGGAACTATTAAACCGGTGCTCCCATTTGGCATATACATTCCAATCCGTCTTGTGTGCAATATCATAATAATACTGGTAGTCATTGGGAAAGCCCGTTTGCGCCCAGGTTACGATTCCGTAGTGTTGACCGTCATAACGGTTCCATCCCCCCCCAAAAATGACCTGATCATTTCCGGAATGATATTGTAGGGAAGCGATACCGCCATAAAACCAATTATTTAACCACAATTGCTGGATAAGATCCGTTACCTGGATGGTATCGCCGTTATAAACAGGATCGGGTAAGCCGTAATTTATAAAAGACTGCTGGGGGGAGAATTCTACATAATAGCCCTTTCCCCTTGTCAGAAATGCACCGGTATTTAGATCCCATTTGGTATTAAGGCTATGGTTGAAGAAAAGCTGATAATAATCCTGTTGGTAATTATCTGTCTGGTCAGGGTAGGTAAAGTAATTGTACTTTCTTGGATTGGCAGTAAACAGGTTCACCGAGTCAAGAGCTGTAAAAAAGCTGGATCCCTTGTTCTGATCATAGTATTGTTGCAGATCGGTGGCGTTCCCGAAAAGTTTGGCACCAGGCACCCCGTTCCAGGTCTGGTAGGTTTTTTCCAGACCGGAAATTAGATTAAACCGCAGGGATGATTTTTTCGTAATATAGGCCCCGGACAAATAAAGAGACTTCAGGTTACTTGAACCCCGGTCCACATATCCCAGACTGGTAGTATAGGAAAGACGGGCGTCAATAGTGAAGTGGTCATTTATCAGACCCGAGCCTGTTTTGATAGTGGATTTCCAGGTGCTGAATGACCCCCCGCTATTATTGACCTCCCCATATGGCTTGTCACTAAAGTCATTTGTGCTGATATTGATGGATGAACCGAAGGCGCCCGCACCGTTGGTGGATGTCCCTACACCACGCTGGACTTGGATGGAATTTATGGAGCTGGCCAGGTCGGGAAGATCAACGAAATAGACACCCTGATCTTCGGCATCATTCATGGGTATACCGTTAAGTGTGACACTGATCCTTGTCTGATCCACTCCCCGGATCGTGATGCCGGTATAACCTACTCCGTTGCCTGAATTGGAATTGATGACCGTGGAAGGAGTCTGGTCCAATAAATAGGGTATATCTTGTCCGACATTATCTTTTTCAAGGTCATTTTTATTCAGATTAGTGGCACTGAATGGAGCTTTGTCACTGGCCCGGACGCCCTTTACTTCAATGGCCTGTAAAAATAAGTCTAGCTTGGTCAGCAAAAAATGAACCTGGTTAATTCCTTGGTTCAATTGGAGGGGGAAAGACTGGGTTTTGTATCCTACTTCGCTGATTATGAGAGAATAACTTCCAATTTTGGGCACCCGCATCAGAAATGATCCGATCTCATCAGAAATGGTGCCCCCAAACCCATCTAGGTGCAAGGATGCGCTTTTGAGTGGCTCCCCCGTAACTGAATCCCTTACAGAACCTTGTAATATGATTTGTGCTTGATTGCAAGCGGGGCCCGCTAACAGGCAGACTACCCAAAACAATTTTTTCATCGGCCATTTGGTTTTCTCATGAAAAATTGTGTGGAGGAATGCCGCGAAAAGAAGAGGAATACATGATGACCACCTTCCCTGCGCAGGCATTACCCTGATCAGGTTCTACGGGTATTATCTCAGCCCTACCGCCACCAGCGGAGGAGCACCCCGGGAATCTGAGAACCGCTTTTCTTTCGATGATATCCTTAAGAAAAGCAGCACAAAGATAGGGACAAATAGATTTCATGTAACATTTTAACCAGCGGTACGTCTTATTGCTGTTCAACAGCCTCGCTGGGGAAGCAACATTATTTAATCTTCCTTGTCTTTATCTTTTAAAAAATTGGGTTTATGAAAAAACTTCTTCTTTTGGTTTTTGTTTCGACATTAGGGCTGATCTTACAAGCGCAGAATGAAAAGATTATCCAGGATAAAAATGCTGAGGTAAGGAATGTGAAGGGATTTCACGGGATCCATGTCTCCAGCGGGATTGACCTCTACCTGACCCAAACCAACGATGAGGCTGTTGCCATCAGTGCGTCGGACCCTGATGTCCGCCAACGGATCAAGACAGTAGTGGAAGACGGGTTTTTAAAAATCTATTTGGAGGACCGTGGCATGCATTGGGGCTGGCACGATATGAAATTAAAGGCCTATGTTTCTTTTAAGAATTTGGATGATTTAAATGCCTCCGGTGGTTCTGACATCTATCCTGAAAGCAATCTGAAAGTAGCCAAACTTGATATCCGGCTTTCCGGCGGAAGCGATCTGAAAGGAGCTACGGTGGATATCCAGGAGTTATATATCGATCAAAGCGGTGGGTCGGATGTGCATATATCAGGCCAGGTCCAAAATCTGAAAGTGACTGCGAGCGGCGGGAGCGATCTGCACGGATTTGATTTAACCGCGGACAATTGCCGCATCAGCGCCAGCGGTGGCAGCGACGCCCGCATTACCGTCAATAAGGAGCTTAATGTCGATGCAAGCGGCGGAAGCGATATATATTATAAAGGTTCAGGAGTAATCAAAGAATTAAGAACAAGCGGGTCTTCCAGTATCAGCAAAAAAGGGTCCTAAGCAGGACGATCGACAATTTTTAATTTTAAAACTTGATGAGCAATATGAAACAGATAACGGCAGCTATGTGTTGCTTTTTTGTGATGACTGCAGCTTTGGCACAGAAAAAGATAGTCAACGACCCAAATGCAGAGGTACGTTCCGTAAAAAGTTTTCATGGCATCAGGGTTTCCAGTGGTATACATCTATACCTGACCCAAGGCGATGAAGAGGCTGTGGCGGTGAGCGCTTCGGACAGGAAAAATAGAGATTTGATCGTCACCGAAGTGGAGGATGGCGTGCTCAATATCTATGTAGAAAAAAATCATTGGAGGTTCTGGGATGATGACTGGAAAAACATGAAGGCTTACGTTTCTTGCAAAATGATCGATGAGTTAAAAGCTTCGTCTGGTGCGCGAGTCGAATTAAATGGCAGCTTGCATTCGGGAAATCTTGACATGCATTTTTCCAGTGGTTCGGCATTCGAAGGAATGGTTCAGGTCACAGATCTGAAAATTGAGCAGGGTAGTGGAGCTGATACGCGGATTTCCGGCTCAGCTGCCAGTCTTACAGTAGAGAGCAGAAGCGGCAGCAGCCTGAATGGATATGATCTGGAGACCGACCAGTGCAATGCCAGCTGCAGCAGCGGAGGAAGTGTTCAGATCACCGTAAAAAAGGAATTAAGTGCATCTGCCAGTAGTGGTGGACAAATTTATTATAGGGGAAGCGGCGTAATCCGGGATGTCAGTACCAGCAGTGGTGGGGAAGTCTCCAGAAGATAAGCCTTCTCATTTTTAAACCTCAATCAACAAATGAAAAAATCAGTCTTTTTCTTAGCCATTATGCTGTTAGGTGGAGTTATCTGCGCTCAGAACGGAGTTATCAATGACCCCAACGCAGAATTAAGAAGTGTAAAGGATTTTCATGCAATTGATATCTCAAGCGCTATTGATCTTTATCTGAATCAAAGTGACAGCGAGGCAGTCGCCGTGAGCGCAAAAGATATAAAAACCCGCGACCGGATCATCACCACGGTGGAAAATGGCGTCCTGAGAATAAGGCTCGAAAGAGATGGATGGAACTGGCATGAAGGAAATAAGAAATTAAAAGCCTATGTATCCTTTAAAAATATCAACCGCTTAAGCGCCTCCGGCGCCTCAAATGTTTATGTGAATGGATCAATCAAAGGAGATCGCCTGGATTTGCATCTTTCGGGAGCAAGTGATTTTAAAGGCAGTGTCAAATTGAACACGCTGATGATCGATCAATCCGGCGCTTCTGATGTCACCATTAATGGAATGGTCAGCAGCCTGACCATATCTGCCAGCGGGGCAAGCGACACGAAGGGCTACGACCTGGTTAGCGATAATTGCAGGGCTGAAGCCTCCGGTGCTTCTGACATCAGCGTTACTGTCAATAAGGAATTGAATGCCCACGCCAGCGGAGCCAGCAGCATCAATTACAAAGGAGAAGGCGTTATCAGGGATTTGCATTCCAGTGGGGCCAGCAGTGTCTCGAAAAAAGGGTAAATCACCCGAAAATATCCCCAATAGGTAGTGGTACAGTTAGGATATTTGTATTTAATTAGGTCTATTCTCTTGCCTATTTCTTAAATATAAAATAGACTGCAAATATTAGAAAGCAAAATCCAATTAGATGATTAATTCTAAGGGTTTCATTTTTAAAGAAAAGAAGTGTAAAACCTGTAAATACAATTAAAGTAATAACTTCTTGGATAACTTTTAGCTGCCAAAGGTTAAATGGTCCTCCATTTTCGATAAAGCCTATTCTGTTTGCAGGAACCTGAGCAGAATATTCAAAAAGTGCGATACCCCAACTAATGAAAATGACAGAAATTAAACTCAGTCCACTAAACCAAGTAAACTGTTTAAATTTCAAATGTCCATACCATGCAATAGTCATAAAAATATTCGACAAAATCAGCAATCCAATTGTATAGATTCCTTTCATGTTTATTGATTTATTAATCCGCTAATCTAACAATATCCTCAATACTCATGATTCGCTTAATCAAACCAGCTTCCATTGCAGGCGGGACGCAGAGAGTCGACCCCCCAATACTATATTTGGGTTTACACCCAATTCATCTTAACTTTGCGTCCCATATCGCGAAGTAGAGCAGCGGTAGCTCGTCGGGCTCATAACCCGAAGGTCGGAGGTTCGAACCCTCCCTTCGCAACGAAAACAGTCTCGTCTCGTCTTATGCGAAACGAGGCTGTTTCATTTTATATTCGACCATCGTCTTATTTATGAAATCTGGATTTGTGAATTTATTCGGCAAGCCAAATGCAGGGAAAAGTACCTTGCTAAATGCCTTAATGGGAGAAAAACTAGCGATCGTTTCTCCCAAAGTGCAGACCACCAGGCATCGGATAAAAGGGATACTGACAGGGGAGGATCACCAGATCATTTTTTCCGATATGCCGGGTATCATTGAACCCAGATATAAACTTCATGAAAAAATGATGAAGCTTGTCCGGGATTCGCAGGAAGATGGCGACCTCGCTTTATTGCTTTTGGATATAAAAGATAACTGGGAAGAAAATGACCGGCTGTTTCTTTCCCTGCACCTGAAAGTCAAGGCACTTGTGGTCATCAATAAATCAGACCGGACGGATTCCACTACCATTGAAAAATCGGTTGCCTTCTTCAAAGGGAAAGCTTATTGTGATAAGGTCATGGTGATTTCAGCATTGAAAAAAAAAGGGTTAACCCAATTGCTGGAAGAGATCATCAGGCTGTTGCCCGAAGGCCCGCCTTTTTTCGAGGGGGATGAGTTGACGGATCTACCGGTGAAATTTTTCGCCGGGGAATTGGTAAGGGAAAAAATATTTCATTTATACGAAGAGGAAATTCCCTATCATGCTACGGTACTGGTGCAGGAATTTAAAGAAAAAAAGACCCTGGTGAAAATAAGGGCGGACATTATTGTGCAAAGAGAAACCCAGAAGGGAATCCTTCTTGGTGAAGGGGGGAAAATGATCAAAAAACTAGGGACAGAAGCAAGAAAGGATATCGAGGAATTCCTTGGCAGGAAAGTGTTTTTGGAATTGTTTGTCAAAGTAAGGCCGCAATGGCGCGATAGCGAATTGTACCTGAAAGAATATGGGTATTAAAGATTATTTACAAGGATCAGAAAATGCCTTTCGGGGCTTGGGGGCAGGTGATTATGGGATTTACGGTAGCAATTGTTGGAAGACCCAATGTGGGTAAGAGCACCCTGTTCAACCGCTTGCTTGAACAGCGCAAAGCCATCGTTGATGATATCAGCGGTGTGACGAGGGACCGGCAATATGGTGTTACGGATTGGAACGGCAAAACCTTTAATGTGATAGATACAGGGGGATTTGTGCCGGAAAGCCAGGACGTCTTTGAACGGGAAATCAAAAAACAAGTATTGATCGCTATCGAAGAGGCGAGTGCCTTGATTTTTATGGTGGATACAACGACTGGCATCACGAGTCTGGATGAAGCGATGGCCGAGCTGCTGAGGCGTACGCCCAAACCGGTTTTCCTGGTCGTAAACAAAGTTGATAATCATGACCGTATGCTGGAGGCAACCGAATTCTATAGTCTTGGCCTGGAGAATATATTTTTTCTTTCCTCGATGACCGGCAGCGGAACAGGCGAGTTGCTGGATGCTGTGACGGATCTGATAAAAGAAGACGAAAGTCTTGAACTGGTATCCGGTCTACCCAAATTCGCCATCATCGGACAACCCAATGTGGGAAAGTCTTCCCTGTTAAACGCACTCGTAGGAGAGGAAAGGACGATAGTGAGTGAAATTGCAGGAACCACGCGCGATACCATCCATACGCATTATAAATTATTCAAAAAGGATTTTATTTTAATTGATACCGCAGGAATCCGGAGGAAGGCAAAGGTACACGAGGACCTGGAGTTTTATTCGGTAATCCGGGCTATTAATGCCATTGATGAAGCGGACGTATGCCTTTTAATGCTCGATGCAGTCAAAGGCATCTCTGCACAGGATCTAAACATATTCAGTCAGGTGGTTAAAAAGGGAAAGGGGATTGTCATCCTTTTAAATAAATGGGATCTGGTTGAAAAAGGAACCCAATCTGCTGCCACCTATGAAAAGGAAATTAAACAAAGGCTTGCTCCTTTTTCAGATCTGCCAGTGCTGTTCATTTCCGCCAAAGACAAAACGCGCATTTTCAAAGTCGTTGAAACGGCGTTGGAGGTATACGAAAACAGAAGGAAGAGAATACCTTCATCAAAACTGAACGAAGCCATGCTGGCATCGATCGCCTCTCATCCGGCGCCTGTTGTCAGGGGCAATTCAGTAAAAATAAAATATATCGCTCAGCTTCCCACTCAGGTTCCCTCATTTGCCTTTTTTTGCAATTATCCGGATGACATCAAACAGCCATATAAAAACTATTTGGAAAATCAATTGAGGACTCATTTTCAATTTACAGGTGTTCCGCTCCGGATCTTTCTTAGAAAAAAATAGCTTGTACAATAGATTACTTTTTAACTTTACCCGGAGTTAACCTTCAAAAAAATTTTCGATGAAAAAATCATTAGCTTTTTTGGCACTCTCGATACTGATCATTTCCTGCAACGATTCAAATCCATCAGTAAGCAGCGCTGATTCTGCCATCAGGTCTGCCAGCGATACCCTGAAAGCGGTTGCTGATACGACGATAAAAAAACTGGATTCTTCGATACATGCTGCAGCCGATACCGTAACTTCAAAAGTCAATGCCCTTGCTGACAGCGCGAAAAAAGCATTAAAAAAATAAAATAGGATCAATAAATTCCTCGTCATATCTCCCGCAGTAAATTCTAAAATGGATTTCTTAACACGCACGTTGGATGAAGCCGGATATGGGAGCCTGATGCAGGCGTTAGAGTTTAAATTTCTTTATAATGGACTTGATTTCTCTTTTGTACTGAGCCAAGGCTGCTTTTTCCTGATTGATAAACCCATTGTCTTCCAGATTTCCTAGAACCATATTCATCTCCTCGGAATTTTCATAGACCATCTTCCGGAAATGATTGTCGTAGTCCTTGGCACGGGAATCATAGATTCCCTTTGTCATCCATTCCAGCGTTACCACACTTTTCTGTAATAGTTCACTAAGCCCTTGCTCCTTTAGTTTTTTGATTTGGATCCCATCAGTCATTTTTAAGGCGGCCAATGCATGCTGCCATTTATCCGTGGAATAACTATCTCCTTGCTTCTTATAAAACTGATGTATTTGTTCCCAATTTCCGAGTTTCGCCTGGTGAATTTGACGGATGCAACCATCCAAGGCGGATTGCCTGATGAGCTGGCCTCCCACATTGACCCAACCGCTAAGCTGCAGATTTGATGGGATTGCCTTCTTAAGCTGGTCCAAGGTCTTGATGGATTTGCTTTTTATGAGAAACAGCAATTGCCTTATGGCGTAGTAGCCAATTAATTCCTTGAACAGGTGATAGCCCTGAGCGACTTTGATCAATCGCACCTTTCTTTCGCTATGCTCAAATCCATCGGCAAAAATATCCAATTCATCCACCATGGGATTGCGCTCTTCAAGCAGGCCCATTCCTGTTAACAGGATCTGTTCGTCTGACATTTTTTTGCCCGCTTCATATTTTTGCAAATAGGCTTTCCCAGTAAATTTTTTAAACAATTCCAGGGAGCTGATCATTTCATTAATGCTATCCGGCGCCAGGAAATCGTATTCGAGCAATTGAATTTTCACGGTTCTTTTGTCCCGGTCGGCATATTTTCTGGCATTTCTTGCCAGGGCATACATATTATGCATAAACCAATATGCCGGCATGATCACGAGTTCATCACGGCTAACATCATTGCTGATTAAGGAAAACGGAATGGGAATGTCCAGCTCAGCGGGATAGTCTCCTTTGGCCAGGATAATAAAGGACGCAAATTTTGAGTTATGTTTCAGGCTTACGCAGAGACCAGGCCAGAATCCTCTTCCGGCAATCAGCTCACCATCTGGACTGCGGGAGTTGTGGTTTGAACCGATCGTGGCACCCGCAGCCATATTGCTTTGGCCCATAACCAATGCTGCACATAAAAAGGAATTATTATGATGTTGTTCGTGCGCGGGAAAAATAAGGGAATTGAGCACCTCACAACAGGAAATGGTAGAATTATTGCCCAAATAGGAATTGATCAGCCTGGCGCCATACTTGAGTTGCGATTGCGAGGCAAGAAAAAAACGGACGGCCTTGACGCCATAGAAAATCCTGCATCCGTACCCGATCACTCCATTTACTAGCTCGCATCCCTCTCCGATTTGGGTTTTTTCGGTCGCCGATGAATTAATGGTCAGGTTCTTTAACTTATTGGCCCCTTTCAGATAGGCATCACTTCCCACCAGCACGTCTTTAATGATCCTGCAATTTTTGATCACGGTCCTATCGCCGATCGTGCCATAATAACCTCTCCGGTTGTCAAATTGTTTTTCGGTAAAGGCCTTGAATTTATCCTGCAGAATCTGGTCATCACGGAAACGGCTCCAGAACCAGGCATCCCCTGGCAACATGCCGTCAAAAGGGATGACATGCCTTCCTCCGTTTTCATTACAAATCTCCATGCGTATGCGGATAAATTCAGGTTCTCCTTGTTTCAATATGCCATTTCCGAATTTGGCATGATCGGTCGTGGCCACCTCATTTGTATTGACGATCATCACATCATTGCCGACAATATAGTGGGAGAGGTAATTCACATTGTCGATCACAATATTATCTCCGAAATCTGAACTGATAATGGTGCTGTTGTATAGACCTACGGGACGCCTGAGATTATGAAATTCCAGGTAATAGGGTTCAAGTTTCCCAATCCGCACAAGTCCGAAGAATTTGCAGTTTTGCACCAATTCCGGATTGAAAGCATTCGAAACCAGGATCTGATTCCAGTCGTCGGAGGTATTGCGGTTACGCACCAACATTTCTATCTCGTAAGCAGTGAGGTGACGGTATACGATGCCATTCTTATTCTGCTGATTGCGCAGATAATATTCATCTTTTCCTTTGGGGAGATAATCTTCGGCAATAAAATGGTAACCCAGGTCATTAACCGGGCTTTTTCTGATTTCATTCACGTGATAAATTGAGGTGGAAAGTTAAAGAAAAACCGTGTAAGCCTGAATTACCTACATTCGCTGATGCTTTTTGACCCCAATAACAAAGTAGTCCAGCTATGTGTTTCGGGCATGAATGCCGAATTGGAAGGGAGGGCCAAAGAAGCAGAAATTCAATTTCAGGAGGCTTGGGAATTGGCCTCTGATGACCTGGAAAAATTTGCTGCTGCCCATTATATTGCCCGCAATCATAAAAGCCCCCTCGAATGTCTTAGATGGAATATGGAAGCGCTTAACCACGCAAAGGCGATTTCGAATAAAGAGGTGGAAGCCTATTACCCTTCCCTTTACCTGAATGTGGCTAAATCATTTGAAACAGTTGGCGATTTGCCCGAAGCTACCCGCTATTTCAAATCGGCGGCCGAATCATGCAAACAACTTCCAGATGGAAAATATGGAGAGATGATACGTTCAGGAATTTCGGATGGATTGAAAAGAGTGGGGGCGGATATTAACCAAAACAGTCAGCTTACTGAATTGATTGATCGCTGGTGCAAGCGCAAAGACTTAAGGCCATTATCGATTGTCCTGCCAGCCTTTACCGGTAACCTCGGCACGGAGATCGACAAGCAAAAATTGATCAGCGCCCTGAGTTTCCTAAGCGCCACCCGCTGTCTACCTGATGAGGAGCAGGAAATCTTGACCCGAATGATTGCTGGATCATAACCGGATGCTTTTTTATTATAATCTTTTTTGAAGTGATTGCTCAAATCATTCCACCGTCACGCTCTTTGCCAGATTTCTTGGTTTGTCTACATCACATCCCTTTGCCACGCCAATATGGAATGCCAGTAATTGGAGAGGGATGACGCTAAGGGTAGGCGCGATAAGTTCATCCGCCATGGGGATAACCATGATATCATCGGCCATTTTTGGAATAATAGTATCCCCTTGGCTAATCACCGCGACAATTTTCCCTTTCCGGGCTTTGATTTCCTGGATATTGCTGATGATCTTTTCATGATAAGTGTCTTTGGTCGCCACAAATACTACCGGCAACGTTTCTTCTACCAGGGCTATTGGCCCGTGTTTCATTTCTGCCGCAGGATAACCTTCTGCGTGGATATAGCTTATTTCTTTCATCTTGAGCGCCCCTTCCAGTGCAATCGGAAAATTATAACCCCGGCCAAGATATAAGGCGTCTTTGACATTTTTATATTTCTCTGCGATTTGCTTTATATGATCATTCATTTTTAATACCTCCCTTGCTTTTTCCGGAACCGAGTTTAGCTCTTTGAGCAAATGAAGGTATCTGTCTTCAGAGATAGTCTCTTTTTCTTTGGCTATTTTTAAGGCAATCATGGTCAGCACAACCAGCTGGGCAGTAAATGCCTTGGTGCTGGCCACTCCAATTTCCGGGCCTGCGTGCGTATAGGCGCCAGCATCCGAAATGCGGGCGATGGAAGAGCCCACCACATTGACGATCCCAAAAATAAAAGCACCTTGTTGCTTTGCTTTTTCCAAGGCTACAATGGTATCGGCCGTTTCTCCGCTCTGTGAAATGGCAATGATCATGTCACCCTGACGTACGACCGGGTTCCTGTAGCGGAACTCCGAAGCATACTCCACTTCCACGGGGATGCGGCAAAGTTCTTCGAAAATATATTCTGCTTCCAGGGCGGCGTGCCAACTGGTACCGCAGGCAATCATAATGATACGTCCTGCATTTTTTAACTGTTCCAGGTGATTTTGAACCCCCGCCATGGTAATGACACCGGTTTGGATATCCAGGCGTCCACGCAAACAATCAAAAAGCGTATCAGGTTGTTCAAAAATTTCTTTCATCATGAAATAGTCGTAACCCCCCTTTTCGATCTCTGTCAAATCCATATCCAGTTTCTGCACGAAGGGGGTGATTTTTTCGTTTCCAAGATTTTTCAGGATCAATTCATCTGCGGTGATGATGGCCAGTTCATAATCATTTACATAAACGACCTCCTTGGTATACTCGATAATGGGAGATGCATCTGAAGCTAAAAAATGTTCTCCATTCCCTATTCCGATGACTAGCGGACTGCCTTTTCTAGCCGCGATTATGCTATCTGGATGGTCTTTATCGAGCAGCACTATGACATAGGCGCCAACCACTCTTTTCAAGGCAATCCGGAGTGCTTCCTCCAAACTGCAATCATTATTATTTTGGATATCTTCAATAAAATTCAACAGTACCTCCGTATCCGTGTCGCTCTTAAAGGAATATCCTTTCTTCAGCAATTCATTTTTAAGCTGAGTATAGTTCTCAATAATGCCATTGTGGATCATAGCCAACTTACCACTGGCAGAAAGGTGGGGATGGGCATTGCGGTCACTGGGTTCTCCATGGGTCGCCCACCTGGTATGGCCAATCCCTGTATGACCATCCACATTTTTTCCAATAAGGCTTTCTTCAAGCATGGCTACTTTGCCTTTCTTTTTATATAACCTTAATCCGCCGTTCAGAAGTGCGACACCGGCGCTGTCATAACCCCGGTATTCAAGTCTTTTTAATCCTTTTAGTATAATGGGATAGGCATCACGGGGCCCGATATAAGCAACGATTCCGCACATAGGTCATGAGTTGTTGAAAACAAAAAAGCAATATTATAGAAATAATCTCAGCTAAGGCCGGAATGGTAGCAGGGGGAAAGAATTCAAAAGCCGTCTCTGATGAGACGGCTTTTGAATATATGCTTATTGATATTCGGTTCGCCAGTATCCTTCAATCCAAACCCATCCTTCGGGTCTGTGATGCCAGTGTGGTGACACCCAAACCTTTAGCGGTTCTCCCTGTCTTGGTCGCACCATATTGGGATTACGAGAGGTTGAGTCATTATAATATCCTGCAGGAGGCTGGCCCTGATTCGGCTGCTGCTGCTGATTATACGGAGCAGCCTGTTGATTCTGTGGCGGATATGGCTGCTGTTGCTGATTATAAGGAGCAGCCTGTTGATCCTGTGGCGGATATGGCTGCTGTTGCTGATTATACGGCACTTCCTGTTGATCCTGTTGCTGATCATTACCGTAATAATCATAGGGGTAATTGTAATAAGGATATCCATAACCATAACCATAAGGTGAATAATAAGGGTATCCATACCCATAGGGATATCCGTAATATCCATATCCGAAACCGAGTCCAAATCCTCCCCATCCGTAATTGCCTCCGTAGTATCCTCCCCTGTAGCCTCCTCCATAATACCCATGGCCCCCACCATAATAGCCGCCTCTTACACCGCCTCCTGAAAAGCCGCGCACACCGCCACCAGAGAACCCCCGTACACCACCACCTCCACCAGAAAATCCGCGGACGCCTCCACCACCTCCGCCGCGCCCACCACCTCCACCTCTTCCTCCGCCTCCACGTTGGGCAAAACTACCTGCGGCTACCAGCAGCAGGACCGATGACACCATGATAATTTTTTTCATTTTTTACGATTTAAATAATAATACAATAGAATACGGATCGGATATTTTTATGTTATTGTTACTCTTACCTAAATTTACATATATTAATATTCATTTCCTTCCTTAAGCGGATAGATTGCAACACATTAACAATTGAACGAAAGATTCTGAATTTTCTGATTTCTTTCTGCATTTAAAGATAAGTTTCAAACAATTTGAGGATTCGTTTGTACTCGTCTGTCCAGCTGGAAGGTTCTTCAAAAGCATGATCCTCTACCGGATATGCCGCAAGTTCCCAATTGTCTTTTCCAAGCTCAATCAATCGCTGCGATAGCCGTACAGGGTCTCCAAAATGTACATTGACATCCACCATACCATGACAAATCAGTAAATGCCCTTTGAGGCCACTTGCAAAATTGATAGGAGATGATCTGGCATAAGCGATGCTGTCAGTAAATGGCTCATTCAGAATACTGGAAGTATACACATCATTATAATGAGCCCAGTCGGTGACCGGACGAACAGCCGCTCCGACCTTGAAGACATCAGGTTGCGTGAACAGCGCCATCAGGGTCATAAATCCACCGTAACTGCCTCCATAAAGGCCAATCCTGGAAGAATCAATCCCATAGGTTTTCACCAAATATTTTGCGCCGTCCACCTCATCATCCAAATCCTTTCCGCCCATATAGCGGTAGATCGCGGTGCGCCAATCTCTTCCATAACCTGCACTTGCCCTGTAATCGATATCGAGCACAGTATAGCCTTCGTCTGCAAGCAGATTATTGAACATGAATTCGCGGAAATAATAGCTCCAGGAATAAGCGACATTCTGGAGATAGCCTGCGCCATGCACGAAGATGATGGCCGCCTTGTTTTTGTTTCCGGCCGCCGGTTCATAAATCTTTGCATAAACCTGTTTTCCGTCCCGGGAAGCAAAATGGAATATTTTTGGATCTCTCCATGGATAAGTCTTCCATTCGGCACTCATGGCCATATGCGTCACCTGCAAAGGTTTTCCGCCATCCCCAATTTCCTGAATATATAATTCCCATGGCGTATTTTGGTTTGAATACCGGTAGGCAATATATTTTTCGTCCGGCGAAAGACTGATTTCATAATCGCCATCCATGGTTGTCAGTTTTTTCTTTTCAGAGCCATCAGTCCGGATACGGTACAAGTGCTTTTTGCCTGGATGTTCTTCATTGGTGAGGATATAAAAATATTTCTTATCATGGCTTAAGAAAGATTTTAGGACCTCGTAATTTCCAGCGCTAAGCGCTTTTCTGGTCTTCGAAACAAAATCATAACTATACAAATGAGAATACCCTGTGACTTCACTATGAAAATAATAATGGGTATTGTCGATCCATCCTGTCGATGGTTCATCTAACCAGGAAATACCCGGTCCTGCGATCCAGGCTTCATCCCGCTGGCGGTCAACCAGGGATAGAATACCCGAAGTAGGATTCAGCACCATGAGCCAGCGGTCTTTATGATCCCAGGACAGGATATCAGCCACGCAAATATTACCGGATTCATTCCATCGTAATGAGGATATAAACACCGGACGGTGGGAGGGTTTTCTGTCCTTATTTTCAGGATAATCTTTCCAATAATCAGGCGGATCACTAATACCAGGAATGGAATCGGTATTGATTTTGACAATGCTGTCAGTTAATCTGTCCAAGATATAATTCGTGTATTGCCCATGAGGGGCGCCCACTTTTGTACGGCCGTTTATATTTTCGGTAAAGCCGCTTTCAGTGACATAGTTGGGGACGATCGTCTGTTTATCATTTTTCGCCGGCTCTTCCAGCCGATAGAGGATGAATCTGGCGTCAGGACTGATTTGCATGTCCTGTACCTGCTTTTCTCCTGTATATATCTTTACCAGTGTGTCTGCTTCTTTTATCGATTGCAGAAATTTATTATGGGCTTCCCGTTTCTCTTTTTTTTCCTTAATGACGTTTGATGTGTGCCATTGTTCATTCATTAACCATTGCTCTTGTTCGCTTTGTTTTTTTGGGGAAGGCCTGTCTCCTTTTATAAAATTTGTGAGCTGTATGGTTTCGCCATTTTGGATACTCCAGGCAAAAAGATTGTCTCTGCAGGTATAAGTGACCCATTTATCCTGAAGTGTGAAGCCAGGTTTGCTTTTTTCATCAGCAGTTTGGGTGATTCTTGCGGTCGATTGTGTCTCCAGGTTTAACAGGTACAAATCACCTTTAAATAGGTACACTATTTTTGAGCGGGAAGGATTATAAATGCCTTCATGAACAGCGCGGGCCAAAAGCGCTTCTTTATAAGCGGCTTTGCTGGTTTGCTTTGCCAATATCGAATACAGATAGGGAGAGTCGCTTATTTTTTTCTCCGGGTTCCAAGCAAAATAAAGGGATTTGCCGTCTACATTCCAAATGACATCCGCTGGAGAACTACCGATCCATTTTGGATCCTGCATAATTTTTTCTACCGTCAGTTTTTGCTGCGGGTTTTGGCCCCTAGCAGCAGAAGCACTGATCAAAATAAGGAAGACCAATTTTCTCATGGTTTCAGCAGTGTTGAATGCAAGATGAGATGGGCGACAGAAAAATAAATGATGATTCCCGTTACATCCACCAGAGTTGCCACAAAAGGTGCAGAGGAAGTCGCGGGATCGAGTCCAAGTCGCTTTAGCCCGATTGGCAACATGGAGCCAATAACGCTGCCCCACAATACAATTCCGATCAGCGAAAAGAATATCGTGTTGGCGATCAGCACATGATAAGGTCCGTAATTGTAGATATGGAGCGCCTGCCAAATTTCAATGCGCAGAAAGCCAACAGCTCCCAAAACCAAACCCAGGGTGGCACCGGAAAATATTTCTCTTCTAAGGATACGCCACCAATCCCTTAAAGTGATTTCGCCCAGGGCCATGGCCCTAATTATCAGGGTGGAAGCCTGTGAGCCGCTATTGCCTCCCGCACTGATGGTGAGCGGAATAAATATACCCAGCACCAGAGCCCTTCCCAATTCGACATTAAAATATTGCATGGCGGTCGTGGTCAGCATTTCACTAAGAAATAGAATGATCAGCCAGCCTACGCGCTTTTTAATCAATTTTTTGAACCGGATTTCCAAATAGGGCTCATCGAGGGCTTCGGCACCCCCTATTTTCTGAATATCCTCACTGAATTCTTCATTGGCAATCCACAATACATCATCAATGGTGACAATACCCATTAAGACTTTGTTATTATCGAGTACTGGAAGGGCCACCCGGTTATTCATTTTGAAAGCCTGATTGGCTGCCTCCTGGTCATCGTTTACATTCAGGGCGATATACCGGTTATCAATTACGTCTTCGATTTTTTTATCGGGATTGGCAAGGATGATTTCCCGGATGCGGATATCGTCGATAAAGACGCCTTTCTCATCTACTACATATATCACATCAATTGTTTCACTGTCTTTTCCGACGGCGCGGATATGGCGGATGACTTCTCTGATGGTCCAATCCTTAGGAACAGCGATATAATCGGGGGTCATCAATCTTCCCACGCTGTCTTCGGGGTAACCCAAGAGTGATAAGGTGATTTTCCTTTCCTCAGGGTTCAGGGTCTTGATTAATTCTTTGACTGCTTCGCTGGGAAGATCTTCCAGAAAAGAAGTGCGGTCATCTGCCGGTAAAGCATTCAGCAATTCTGCAGATTTGGTGGGCGTCAATTCCTGCACTATCCGTTTTTGCGTAGGGAAATCCAGTATCTTAAATGTACTTACCGCCCGGTGTATGCTCAGGTTACTGACAATTTGCGCCTCATGATCCGGAAACTCATTGACCAGCTCGGCCACATCGCTGATATTCTGGTCATCCAGGAATTCATGGAATGCTGAAGGATTTTCGGATTGAATGATTTCCAAAAATTGCAATTCCAGATCTGAATCTTTTATTTCCGCAGGCATGAATCAAATTTAGGATTTTTGTTTTTAAAAAACCCAATTCGATTGGCTAATTGCAATAAGAAAAAATTTCTACCTTGTTGCAAAAATTTTTCAATTTCGATGATTTTAGCCAGTTTATACGTCTCTGCTTCGCAGAGAAAAGGGAGGGGAGTGTTTACCAGCGAAGATATTCCAAACGACACATTGGTGGAGGAATCACCAGTAATTGTGATGGGTCCCGAAGACCGTCAATTACTCGATCAGACTCTTTTGCATGATTATATTTTTGAATGGGGGTTGCATAATCATCAATGTGTAATGGCTCTCGGTTATATCGCACTCTATAATCATGATTACCGCTCCAATTGTGAATATGAAATGGATTATGACAAAGTATTGATCCGTGTCAAGACCATCCGGGCTATAAGGAAGGGAGAGGAATTATCCATCAATTACAATGGTGATTGGAATAATAGCAAACCAGTCTGGTTTAACACGCAATAGCTGTAGAATCAAGTTGTCAATGCCTGGATTTTCCGATAACCGGGGAATAGCGCAAGGATAAACCAAGTCCATACGTGCTGAGCTGAAGGTTGCCATATCCAATCCCGCTCAGAGGCAACTTCACGAATGGTTCCACTTGAACGGAGAGGCTTTTGCTGATTTGCTGCTCTAGCCCCAAAGAAAGGCTTATCGCCGAAAACCAGTAATTCTCCCTTTCATAATAACTGTAAGAAGAATTCGAAATATATCCGTTCTTGGTATAGGTATAATCATATGACTCGTGGCGCATCAGGTAGGAAGAAATCCCGCCGCTTATAAAAAATCTGGTTTTACCAAATACCGTATAATCATATCTGACCGTCAATGGGATTTCAATCATATAACAGGATCCCCGCACATTATCCAATTGAACCCAATTAATCCAGGAATTCGCTGGTGCGTGGAATGCATTTCCATTGGCATCATAATTTTTAGTAGTCAGGATTAAGCCAGAATTCAAGGATAAGTTATTAAATACATGATACCCTAATGTCAAGCCCAGGTTACTGCTCATTCTGTTGTTTGCCGCATTACCCACATTGGTGAAATCGGGGGCCAGCAGGATGCCGATATGCAGTGATCTGTTGATATGCATGGAGGGCTTGGGTTTCTGATTTGCGTGGCTGTTATCTGCAATCGACTGGTTTATTTTTGAGGCCAGTGCCCTTAAAGAAGAATCTGGGATTGCTGATAAATTGTGCGGCTCTTCTTGAATATTCAATAATACTGATCTGAAAGGGCCTGTATTGGCAGCGGCTGTTGCATCCGGATCCGCCTTTACCTTCTTCGAACCGGGAACAGGCGATTGACCCGAAGTGGACGCGCTTTGGTCATGGGTTTCCCCTGTTGTCTGTGGCTGAATGGTTTTGTTGTCATCCAGATTCACCTTCTTATGAAGACCAAGAAAGGTTTTGTTCCGGTGGTTAAGCATTGCTGTGGCTTCCTGATTGCCGTCCGGATTTGGTAATACATGCTTTTCCTTATTAATATAGAGCTGCCCGGACCCAGCGTCCTTTTTATTATTTGCAGCGTAGGGAACTGAAACTGCTGTCTTGTTTTGGTTTGATTTTTTTGTAGGACTAACCAAAGGATTTGGCGAAGCTTCAGCCGTGGTTTGCTTTTGGAGATCTGTACCTGTACCTGTATTTTCGGTCAATCCATTTGCAAGTGTTGATTTTCCGGAAGATGTTTTTGAACCTGAGGGATCTATTTTGCCGGCACCAGACTTGTTGGGTTTTGCCGCCATCACTATTGAAGGATCATCTTTTTGAACAATGGTTTTGGAATTCTCTCCTGGTTTCATTAGTAAAAGCGATACGGCAGCCGATAAGACGAGCACAGCGATGTAAATAAGGATCCGCCTACCCGGTGGGGAAACCGGAGTAATGCTGACAGTGCCGATTTCTTTATCGAGCTCCAACTCCAGTTTTTCCCAAGATGAAATGTTTGCGTCCGTTTCATATTGGTCTGCAGCTTCCCGGCTTAATCGGTCTATATCTTTATCGGACAGGTTCAACATATTCTTTAAGCTCAGTTTTTTTGGTTAAAATCTTTCTAAGGTTTTCACGGGCTTTAGATAAATTTGATTTTGAAGCACCAATCGATATTCCCAGGTGATCACCAATCTCTTCATGCGTCATACCTTCAATAACAAACAAATTGAAAACGGTTCTATAGGCCGGAGACAATTCGCGGATGGCCTCAATGATTTCCTTATAAGATAAAATATCCACTCCATTTTCAGTATGATCGGCAATCCTTTCTGTTTCTTCATTCAGCAAATGGCCATTGATATAAGATGCATTCTTCCGGTAATGATCGATGCAGGTATTAATCAATATCCGTTTAAACCATCCTTTTAAGGCAATCGAAATGTCCGCATGGCGGTTTTCATCGAATTGATGGATATTCTTAAACAGTTTTATAAAACCTTCATTGACAATTTCTTCAACCTGCTCGTAATGATTCTGATACCGAAAACATATTTTCACAGCATACCCCTTAAGCAGTTGATACAACTCTTTCTGACTGCCACGGTTATTTGTCCGGCAACCTGATAAAATAGCGCTTATGTGCTTATTGCCTGTGGTCAATTTTCAAAGCCCGGGTTTATGACGTAGTGAGATCCTGAGCGCAAACTACCTCACATGGTGATACAATACGTGAACTAATTGTTAATGGTTGCTTTTTGGCAATTATTTTTTGATTGCAAATCTGGGGTTAAGCATGTGGCAAACAGCGGTTTAGAACAATCCTGTACTTAAAATGGCGAGTTCTGCTGCTACATGGAGCTGAATCTGTAATTGTTTGGGTCCTGCCATGATCCCGATGAGCCTGATGGAGGTCGCTTTTCCAGATGAAAATACATTTTTTGTGAGCTCTTTGTTTAGGCGGGCATTCAGTTCTGGTAATTTTGCTTTTACCAAGGCGCCCAAATCCAGGTATGAATTACCCTGCAGTGATTTTCTGATTTTGTTTCGAAACAGGCTTTCCGCCATATTTAACACCAGGTCTTTACTTTCCAGGGAATAAGAGACATCCGGAACGATCAATATTTGTTTGGCGGTATCCAGTACGGGCGTCCCTTTAATGTAAATGGATCCTTCATTGCTTCCGGCAAAATCGATCCTGATTTCGACCTCATGATCCTTGCTTCCTTTCAACTGCACGTCCTTAACGACAATGGTTCTCCCTTTGATATCAAAAACTTTATTCCGTAAAGTATCGCTGATGATCTTTGAAATAAAAGCATAATCATAAGTCGCATTCAAGTAAAGAGAAATGCGGCTCCGATTTTCTTTTTGATCCAGTTTTGGAAAAATAGCGGCGTTCCGGACACGAAGACTATCGGGTGAGAGTTCGGGATGGGCGGATAAACCGACCGAAATCCGGAAACTGTCATTGGCATAGTTCAGTTGACCAATACGTATCGATTCCGGATGAATCCTGAGAAAGCCATATTTTCCCAGACTGGATTGTTCCATGACATTTTTGGATTCATTTAGCAGTGATGAGAAATTGAGTGCAGCTATCGTCTGATCCAGTGCTGAACAAAAAAATGCTGTCGAAGACCGGATGCTGTCTACCACCAGCTCTGTAATATTGCGGGAAAATATGGATACTTCGCATTGGTCCACAGCCTGCAATTGTGTAATGCTTGAGGAGCTTCTAAGTTGATAGGAGGGCAGGAAAACAAAATGGGAATTGATGCGGACATTTACTTTGCGCATGGATTCTTTTCCAAAACCGCAACTGCCGGAAATCCAGGGCGAGACAGGTGTGTTCATTGAGCAAATTGTCTTTCCTCCCGTAACCTGATAATTTCCGGTGAATTGAACCGCAATATTGTCGTCTGTACAGCTGATGGAAAGACCGGAGCGAAGAAAGCGGTATTTGTATCTGAAATCGCAGGAAGGCTGCACATAGTCCGGCCAACCATCGGATGTAATCTCTTTTGGGGCCATTAGTTCTGCTTTTGCAAAAAGGGGAGGGGCATAGATATGGATCGGAATATCTATTTCAGAAACGGGTAATGCAGGAAGTGTGTCTGCCTGTTGGGGACCGGAAGTCTGCAGCATTTTTTTTGATGAAGAACAGGACTGTGTTAGCGAAGTCAAGCCAATAAGGATCAGCGGGGACCAGTACCGGGTAAGCAGAGGCATAATCAGGGTTTGAATACAGAGTGAAGCAGGCTCGTGAAATTAAACAAAGGCATCTATACCCACATACACGCCACTAAATATAATTGAAAAACTTACTTAATCGGCAGGGGCCTCATTTTTGAGTTAGATATCATCCAAACTTGACCAGGGGGGCGGGGCGATGCCCCAGAAATTAGCGGTCAAATGGATTTAAATGCATGAAAAAGGCGGAACCTGCGAAAGGTCCCGCCATGGGCTAGAAGGGTACGGGGATCTAAGGGTTACGCTAAATATTATTAGTTGATCAGGTTAAGGGTATTGTCTTTATTTGTTTCCTTCATGCATTGATAACTGTTCTTTTCCAAATCAATGCCAGAACACAATGAATTGATAACCAGAAAGATATTTCAGGAGAGGAAAAGAAATTTTCCAGAAATTGGAAAGCATTTCCCTTTGGGAAGAAACGAAAATATAAAAATCACCAGATATTGACCCTGAGGCTGTCGGCCAAATACATCTTATCTCCTGGCTTCACATTAAAGGCCTCATAGAATTCAGGAATATTAGCCATTGGTCCGTTTACTCTTTCTTTTGCCGGAGCGTGGACGTCGCTCATCACCTGGTTGGCCAGTCTTTCCTTTCTTTCCTGGTCTAACCAGCCATAGGCGTAACCGAGGAAATATCGCTGGAGTTGCGTTAAACCGCCGATCTTTTCTCCTTTCTGATAGGCTTCTGTCTTTCGAAAGGCATCCAAGCCCAGCAGGAGACCCCCCAGGTCAGCAATATTTTCCCCTTGGGTGGCGTCGCCGTTGATATGCAAGGTATCTACCGGATTGAACTCATTGAATTGCTTGATGATATTTTGGGTTCTTTTCACGAATTGGATGGAATCGGACTTTTGCCACCAATTTCTGAGATTTCCTTTCTCATCGTATTGTCTTCCCTCATCATCAAACCCGTGGGTGATCTCGTGACCAATAGTAGAAGCAGCTGAATAGCCATATACAAAAGCATCATCCAATTCTTCATCCATCATTCCGGGAACAGTAAACTGCGCAGCCGGCAAAACAATCTCATTATTGCTGGGATTGTAGTATGCATTATAGGTTTGAGGTGTCATGTCCCATTCAGTGCGGTCTACAGGTTTACCAAGTTTATTCACATGGTAATTATGCCACCACTGGTTGGATCTTTGTACATTCAGGACAAATGGTCCGCGGTCAATATGCAATGCGCCAAAATCTTTCCACTTGTCGGGATAACCTACTTTCTTTGTGATCTTCGCCAATTTATCGTAGGCTTTTTGTTTGGTACTGTCGCTCATCCAGGTCAGCTTGCCGATACGCTCCTTATAGGCAGTTCTGATCGCCTCAACCAGGTCTTTATAGCGTTGTTTTGCTTTTTCATTAAAATATTCTTTCACAAATAACTGACCTAAAACATCTCCCATCGCCTGCTCTTCTGCATCTAATGCCCTTTTCCACCTGACCCTTGGTTCTTTGGCGCCGGTCAGGGATTTGCGGTATTCAAATAAATTATTGAAGGTTTGGCTGTCCAGAAAAGCCGCGCTTGACAAAACCAGATGCATTTGCAGATAATCTTTCCAGTCATCCATGGGCGCATTTTTTATTTCCTGGCTGAGCGCGCTGTAGAACTCCGGTTGTCCTACAATGACGGAATCAAGTTTGGGTATACCAATTTTTTGCAGATAGGATGGCCAATTAATTTCAGGGCATAATTTTTCAAGTGCCGAAAGGCTCATTTTATGGTAATTTTTATAAGGGTCACGCAGGGCAGCCAGTTTACGAGAAGACTGGGCCAGTTTTGTTTCGAGCTGATAAACGGCCTGGGTCTTTTTCTTGGCTAACAGACTGTCTCCACCCAGTTCCCTGAAGGTCTTGAAGAGGTAGTCGGTGTAGGCTTTTCTTACACCTGCTGTTCTATCATCCGTATTAAAATAATAATCCCTGTTGGGCATACCCAATCCCCCCTGTCCCAATTGATACGCTATTTCCTCGCTGTTTTTATCATCCTGCCCGACATAATCGCTGAATAATGCATTGATACCAATATTGTGCAAATCAGCGGTTGTTCTGACCAAATCTTCTTTTGTCTTGATCCCCTCGATTTCATGCAGGAAGGAATTCAAGGGAGTCAGGCCATTTTTATTTATATCAGCCGTATCCATGCTGCTGAACCAGAAGTCTCCTATTTTTTGGGAAGTGCTTCCGTCGGCCGCTTTTTCCATTTCAGCATTCTCATTTATTTTTCTCAGTCGGTTATAAATTTCTTCCTCCACCATATTGCCGATACCCCATCCGCTTTCTGCGTCTGGAATAGGAGTCCTTTTAATCCAACCGCCATTGGCATAGGCGAAAAAATCCTGTCCCGGGCTCACGGAAGAATCAATATTGGCCGCCAGGAAATCGGGTTTGGCAACTGGTGCCGGCTGGTTGCAAGCAAATAGCAAAAGGGAAGGAACAAGCAAATGGATGATGGGGTGTTTCATAAAAGCCATGTTAAAAATGTATGATTTATGTAATTTGCCGCGAAACCAAATCATCATAGGTCGCTTAAGACTCAGCCATCCTAACCGCCGAGGTAGTTCACAGTATCATGAAGATAGTAAAAAGCGGAATCCCCATCTGGATTCCGCTTTTTTTTATAAATTTCGCCGTAAAACCAAATCATCTTCAGTGATTTGGATGTAAGGCATAAAAAAAATACATTTGCAAAGAACAAATAGGGTATAGGATCATATCCAAGCGTATAGAGAAATCTTCAAAAGGGATGCCTGAATAGTGAGTGTTGTTCCTCAAAACTATTCCGAAAGCTGGCAATTTGATTGTCATAGGTCGCCTGAAGCCCAACCATCTTTAGTGGTTGGGTAGTTCACAAAGTATGAGGTTTGTATTTGCTTTAATGCTGACTGGCAAATTGTTTCCTTATGACATTCAGCGCCCCGCCAGCTTTGAACCATTCGATCTGCTGCTGGTTATAAGTGTGATTGGCGATAATCTCATCGCTGGTTCCATCGCTATGATTGAGCACCACCGTAAGGGGTTTACCCGCTGCAAAAGTAGTCAGGCCTAATACGTCAATTTGATCATCTTCCTGTACCTTATCATAATCCTCTTTATTGGCGAAGCTGAGGGCCAGCATTCCTTGCTTCTTAAGATTGGTTTCGTGGATACGTGCGAATGATCTTACCAGGATAACGCGGACGCCAAGGTGGCGCGGCTCCATAGCTGCATGCTCCCGGGATGAGCCCTCTCCGTAATTTTCGTCGCCTATCACCACACTGCCAATACCAGCTGCCTTATATGCCCGTTGGGTTGCCGGTACAGGACCGTAGGCGCCTGTAATCTCATTTTTTACCAGGTCCGTTTTTTCGTTAAAATAATTTACGGCTCCAATCAACATATTATTTGAAATATTGTCCAGGTGACCTCGGAATTTTAGCCAGGGTCCTGCCATTGAGATATGATCTGTAGTACATTTTCCCTTGGCCTTGATCAAAAGTTTTAAACCCTTCAGGTCCTTACCCTCCCATGCGGGAAAAGGAGCTAATAATTGCAAACGGCTTGAGTCCGGCTTGACCGTGACCTGGATGACTTTGCCATCTTTAGCGGGGGCTTGATATCCCGGATCCTTTACAGAAAATCCGTTCGGAGGTAGCTCAATTCCCTTGGGTTCATCAAGCATCACGTCCTCTCCTTTTTCATTTCTTAACTTATCCTTTAACGGATTAAACCTGAGATCCCCTGCAATGGCAAAGGCGGTGACGATCTCCGGAGAAGCCACAAAGGCATGTGTGCTGGATAACCCATCATTTCGTTTGGCAAAATTCCTGTTGAATGAAGTGATGATCGAATTTTTCCTGTTGGGGTCATCAATATGTCTGGCCCATTGACCGATACAAGGACCGCAAGCATTGGCCAGTACCACCCCTCCAATCTCTTCAAAGGTTTTTAAGAATCCATCCTTTTCAATCGTAAACCGCACCTGTTCGCTGCCCGGCGTAATGGTAAACTCTGCCTTTGTTTTCAGTTTCTTATCGATCGCCTGTCTGGCCAGCGAGGCAGAACGGCTGATATCCTCATAAGAAGAATTTGTACAGGAGCCGATCAGGGCAACTTCCAGCTTTTCCGGCCAATTATTGGCCTTTACTGCATCCGCAAATTTTGAGATCGGCCAGGCCAAATCCGGCGTAAACGGTCCGTTCACATAGGGTTCCAACGTGTTAAGATCGATCTCAATAACCTGGTCGTAATATTTTCCGGGATCGGTATAGACTTCTGGGTCCGGCCTTAGATGCTCCCGTATCCCATCGGCCAGTGAGGCTACTTCTTCTCTGCCAGTGGCTTTCAGATAGACGGACATTTTTTCATCATAGGTGAATATCGAGCAGGTAGCGCCAATTTCAGCGCCCATATTGCAGATGGTTCCCTTGCCGGTCGCGCTTAGGCTATCGGCGCCTTCTCCAAAATACTCGACGATGGCACCTGTTCCCCCTTTTACAGTGAGTATCCCGGCGACTTTGAGGATCACATCCTTGGAAGATGTCCATCCGCTTAATCTTCCGGTAAGCTTGACGCCGATCAGTTTGGGCATTTTTAATTCCCAGGGCAATCCCGCCATTACGTCAACGGCATCCGCTCCTCCCACACCAATGGCCACCATACCCAATCCACCTGCATTTGGCGTATGCGAATCAGTGCCGATCATCATCCCTCCGGGGAAAGCATAATTCTCCAATACCACCTGATGGATAATGCCTGCACCGGGTTTCCAAAAACCGATCCCGTATTTATTGGATATTGATGCCAAAAAATCATACACCTCTTTATTGACGTCCAGGGCGGTAGCCAAATCGGCCGCAGCGCCTGTTTTCGCCTGAATCAGGTGGTCGCAATGGACTGTGGATGGGACAGCCACCGTGGCCCTCCCGCAGGTCATGAATTGTAACAAAGCCATTTGGGCTGTTGCGTCCTGCATGGCTACCCGGTCCGGAGCAAAATCCACATAATCCTTCCCTCTCTCATAAGCGGTTACCGGGGCTTCATAAAGGTGCGTGTACAATATTTTTTCAGCTAAGGTCAGCGGCTTTCCAACCAGCGTTCTTGCGGCGGCTATTTTGGAAGGCATGTCCTTATAAATTTTCCTGATCAGGTCAATATCGAAAACCATGGTAACTTTGTTTAGGAATTAAAATGCGAAATTACCAAAAATTGCGTTATTGTTTTTAAAATGACCATTTCCTAATTGTTGATTTTTTTTTAAATTTGTGTAATGAACCGATTTAAGCAATTCATCGAATGGCAGGCTTTTGGAGTCTGCACTGCCATTGGAGAAAAGTTAGGGATCGCGACATCGCGCATCCGGACTTGGTTTATCTATATTTCTTTTCTCACTATGGGTTCCCCGCTTATCCTGTATTTTGTCCTTGCGTTTTGGATGAACATCAAACGGTACATTCTTTCTGCAAGACGAAATCCGTTAAAGTATTTGTAAGCCGTCCTAGTGTATTCAAATGCAGAGAGAGAGAGAGCTCCATTTTTTTACTTATTGAATAAAGATTTTGAGCTTATGGCTTCATGGCGGTATGCCATGGTTTGTGGTGAATGCAATACTTTTGCCAGCGGTTTAAAAAATTGCCGGTATGCTGGTATCCAAATTCCTTTATGGCATTTTTCTTTTTTGCTACCAATTTGGTATCAGACTGTATGCGCCATTTGACAGGAAGGCCAAAAAATGGCTCGAGGGCAGAAAGGGATGGCAAAAAAAATACAGCAACCTCCTGCATCCCGGAGAAAACCGGATTTGGATCCATTGCTCCTCGCTCGGAGAATTTGAACAGGGCCGTCCCTTGATTGAAGCACTGAAGAAAACCCATTCCCAATATAAGATCGTCCTTAGTTTTTTTTCACCATCGGGGTATGAGATCCGTAAAGATTATGCGCTGGCAGATTATGTAATCTATCTTCCTATGGATGGAAAAAGGAATGCTGCTCTTTTTTTAGATTTGATCGACCCTTCTATGGCCATATTTGTCAAGTACGAATTCTGGTTCTATTACCTCCAAAGACTAAAGGAGCGCCTGGTTCCGGTAATTTTGATTTCAGCTGCATTCAGACAAAGCCAGCCATTTTTCCAGTGGTATGGCTTGTTTTTCAGGAAGATGATCACCAGTTTCAATTTCATTTTTGTGCAGGATGAACAATCGCTGCAATTACTAAAGGGGATCGGTCATATTAAAACAGTCCAGATCGCCGGGGATACCCGGTTCGACCGGGTGTCAGATATCGCCATGAGTGCACCGGCATTGCCTTTTATTGGAAAGTTCAAAGGAATGGAGCGGATACTGATCGCCGGTAGTACCTGGCCGGAAGATGAGCGGGTATTATCCGCGTGCATGGAAGGGTTCCCAGCCGGATGGAAATTAGTGATCGCCCCGCATGAAATTGATCCATCACACCTGCAGGCCATCGAAAAACTTTTTCCAAAAAGTGTTCGCTATTCACAGCTCCAGGAAATGCAACCTGGAATTCCCATCGTTGCCAATGTCCTGGTAATTGATAATATCGGCATATTATCTGCCCTCTACGCATACGGGGAAGTTGCCTATATCGGCGGAGGTTTCCAAAAATCAGGCATCCATAATGTGCTGGAACCTGCTGTTTTTGGTTTGCCCCTGGTCTTTGGGCCGGCATATAAAAAATTTATTGAAGCGGCTCAATTGGTTTCAAAAGGCTTGGCCTTTCCTGTTTCTTCTGCCAGCGAGGCACTGAGTACTTTTCAGAAATTGGCGGGTGATGATGTGCTCCGGAGGAATATACATGATTCTTTAAGGCAGTTCGTGGAGGGCAATAAGGGCTCGACCGATTTCATATTATCGAAGCTGGCCGAAGGAAATTGGCTGAAAAGCTTATTTTTGCATACTTAAAAATTGTTTATATGCCTGGAACAGAATTGTTTGGCGCAGAAGAACGGAAAGAAATACAGGAAGTGATGGATACCGGAATCCTTTTCCGTTATGGACATGATAAAGAAAGGAAGGGGATTTTTAAGAGCAGGGACTTTGAAGAAGAGGTAAAAAAAATTACAGGTGCCAAATATGCCCATGCTGTATCGAGTGGATCAGCGGCGATCGCCGCCGCTCTTGCAGCTGCAGGTGTCGGCGCAGGCGATGAAGTCATCGTTCCTCCGTTTACCTTTATTGCATCGGTCGAAGCCGTTTTATTTATTGGGGCCTTGCCCATTTTTGCTGAAATTGACGAAACGCTTTGTCTGAGCGCTGAAGGCATCAAGAATGCCCTAAGCCCCAGAACCAAGGCGGTCTGCCTGGTCCATATGTGCGGAGGGATGGCCGACATGGATGCGATCATGCAGGTGGTCAATGAAAATAAACTGATCCTGGTGGAGGATGCGGGCCAGGCTTTTTCATCTTTCTATAAAGGAACTGCCACCGGATTGTTCGGAAAGTCTGGTAGCTATTCATTTGACTTTTTTAAGATCGCCACTGCCGGCGAAGGAGGGGTTGTTGTCACTAACGACGAGCGCACTTACCGTCTTATAGATTGTTATACCGATCACGGGCATAACCATGAAGGGAATAATAGGGGGATGGAACAACATCCGATTTTGGGTTTTAATTACCGTATCAGCGAACTGCACGCTGCTATTGGTCTGGCACAGACGCGCAAAGTTCCGCAAATCCGGGAAGTGAACAGAAAATATAAAAAAATGCTGGTGGATGCCCTATCTCAAACGGAAGGCATTTCCTTTGCCAGGCTCCCCGATCCAAGTGGAGACTCCGCTACGTTCCTGAATCTTTTTTTAATGGATACGGCCATGGCCAAACGTGCAGTCGCTGAATTCAATAAGGCTGGAATCACAGGGTTTAATTATTGGTTCAGTAACATGTACCATTTTATTAATCAATGGGATCATTTAAAGGATATGAGAACCGCTTCGAAACTCACGATTAACCTCGAAGGCGCTCCCCAGGACTATGCAGAACTTCCATTACCCAAATCGCAGGAAGTGGTTGGTAGGCTGATCTCATTTGGCATCCGCTGCACCTGGACCGAGCAGGAGGTATTGCAGCTGGCTGGTGGAATTGCCAATTGTGTAAAGAAAATTGATTTTTCACCCGCACTTTCCTGATTAGCCGAAGTGATACCTGGCATGCATAAGAATTTCAAGAACATAGAAAAAGTCGTATTCGGACGCGGAAGCTTCGGGACCATGGAATCCATTTTATTGGCCAGACGCAACGAACATGCCCGTTTCTTTGTTTTTCTTGTTGATCATTTTTTTAAAGATAAGCCTCTAGGGAGTCGCCTGCCGGCAGCACCGGAAGATGTGATTTGTTATATTGATGTAGACCCGGAAGAGCCAACCACCGGACAAGTGGATCGCTTAAGGGATGAGATTATGCAAACCAAAGGGATACCCGCGGGCGTCATCGGGATCGGAGGCGGTAGTATCATGGACCTGGCAAAGGCGCTTTCATTGATGTTTACCAATGAAGGGTCTTCGAGTCTTTACCAGGGCCTGAACCTGATTAAGAATCCGGGTATTTATCATCTGGGGGTACCTACAATTTCCGGGACAGGGGCTGAGGTCTCCATGACCGCAGTGCTGACAGGACCCCATAAGAAATTGGGTCTGAAATGCGACTGGACCGTTTTTAATCAGGTCATTTTAGACCCAGAGCTTATCGCTTCGGTTCCGGTCGAAAAATGGTTATTTACCGGGATGGATACCTATATCCATTGCATAGAATCCGAAAATGGTATATTAAACAATGCTTTCAGTCATGCATATGCGGAAGAGGCATTAAAATTGTGCCGTGAGATTTATCTTGGAGAAACGGCAGGACATAGCGCTGAAAATGATGACAAATTGATGGTGGCTTCGCTGATGGGGGGCTTGAGTCTTACTTATTCCGAAGTTGGGGTTTGCCATGCCCTTTCCTATGGGCTGTCTAAAATATTGGGGGAAAAACATTGTTATGCCAATTGTCTGGCCTTTCAGCATCTGGAGGATTTTTATCCGGCGGGGGTGGAAGGTTTCAGGAAAATATTGGTGAAACAGCGAGTCCATCTTCCCCAGGGATTAAGCAAGCAATGGCCGGAGAAAACGGTGAAGGCTATGGCCGAGGTGGCGTATAACCTGACCCATATGTGGAACCATGCCATCGGACCGGACTGGAAAGAGAAAATTACGATTGATTCAATTCAAGCACTGTACAAAAGATTGTAACCATGAGTCTAAAAAAAATAAAAGTCGGGAATATCCAATGCGGTGGAGATGCACTTTTTCTCATTTCCGGACCTTGTGTCATCGAAGAAGAACGCGTCATGATGAAAACCGCTGAAAAACTGAAGGAAGTTGGGGAGAAATTGAAGGTCCCCATCATTTATAAATCCTCTTTTTTGAAAGATAACCGCAGCAACCTCCAGTTCTACGATGGGCCGGGGCTGGTCGAAGGCATGAAAATGCTTTCCAAAATAAAGGAACAGTTTGGATTTCCCATGCTCACCGATATCCATTACCCGGACCAGGCTGCTCCTGCAGGGGAAGTCTGTGAAGTTTTACAAATTCCCGCCTACCTGTGCATGCAAACCACCTTGATGGTAGCCGCTGCCAAAACGGGGAAAGTGATCAACATCAAACACGGGCAATTCCTTTCTCCGGAAAATATGAAACACCCTGTGGGAAAATGCGTTGATTCGGGTAATGATCAGATCATCCTTACAGAGCGGGGTTACACGATGGGTTATAATGATTTGGTGGTCGATCCCAGAAGCTTTTACCATATGGGCCTGTTAGGCTATCCCGTGGTATTTGACATCACGCATTCTATACGCAAATATGGAATCCCAAGCGCCGATTCAAAAGGAGGGGCAAGGGAATTCCTGCCGGTGTTGAGCCGGGCCGGGGTAGCTTCCGGGGTGGACGGCGTTTTTATTGAGACCCATATTGATCCCGCAAAAGCGCTTTGTGATGCCGCCAGTCAATTAAATGTGTATGACCTGGAGGAGTTTCTAAAACCTATTTTGGAATTGCATGCTGTAGAGAAAAAGTACCGCAAGAAATAACCGGCAAATTATGGACCTGATAAAATGATTACAGGACAGCAGCAAATACTCAGCCATTTCAAAGGCAAATTTTTGACGGAGCCAGCATTATTTTTGCAAAAACTCGGCCGGATAAAAGCTTACCTCTTTGATTGGGACGGTGTCTTCAATGATGGATTTAAGGATGCCAACGGTTCCAGTCCCTACAGTGAAATTGACGCGATGGGTACAAATTTATTAAGGTATAATCATTATTTGCGCCAGGATGAAGTGCCCGCAGTAGCCATCCTTTCGGGTGAGAAAAATGCCGCAGGATTTGCGCTGGCCAGAAGGGAACATTTTGACGGGGTTTATTTTAAAATAATGCACAAGGCAGACGCATTGATGCATTTTTGCAAAAGATATTCGCTGCAGCCCCAGGAAGTAGCATTTGTGTTTGACGATGTCCTGGATTTTTCAGCAGCAGCATTGTGCGGCTTGCGCATCATGGTTTCCAGGCCTTGCAATCCATTATTAATTGATTTTGCAGTTGAAAAAGGTTTTGTTGATTATCTGACAAGCGCAGATGGCGGGCACCATGCCATACGCGAAACATCGGAATTGCTTTGCGCTTTGAGAGGAAACTATAAGGAAACGATTGACAACCGCATGCAGTTTACAGATCACTATCAACATTATCTGAAAATTCGAAACCAACCTGATCCTTTTTTCTGCACCATGGTTGACGCTGTCATCACCGAACAAGCTAATATATGATCGTTGGAATCATCCCCTCCAGATTTGAATCCACCCGCTTTCCGGGCAAACCTCTGATCGATATTCAGGGCAAATCGATGATCCAAAGAGTATATGAGCAGGCGAAAAAATCAAGTTCCCTTGACCGGGTCGTGATCGCCACAGATGATGCCCGGATCCTTAAACACGCCCATGCATTCGGAGGCGATGCCCTGATGACCGCTACCCACCACCGGAGCGGCACGGACCGCTGCTGGGAGGCTTTGCAACAATTACCGGAGATATATCAATATGTGATCAATATCCAGGGAGATGAGCCCTTTATTGACCCATCTCAAATTGATAGCTTAGCAGCGGTGCTCAAGGATGGAAAAACGGAACTGGCCACCCTGATGATTCCCGTAGACAACCACAAAGTCCTTTTTGATCCGGGGGAAGCAAAAGTCGTGGTCAATCAGAAAATGGAGGCTTTGTATTTTAGCCGGTCTGTTATCCCCTTTTTAAAAGGTGTAGCGCCTTCTGATTGGCATCTCCATCACAGATACTTCCGCCATGTGGGCATGTATGCCTACCGCACCGATGTTCTGCACCGGATCACAGAGCTTGGGGAATCAGACCTTGAGCAGGCTGAATCGCTGGAGCAACTGCGTTGGCTTCAGCACGGCTTTACCATACAGTGTGCCGTCACTCTTTTTGACAGCCATTGTATTGACGCTCCTGAGGATGTGGAAAAAGTATTGCATCTAATGGGAAAACTTTAATCATCAAAGACGCGATCGACTATGGCTAAAGACAAAATCCTGGTTATCGGCGCTTCGGGCCAAATTGGGGTGGAACTGACGCTGACACTCAGGAAAATGTATGGCAATGCCCAGGTAGTAGCTTCCGATCTTCGCGAAGAAAATGACCTGCTGAAAGGGACGGGCCCTTATGTATCCCTGGATGTCATGAACAAGGAAATGCTCCATGTGCAGGTTATCCGGCAAAATATCACCCAGATTTATTTGCTGGCGGCGATTCTGTCGGCCACTGGTGAAAAAAATCCCGGACTGGCCTGGCACCTGAACATGCAAAGCCTGTTAAACGTACTGGATATTGCCCGCGAAGAAAAACTTCAAAAAGTATACTGGCCAAGCAGCATTGCCGTTTTCGGACCTACCTCTCCAAAAGAAAATTGTCCGCAACAAACTATCATCGAACCTATAACGGTATATGGCATCAGTAAATATGCCGGGGAATTCTGGTGTCACTATTTTTTCCAGCGCTGGGGTGTCGACGTGAGGAGCATTCGCTATCCCGGACTGATCAGTTATAAGTCATCTCCTGGAGGAGGGACCACGGATTATGCTATTGAGATTTTTCATGAAGCCAGGGAACGGAAAAAATATGATTGTTTTCTTAGGGAAGATACCTACCTGCCCATGATGTATATGCCTGATGCCATCCGGGCGACGATTGAACTCATGGAAGCGCCTGCATCCGCTATTTCGATCCGCACTTCCTATAATGTTTCCGGAATTAGTTTTTCTCCTAGTGAAATAGGAGCGGAGATCAAAAAACATATCCCGGAATTTATAATGAATTATGCCCCGGATTACCGGCAATCCATCGCTGACAGCTGGCCCAAAAGCATTGACGATTCTGTTGCGCGCACAGATTGGGGATGGAAGCACGAATACAATTTGGAAAGGATCACCACCGATATGTTGGAGAACCTGCTGTGAAAAGTAATCTACTTTTTGGGTAGACTATATTTTTTCCCCTTTGCGATTTTGAATTAATTTCGCGTCTCAATTCCCGGATAATGATGTTTCGATTTCTTACGTTGATCCTGTTTTCGGTATCACAAATATCCCTTCCTGCCCAAGAGGAGCAAAAATTTCAAAGCGGCAGCTGGGGAGCCAGCCTGCAAAGAGCCGATGGCCATTTTATAGCTTTTAATTTTGATGTAAGCCGGGTAGGATTAAAAAACTTTATCTATATCCGCAATGCGACGGAGCGCCTCAAGGTGGACAATATCCGGATTGCCGGTGATTCGGTATGGATCGGGCTTCCTTTTTTCGATTCGAAAATCCGGGCCGCGTTTAAAGGGAATGATATACTGGAGGGATGGTGGATCAAGCGGCTCAAAGACCACGATCAAGTTATGGCATTTACTGCCCGGTTGAATCAGGGTTTCCGGTTCAGCCCTTCGGCTGGTCCTGCCCGCTGGAATATCAGCGGTCGTTGGGCCGTCACTTTTTGGAGCCCTAGCGGGCTTGATTCGACTGCAGCTGTCGGCGAGTTTGTTCAGAAGGGCAACCGGGTAACCGGAACCTTTCTCCATCCTACAGGCGATTACCGGTATTTGGAAGGAATTGTGACCGGCGATAGCCTGAAACTTTCTTGTTTCGATGGCGGACACGCCTATCTGTTTACAGCAAAAATTGAAGGCAACCAGCTACTTTCCGGAGGCCTGCATTATTCTGGACCGACATATAAAGAACAATGGACAGCAAAAAGAGATGAAAATGCCAGGCTTCCTGATGAATTCAGCCTAACCAGGCTCAAGGCCGGTCAAACCCGTTTGGATTTTTCTTTCAGGGACATCAATGGCAAAATGGTGTCTATCCATGACGCGCGTTTCCAAAATAAGGTGGTACTCGTGCAGATCATGGGCTCCTGGTGCCCCAACTGCATGGACGAGACACATTTTTTAAGCCGGTTCTATGATAGCTACAGAACCAAGGGCGTGGAAATTATTGGACTTGCCTATGAAAGAAGTACCGATTTTGCCCGCTCCCAAAAAAGCCTCCGGACTTTTCAACAGCGGTTTGACGTTCATTATCCTTTGCTTATCACAGGAGTAACAGATGCAGATTCCATGCAGACTCAAAAAACACTTCCTCAACTGGAAAATATTGAGGGATTTCCCACCACTATTTTTATCAGCAAAACCGGTGAAGTGGCCAAAATCCACACGGGCTTTAATGGACCGGCTACAGGTGCGCATTACGAAGCCGAGAAACAAACATTTGCAAGGATCGTGGATGAATTGCTCGCTAGATGAAAATCCTCTGATTGATAGCCATCCGGCCATGATGATGGATCCCGGCAGAATGCCTTGAGGCAATACTACAAGTAAGCAGGTTATTCGCCTTGCAATTGAATAATAATGGGCTGCCTCTTAAAGGACTTGACCTGCCTGCCATTTTGAATAGCTGCTGTCCATTTTCCGCTTTTCCCAATGACACGGACAGCTTCCTGCCAGTATTCCTTTGGACCGCTGACCGCCTTCACTCCGCTTACATTACCTTCCACATCAACAATAAATTCTACTATAACGGTTCCCTGTATCCCATTATTTATGGCTTCTTCAGAAGGATGGAAATTTTTAATTAAAAACCTCCTCCAGGCTTCTTCCCCTTGGGCATAACTGGATTCAATCTCTACTTTGGTGAATGGCTCATCCTCTATTTGAGAATGGGCGGGACCTGCAATGGTGCCATTTCCTATGCTGGTGGGCAGAACAGAGCTATTGTCTTCTGGATTTCCTTTTTGGTTTGAGATATCAATCTTGGCCATATCCAGATCTTTATTGCTCGGCACCTCATCTGCGGGGCTAACCATTATATCTTTTAAAATTCTCATGGTTACGAGTTTTACCGTTTCTGCTTTGGGGGTCTGCGGCCTTGGTATACGTATGAAGGGTTGTACTTTGTCTTTCAAATTGATATCGCTTAATACCAAATCAGAAACATTGGCCATGTTATGGTTGACCGACTTGCTCCAATGACCTGACAGCAGATAAGCTCCTGAGAGGACCATGCAGCACAGACCTGTGAGTAAAAGCGCCGATAACAGCCTCCGGTTGTAGGTTCTCCGCAGCTCGTAGGCGCCATATTCCTTATTGCGCCCTTCAAAAAGAATATCCAAAAAATCGGTTAGCGCCAATGGGTTGATTTCCATAAAAAAGATTTGAAAATAAGATTCCAGGCAAAGACAAATTCCACAAGCGATCTACCCGTATTTTTGTTTGTGGAATTTGAGATGGGTTGCATCTTGCAGCAGCCAAAAAATGGATGGATACGAATTCTTACAATTATGGACGCGTCCTGCAAACAACCCTCTTTCGCGGAGGATCTGCATCAGGCCCTGGTATTGTTTACAATTTAATATCTTTAAAAAATTTCCGGAGTATTATAGGTCGAGGCAGCGAAAGATAATAGTGTAAGAAATCCCGGCCATTTTCCAAGGCAAAATATGGAAATGGAAAGGACATATCCAGCAGATGTGCGGCGTTCATTTAAGCTGAGGAAGTGGTTTGCACTTGTTGGCCTTCTATGCCTCACTATCCTGTCGATATATCTATATATCAGACCTAAGCCGTCTTCATATTCAGATCGGCCGGATCGCATCCCTAGAGGAATCGTACTGGAGCCAATCATGATCAATGGACTGGAAGCAGATTTCTTTCATGGCAGTTCAAGCAAGCCGCAAAAGGCACTCGTTTTGCTGGGGGGATCAGAGGGAGGTAGGTACTGGAGCTACCAGCCAAATTTTATTCAGACTCTTATTGAACAGGGATACTGTGTCTTGTCGTTGCCCTACTTTGGAGCTGGCAATCTTCCAACCGATCTTCGAAGTGTTCCATTGGAATATTTCTCAAAGGCATTTCAATGGTTATCCATGCAAAAAAATCTTGTTTATCCAAATGATTTCGCGCTTGTGGGTTTATCACGGGGAGCTGAACTCGCATTGCTTCTGGGGAGCAGGTATCCGGAAGTTAAGGCGGTAGTTGCCATTGACCCCAGTTCGGTCGTTTTCCCCGGTCCCCCCATAGGTTTTCTAGACCTTTTTGGGGGAGAGCATTCTGCCTGGAGCGAAAAAGGTTATGAACTGCCATTCGTGCCAATACCATATACTTGGACCACCCTGAAGGGAATGTTATCCGGTAAGCGGACAAGGATGTTTGAAAAAGCGCTATTGAATACCAGCAGCGTGAAAGCAGCTGCAATCCCCGCCGAGAAAATCCAGGGACCTATTCTTTTGGTTTCCTTTACACGCGATCAAGTCTGGCCCTCTACTTTTATGTCAGAACAGATTATGGAACGATTGCATAATAATTCTTTTCATTTTCATTATGAGCACACTGCCTTTGAGGGTAGTCACTCAGAGTGGTCCACGGAGCCATGTCGGACCAAGATCCTTTATTTTTTGAAGCAGCAATTCGGAAATTGACAAGACATAATACGGTTATACTTTTACTCTAATCAAGAGCCATGACCCTGCAATTGGAAGATTACCCAAATAATTATTGGCAGGGCATACACTTTGCAGTTGGTTCACCTATTTGTATTCTCCAAAGACTTCCCTCAAGGTATCGGCCACTTCTCCCAGGGTGCAAAAAAGTTCTACCGACCGGATCACCACGGGCATGAGGTTGCCTCCATTGGATGCAGTGTCATTGAGTTCCTGCAGTATCGCATCGCATTTGGCTGGATCTCTTTTTTTCCGGAGCGCAGATAATTTCTCTATTTGGACCTGCCTAATGGAGTCCTCAATCTTAAAAACAGGAACCAAGGCCTCCGCCTTTCCCTGGAACTTATTTACCCCAACGATTATTTTTTCACCGTTTTCGATTTTTTGTTGATAGGCATAGGCGCTTTTCGTGATTTCCTCCTGGATAAAACCATTTTCAATAGCAGCAACGCTGCCGCCCATGGATTCGATCCGTTCCATCAGTTTGACTGCGGCTCCTTCCATTTCGCTGGTCAGGTTTTCTACAAAATAACTTCCGGCCAATGGATCCACGGTATCGGGCGCGCCGCTTTCAAACGCCAGGATCTGCTGGGTTCTCAATGCTGTTTTTGCTGCTTCTTCCGTCGGTAAGCCCAGCGCTTCATCATACCCGTTAGTATGCAGTGACTGCGTCCCTCCCAGGACAGCAGACAAACCCTGGAGGGTTACCCTGGAAATGTTGTTGAGCGGTTGCTGGGCGGTCAGGGTGCTGCCGCCGGTTTGCGTATGAAACCGCATCATCATGGCTTTTGGATCGGTGGCACCAAGTTCCCGCATGATCCCGGCCCAAATCCGGCGGGCCGCTCTGAATTTGCAGACTTCCTCGAAAAGACCATTATGGGCATTGAAAAAAAACGATAGCCTTCTGCCGAAAACATTGATATCAAGCCCTTTTTGCAGAGCTGCTTTCACATAGGCTTTTCCATTGCTCAAGGTGAAAGCGATTTCCTGAACTGCCGTGCTTCCGGCTTCGCGGATATGATATCCTGAAATGGAAATGGTGTTCCATTTCGGCAATTCGTTGCTGCACCATTCAAAGACATCGGTGATTAGTCGCATCGATGGTCTTGGGGGATAAATATATGTTCCCCTTGCGGCGTACTCTTTAAGAATATCGTTTTGAAGCGTGCCTGAAATTTTTTTCAGATCGGCGCCCTGTTTTTTAGCCAGGGCAACATAAAAAGCCAATAATATAAATCCGGTGGCATTGATCGTCATGGAAGTACTGATCTCCTCGAGACGAATGTCTTTGAAGAGCGCTTCCATATCCTCAATAGAATCAATGGCAACACCAGCCTTACCTACTTCTCCTTCTGCTAGAGGATGATCGCTGTCGTATCCTATCTGTGTCGGCAGATCAAAAGCCACGCTCAGCCCTTCGACACCTTGGGATAGGAGGTAATGATAGCGCTTATTACTTTCTTCGGCTGTGCTGAATCCCGCATATTGCCTCATCGTCCAAAGCCTGCCGCGGTACATATCGGGTTGGATGCCTCTGGTGTATGGAAATCCGCCAGGCGCCTCTCCTGCATGGCCAGCTCTTAGATTTTGCGGGAGATCCTCTGGCGAATAAACCGGTTTGATTTCAATTCCGCTATCCGTATACATTTTTTTTACCATAGCCGGTACTTAGAAAAAAATTCCATTAAAAAAGCTTTTTTGCCTCATAACTTAAGGCATCGGCCACTACATTTTGGAGAGAGGATTTGGGATTATTCATGATCAGCTCAAGCAAACTCCGGTTCAGATCACTTCCGGAAGCCTCCGGTGGAAGGTAGGAGGCGACCTGATTGATAATCAGCAGATTTTGTTCCTTAAGATTCCGGACTGCATCCCAGGCCTCAGGCGTAACATAGATCTGTTGGGTGATATTGTGCTCAAATTCCTGTTTGATGGATTGGGTGAGCAGCACCTGCATTTCTTTTATGCCCAAACCCGGCTGGTTGACACGGCTGATCAAATTTGGGAGTCCAATCCTGTCGGTCAGCAATATCAGTCTTTCATATGCCTGCAACTGAAGCTGTTTAGTATTGACGTTGACGCTGGCTACGGTTTCTTTGGTTTTCTTCTCGCCCGCTTTAATTTCTTTTCTTTGTTTCCAAAGCAGGTAGGCGAGCGTTCCGGCAAGCAAAACGGCAATTACAATGGACCAAGCAAATTGATCTGAGGGAAGTGACATGAAGGAGGATTTGTTAGTTGCAAAAATAGCGAATAGGCCTGATCTTTGTTCAGATACCCAATGGCCAAATTGTGATTACCTTTGTACAAATCTGTTGGATTATGGAAACGATGACAAAGCCGCCGCTGAGATTTACCCGCCGGGCTGTATCTGAGATTGAAAGGCTCATGCGTGATAAGGGGTTTGACCACAATTCCTATTTACGCATTGGTGTCAAAGGAGGCGGTTGTTCCGGACTGTCCTACGTCCTTGACTTTGACAAGAAAATGGCAAGTGACGAGCATTATGATTTTGAAGGTCTTCCTTTTATTATGAATCCCGCTCATGGTATTTACCTGATGGATATGGAAATCGACTGGGAAGGCGGCTTGAATGCCCGGGGATTTACATTTAAGAACCCCAATGCATCGAAAACCTGCGGTTGCGGACATTCCTTTGGTGTCTGAGATCACTCGTCAGCCCGCTGATGTTTGATATCCACCTTTCTGTATGCCCAGAAAAAAACCAGGGGAAATATCAATAATGAAAATATGGTGGCACAGCACAGACCCCCGATGACCACTCGGGCCAACGGTCGAGAGCTTTCGGAACCTATCCCCGTGGATATGGCCGCAGGAAGGAGGCCGATAGTCGCCATGAGGGCGGTCATGAGTACCGGGCGTATCAAGGTATTGACGCCAATCTTTATCGCAGAATAGAGCGGGTTTTCAATGCCTTTTATCCGGTCTAAATTGTATTTAAAGGCCGAGATGAGCAGCACTCCTTCCAGGATACAAATGCCAAATAATGCGATAAATCCGATCCCGGCAGAAATGCTGAAATTGGTGCCGGTGATAAGCAGCGCGATGGTACCACCCACGACCGCAAAAGGAACATTCAGGAAGACCAGGCCTGCATCTTTTAAATTGCCGAACATGATGAAGAGCAACAGAAATATCAGCAGCAGGCTGATGGGTACTACTTCGGCCAGTCTTTTGGAAGCCCGTTGCTGATTTTCAAAATCCCCTTGCCAAACAAGCGAATATCCCTTTTTTAAATTTACCGTGTCTGACACTTTCGCCTGCGCTTCTGCAATGGCGCTTCCCATATCCCTTCCCCGGACGGAGAATTTGATGGCGGAATACCGTTGATTATCGTCGCGGAAAATCAGACAGGGCCCCGTCTTCTGGGTGATGGTGGATATTTCGGAAATGGGCACTTTGGAGCCGCTTTGGGTAGGGACTAATAAATTGCCAATATCGGTTTCTGAACTCCGGAATTGCTGGGGAAAACGGATGCGGATATCAAATTTCTGGATGCCCTCATAGAGTTGAGAAACGGCCTTGCCGCCAATCGCCATTTCTATCACCGCATTGGCGTCGGCTGTGGAAACTCCATAAAGCGCCATTTTGCTTTGCTCAAGGTCTATATCCAGTTCGGGCTGACCAATATTTCTAATGACTCCAAGGTCTTCGATTCCCTTGACCGTTTTTAAAATATTATAGACCTGGTCAGATTTTTCCTCCATATAGTTTAAGGAGTCTCCGAAGATCTTTACGCAAATAGATCCCTTTACTCCTGAAACAGCCTCTTCCACATTATCCATGATGGGCTGTGAAAAATTCAGATCGGCCCCTGGAATAACGGATAATTTTTGGCCCATCTCGCTAATCAACTCGTCTTTGCTAATCGCAGGCTTCCATTCGTCTTCAGGATAAAGCGAAACATCAAATTCATTATTATAAAACCCGGTCACGTCTGTCCCATCGTCCGGCCTTCCCGTCTGCGAGACAACTTTTTGCACCTGTGGAAAATCCATCATCATTTTTCTCATTTTGTTGGCGACCTCCACTGATTTGTCCAGGTCCACACTATAGGGCAGGGTGGCCCGGACCCAAATGGAGCCCTCATTCAATTCGGGGAGGAATTCCGATCCCAGGAATTTGAACGAATATAATCCAGCCACGATCACGATTAAAGCCACCAGCAGGGATAGCCGCTTATTGCGGAAAACAAAACGGAAGGATTGCATGATCCTGGCTGTAAGAAAATGCACAAAAGGGTTGTGTTTTTCCCTGACATTTTTCCGAAGAAGCACATTGACCAGCACAGGCACCAGGGTGAGTGTAAAAATAAGAGCGCCCAGCAATGCAAAACCCAGGGTGTAGGCTAGAGGAGAAAACATTTTTCCCTCTACTTTCTGAAAGGAAAAAATCGGCAATAGCGCCGTAATGATGATCACTTTAGTAAAGAAAATCGATTTGCCCAATTCCGCTCCCTTCTTTTTAATCATTCCCATTTTTGCGAGCTTATTGAACCTTTCCATCCCGATCTCCTTTGCTTTATGGTCGAGTAGTACAAATAAACCTTCGACCATGACTACCGCGCCATCAATGATGATTCCAAAATCAATAGCGCCAAGCGAAAGCAGATTGGCGGACATTCCCATCAGGTGAAGGCAGATAAAAGAAAATAACAGCGAAAGTGGGATGATGATGGAAACGATCAGGGTCGTTCTCCAATTGAACATAAATAAGGATACGATCAGGGTCACCAGCAATATTCCCTCGATCAGATTATGTAAAACGGTGTGGGTCGCATAACGGATCAGATCTTCCCGGTTGTAAAATGGAAGGATCTTCGTATCGGGCGGCAGGACCCGGTCATTGAGTTTTTTTATTTTTTCTTTGAGGCCCTGGATCACCAGATCGGGGTTCTCTCCCTTTCTCATAAGGACAATGGCTTCTATGGCGTCTGGATTGTCCTGTAGGATCCTATGCCCCGTGGAATCTATCCCATCGGTCCTGCCTACTTCACCAAGACGCGGAAGATTGGAAATCTCTACATCCGCGATATCTTTAACCAGGACTGGAATGCCGTTGATATTTTGAACAATGATATTCCTGATTTCGTTAATGTCGTTCAATAACCCTATCCCGCGTACCACATAGGCCTGCGAATTCTTTTTGATGACGTCTCCGCCGATATTAATATTGCTTTTGCCTACTGCGTTGAACACGTCAAGCGGCGTGATCCCCAGGTCGGCTAGCTTTTGCGGATTGGCGCGGATTTCATAGGTCTTCACCATTCCCCCAAAACTCACAATATCGGCAATCCCCGGAACCGAGCGGATCTCCCTGTCGGCGACCCAGTCTTGGATTGTTTTTAATTCCCTGGGATCCCGGAAGCTGCTGACGAGGGTATAGCGGAAAACTTCACCGGTCGGCCCTGTTGGTGGTTGCACTTGCGGAGTGACATTATCAGGCAGATCGGCATCTCCAATAAGATTATTGACCTGGGTCCGGGCATAGGTATCGGGGACATCATCTTCAAAAATCAGTTTTACCATCGAAAGCCCAAAAATACTGGTGGATCGCAGGCTGGTTTTCCGCTGGACGGGATTGAGGGTAATTTCGATCGGGATGGTTACAAATTTTTCCACCTCTTCGGCACTCCGGCCCGGCCATTGGGTGATGATGGTGATTTCTGTATTGGTCACATCAGGAAATGCTTCAATAGGCATTTTCTTAAAAGTGATGACCCCCCAAACTAGTAAGATGATGGTTGCCAGAAAAATGAAATACTTGTTTTTCAGGGAAAAAGCAAGCAATGCCCTTAGCGCCTTATTCATACAATCAATTTTCTACCCCTGAAAAATCAATGGAAAATGGAATTCATCCGAAGCATGACCACGCTGCGCCCGGAAGGGCGTGGAAGGAAGATGTGGCGGCTATTATTTCGCCATCGACAAATTTTCGGTGAACGGTTCAAATTAATTTTATCAGTCAGGTAGTCGATAAAATTACGGATTTTTACCGTCTAGGCTTAGCAAAATTAATTTGCTGCTGCTTTTTATATTTTTTCGTCGATGGCGCCCTGGTTTTTGGTATCTACTTTTCTGTAGGCCCAGGAAAAGATGAGGGGGAAAACCAATAAGGAAAAGACCATCGCGCAGAGAATTCCTCCAATAACTACGCGGGCGAGCGGCCTGGAACTTTCCGAACCAATGCCATGTGAAACGGCAGCTGGAAATAATCCGATGGCTGCCATCATGGCCGTCATCATGACGGGCCTGATCCTTGAGTTCACTCCCAATTTGATGGCGGTATAGAGGGTATTGGTCTGGCCTTTTATTTTTTCGAGGTTTTGTTTGAATACCGTGATTAGTAAGACTCCGTCCTGTATGCATATCCCGAAGAGGGCGATAAATCCGATACCCGCTGATATACTGAAATTGGTACCCGTAATAAATAAGGCGATAATTCCTCCAACGATGGCAAAAGGAACATTTAAAAATACCAATCCTGCGTCTTTCAGATTGCCGAACATGACAAAAAGCAAAAGAAAGATCAAAAATAAGCTGATCGGTACCACTTCTTGCAAACGTTTGGTGGCCCTTTGCTCGTTTTCAAAGTCTCCCTGCCATACCATGGAATACCCCCTTTTTAATTGGACGGCCTTGTCTACTTTTTCTTGCGCTTCGGCGATGGTGCTGCCCATATCCCTTCCCCGAACTGAAAATTTCAGGGCTGAATACCGCTCGTTGTCATCGCGGAAGATCAGGCAGGGCCCCGTCTTTACCGTGATGGTCGCAATTTCTTTAATGGGAACCTTCGAACCACTCTGTGTGGGTACCATCAGGTTTTCGATATCGTCCTTCCCTTTGCGGAATTCTTCAGGGAAGCGGACCCTGATATCAAACAACCTGTATCCTTCATAAAGTGTTGTCGCTGCCTTTCCGCCAATGGCCATTTCGATTACGGCATTGGCATCGGCAGTTGCGACGCCATAAAGCGCCATTTTTTGCTGTTCCAGGTCGATTTCAATTTCGGGTTGTCCAATATTTTTGATCACCCCCAGGTCTTCTATGCCGCGCACCGTTTTTAAAATATTATATACATCGGTCACTTTGTCTTCCATATAATCCAGGGAGTCTCCAAAGACCTTCACGCAGATAGATCCCTTTACTCCGGAAACGGCTTCTTCAATATTGTCCGAGATCGGCTGCGAAAAATTCAAATCCACGCCGGGCAGCACGGATAGTTTCTTATTCATGGAATCTACCAGCTCATCTTTAGTAATATGTGGATTCCATTCTTCTTCCGGATAGAGGATGACGTCAAATTCGTTATTATAAAAACCAGTCACATCCGTTCCATCGTCCGGCCTTCCGGTTTGAGAAACCACATTTTTTACCTGGGGAAAGGAAATCACTATGGCCCTGATTTGATTTGCCGTCTCCACAGATTTATCGAGCGAAACACTATAGGGAAGTTGCGCCCTGAGCCAGATGGCTCCTTCATCCAGTTCCGGTAGGAATTCTGTACCCAGAAACTTGAAGGAATACAGTCCGATCGCCATCACGATAAAGGAAACCAAAATGACCAGGGCCCTGATCTTATAATTGAAAGTGAACAATTTGATCATGAAACCGGTAAGGTGATGCACAAATGGATTGCGCTTTTCACGAATATTCTTTCTTAGCAGCATATTGATCAGCACAGGCACGAGCGTTAGCGTGGTGATCAGGGCACCGAGCAAGGCAAAACCGAGCGTATAAGCCAGCGGAGAAAACATCTTCCCCTCCACTTTCTGAAATGCGAAAATGGGCATCAGGCCCGTGATGATGATGAGTTTTGCAAAAAAGATGGTTTTGCCAAATTGGGCACCATACTTTTTGATCAGCCCCATTTTTGCCATTTTGTTGAATCTTTCCATCCCCATATCTCGGGCCTGGTGATCCAGGACCACAAAGAGGCCCTCCACCATGACCACGGCACCATCGATGATGATTCCAAAATCGACGGCACCCAGGGAAAGCAGGTTGGCGGACATGCCCATGAGATGAAGACAGATAAAGGCAAAAAGAAGGGATAGCGGAATGATGATGGAAACGATCAGGGTCGTCCTCCAGTTAAACATAAACAGGGATACCAGGAGGGTGACTAGCAGAATGCCTTCTACCAGATTGTGTAAAACTGTATGGGTAGCATAATGAATGAGGTCTTCACGGTCATAATAAGGGACGATCTTGGTATCCTGCGGAAGCACTGATGAATTAAGCTTCGTAATTTTTTGTTTCAATGCCTGCACCACCTGCGAAGGGTTTGCTCCTTTGCGCATGACAATGATGGCTTCCACCACATCGTCTTCATTGGTGATCCGTCTTTTCCCATTGGAATCGATGGCATCCGTCCTTCCCACATGACCTAGCCGCGGCAGATTGGAAATCGCTACCTCTGCCACATCTTTGACCAGGACAGGAATGCCATTGATATTAGTGACAATAATATTTTTTATTTCATTGATATCGTTGATCAGGCCGATACCGCGAACGACATATGCCTGGTTATTTTCATTGATGATGTCGCCGCCGATATTGATATTACTTCTTCCCACCGCGTTAAACACATCCAGTGGCGTGATGCCGATATTGGTCAGCTTTCCGGGATCCACCCTGATCTCATAAGTCTTGGCCTTGCCGCCGAACGAATTGATATCAGCCACCCCCGGAACCGCCCTCAACTGCCGGTCAATGACCCAATCCTGAATGGTTTTCAATTCCCTGACATCCCTGAAACTGCTTCTTAGGGTGTACCGGTAAATTTCTCCTGTAGGGCCTGTGGGCGGTTGTACCTGCGGGCTAATATTATCGGGAAGGGTGACATTGGCCAGGAGGCTGTTGACTTGAAATCGGGCGTCCTTATCCACTACGCCATCTTCAAAAATGAGTTTTACATAAGAGAGGCCGAAAATTGTAGTTGACCGGAGGCTTATTTTTTGCTGCACCGGGTTCATGGCAATCTCTATCGGTATGGTTACAAATTTTTCTATTTCCTCCGCGCTCCGGCCTGGCCATTGCGTGATGATGCTGATCTCGGTATTGGTGACGTCAGGGAACGCTTCAATGGGCATATTCCTAAAGGTGATGACGCCAACGACCAAAAGCAGTGCTGTTGAAAAAAGAATGAAATACTTATTCTTAAGAGAGAAAGCAATAATACTTTTTAGCAATTTGTTCATCTGCGGATGATTTGATCTTTCTAGCTGTTTAGCGCACTGTAAATCAGGATGGCCTGCGAACCGATGACCTGATCGCCCGCCCCGACTCCGGATTGTATATAGGTTCTGTCACCAATCGTGTTGATGACCTGGACAGGAGTAATTTGAACGTCCGATTTGCTTTTGTAGACAAGCACATAATACTGGCTGTGATCGAATATCAGGGCATGCTGGGAAACGCAGAGGGTCTGTCTATTTTCCTTATTGGTGACCGTGACGCTGGCAAACATCTGAGGTTTCAACAAATAATCATTATTGTTTAACACCACCCGGACTTTCATAACCTTATTGGTGGGGTCAAGCACGTTCAAGATTTTATCCACTTTGCCTTTGAATATTTTGCCGGGATAGGAGAGCGTGGTCACGTCCACATTATCTCCCATATGTATGGCACTGATATTGGACTCGTATACATTGGCCCAAATCCACACATTTTTCAGATCTGATATCGTAAATAAATCGCCTCCATTGTCCGAGCGGATCGCCATATTGTTGGTTACAAATTTTTCAACAACAAAACCTCCGATTGGCGCCTTAACCATAAAATCTCCTTGCGTGTTGCCGCCATTTATTTTCAGCACCCGGTTGACGCGGATGAGTTCAGACTGGGCTTGTTGTAATGCAACCTCTGCGTTAAGGGAATCCGTCATCGAAGCCAATCCACTCTTATACATGTCCTTGGTTTTTTCCAGATTTTTTTCGGCTATGCGCTGATTGGACTCGGCATTGACAAGTTCGTTACTGAACCCGGCCATTTCAGAACTCCTGATAACGCCCAAAACCTGGCCCTCTTTCACTAAATCTCCAAGGACCACATTGATGCCCTGAATATTGCCACTGATCGGCGGATAAATTTTCGCCACATGATCCTGGTTGAAGTCGACTTGCCCGGTGAGGGTGATGGCATTGACCAATTGACATTTTTGCACGGTGTCAATGACAATGGTATTCATTATCGAGTCTGGGATCACATATTTCTGTTTTTCATCCGATTTCTTTTCTGCATTCGTACTGCAGGACTGGCAGAGAAAAAGGCCAGCGAACAAAAAAATGCAAACCACCACTTCATGTATCGTAAATTTTTTTTGCATATGTATGATATAGTTGATCAAAAATTCATGTTTAATTAAAAAAATTGGTACCGGTATAAAAATTGATGTCTTCAAAAGCATCCACCCGGTTATATTGTATTGAATTGATCTGCAAAATATTTTCCTTATAGGAATCATAAAAATCCAGGAATTCCAATATGCTGATATTTCTTTTTTGATAGTTTTCTAGTACGGCCTGCATCAACCGCTGAAAATCGCCGGAGAATTTTGGATCGATATGCTGGAACAGCTTGTCCTGCGCGAAGGCCTTTTGCAGTGCCCGGGCCACGTTTTGCTGTACGGTGGCTTCTGTACTTTTCTGACTGGCATTGCTGTAATCAATCATTGCTTTGGCCGACTTGATATTCCCCTGGTTGCGGTTAAAGATTGGCAGGTCAATGGAAGCGCCGATCCCGAAATAGTTGAGAAGATAACCACCCTGTTCGTCGTAACCGAGTTGGAGGTCCAGGTCTGGAACAGCTAAAGCTTTCTGATAATTATAATTGAGTTTATTGATTTCAGTATTTGCTTTGGCGATGAGCAGATCGGTCCGGTTTCTCATGGCCGAATCGATCAATTCATTCAAAGAATATTTACTTGGGCTGAGGCTGGCCAGCGATTGCGAATCCACCGTGGGTTCAATATATTGAGAGGGGCGGGCTTGTAAAACCAGTTTCAGTTCGCTCTGGAGGTCATTAATATTATTGATAAGATCATTGTACTCGCTTTGAAGGCTGTAAAGCTGGGCCTTAATCCGCACCACTTCGGTCTGTGCGATATATCCCTTTCCTTCCTGTTCGGCAAAGGCCTGGGCTACCTTTTCCAAAGAATTTATCTCCTCATCATAGACGCGGGCGGAGCGTTGCAGATAAAAAATATTAAAGAAATCCCCCCTTAGGGTATACTTTAAAGTTCGCATAAGGTCATAAAACTGATATTCTGCCAATTTCACATTGGCTTGGGCTAGTTTGATCTGTTTGTTTCGCTTGCCTGCCAGAAGGATGAGCTGTGAGAGACTGGCGGCCGTCTCGTCATTTGTGCCTGTCGGAAAAAATTGGTTAAGCGTGCCGGAAAACAAACCGTGCGAAATCCCGAAATTGGGATTTGGCCAAAGCCGGGCCTGGATGATTAGGGCTTTTTGGGCATCGATATTGTATCGTTGGGCCAGGAGTTGCAAATTGCTATCCAAGAACATCCTTTCTGCATCAGCCAGGCTTATGCGCAAAGTATCCGCACTTGCCTGGCCCATCAGCAAGGGCCCGGCAAATAAAATATGAAGGACCAGTACGATCAGTTTCTTTTGCATAGGTTCTGCCTGCTTTTTGAGTCTGCAAAGCTATTATATCCACTTATTCATAGTAATTAAGCCCGGTTAAACAGCAGTTAAATCAAAAATCAGGTAACGGGGATAATAACCAAAAGGGTGGTCGGGTATTGCAAAGCCGAAGTTAATGAATGGTTATCAATAGCTAGAGCCCATGGACAGGGACATTGAACCGGAACCCCACCCCATGTATGGTTTCTAAATTGACATTGGGGTCCGCCTTGAAGTATTTCCTCAATTTGGTGATGAATACATCCATGCTCCTGCCAAGAAAATAATCGTCTTTACCCCAGACGTTTAGCAATACTTCTTCCCTTTTGAGGATCCTGTTGGAGTGCTCGCAAAGGAATTTAAGCAGGTCAGCTTCTTTTTGGGTTAGATTAAAGATTTCATTATTGATGGTCAGCTGTAGATCCGTATAGGAGAAAATGATATTGCCGATGGTGAAGGACAGCGTTTTGTCGGAGTGCATTTTTTTTGTCCGCCGTAGAAATACATCCATCCGCATCAGCAATTCCTGCATGCTGAATGGTTTGGTAATATAATCATCCGCCCCTGTTTCAAAACCTTTGATCCGGTCTTCTTCCAGCGATTTGGCGGTAAGGAAAAGGATGGGAACCATATCGCTCTGCTGGCGTATTTTTTTGGCTACGGCAAATCCATCCTTATTGGGCATCATGATATCCAAGAGGCATATATCAAATTCATTTTTGTCGAATTTGTCAATGGCGGCCTGTCCGTCAGGGCATAAAACCACCTCATAGCCGGCATCAACCAGGTTGTCTTTTATTACGTATCCCAGGGAAAGATCATCTTCCGCCAGCAATACTTTTGATTTCACGGTTTGCATAAAAATTTAATTAAGGGGGATTACCAATCTAAATTCTGTACCAATGCCAGGCAAACTGTATACCCGAATTTTTCCATCATGGGCATCAATGATCCGTTTCACAAAATTCAGCCCCAGACCAAAACCCTTTACATCGTGTACATCACCTGTCGGCACCCGGTAGAATTTCTTAAAGATATTTTTCAAGTATTTCTTTTCGATTCCGATTCCATTGTCTTTGACAGAAATAAAAAATTCATTTTCTCCTTTCCCTGATTCCACCAGGATATGCGGAACCGGAGAATATTTCAGCGCGTTTTCCAACAGGTTGACCACAGCCAGCTCAAGATGGGCTTTATCGCCCACGATCTGCGGATCCCCCGTTCCCATTCTGAGTTCCACCTTTGCATTTCTTTCCTCAATCAGGGGTTGTACCTTATTGAGTGCCTGTTCGATGAGCAGGTGAATATCAATATTTTCTTTTTCAATGGGCAGGGCATTATTTTCGCTGGCCGCAGCCTTGAGCAGCCTGGAAACCTGGTTTTGCAGATGCTCGGTTTGATTTTTGATGATCGCCGTATACCGCTCCAGCCGGTTGGGTTGCTGCAGAATGCTTTCTCCGGCCAGGACGTCTGCCGCTATCTTCATAACCGCCAGCGGCGTTTTGAATTCATGTGTGAAGTTATTGACGAAATCTTTCTGGATTTCAGCCAGGAATTTTTGCCGGTAAAAATAAAATAAACTGATGGCAAGCCCGATAAGCGTCAGAAAAAGGGCCACGCTGCTGATGATCCAGAAATTCATCTGTTCAAGAATATAACTGCTTCTATGGGGGAAATAGAGCAGGATATGGTCAAAATGCTGACTGAAGACCGGCAGGTCATTTACATCCTGGACCGGATAATGGGAAGCCGGGGACGGGATATATTCCGCATAGATATACTTTTTCTGCTCGCTGCTGTAGGCTCCAATTTTGCAATCGGTCAACACGTCGAAATCGGCAAATTCCTGCTGAAGATAGAAGGTCAGGGAATCCTTTTCAGGAATGGTATCGGCCTTGAAAGTAAAGTAATTAGTGCCCGGATTGTCAATCAATTGCTGCAGATTCATGGGTGGATTATCATTCATTTCGAGGTCTTCAAAAACACCGCGGATGCTTTTGACAACATTGTTGTTGAACTGCCGTTTTTCCAGCGAATACACTTTCTTCAGCCAATACAGCTGAACCATCACGATTAGGCCGATCAAGACCGCAGTAGACAATACGATCCATTTAAGAGTTGATGAACGCATGGTGGTATAAACGCTGTATTACAAAATTGCTTTAGTTTGAATTGTCAGGTCTGCTAATCTGGTTAAGTGGTAGTTAAAGAATTAGGAAACTCCTCTGTATTTACGTATCTTCCTACACATTTCAGAGAGCAATTTCCGTAATACCTAAATCATTTACCATGAAAAAATTCTTTTTGTCGGCTCTGTTAGTGCTTGCGGCCGGCACCTTTGTTTTTGCTGGGACCTCTTCCTTCATGAACCGATATCACCATCACCACCATCATCACCACCATCATCATCACCGCAGGTAATCCGGTTTTTAAAAAAATAGATGAAAATAAAAAACCCGTTCATGTCGCTTCTGGCGAAAGGAACGGGTTTAAGTTTTTGAAAACCTATTTCGGTATTTTTCCTGCCAGCACAGGTCTGATTTTTTCAGGAGGAGTAGCCGCTTGACCCAGGGGGCGATCCCTGACCAGATCAACCAGGAATGGCGCCGCGACGAAGATGGAGGAATAGGTGCCGGTAATTACTCCAATCAGCATAGCAAAGGCAAATCCCTTTGTAACTTCCCCCCCAACAATAAACAGGATCAAAAGGGTCAGGAAAACGGTCAGAGAGGTCATGATCGTTCGGCTTAGGGTATCGTTTACCGCCCTGTTGATGATCTCGGCTTTACTAGCCCCTTTCATGAGTCGGCTGTCTTCACGGATCCTATCGAATACTATGACGGTATCATTCATGGAAAATCCGATCACCGTCAGGATGGCAGCGATGAAATGCTGGTCTATTTCCAGTGGGAAGGCAACATTCTGGAAAAAAGAGAAGACGATAAGAAGGACAAATACGTCATGAAAAAGTGCAATGATGGTTCCCAAAGAATATCTCCAGTCCCTGAAACGGATAAAAATATAGATGAAAATGATGATGATGGCAAAAATAATAGCCTTTGCCGCCCCCGCTTTGAGGTCATCGGAAATTGAAGGATTCACCTTTTTTGACTGTTCGACAAATTTTTGGGTATTAATAAAATCCGGTCTCGTGGCGGCAACCGGAAGATAATCCTTTAGGCCGTCGTATAACTTATTGAGCACGATGGAATCGGTCGTAGGCGATGATTGCTGGATGAGGTAATCGGTGGTAATTTCCAATTTTTCGTTGCCTCCGTATGTTTTGACAAGTGGAGAACTTCCGAATAATTTATTCAGGCGGTCGCGCACAGGATCGGCCTCTACAGGCTTATGAAAATCCACCACATAACTGCGTCCACCGAGGAACTCCACCCCTTTTTTGAATCCATGAAATAAGGCGGCCACACCCAGAATCAGCACCACCACAGATATGCCATAGGCTACTTTCCGGTATTCAATAAATTTGAAACTGGCGTGTTTGAATATCCTGCTGGAAATCGGGGTAAAATATTTAAAATGCCGGTTCTTATTGGTGTAAAAATCAGTGATCAACCTGGAAACCAGGATACCGCAGAAAAGGGAAAGAAGGATACCCAATATCTGTGTGGTCGCAAATCCCTTCACCGGGCCAAGTCCGAAATAAAAGAGGATCAGTGCGGTCAGCAGGGTAGTGACGTGGGCATCAAGAACGGGTGGAAGCGATCGCTTATAACCATCGCTGACCGCGAGTTGATAACTCTTCCCCCTGGTCAGCTCTTCTTTTATGCGTTCAAAAATAATTACGTTGGTGTCCACAGCCATACCTACGGTGAGTACCAAGGCAGCTATACCAGGGGCGGTAAGGGTCCCATGCAGGGAACTTAAAACGCCCACAGTAAAAAGGAGGTTAAGGATCAAGGCCATATTGGCGACCCAACCTGCAGTATTATAATAAATCAGCATTAAGGTAAAAATGACCAGGAAGGAAATCACAAATGCTTTCGTGCCTCCGTTTACGGCTTCCTTACCCAAGGTAGGGCCAACGACCTGCTCCTGGACAATCCTGGCAGGCGCATTGAGCTTCCCTGACTTGAGGATATTGGCCAAATCTTGCGCTTCCTCCACCGTTTGAGAAGAGCTTTTGCTACCCATGGTGATCTGAGAATTGCCTCCCGTAATCTGACCATTGACGAAAGGAGCGGAATAGACAATATCATCCAGCACAATGGCGATGGGCTTGTCTTTATTGTCGCCTGTCATTCTGGCCCAGATATCTGAACCTTGTTTGTTCATACTCATTTCCACCACCACACCGCCTGTAATCGGATCATAGTCCTGTCTTGCATCTGTGATCACACTGCCCTCGATCCTTGCCTTTTCTGTGCCGGGCACCGTCTTTATCGCATAGAGCTCCAAAAAGTTGAGCAGTTTGCCGTCGTCATCCCGTCCCTGCTTTCCCCATAAAAATTTAAGGTTTGATGGAAAATTGGATGACACCCTGGGGTTACTAAGATAGCTGTTCACCGTGCCTGTATCCTTTAAAGCCGATTCGCCGATAAAGGCATAAGAATGACTCTGACCCGTTCTCTGGTCTTGCTGCGGCTGAGCAGGACGCATCACGCGGAAAAGCGGATTTTGATTTAGCAGGCTCGCGGTGGTATCCTTCTTACTGGAATCCGAAGCCACACTTGCAGTGTCCTTTGCACCGTTCAGAAAATTTTGAAGCGCTTTATCCGCATTTTGCAAAGGCGTCGCAATTTCAGACAGACTATAGACTTCCCAGAACTGAAGGTTGGCGGTGGATTGAAGATATCTCCGCACCCTGTCCGGATCTGTGGCACCAGCCAGTTCGACGGTGATGATTTCTTTAGTGAGGTCCAAATTGATCAAAGGCTGCGCCACCCCGAATTGATCAATGCGTGTTGTCAAAACTTTGTAGGTCTCATTCATCCCGGCAATAGCCTGATCATGAATATAGTTGGAGACCGCATTATCCGATGCGTCAAATTTAAGACCGTTCCGGTTGCTGTTGGCAAATAAGGGTGCCAATTTGTTTCCCGGGTTTTCTTCTTTATAGGCTTGTACAAAAAGATCGATAAAATTTGCGCCTCCACTTGTCAGCTTTCTTTGCTGGGCGGTACCGATAGCCTTCAGCAATGCTGGATCCCGTTGGTTATTGGCCAAATTCTTTATCACGCCATCCAACGCAATATCCAAGGTGACATTGATGCCACCCTGAAGATCCAGCCCTAAAAGCAGTTCATTTTGTTTAGATTTCTGATAGGTAGTCCCCCACCAGGTTATTTTCACATCTTTAGTGCTGTCCAGCAATCTTCTCAGGCGGTTATTGTATGCCTGATCGACCGTATCACTGTATAGTGCCTGTGCTTCTTTATCGCCAGGATATTTTTTTTCAGGAGAAAGGTATAGGTTGTTTGCGTACCTTTTTGCTTTATCCTTCATGGCGGATTCGTGTTTATTGACAAACCATGTAAAGGAAAGCTGGTAAAGAGAAATGATGATTAACAAAGCTGCAAAGAAACTAACCAGGGCTCTCATTGGAGTTCATTTAAAGAGCGGCAAATATAGGGTATAGTAAATTAAGGGTCAAATTTGAAAAATTGTTTCGTAACTTCAACACTGGCTGGTGGTAACTGTTTATCAGAATCTTTGATTATGCCAAGACATCGGATGGTATATGGTCTCTTCCTCTCTCTGGCTTTTCTGTCTTTATTTTCTTGTTCAAAAAATCAAATTGGCAAAACGGCAGTGATTGTCCCCACTTATTCAGAAGTATCAGTGACCAATGCAGCTATCGGAGTAGGAAGCCTTTCTTTTTTTGTAGACAATCAGCAAGTTCAATTGGGCGACTCGCTTGCATTCGGCACAACTGCATTTTTTAATTTGCCCAACAATCCCAATCCTGCCAATCCGCTCTCCGGCATTACGCCTTATACCAGCATTTCATACGGTTATCGTGAATTAGGTTTTGGGTTTACCAATCTGAACAGTTATTTGGCCTCCATGAATAACTATTTTGAACCCGGAAATTATTATTCTGTTTTTGTAGCTGACACAGTGGAATATGGGCAGCTGCAATGCGTCATGCTTAAGGATAACCTGCTGATACTGGATTCCGGAAAAGCACAGATCCGGTTCGTCAATCTTTCACCTGATGCACCTGCGATGGATTTGTGGGCATTTCCCGACGCGCAGGCTTCTGCGGTATATAAACTTTTTTCGAACCACGCTTTTCCAGTCTATGATTACAATGCTATACTGAGCTCGCAGGAGTTTTCTACCATTGCTTCCGGTCCTTATTATTTTGCAGCCACGGTGAGTGGCACACAAAATGTCCTGCTCCAGGGCGGCCTTTTTCTTCCAAGCCAGGGAGTCGTTACGATTTATTCCAAGGGGCTTATGTCGGGCACTGGAAATCAGCAGCTGGATGTCGGCGTGATCGAATATACCCACTAGAAAAAATTGCCGATATTTGTTGTGCTCAAACAAATGGCAAGACCTCAACCACCAATTTTCGATTTCTTACAAGCACTTAAGAAAGGCATTCTCTTCTTGTGGATCGCCCAATGCGGTTTATCCTGCAATAAGAGCATCAACCAAGGCAGCAATAAAGTGTACATATCGATTACCAACCTGGTAATGGGCGGCCAAGCCGTTAATGTCTTTTACAATAATGCACAATTAACCAGCCTGCTTCCCTATGATTCGACAACAGCTTATTTCCCTGTGATCGCAGGAATCAGAAACTTTAAGGCAGGGCCTCCCTTGCCGGATTCCCCCTATCTCAATGGCAACGTCGGACTGGATGCGGGTGTGTATTACTCCATTTTCCTTTATGACAGCCTGAATACAGGCAAAGCCCAGGCACTAATCCTGCAGGATAATCTCCAGGCTCCCGCCGATACCATGGCAGCTTTCCGTTTTCTGAACCTTTTCCCGCCTTCAGGAGCACCTCCGCTGGATTCCCTCTATTATATCATCACCAATGCGACAGATACCCTTATCCTCGGCTATATTCCTTTTATCGGTCCCGAAGCGCAACCGTCTTATCTATCCGGGTTTAACTACCAAATCCTAGAGGGAGCGTATAGTTTTGGCTATTATGTGGATTCCGTACTGATCCAGCCAATAGATTCTTTATATTTTACTGGTGGAAAGCTCTATACGCTTTATAACCACCCTGTTCCAAACGGGATGGGCGCAGACAGTTCAATGACTTCGCTCCTGCAACACAATTAATTGTTACCTTTGCCTGCCAATTTTTAACTGAATATGCAGCTATCTTCTATCCTCTCGCGTTTCAGCGAACCGGAAACACTAAAAATGGCCAAACTTGGCCGCGAATTAAGGGCCAAGGGCGTTGATGTCATCGACCTGAGTCTAGGAGAGCCGGATTTTGATACACCGGACCATATTAAAGAGGCAGCCAAAGAGGCAATCGATGAGAACTGGAGCCACTATACACCCGTCCCTGGCTATATCGACCTGCGCGAAGCCATCTGCACCAAATTCAAGAGAGACAATAACCTGGAATATAAACCTGAAAACATCGTCGTCTCGACCGGAGCCAAGCAAAGCCTTGCCAATATCATCCTGGCGCTTGTGGATGAGGGGGATGAAGTCATAATTCCCACGCCTTATTGGGTGACTTATTCCGAACTCGTAAAAATTGCAAGGGGTAAGGTGATAGAGGTGCACACTACACAGGAATCGGGATTCAAAATCAGTCCGGAACAATTGGAAGCAGCCATCACTGAACGCACCAAGGTCTTTTTGTTTTCCTCACCCTGCAACCCTTCCGGCGCCGTGTACAATAAAAGCGAATTGGAAGCGCTGGCATCCGTCTTTAGGGAGCATCCAGGCATTTTTATCATTTCTGATGAGATTTATGAGTATATCAATTTTGTTGGCCACCACCAGAGCATTGCCCAGTTTGGAGATCTCAAGGACCGTGTAGGAGTCATCAACGGACTTAGCAAAGGATTTGCAATGACCGGGTGGCGCCTGGGGTATATCGCTGTTCAGGCTGATATCGCCAAAGCCTGTGAAAAACTGCAGGGTCAGTTTACCAGCGGCGCCAATTCAATTACCCAGAAGGCGGCAGTGATTGCCCTGACCGCAGACCTGAAGCCTTCTTTTCTGATGGTCCAGGAATTTGCCCGCAGGAGAAAGCGTACGATGGAACTGGTCGCAGAAATACCTGGTATCAGGTGCTTTGAACCCCAGGGTGCTTTTTATATTTTCCCTGATGTTTCAGCCTATTTTGGAAAGGGGGATGGGACTAATATAGTCAAGAATTCCGCCGACTTTAGCATGTATCTGCTCAACAGTGCACATGTTTCTTCCGTGATGGGGGACGCTTTTGGAGATCCTAAATGTGTTCGTTTTTCATTTGCAAATAGCATGCAAAACATTGAAAAGGCGTGGGATAGAATCAAATTGGCACTCGCAAAGCTTTCCTGATTTTCCAGAACAAAAGATAATTTCCCACCTGTTTTTACGTTTGAACTGGGTCATCATTATTTAAGATTTGAGACCAAAAATATGTACCCTTTATTCAACCCGGAAAAACAGCATACACTAATCACAGCCAAAAGCATTTCAGGAGCCGGTCTTCACACCGGAATCGTCACAAAAATGACGCTAAAACCGGCCGATCCAGGATTTGGCTATCAATTCCAAAGAACTGATGTACCCGGCAAACCTCTTATTAAAGCAGATTGCGATTTTGTCATGGATACCTTCCGGAGTACGACCCTGAGTAATCAGGGAGCCAATGTGTGTACAATCGAGCATATACTGGCGGCGCTGGTAGGAAGCGGAATTGACAACTGCCTGATCCAGGTTGATGGAGAGGAAATACCCAATATAGATGGAAGTTGTGCACCCTTTGTCCATTTAATCGAGACCTGTGGCATACTGGAGCAGGAGGCTAATAAGTTTTGGTACGATCTCGATGGGGATATTACCTTTTATGATGAGACCAGGAGGGTGAGAATGACCGCCTTTCCATCGGTGGAATACAAAATCAGCGTTACCGTGGACTTTAAAAGCATGGCGATGGATACGCAAACTGCAGAACTCAGGAGTATGAGCGAATTCAAAAAGGAAATTGCCCCCTCCCGTACCTATTGTTTCGTTCATGATCTCGAGATGCTGTTAAATCACAACAGGATACAGGGTGATATCGCAAAAAACGCGATATTGATCATCGACAGGCCGATAGGAAAAAAAGAAATGATCAGGATTGCCAAGAAATTCAATATTAAAAAATTTACCGTCAAAAAAGGCGGCTATCTGGATAATTTGGATCTGCGCTTCGAAAATGAAATCGCCCGGCATAAACTCATGGACATGGTTGGTGATTTGTCGCTGATCGGATTTCCTGTCAGGGCCCAAATCATTGGCAAAAGACCTGGACACAGTTCGAATATAGATTTTGCAAAAAAGATCAAAAAATACATTTTGGATCAAAAAAAGCGGGAGCTTCTGAAACAAGCGGTCTGATGACAATATTTTGATAATTCAATGTCCTTGCTTTACCTTATTGACCTAATTTGCGCTCATCTTGCTTTCTCATTTTCATCTACAAAGAATAGCGGTCCTGCTGCTGATCAGCTGTGTGGCTTTTACCTGGCATGATGACCCAGTGAGAACCATTGATCATGCATTAAATCAATATTACCAGCAATACCCACAGGAGAAAGTATTTCTGCTTTTCGATAAGGAATCTTATGCGCCGGGAGAGCCGCTTTGGTTTAAAGCCAGCCTTACGCTCAACGGTGCTCCATCTGGGATCAGCAAAATCCTCTATGTTGAATTGCTTGACCATAATGGGCTCATCCTCCGGCGTGAAATCCTTCCTGTGCAGGAGGGGAGCGCTTCCGGAATGATCCTGGTACCTGCAGACGCCACCTTGACCGGATATCAATTGCGTGCCTTCAGCACCTGGATGATGAATTTTGGAGAAACCGGATATTACTACCGCGGCATTTCTATCAATGGGCAACCGGGATCCGCATCTTCATGGTCACCAGGGGATTCCCTGGGATTTTCCATGCAATTTTTTCCAGAATCAGGCTACCTGGTGCAGGGCCTAACGAGCAGGGTTGCTTTCAGGGCACTCGATAGTGACGGAGTCCCTGTGGAAGCGGCTGGTAATATTATCGACAGTTCAGGGAAACTGCTTTCCCAATTCAAAACAGTGCACGATGGCATGGGCAGTTTTGTGATGCATCCGATGCCCGGAAATGACTATATGGCGGTCGTGACATTTCCTGGCGGTCAAACTGGAAAATTCAAAATTCCAAAAGCCCGCAAATCCGGAATCATTCTCTATATCCGTCCCGTGGCAGTGGAGGAAGGCCCCGACAGTGTCTATTTCCGGATTTCGAGAAGTATCGCCGAAAAGAGTAAATTTCAAAACCTTATCATATGCGAGGAGATGGAGGGCAAAGTGAGTTATGAGTATATCAATTTCGATAGCGTCACGGCAGGTAATTATAACAATCATACACTGACAGCAACTACCCCATTGTCCCTGGATAATTTTCCTTCCGGTATTTTGCATCTTACGGTATTCAATGATTCTGCCCAACCTTTGGCCCAGCGGCTGATCTATCTGAACAACCCGGCGAGCCAACTGCAGGCAGTCCTTTCAGCAGATTTGCTGAATACGGATTCCGGCGGCAAAAACAATTTCACCCTGCAGGTACCCGAAGATGCCAAAGGGAATTACGCCGTTTCCGTGTCTAAAGCAGATCAACCGCAGCAAAGCGATGCAGAGGAAAATCTACGCTCCTCGGTTTTACTGGCCGAACATATCCAGCCCAGGGTGAATCATCCGGGCTGGTACCTAGCCAGCAATCAGCAGGAGCGTAGGGATGCCTTGGATTTGCTCCTGCTCTGCAGCGAATGGTCTGGATTTTCCTGGGACAGGATATTGCATCATGATTATCCCCATCTCCGGTATTTTGCGGAACCTTCGCTCAGCTTAAGCGGCCGGGCATTTCTCGAAATGCCAAAGGGCAGGGTGCCAATGAATAACGGGTATGTTTCTATGATCATCAAAGCTCCGCAGGATTCATTGACCGATATTATTTCTGTGCCAGTGGATACGGCGGGCAGATTTTCTGTTGTCGGTCTGGATTTTCATGATTCAGCGACCATTTCGACCGAGAATGTCCACCAAAAGGAAGGAAAAAAGACAAGGGTCGAATTTTCCGGCAGCCCATTAGATACCATTTATTATGCGGGTTACCTGCCCGGGCGTCACCTGCTTGGCCCGCAGGATCAAACTCTTTCAGCATCTGCGTCCCATCCCGGAAAAAGGTTTGAAAAAGATTCCCTTGCGGGTAGAAAAAAAAGTTTCGGGGATACTGCGATTTTGAATAGCGTGACCGTCAGATCAAAATTGAGGACGCATACCGACAGTGTGATTGCCAATTATGCTACGGGGATTTTTGCCAATCCGAATGCATTCATGCGCACGCTGGACTTTACCAATGACAAGACGACCCAAAACTTATACGCCTGGAACGTGATAGAATATCTGGATGGCAGGATAGCGGGACCGGTGTTCAAAACGGTAATGTCAGGCGGCACCATACAGTATCTGATTTATTGGCGATTGACTACAGGGCTTTTTTTACAGATTTCAGAAGCACAAAGGATAAAGCTCAACGCTCCGGCTTTTTTCCTCAATGAGCAATTATTAAATGAAGGCAGTGAAGGATATGATTACGCCATGGAGCTTTTGGAGGATATAAAAATGGCCGATGTCGCGATGGTGCGCATATTCCAGCCCGGAACTATGCCCATGGTCGCTGGAGATGCTCCACACGGCGCCATCGCGGTATATACAAAAAATGGGACCGAAGGCAATTTTTTATCCGCGACGAGCAATTTTGACCGGATCAAAAAGGCTGGATACGCCAAAATTCCTGATTTTTATTCGACGGGCGAAGCGGCGTCAACGCTTTATTGGAATCCGCGATTGTTGACAGATTCCGCAAGCCACCTGGCGCATTTTCAGTTTTTAAACCATGAAAAATGCAAACGATTCCATATTTTGGTGCAGGGGATGGACCAAAAAGGAAGATTGGTCCGCTTAGAAAAAACCATCCCCTAACCCAGCGCATTTCACTCCCACCTAAAAACCTTTACTGTGATCACGGATATGATCAAGGCCCAGCAGCCCAAGCCAGCCATCTGCACTGGCATCTGCCAAATATGCGTGCCTTCAAAGGCAATCTTACGCAGCCCGTCAACAAAAAAAGTCAAAGGCAATAACTTACAAAAGGCCTGGAGCCAATCGGGGTAATTTTCCACTGGAAAAAAAAGACCGCATAATAATATTTGGGGAAGCGTAAGTGTGTTGGCAACAGGTGCAATGGAACTTTCGTTTTCGATAACGCCGCTGATGATAAATCCCATTCCCATGAAAATGATCAAGCCAAGCAGGGAATATACCAGCATCTCTGCAAAAGTCAGCATGCCGTTGACCAGTGTAAAATCAAATGCGAAATAACCAAGCGCCACCATAATGATAAATCCGATAACCTGGAAAAAAAGCCGGCTCAACATTTCTCCGAGGATGAGGTAGGGTCTTTTCAAGGGAGTAGCAAAAAAACGTTTAAGCACCAGGCTTTGCCTGAGATTGAACAACAAGAAAGCCGAACCGAATACGCCTGCCATCAACAGAGAAAAACCCAGCTGACCGGGGAGTATGAAATCTACTGATTTGTAGACCCTCCCGGGAATAGTTTCGGTTTGAATTTCTGCAACGGAAATATTTCCCGGGAATAATCTGCTGTTGCCTTCTGCCACCACATCCCTGATGGCCGATTGCACAACCGGAGACTTATCGGCCGAGGAATTGGAAGTCAGCAGACGGACGGCATAGCGGGGAGAGATCCCTGTTACAGGGACCGGTCTGATTGTTAGAATGGCCGAGATGCGTCCCTTGGACAATTCATCCTGCATGGATGCCGCAGAACGATAACGTTGCAAATGCAGGATTTTTACTTTTTCAATGGCCTTGTAGAGGACGTTACTGGTATCACAATCCTCAGCAATCCCTACTTTTAAATTAACCGTATTGGTATCCACCATCGCGCCAAAAACAACGATGAAAATGACTGGGAAAAGCAGGGAAAAAACGACTGAGGTTGGACTGCGCAGCATTGCCAGCAGACTGGCTTTTGCAATCGCAAAAGCGGCTCTTAACTGGCTATACTCTTTTTGCATGTTTCTCTGTACTATGTCTTTATTTCCCACTGAGTTCAAGCAGTTTGCCGTGTAGCTCCAGTACCTGCGGCAACACAGCCCTATGCTCATCATTTTGAATTATAAAATCGCACCGGTCCATTTTGATGTCTTCATCCATTTGACTTTTCATCCGGCCCAAGGCTTCGGATTCCGATATGCCATCCCGCTTAAGGATGCGGGAGAGGCGAAGGGGAAAAGGGGAAGAGACACCAATTACATAATCCAGCCATTTTTCCACCCCGCTTTCAAAGATCAGCGCGGCTTCTTTGATCGCATAAGCCGTAACCTGCTGCTGCATCCACTTGTTTCCATCCAAAATGGTTAGCGGATGGACCAAAGAATTGAGTAACCTTAATTTTTCTTCGTTATTAAAAACCTGACTGGCGATATAGGAGCGGTTGAGATTTCCGCCCGTATAGGCATCATCGCCAAAATGTTTGCTGATCGCTTCGATCAGGGCCGGATCCTTATCCATTAAACGCTTTGCTGCCTGATCGGAATAATAAACAGGAATGCCCAGCACCTCAAATATTTTTGCGACCGTGCTTTTGCCCGATCCCATGCCACCCGTTAAACCTATCCGGAGCATATCATATCATTTCTTATCTGCAGTGAGGGCTTTATTGATGTTTTGGGTCCACTCAATAGAGACAGCACTCTTTTCAATTTTCAGATAACTACCCGGACTGGTTTCTATCATCAGGGTACCATCTTCATTAACTTTATTCACTGTTCCATGAATGCCGGCAATGGTGACGATCTTATCACCCTTCTGCATATTTTCCTGAAATTGTTTGGCAAGTTTTGCCTTTTTTGCTTGCGGCCTGATCATGAATAACCAGAATACGAGTACCATGCCACCTAATAAGATAAGCGAAAAGGAATTGTTTCCACCCGCCGCTTGCAATAAGATTACTGATAGAGTCATTTTGCTATTTTTTGATTTTCGAATTGACGTAATTACCACTTTTTCTTTTCCACTACCACGGAGAAATGCAATTCATTGCTTTTCGAACCTTTGGTATTGGCATACACAAAAAGTGTTTTATGATTCAGCCCTACATGGCCTTCGCTATTAAAAGAAGCCTTTATTATCCCTTCACCACCGGGTGCAATGGGCTCATTCGGTTGTTCGGCAATCGTACAACCGCAACTGGGTTGGACCTTTTGAATGACCAGGGGTTTATCGCCAGAGTTTTTGAAACGGTAGGAAACTTCCAATTTTTGACCTTCCATGATTTTGCCAAAATCCCTGCTTGCGGAATCCATCCATTGAATGCTGGTAAACTGGGTAGAATCGGTCATCATGGCTCCCGTCGCGCCTGCCATAACAGCTGCTTTTTTGTCGCTGCTGTTGCAATCGGCAAGCAAAACCATGACCAAAAGTGAAAGGATCAATACGCGCATCTTAATTTTTTTTTGCAAACCTACACGAAAATGTTTGAGTTCAGACAGGGCTACCGGTCCATATCCTTAAAATTCACTTTTACCATTTTTTGTTCCTGAACTAGGTCCTTGTGGATATTGTCCAGGATGCCATTGATAAATTGGCCGCTTTGCAGGGTGCTGTATTCCTTTGCAATATCGATATACTCGTTAATGGTCACCTTGGGCGGGATGGTCTCGAAATATAGAAATTCGCAAATTCCCATTTCCATCAGGATCATATCCAGTACTGCAATGCGTTCGGCATCCCAGTTTTTGAGTTTGGGCTTGATCAACTCCATCGTAACTTCTCTTTTTTCTATGACGGACTCGAGCAATCCTTTCGCAAATTCCCATTTTTCGCCGCTAAGCATTTCCTGGAAATTAAAAGACTGCGGCTTATTTAAAAAGGCCAGTAGCAACTGGTTGATCATTTCAGAGTCGTCATCCCAGTTGGTAAAAGTTTCTTCAATATGGGCTTCAAACATCTCATTGGGAAGCATTAAATCAGTATATATAAATTGAAGGATTTCCTTTTCAGGTTTTCTATCCCTGGAGGCATGAAGGATATAATTCTTATAACTGTCCGTTTCGGCAAGTTGCTGGTAAAGTTTTTTTATGAGTTCTGTATTTTTGAGTAGTTGCGGTTTATCCGATTCTAAGGCTTTCTGATAGGAAGGCTCTTCCAGGATTTTCCGGATAAGTTCATTCCCAGCCAATTTAATATTGACATTCCGGTCCTGGTCGCTGGGAAGGTGTTTGGATAAGCGAAGGCGGGAATCTGTTTCTGCATAAAGGGCCAATTCAGTTAAAAAATAAACGAGGTATACAAAGAGTTGCCTGGTTTCATCGAAATGATCCTTCAGGATTTTTACAGCTTCCCCGGGTCTTAATTCTTGCTCCTGAGTTTGAAGACTGTACAAGGTTTGCATGACTTTTACCCGGATGTTTCTTCGGCTGATCATTTGGAAAGAACTGTTTTTGAGTGGGCGAAGATAGGTGATTTTAAGCTCGTAGGATTCCGTCCCGCTTTTGGAATTTGCCCTGGCAGATATTGGCAGTTTTCTTAGGCCAAATGCTAAATTGGCATGTTTAGAACATGAAAATGGGCGATCTGCCTGGTTCAGACTGTCAACTATCCACTTTGCCTGCCAATCATTCAATTTTTTCATTCTTTTAGCCATTTGGTATAGAATTGGCTTAGCTTTGCACACCCAACCCAAGGGGTATGTTTGTGTTTAAATCAAATTCATTTTTAATTCATCAAAATCAATACAATTATGGCAAAGAAGGTCAACTATGAACTCTATGACGACAGAGTTCTGATTAAACCTGCCGCAGCTGAGGAAAAAACCAAGGGCGGCATTATTATTCCGGATACGGCAAAAGAGAAACCACAAAAAGGTGTTGTGGTGGCTGTTGGTCCCGGCAAGTATGCTGAGCAGACAGGGAATTTGATTCCTCTGAAACAAAAAGTCGGAGATGTTGTCCTATACGGCAAGTATTCTGGTACTGAAATCAGTGTCGAAGGAGAAGATTATTTGATCATGAGATCTTCAGATTTACTTTTAAAGGTTGCTGAATAAGTTACTATAAAAATTACATCTGATCAATAATCACTATTTATCTTAATAAAAAATAATTTGAATTATGGCAAAACAACTTTTTTTTGATATCGAGGCCCGCAATAAAATGAAAAAGGGCGTGGATATCCTGTCAAACGCTGTCCGGGTTACATTAGGACCTAAAGGACGCAATGTAGTGTTGGAAAAGAAATTCGGGGCTCCCTCCATTACTAAAGATGGTGTTACCGTTGCAAAAGAAATTGAACTGGAAGATCCTATTGAAAATATGGGCGCTCAGATGGTGAAAGAAGTAGCTTCCAAAACCGCGGATATCGCTGGTGATGGTACTACGACGGCCACTGTTCTGGCTCAAGCTATAATCAGTGAAGGCTTGAAGAATGTTGCAGCTGGTGCAAACCCAATGGACCTGAAAAGGGGCATTGACAAAGCGGTCGTGAAAGTAGTACAACACCTCACTACACAAAGCCAGAATGTAGGAAATGACAGCAAAAAAATTCAACAAGTGGCCTCTATCTCTGCCAACAATGACGAAACGATCGGTAAGCTGATCGCAGAAGCATTTGGTAAGGTAGGCAAGGAAGGCGTGATCACCGTGGAAGAAGCAAAAGGCACGGACACAAATGTAGAAGTAGTAGAAGGTATGCAGTTTGACCGTGGTTATCTTTCCGCTTATTTCGTTACCAACAGCGAAAAAATGGAAGCTGAACTGGAGAACCCTTATATACTAATCTATGATAAGAAAATATCCGCTATGAAGGATATTTTGCATATTCTGGAGAAGGTAGCTCAAGGTGGCCGTCCATTATTGATTATCGCCGAAGATCTGGAAGGTGAAGCACTTGCAACCCTGGTTGTCAACAAATTGCGTGGTACGCTAAAAGTGGCTGCAGTAAAAGCACCAGGATTCGGCGACCGTCGCAAAGAAATGTTACAAGACATCGCCACACTTACAAAAGGTATTGTGATCAGCGAAGATCAAGGTTACAAATTAGAAAATGCCGACCTGAGTTATTTAGGGAGCGCGTCTTCTGTAACCATCGATAAGGACAATACCACGATCGTTGGTGGCAAAGGGAAAAAGGAAGATATCGTTTCCCGCGTTAACCAGATCAAAGCTCAGATCGAAGTCACTACTTCCGATTACGATAAGGAAAAATTACAGGAACGCCTCGCCAAATTAAGCGGCGGAGTGGCTGTATTGTATATCGGTGCCGCAACCGAAATGGAAATGAAGGAGAAGAAGGACCGTGTCGACGATGCGTTGCATGCAACCCGTGCCGCAGTCGAAGAAGGCATCGTTCCTGGTGGTGGTGTTGCCTATATCCGTGCAGTTGAAGCCCTTGACAAACTTAAAGGTGCTAACGAAGATGAAACTACTGGTATCGCGATTATTAAGAGGGCATTGGAAGAACCCATCCGCCAAATCGTGATCAACAGTGGCATCGAAGGCAGCATCGTTGTTCAGAAAGTCAAGGAAGGTAAAGGTGATTATGGATTTAATGCACGTACTGAAGTGTATGAAAATCTATTCAAAGCGGGCGTCATTGATCCTACAAAGGTTACCCGTATCGCCCTCGAAAATGCTGCTTCCATTGCTGGTATGTTGCTGACCACCGAATGTGTGGTTGCAGACAAACCAAAGAAAGAAGAAGCTCATGCACATCCTGGTGGCGGTGCTCCAGGTATGGGCGGCATGGATTATTAATACGTGCGCATGTCGCAAAATATAATCTACAATCCCGTTTGTTCAGGTCCCGGACCGACAAACGGGATTGTTATTTTTGTATGTTTGATGCTATCTATGATCCAACTGGCACCAATGAACTCCGTCTCGGGAACAAAGGAACCCAACTATAGCTGGCTTGCGCTGGGCGATTCTTATACCATTGGGGAGTCTGTCTTGGAAACAGAACGGTATCCCGTGCAAGCCGTGGCCATCCTCGGAAAATCGGGTACCCATTTTGGCGAGCCGGAAATTATTGCGCGCACTGGCTGGACAACTGGCGATCTCCAACATGCGCTTGATATAAAAAAGCCAATTTCACGGAATTACGATGTGGTAACCCTGCTGATCGGCGTAAATAACCAATTCCAGCGGCGGAGCCGTGCAGAATACCAGGAACAATTCTCTGCATTGCTCAAAAGATCCATTGCACTCTCGGGCGATAGACCCTCCCATGTATTCGTCTTATCAATTCCCGATTATGCTGTGACCCCATTTGCCATTCAAATGAATACAAAGGAGATTTCACTAGAGATCGATTCTTTTAACCGGATTAACAAGGAAATCTCTTTATTTGAGCAGGTGAACTGGCTCGATATCACAGGGGAAAGCAGGAAGGCTGCAAATGATCCCAGCCTGGTGGCAGGGGATGGATTACATTTTTCCGGCAAAGAATATGCGGTTTGGGCAAGCTTATTGGCAAACATGATCGAGCAGAAGATCAGCAAGCACTGAAAACACAGCCTGGTCTGCCAAAAGCTGGAGATTTGAAATTAAAATATAGTTCGTGGGTATCGACAAAAATCAGGTTTTAAAGGAAGTGAAACCATTATTTGCGGACATTAACCGCTATTCTGAAACCGCTGAAGCGGATTTGTTTTTGCAATGCTATGCTGAAACTCAGGATTTCATAGCAATAAGCGGAGATGGGATAATCAGGAATTACACGGAATTTAAAAAGATTTGTAAAGAATATTATGGCTCTTTATCAAAACAAAAAATTACTACCACACATGAAATTTACCATGTCCTGGATGACAATACGGTTGTATTAAGCTGGTCCGGTCATATTGAGGCCTTTTTTAAGAATGGGGATTTTATGAAAATGGAAAATTACGCCGTGACATTTTTGTTTAATAAGAAAGCCGGCCAATGGAAAGTAATTCACACTCATGAATCAACCCTACCGCCTGAAATTCTTAAATCAAAATAAGAAATTGAATTTGCGGTTTTTAAATGTGGCAGATAAGGACAAGGAACTGGAATAGAAAAGGGGGTATTCAAAAATGATAATCGAAAAATGTAAGAAGCCGGCCATTTCCCTAGCGTTTTGTCAGATCGGCAATCGTCTTTTTTTCTAAAATTTTTAGGTTGGCGTCGCGGACCTGTATCATCACCTCATGCAATCCGCAATGCTTTTCATCACAGTTTTTGCATTTTTCATAAAAATAAAGGCTGACACAGGGCAAAAGAGATATGGGGCCATCCAATAGTCGCATCACTGTGGCCAGGTAAATATCTTTGGGATTTTTTCCAAAATAATATCCGCCTCCTTTTCCTTTTTTACTTTCCAATATTCCAGCTTTTTTCAATTCCAGTAAGATGTTTTCCAAAAATTTCAGGGGTATTTTTTTCTTTTTCGATATTTCTGCTATCAATACAGGTTGTTCTTTTCCCTTTTCAGCCAGGTACATTAATGCTTGAAACGCATATTGGGATTTTTTGGATAGCATTCGTAGATTTTTTATGAAATGTGCCGTAAAACGAGCTAAGATAAGACTTCTGTTCCAAATTGATACGGGCACCGTTAAGCTGCCCGGACAATGATTTGTGCCTCTTTAATGAAACCGCAGCTGCTGATATTACGAGGGTAACCATGACCGAATTAAAGAGACAATACATTTTGCATAGTGAATATTCCTTTTTTGTTGCTTATGAATTCAGCTGCAAAAACGGCACCCCGGGCAAACCCCTTACGGTTATGCGCAGTGTGGATGATTTCAATATCGTCAATATCTGAAAAATATTTGACGCTGTGTGTGCCCGGCTCCGGGTCTCTTCTCAGGCTGATGATCCCAAGCTTTTCTATCTCTTCCGGAATTTCATTGACCCAGCATTTTTTTTGTGGTAATCTTTCAATGATCTGCTCGGCAAGCGTGATAGCAGTCCCGCTGGGCGCATCTCTTTTTGCAGTATGGTGCACTTCCGTGATCCGAGGTTCGTATTCCGGCTGTCCTGCCATAAGTGTTGCCAATCGTTTATTTATTTCGAAGAAGATATTGACACCTATACTAAAATTGCTTGAACAAAGTAATGTACCGTCATGTGCCTGGCAATACTCGCTGGCCAGTTCCAGCTTATCCAGCCATCCCGTAGAACCACATACGACCGGAATGCCTGCTTCCAGGCATTTCATAATATTATCAAAAGCGGTATGTGGCCCGGTAAACTCGATAGCTGCATCCGCTTTGGAAAGATGGGCGGCATCTAATTCGTCCTTATTGTCCAAATCAATTTTCAAAACGATACGGTGCTGCCGTTCCAAGGCTACTTCTTCAATGGCTCTTCCCATTTTTCCGTATCCGATTAGCGCAATGTTCATGAAAATAATTTTTGCAGGTAAATTAACACAATCTGATAAAGGGGCAAAGAATGGGATTACAGCCTGGTCAATTCAGAGGTTCCAGCGGTCGCGGCTTTGCTTTATGTAAATCAAAAACAAAGTTAAGACCTGTGGCGTTTGAACCGGGTATGAGCACCGGACTAATCTGCAGACTTAAATTTGGGCTCACGTCAAATTGACTCAAGTGTGCATCAACAGTAGCATCAATCACATTCAATCCCCAGAAAAGCAGAAAAAACAGGGCGGAGTAATCCTGGTATTTCCGGAAGGTATTGCGGTAATTGATCAGATCATTATTGTCCAATGCGTTGATGAAAGGGATCAATTTAGGATCAACCCTTCGCAAACTGTCGGGGCTTGTCAGGTAACTCCCATTTACAAGAACAGCCAGGGCGAAAGCTGTTTTCTTATACCATTGCTTATTGTAAAAATATAGGTATCCCGGAATGCCGAGGGCGGCATATACCAGGGGGAGTTTCCAGTATTTGCGGTTGTAAATCTGGCCGAGGCCAGGCATTACTGCAGAATACAGTGTGGCTTTATGCGGGTCTCTCCCTTTTTTGAGGTCGTAAGCGGGTAATTTTTTTACGGAATCGGCTGGCATTGCGCCCGGATTCGGAGCTGGGGCCTTTAATAGGGTACTGTCTTTTTTCTGAGAAAATACTACAGGGCCGGCCAGCGTGAAAAATGCCAATATGATAAAAAAAGGGAAACGTTTCATAGCCAAAGATTACCCCACCGAAACACCCATCTGTGCAAGAATCTTATTTAATTCCTGAAGCGAATAATACTCAATCGTGATACTGCCTTTTCCCTGATCATTCTGGTTGAGCTTTACCCGGGTGCTGAAATGCGAGGCTAAATTATCTTCAATTTTCTTAAAAGCTCCTGGTAATGAAGGTTTTACCGAATCTTTAACAGGCTGCTGGCCCTTATAGAGTTTGCGAACCAGCTCTTCAGTTTGACGAACGGACAACCCTTTATCCTTTATGGAATGGAATAAAAAGAGTTGCGTTTCCACCGTATCGACATTGATCATCGCGCGTGCATGACCCATGGTTAGTTGGTTGGAGCGTAAAGCCACTTGTATATCTGGGGGAAGCTTCAGCAGCCTGACATAGTTAGCAACCGTACTTCTCTCTTTACCCATCCGCTCAGCCACCTGTTCCTGTGTATAACTCAGTTCATCCATCATCCTCTTATAACTGAGGGCAATTTCAATCGTATTGAGATCCTCCCGCTGCAGGTTTTCGAGTAACGCAAGCTCCAAAAGCTGGTGGTCATTGGTTTGGCGTATATAGGAAGGAATGTCCTTAAGACCAGCCATCTTTGCCGCCCTCAACCTGCGCTCGCCGGAAATCAGACGGTACTTACCCGAGGGCAGTTTGGAAAGGGTTACGGGTTGGATGATATCGTGCAACTGTATGGAGGCCGCCAGTTCCCTGAGGGATTCCTCGTTGAAATCATGACGGGGTTGTTTGGGATTGGCTTCGATCTGATCCAGTGGGATGCGGAGCATATTGATCGCTGCCTCCGCAACGGAATTTTTCAAGCCGCCAGATGTTGTCTTCAGATCCGTGTCTATACTTTGTAACAGGGACCTTATCCCTTTACCCAGCGCTTCCTTGTCTTTTTTATATGGGGTAGTCATGCTCGTCAGTAATTGCTATTCTAAGATTCTTTCCTCTTGGCTGATCTTTGTCATATTATTCTTTTGCAGGACTTCTTTGGCAAGATTCAGATAATTAATGGCCCCTTTGCAATATGCATCATAGAGGATTACTGGTTTTCCAACACTTGGCGCCTCGCTGATTTTTGAATTGCGATGGATGATGGTGTTGAATACCATCTCATCAAAATGTTTGCGCACTTCACTTACAACCTGGTTGCAAAGCCTCAATCGGCCATCATACATGGTCATTAGAATTCCTTCAATTGCAAGGCTCGTATTCAGCCGGTTCTGCACGATCTTAATTGTATTGAGCAGTTTACCCAGGCCCTCCAGTGCGAAAAATTCTGTTTGAACAGGAACGATCACTGAATCGGCGGCGGTCAGTGCGTTAACGGTAATCAATCCCAAAGAAGGTGAGCAATCGATTATAATAAAATCATAATCCTTCTTCAACGGTTCGATGATTCCCTTTAATACACTTTCCCGGTTTGGATAATTGATCATTTCAATTTCCGCGCCTACCAGGTCGATATGGGAAGGTATGATTTCAAGGTTCGGGATATCCGATTTGAGGACCACGTCTTTTGCTGGTGTTCCGTTAACCATGCAGTCATATAAACTCTGGGTGATATTATGCAGGTCAAAACCAACGCCTGTTGTGCTATTGGCCTGAGGGTCCGCATCCACTAACAAGGTTTTGAATTCCAATACTGCCAAGCTGGCTGCCAAGTTGATAGCAGATGTAGTTTTGCCCACTCCACCTTTCTGATTTGCTACTCCGATAGTTCTAGCCATAGCTTGTTCCCTGAACGGGGCTGTGTAGATTTAGTGATTTTAGTAAAATTGTATCCAATCGGCAAAACCGCAAAATTAAGTTTTGCCCATTTGGGGAAATATACGCCAATTTTGCCATATGTACACGATCATTTCAGGCACCAACAGGCAGGACAGTTTCACGCTCAAGGTAGCGCAACATTATCAAAAAATATTGCAAGAAAAACAGGTTAAATCATCCCTATTATCACTAGAAGGGTTAAATGTACTGGAGCGCAATCCAGCTTTTGAAAAGGTCGAAAATGACCTGTTGATACCCACACAAAAGTTTATCTTTATTTCTCCGGAATATAATGGGAGCATACCGGGCGTTCTGAAATCAATGTTTGATATTTCCAATATCAAGAAAGTTTGGTGGGGAAAAAAGGCGTTGTTAACTGGTGTGTCGACTGGAAGGGCCGGCAATTTGCGGGGTATGGAACACCTGACAGGCATCCTGCATTATCTTAAAGTAGTCGTGCATCCCAATAAGCTCCCCATTTCAGCGGTCGATAAATTATTTGACGACCAGCAGCATATTTCGGATAAGGAAACATTGGCTGAAATCGATGTACAACTGGATGAATTCATCCAGTTTTAACAGTTCGGTTTCAAAGGATTCATCAGATTTGCAAAATAAAAAATTTGTCGCATGCGCAATTCAGGATTCATCTGGCTCATCGCTGTGGTTATGGCGCTTCTGGACTTGTATGTTTTTCAGGTAGTCAAATTACTTTGCCAGGGAAACTCATCCAAAAGCAGGATGATTATATATGCAAGCTATTGGACAATTTCTGTTACCGTACTCATCATTATTGCATTAATGACGCTGACCAATAGCAATGAGTGGCCAAAGAACCTACGGAACTATGTCCTGGCCGCTATTCTGGGTTTGTTTTTTGCAAAATTGTTTGCAGCGGTTTTTTTCCTTATTGATGATATCCGAAGATTGATACAGTGGGGAGCAGGCAAGTTATTTTTTAGAAATACAGAAGGCGAAAATCTAAGTGATGGAGGAATCAGCCGGTCCATCTTTCTAAGTTGGCTGGGTATTGGAATTGGAGGCGGTCTTTTTTCTACCCTGATGTATGGGTTCAGTAATAAATACAATTACCAAATCCACCGGATAAAACTCTCCTTTGATAATCTTCCTGAAGGATTTAAAGGGATGAAAATCCTGCAGATTTCGGATATACATTCCGGCAGTTTTTCAAATAAGGAGGCCGTGCAAAGGGGAGTGAATATGATTCTTAATGAGCGGCCGGATATAATCCTATTTACAGGGGACCTAGTAAACAACACTTCGGTGGAGATGACTGATTATATTGATATGTTCAGTCAGCTCAAGGCACCGATGGGAGTATACTCAACTCTGGGTAATCATGATTACGGCGATTATGTATGGTGGGAATCCAAGGAGGCCAAACATTTGAATCTCGAGCGTCTCAAACAGATCCATTCCCAGATGGGCTGGCGCTTATTAATGAACGAACATGTTGCCTTACAGCGAGGCGGTGACCAGATCGCGCTGATCGGTATAGAAAATTGGAGCGCAAAAGCCCGCTTCCCCAAGTATGGCAGAATGGATCTAGCTTACCCGGGCGCGGAAAAATATCCATTCAAAATCCTCATGAGCCATGACCCCAGCCATTGGGATGCCCAGGTGCGAACCAAATATCCGGATATAGATTTGGCTTTGGCGGGTCATACGCATGGTATGCAATTCGGATTTGAGGCCTTGGGCATCAAATGGAGCCCGGTACAATATGTATATAAACAATGGGCAGGCATTTATGAAGAAGGGAAACAAAAACTCTATGTTAACCGGGGTTACGGGTTTATCGGCTACCCTGGGCGGGTAGGTATATTGCCGGAAATCACCCTTATAGAATTAGCCTGACTCTAAACTTTTTACAATTTTTAAAGTCATAGGGCGTTAGTATCTGTTTATCTTTGCGGGGAGTCATAGAATTATTTGCGTGACTGCCAATTGTTTTTGCAAAAATGATTTTTACAAAATGATTAACGAGTAATTAAACTATTTTAACAGATCACTACATTTTTGAATTGTAACTTGGTTTTTTTTTACTCAAAGGTTCTTCAATCCTAAAATCAATGAATATGAAAACAGGAAATAAAAGTTTAATTCTGCCGGGCTCCATGGCTGCAGCTGAATCGACCCGGGCCCCACAAAAAAAGAAATGTAAGACGCGGAACGTTTTCTTTTTATCCATTTTTTTTCTGATTGTCACGGCTTCAGGAGCGCAGGCCCAGTTTTTTAGTTTGGGTGCAAAGGGAGGCGTCAATATTTTCAAAATAAGCGGCCAGTCTTTTAGCCAGCAATTCAGATTTGGATATACGCTTGGAGGTTTTGCGGAGCTTAATTTTAGTAAAAAATGGGGTTTGCAGCCGGAATTAATGTGGAGCCAAACCAATACGCAGACAACCAATGACTTTAACATGATCTATGGGGGAGTGACAGGACAGGATATCTCTCTGAATTATATCAGCATCCCGATACTGCTCACATACCGGCCAATCCCGATGTTGAGTTTCCAGGCAGGTCCGCAATATGGAATCCTCATCAACCAGAACAGTAATTTGTTTGACAACGGGACCAATGCATTTAAGAATGGAGATTTTTCCATTGTGGCAGGAGCGCAATTGAACCTGGGCCACCTGGTTGCTGGCGCAAGATATATGGTCGGTGTGTCAAATATTAACGATATCGATAACCAAGACACCTGGAAGAGCCAGGGCTTCCAACTTTATATCGGAATTAAAATCATATAGCTTCCATTTTTTTTAGGATCTGATACCGACATTTTGGCCGTGTTGAAAGTGTTCATTTGAATCTTATCAAAACTTCAAAACAGGAGCATCGAGAAGATCAATCGCTCCATGCACGCCGCAACATGACGGCAATTGAATTAAATGAATACTGGGGCTGCACAAAAGCACCTTCCTTCTCAAATAGTTGTAAAGATTGCCGCTGGATCGCCATATTGCATATTATCCAAAATATCTTCGTTCCCTGTCCTACCATAATATATTCCGGTCAGATCATCAGGATTTACTCAGATCCTTGGCATTAATGTTGACTTAATAGTATTCCAGCGCAAAAGATAGGATTATTCGAGTTCAGGTGTTATTTTGTCATAGATAAAACAAATATGAAAGAGACGAGCATTTTTCTGCGATCTGAAGACGAGATGGATTTCATGCCGATTATTCCCTTGAATGAAAGTGATGGTGAAAACGCTACGGAGATTGAAGTTCCGACGGAATTGCCTGTTTTACCATTAAGGAATACGGTGCTTTTCCCGGGCGTAGTACTGCCGATTACGGTGGGAAGAGACAAGAGTGTCCGGGCCGTGAGCGATGCATATAAGGCTGACAAATTGATTGGCGTTTTGGCACAAAAGGATAGTAATATAGAAGATCCAACGGTCTCCGATCTGGAAGATGTGGGTACCGTGGCGCGGATCATAAAATTGATCAAAATGCCCGATGGTGGTACTACGGTTATTCTGCAGGGCAAAAGGCGGTTTAAAGTAGGTGCAATTACCTCCGAAGACCCTTATTTTAAAGCTCAGGTCGTCTTGCTTCAGGAAGAAGAAGCCCCTAAGGATCAGGATTTTGAAGCCTATGTTTCCAATATAAAAGACTTGGCCACTCAAATTATCCAATTGTCCCCCAATATTCCTTCGGAAGCTTCGATCATTCTGAAAAATATTGAAAACCCCTCCTTTCTGATTCATTTTATATCCAGCAATCTGAATACGGAATTGCATGAGAAACAGCAATTGCTCGAGCTACACCATATCAAGTCCCGGGCAGATCTGCTGATGCAGCTTTTGCAAAGGGAGCTTCAATTCGCTGAATTGAAAAATAAGCTTACCAATAAGACCAAAACGGAATTGGATAAACAGCAACGGGATTATTTTCTTCAGCAGCAGCTAAAAAGCATTAAGGATGAATTGGGAGGAGATAGTAATGAACGCGAGGTTAAGGAGATGATCAAAAAGGGAGAGGCCAAAAAATGGCCGGCAGCTGCGAAAGAAGCATTCAAAAAAGGAACCGAGAAATTGGAACGCATGCATCCCAGTACACCGGATTATTCGGTCGTGTATAATCATCTGGATCTGATGCTTGACCTTCCCTGGATGGAATACACCAATGACTCCTATGATCTGAGAAAGGCCAGGAAAATACTCGATCTGGATCATTATGGTATGGGTAAGGTCAAAGAGAGAATTATCGAATACCTGGCCGTGTTGAAATTGAAAGGTGATATGAAAAGTCCGATCCTTTGTTTTGTCGGCCCTCCGGGCATTGGCAAAACATCGCTTGGCAAAAGTATTGCCAATGCCATCGGCAGGAGGTATGTCCGGCTCAGTTTGGGCGGTTTGCACGATGAAAGCGAAATCCGGGGTCACCGGAAAACCTATATCGGCGCCATGCCAGGCAGGATCCTTCAATCTATCAGAAAGATCAAATCTTCCAACCCGGTCATGATCCTTGACGAGATCGATAAAGTAGGAAGCGATTTTAGGGGAGATCCCTCTTCTGCCTTACTGGAGGTGTTGGACCCTGAACAGAATCATAGTTTTTATGACAATTATCTGGAATTGGAATATGACTTAAGTAAGGTATTATTCATTGCCACTGCAAATGATGTCAATCATATCCAGCCCGCCTTGCGCGATAGGCTTGAAATTATTGACCTGAGCGGATACGCTGTGGAAGAGAAAATACAAATCGCCCGTATCCACCTTGTCCCTAAACAGAAAGAAGCGCATGGCCTAAAACAGTATAATTTTAAGATCAGCGATAAAGTGCTTGAGAAAATCATTAAAGATTATACCAGGGAAAGCGGCGTGCGGGAACTGGACAGGCAGCTGGCTTCCATCATGCGTTTTGAAGCCAAAGAATATGCAATGAAGGAAAAGCTCAAACCCACGCTTTCCAACGGGGATGTGGAAAAACTGCTGGGTAAGCCGAGATATAACAACGATATCTATAAAGTGGCCAATATGCCAGGTGTGGCTGTTGGCCTCGCATGGACCTATGTCGGCGGAGATATTTTGTTTGTGGAAACCAGTCTCAGTGATGGAAAGGGAGACCTGAAGTTAACCGGAAACCTGGGGAACGTTATGAAAGAAAGCGCGACCACGGCACTCACCTATCTTCAGTCCAATGCCAGAAAATACGATATTGATCCTGAGATATTTAATAGGAAAACCCTTCATATTCATGTACCGGAGGGCGCTGTTCCCAAGGATGGTCCAAGCGCAGGGGTAACGATGATGAGTTCGATCGCTTCAGCGATTACTGGCAAAAGGGTAAAACCTTATTTAGCTATGACCGGTGAGATTACCCTTCGCGGGCAGGTCCTCCCTGTAGGCGGAATAAAAGAGAAGGTCTTGGCCGCAAAAAGGGCAGGTCTTAAGGAAATTGTCCTTTGCTGGCAAAACGAAAAAGATATCCAGCAAATAGATTCAAGCTTTATCAAGGGGCTGACTTTCCATTATGCAAAGACCATGCAGCAGGTCTTGGATTTGGCGCTCGTTTCTTAGCCTTGTATTTTTCACAATTCATTAGTGAACTACCCAACCACTAAAGATGGTTGGGCTTCAAGCGACCTATGGCAATCAAATTGCCACCTTTCGGAATAGTTTTGAGGAACAACACTCACTATTCAGGCATCCCTTTTGAGGATTTCTCTTTACGCCTGGATATGATCCTATACCCTATTTGTTCTTTGCAAATGTATTTTTTTTATGCCTTACATCCAAATCACTGAAGATGATTTGGTTTTACGGCGAAATTTATAAACTATTCCATTTGCCCGATGTTACTTCTATAGACACCAAAAATTTCATGTTGGTTGTTTTAAGGGTTAAGAAATTCCTCCATGTCTATGGAGGAATTTTTTTTAAGACATGCCAACGGCTGTCTCCCTTTCGGCCTTAAATGCCGCCCTGGGTTTCAATCCCAGTAAATCAAACATCGCTTTATCTTCTTCAAAAGAGGGGTTTGGCGTGGTGAGCAATTTTTCTCCTGCAAATATCGAATTGGCACCTGCCAAAAAACAAAGAGCCTGTTCTGCTATGCTCATCTCAGTCCTTCCGGCACTTAAGCGGACCATGGCACTTGGCATCAGTATGCGCGCGGTGGCGATCATCCGGACCATATCCCAGGTATCTGAACGGGGACTGTTTTCCAATGGCGTGCCTTTCACCCTTACCAGGGCATTGATGGGGACACTTTCTGGCGGCTCGGGTAGATTGGCCAGGGTTTGTAGCATCCCTATCCGGTCTTCATGGGTCTCCCCAAGGCCGATAATACCTCCGCAACAAACGCTTACACCAGCCCTTCGCACATGCTCCAGGGTCTGAAGCCGGTCTTCATAAGTCCTGGTTGAAATGATTTGCTGGTAATAGGAAGAAGAGGTATCCAAATTATGATTATAGGCATAAAGGCCTGCATCCGCCAGTTTTTTTGCCTGACCTTCGGTCAACATGCCCAGCGTACAACAAACTTCCATTCCTAGCCCGTTCACTTGTTTTACCATCTCAATTACGCGGTCAAAATCCCGGTTATCCCTCACTTCACGCCAGGCTGCACCCATGCAAAAACGGGTCGATCCTGCTGCCTTTGCCTTTTGGGCAAAATGAATAACTTCTTCTGTTTGCATCAAGGCCTGCACCTCCACTCCGGTATGATAACGGGCGGCCTGGGGGCAATAAGCGCAATCCTCCGGGCAACCCCCGGTTTTTATGGATAAGAGGGTGCAGACCTGCACTTCGGCCGTATTTTGATATTGACGGTGCACGGATGCAGCGCGGAAAATCAATTCCAGCAAGGGACTATCATATATCGTCCGGATTTCTTCAAGAGTCCATTGGTTTGGTTTCATCAGCTTCCTTATCTTTCTTTGTGAATAGGATTTTTAAATATGTCGACAATTTTTTGCCTACTGGTTATTTCTTAAATGCTGCCTGCAGAAATTCCAATAGAATTCTTAAAGTTGTTCTTTTGCTTATGCTCAGCATATTCTAATGTAGTAACCGGTGTTTGTGCAGACTTTGCAAAATTGCCAATTATGTTTGAGATATTAAAATATATTGGTTTATCAGCCAAAAGCTAAAGAGTTTTGGTTTTTACGGCGCATTTGACAAATCTTTGCGGCTGCTCATCCTGAAAGCAGTCAGCTTCCTTTTTTTTGATAGAATTCATCTTCAATGGCGATCTACATGGGTAAGAAATTTTTTCTTTTGAAATTGTCGATGGTATTGGCCGCTCTATTGCTGGCCAATCTCTTTCTAAGGAAAGCGGAACCTTTTTCTTATACGGTGTTGCTCAATTATAATCAACTCTACTTTGACCGGGACAGGATACATATGGAGGATTTTGGTCTTTCTGGGGACTCGCTGCAAATCCGTTTCAGCGGCAACCTGCATCATGAAGATAAAAATTCTTTTCAAGTGTATGAGGGCCCCAGCCTTCTCTATCAAATAGAGACTACGGGCACTGAGATCCGGTTTAGATTAGATCATCCTGGTCTTCATCATATCTCCATTGCTGTAAACGGATCTGCAGACCGGATACCAGTGAATATTGATTTCAGCCCTGATTCCATATTCACGAAAAATGGCAACAGCCATAATGTGGCTTACGAACTCACCAGCAATGTTCCCGCGGGCAAGGGGCCATTTTATGCATCAAAGGATTGGGCGGTACGTTTTCCTGGATATGATAAGACTCCAGCGGGTGTTCAGACCGCTCAAATCTTGAAGGATTCCATTCAAATCCTTTCTTTGGATGACAGCAAACAAAGGGTTCTAAAAATAGCGCGTTTCATTTTAAGGAGAACGCAGGGAAAAGAAGGAATCCCAACCGATGAGCTTTCCGCGTTGAATCCACTGGAGCAGTTGCAATCCATTGAAGCTGGGAAGTCGAAAGCCTGGTGCGGGAATTTTTCTGCTATTTTCTCCTGGTTTGCCACGGCATCCGGATTGCAGGTCCGGATCGTTTCCTGCGGTTTTCCTGAAAGAGGGGTGTCCACCGGTAACCATGAGTTTTGTGAAGTCTACCTGAAAGAAGAACAAGTCTGGGCCTACGTTGATCTTACCTCAAAAAACATCCTCACTAAATGCGATGGGAAATGGCTTAATGCCATCGATATAGACCGGCTACTAAGCTACCGCCTGCGGGATAGTAATTTTCTTGCCCTACATTTCGAGGAAGACAGCATCATCGAAATACCGTTTGATAAAGTTTCCTCCCTGGCAGCATATTATTTTCACACCAATGCCATTTTCAGTTTTTATTTTGGCGGCTACCTGGAAATTCAGCATCCTGGCAATATTTTTTTAAGAGCAATCAAATTTTTTTATCCAAAACCCTATTACGCCGTGTATTCAGATAATCTGCCCATTGGAAATGACGCATTTTTTCTCCGGATCCTCACCAATTATTTGCTGGCTGCCGGATGTATTATTTGGCTGATCGCTGTCTTGAAGCGGGTTCTCTAAAAGTATCCCAGATTCGTTTTTGGAGAAAGGCTAAGGAGTGTCTCATACATCAGCAGGATGGTCTGTTCAATATCATGCTTATGCAACATTTCCACGGTGGTATGCATATACCGCAGTGGAATTGAAATCAAGACGGAAGGACAACCTTCATTGGCATAGGCAAAGGAGTCGGTATCCGTTCCCGTAGACCGGGAGACCGTTCTTAGCTGAACCGGTATTTTCTTTTTTGCGGCAGTCTCTTGCACTACCGCCAGCAGCTTGTTATGCACCGCAGGGCCATAGGCCAGGGAAGGCCCTTTTCCACAGGCAATATCCCCCTCGATGATCTTATTTACCATCGGCGTCGCCGTGTCGTGGGTTACATCTGTGATGATGGCGATATTGGGCTTGATACGCCGGGCAATCATTTCTGCTCCGCGTAAACCAATTTCCTCCTGTACGGCATTGACCACGTATAAACCATATGGGAGATGCTTTTTGTTTTCTTTGAGAAGCCTGGCAGTTTCTGCGATCATAAACCCGCCGATCCGGTTATCGAAAGCACGGCCGATCAGGTAATCGTAGGCCAGTTCATCATATCCTTCCCGGTAGGTGACTACACTACCGATATGCACGCCCAAATCCCCTACTTCTTTTTTATTTCTGGCTCCGCAATCCAAAAACAGGTTCTCTACTTTTGGTTGGGTTTCCTTTCCATCGGGATTCCCCAAACGGGTATGGATAGCCGGCCAACCGAAGACTGCTTTTACATGTCCTTTATTGCCATGGATAATGACCCGCTGCCCTGGGGCGATCTGATGATCCACGCCTCCATTGCGCTTGAGGTATAACAAGCCTTCCGGATTAATATAGTTAACAAACCAGCTGATCTCATCGGCATGTGCTTCCAGTACTATTTTGAATGGGGAATCCGGATTGATCACGCCTACTGCGGTTCCGTAGGAGTCAGTGAAGGTTTGATCCACATAGGGTTCCAGATATTTGAGCCATAATTTCTGACCACCGCTCTCAAAACCCACCGGAGATGCATTGTCAATATAATTTTTTAGAAAAGTAAGTGAACTGGAATTCAGAATGGATTTTTTTTTCGAGGTCGCTCCCTTGGTTTTGGCCATATGCATATTTTCGCAAAAGTAGCTAAATTGTAAAGATCATCATCAATAATCCGGAGAGCATCATCAAACCGTCGAGCGCAAAATAATAGAGATAGTCAGAAAAATTCTTTTTAGCATACTTGTATAAAGATGCCATGATTATTCCTGGAACCAGTAAAAGGATTTCCGTGAGTACGTGATGATCATACCTGTATAATGCCAGCGTAAAAATGGCAAAAAGGCTAAGGGAGAACCAGAACAGCGTATCGATTCCATTTTCATTCAGGAAAGTGATCATGCTGCGAACGCCGTTTTTCTTATCATCTTCCCTATCCCTGTAATCAAAAACAACACAGATGGCATAGATCAGGAAAAACCGGCTGCACACAAATAAAACGAACGCTGGTTGCCAGGGTTGGCGACTGACTACGACCGGTAAAATGGTCGTTACATACATCCAGACAAAAGACAGGAACAGGGTCTTTCCTACTGCAAAATGTTGTAGTCCCCGGAAGAAATGCTGAGGAATCTTTGGCGCCGAATAAAGAAAAGTCACAAAGGCGCCGAAAAAAAGAGCCGGCCAAAATTCCCTTAAGGCAAAAAAAAAGAAGGCGGCGCCGGCTAGTCCGCCAATATATAGGAGGAGATGTAAAACTTTATGTGCTTTTGTCCATTCAATCCGACGGGAATAAGATACCGATTCGGTACTCAGATACCAATGGAAATTATAACTGCAAACGGTAGAAAATAATACGAATCCCAATAAATGGTAGGAAACAAGGCCGTGAAGTAATAACCGCTGGGTTTGGTAGGTCATGACAACCGCTCCTGCAGAAATATAGAGACTGCTGAAAATAAAAAAATCAAATGATTTCCGGAGCAAAGGTCAAATCAAAGTTGGAGTAGTTACTGATACAAAATAACAATATTGCCTGTGGTAACGGTATCGCTTACCCTGCCTTCCCTGTCAGCCACTACAAACTTAAACAGGATGGTATCGTTTTCCGTATTGCTTTCATTGAGGTAAGTATAGGGCAAAACCAGTTCGAATTGGCCCTGATTCTGATCCGGATAACTTGGCACGGCATAGGTTGTCGTGTCAGCGCTTCCGGTGCCAATGGGCAGGGGTTGTTGATTTAACCTGGTTCGGATCGCAGTGAAAACGCCACCGGATAGAACGCTGTTTTTCTGTGTAAAGTTAAACTTTGCATCGAGTTCACCACCTACGGGAACGATTGAATTGATGGATTCCATGGTGATTTGCGGATTGGTCTGGTACTGATCCTTTTTGCAGGAGACTAGCACGATCGCCAATAACGCGGGTATTCGGAAATAGCTGATCTTCATGCTGCGCATTTTGTACCACAAACCTACATGATTTTCCGGAAAAGGGTTAGTATTGTGCGGTTTTTTACAATTCGTTTACCAATCCATTGGACACCAAACTTGCAGATACGGTTTTCGGCTTAAGAAAGGAAGACCTTTCTGGTCATGCTTTGGAAGTCTTTGAATTCCAGTACAGACATAATCCCACTTACCAGGCCTATGTGGATCTATTGCGCGTGGACCCGGCAGCAGTGAGAGCGATTCATCAAATTCCCTTTTTGCCCATCAGTTTATTTAAAAGCAAATTGGTTCAGACAACCATTTTTGATCCTGAAATCATCTTTGAAAGCAGCGGAACTACTCAGGAAATGAAGAGCCGCCATTTGGTAAAACATATCTCTATATATCAACAGAGCTTCACGCAGGCGTTTGAGAAAAACTATGGCCCGGTGGATGGCTGGTGCATACTGGGACTCCTGCCGTCCTACCTGGAGCAGGGCCATTCATCCCTGGTCTACATGGTAGAATCGCTGGTGACAAAATCCGGGCATCCGCAAAGCGGTTTCTACTTATATGAATTTCGTAGACTATTCGAAGTAATCCAGCAGTTGGAAGAGCAGGGACAGCCGACCCTGCTGATCGGGGTGACTTTTGCCTTACTGGATTTCGCCGAAACCTGTCAGATGGCGCTGCGGCATACCCTGGTCATCGAGACCGGAGGAATGAAGGGGAGAAGAAAGGAATTGACACGGCCTGAAGTCCACGATTTCTTAAAACAGAAATTGGGAGTAGACAGGATCCATTCGGAATATGGCATGACGGAATTGCTTTCACAGGCTTATTCCAAAGGGGAGGGGGTATTCCTTCCGCCGCCTTGGATGCAGGTGCTGGTCCGTGCAGATGATGATCCATCTGATATAAGAGAGCTTGGCGGAGGCATGATCAATGTGATTGACCTTGCCAATATATTTTCCTGTTCTTTTATCGCGACCGATGATCTGGGAAGGGTCGCAGGCGATGGTAGTTTTGAAGTGTTGGGAAGAGCAGATAATAGTGATCTCAGAGGTTGCAATCTGATGCTGTTCAAAGACCAGCAATGAAAATAAGCGACTATAAAAGTTCAGTTCATTGAAGGCAGTATTCTTAGATGGACGTATGTAGATCAGATTCCATAAGGCACATCCAGAAGTCCTGTGCAATCCACCGTGGATTTTTCCCTGTTGCTTTCCATGGCCAGCTCCACCATACGTATGGTATTGAATCCATGCTCGGGCTTTTCAAGCAGGGGCGCGCCTTCCACCAGGGTCAAAAAAAGGTTTCTATAATATAAATAGAAATTACCCGGCAGGGTGGGGTATCTTTCTTTCAGGATCTTTCCATCGATTTCAGTATGCAGCAAGCCCCAGAATTCTTCGGGTTCCTCACCCCAGTGAGGCCTTGGAGGAAATTCACCGGCTCTCAAAAGAGCTTCTTGCGGATCCTCTCCATACTTTAGATAGGAGCCCCTGACTCCGTTAATGCTGTACCTGGGACCAGGTTCACGCACCAGCATACAGGCTTTTAGAATAACCTTGGTAAATCCATAGTCAAGGCGGAGATCGAAATAGTCGTCCGTTTTGGCGTGCGGTCTTTGCAGGCGAATATCTGCAACAATATTTTTTGGGATGCCAAAAAGGTACAGGGCCTGGTCGATCAGGTGCGCGCCAAGGTCATAGAGAATACCGCTTCCCGGTATGTTTTCTTCCCTCCAGGCATTGGGTTTTGCCTCAGGCCGGTACCGGTCATAATGCGCTTCAAATTCTACAATATCGCCGAGCAGAGATTCCCGGAGTATTTTTTTTATGGTCAGAAAATCATTGACATATCTCCTGTTATGAAATACACTCAATACACGGTTGGCTTTTTTTGCCGATTCAATCAGGACCTTACCTTCTTGTGAATGAATGGTGAAGGGTTTTTCCAACACGACGTGTTTGCCCGCAGCAAGGGCTTTTTGGGTATACTCAAAATGCGTGTCATTGGGCGTGCTGATCACGATCAGGTCGATTTCTGGATTGGACAGCATCTCTTCAATGGTTTGTACCACGCTTACATACGGATATCTTTCCTGGGAATGCCGGTGATGCCTTTCCAGCACGCTGATCAAACGGTACTCTTTCATGGTGGTAATAAAAGGCAGGTGCATGACCTGAGCTGCCATACCGTATCCGACCATCCCGACCCTTATAGGATTTTGCATATGGGCTGCAAATTACTAACTTACCCTTTCTAAATACCATTGGATGGCATACCCGTCAAAAATATTATTGGCCATTAGTTTTTGTGGATTGTTTTTCTTAAACGCTGTTTTCCCCCAGGCACCCCCAAGCAATCAACATCTTTTTGATACGATTCCTTTCGTCCCTGATCACTACCCGCAAAGAGTGGCAAAATTTGAAAAGGAACCCATTGTCACGGGAAGGATTATTTTTCTTGGAAACAGCATCACGGAAATCGGGAATTGGAACAGGTTGCTGGGAGACAGTACAGTGATTAATAGAGGCATCAGTGGAGATATCACTTTCGGCGTACTCAAACGTTTGGACGACATCATCAAAAGGCAGCCTTCCAAATTATTCATCATGATTGGCATCAATGATATTGGAAAGGATATCCCCGATGCAGTGATAGCGGATAATTATAGAAAAATTATTATGGCCGTACAGCAAGGCAGCCCTTCTACAAAAGTTTATGTGCAAAGTATCCTTCCAGTTAACCCCGGCGTCCCCAATTTCCCCCAGCACTATGACAAACAGGAACATATCCTGTCGACCAATATTCTAATCAGGCAAGTCGCCGAAAATCTGCATTGCGTCTACGTCAACCTGCACGATCTTTATATTGATGGAAGCGGCAGACTGGATTCCAAATACACGGGTGATGGCCTGCACCTCAATCCGGCAGGCCTGGGGTATGGCATGTGGATCAATGAACTGAAAAAGCAAGGATGTTTGTAATCAGAGATCGTATTTTTCTATCCTTCTTTCTGTTACCCACTCTGTCGCATTAACCGATCTCATCTCGATGATCTGATCCGCATTTTCGAGCGTAATATGATAGGAGGATTCGTGATCACTGGCGGATTCAAATAATCCGGAAACCCAATAATCATGGTAATCGCTTTTCAGGCTTGTCAGCAAAAAAATCGGCAACCGGTCCGTTAATATATGATGTACTACGGCAATTAATTCTGCCTGTCCATTATAATAGGCTGTCATCACCTGGCCATCAAGAATAAAACGGGCATCGCAACCATTTTTTTCTTTTGTCCATTGGACTTGTTTTGCGCCTGAGAAATCTTTGTTGAAGGAAGCTGCCATTTTCCTGGAAATTCCATGGTCATCACTGGCGAAAAGTGCAGGAATCCCGATTGAAAAAAACAGCGCCAAGGTTAGGATTGACTTTTTCATGATCTTATTTTTTATAAATTATCAATTGAATTTTCAAATTCGACAAGACAAAAATATCTTCAATTTGAGGCGGTTCCAAGCCAATAGTGACCGGTGGGCGGGAAAGTTAAGGAGTGTTAAACTACATCTGCTATGTCTCTAGAAAATTGGATTTCATCTCAAGATTTTATGGTTATGCAATCCGCGCTTTGCGGTAACTGTTATGAACGGTAAATGAACCGGAGGGGAATGGCCGATTTTTTGTGAATTAAGAAATCTATACCGAATAAGGGATAAGGCTTACCACGGGGTGAAAATGGGATCGATCCTTATTCTATTAAGGTAAACGCTGTTGATTTGCCGCTTGATTATGGGAAAAACTGAGAAGAATTTATGAACACGAAAATATTCATAAGGCAGGAAGTGGGGACCATTACTCCAAGAGGCTATATACGCAGGAATAATTAAAGGGGAATAGCCAATTCCTAATCGGACAGATGGGCATGCCTCCGGTTAAGGACTCCTGCTCAGGGCGTGAACTGCCACAAATCCACATGCGCATTGCCGGGTATACCGTCACCCAAACCATAATATCCGGAATTTCCAATAGCAAAAACGGAACCATCACCGCGTTGCGCAAAAAAGGGAACCTGGGTCCAGCTATCCGTAGCAGGCTGATACTTCCAATTTTCCACACCGCCCCCCATCACATAGCCGGTCCCATTGATGACCAGGGCGCTGGTTATCGTCAGCGGATTGGTGCCTGGGCGCGGATTTTTTATGGTCCAGGTATCCGCAACCGGGTCATATTGGTACCAGAGATTAACGCCCTCGTCATATTCGTAGGTGTATCCTCCGATATATGCGGTTTGGCTGTCCAGCGTGAAGCCCAGCGGAACTTCCGGAACAACTACGCCCGGAAAATCTGCTTTCTGAATCCAGCTATCCGCAGCGGGGTCATAGCTCCAGATATCGCGGCAGGCCCCGTTAGGGCAGGTGTTCCCGTAACCAAATCCAACGATACCCTTATTCCCTATGGCAATCCCCAGGGCACCGAATCTGGGCCCACCGGGGAAATCGGCTTTCCTGGTCCAGGTATCCGTTGCCGGATCATAGGCAAAAAACGCATTGGTAGCCCCAGGCTGGGTATTCCCGATTCCTACATACGCAATATTGTTGATGACTATGCAGACCGGCCAGGCCAGCGGTATGCTGAGGCTGGCTTTCGGGGTCCATGTTCCCGTGGAAGGATCATACTCATTCAGGTCTGAATAAATCGTTAGATCATTACCCATGCCCATGCCCATATATCCTTTGTTCCCAATGGAAAATCCAATGGTCTGCATCCGGCCATTTGCCGAATCCGGATCGGGCATGTTTTGCTTTTGCACCCAACTGCCTCCTGTCAAAATCGTAAAATTATCGGAGCTAAAGGCCCTGCTGCCGCCTTTGGTAATGGAGATTTTACCGGTTATGGCCCCTTGCGGAACAAAGACTGCCAATTCCGAATCAGTGGTCCAATAGATAGGAGCCGGAACTCCGTTGAATGCCACGATGAGATTGGCTGCCACCGAATCAAAATGCCTCCCCATGATTTCAACCGGAATGCCCGGGCTTCCGGTTTCGGGGGAAATGCTGGTTATCTCCGGGGATTGGTCACCGGAAGAAGTGCTTGGTCCATGTGTGGCACTTTTTTTACACGATATAATAAGGCAGAGCGCGAGCGCAACTCCCCATCCGGTGCATTTCATTCCATCGCTTTTTGCGAACCGAAATATACAAAAATCTAGGGACAATTTCAAATGCCGCCCAAATCGGTAGTGGTACAGTTTGAAAATATCAAACATTTTGTTTGGGAGGCGAGATTTCTAATTTAAAAGGATTTTCAATTGTTATCGTAAATGAGTTTCACTTTCATAGGGAACCTTTTGCCTTTTACCTTGCTCATCTTATTCTGAAGAACACCACCATCCAACAAATTACTTTGTGATGATTTCCGGCCGCTATAAATATTTATAAATACTCGGATGTCTTTATCAGCCAGAGAGTCGTACTTAGCTCTGGAAAATTTCACTCCTTCAAATCTTGCAATTCGAATGTTGGTAAGTTCAATTTGATGAGATGTAAGAAAAACTTCACGATCCCATGGCTTTTCTATATATTCATTTGATGTAGTGTCTTTGGGCTTTCCGGTAAAGATTGCTTTTACGATTATTGTTTCCTTGTCATCTTTAAGTTTTTTATCTGCATTTTGGCTTGGTTCAACTTCAATTTCGAAAGAAGGAATTATTAATGAGTCATGATCAATTTCGTAATATCCAATGGTATCAATAGACGCAGACCGGCCTATCGTAGTAAATTTCGTGGTAAAGCTGTCTTGTTTTGAGCTATCATTATTTTTTTGCCAGTGGCGGCATGAGCTTGGAAATAAGATAATTAGGATCGGTAAAAACTTGATCAAAGATTTAGGTTTGGTGGCATAATACCACACTTTTACATGGTATGGGTTTGCGGCGTAATAATTAGGGCATTTAGTTTGACATTTTTTCATAATTAAGCCAATCTAAAAATATCTTCAATAGTCATGATTCTCTTGATCAATCCAGCTTCCATTGCAGGTGGAACGCGGAGTGTTGTATGAATCTTGACAAGATTATGGTACACAAAATATAAAGCTATTGCATAAACTGAAAGCATTTTGAATATAACGTAATAAGCAACGATAGAAGGCGTAACGATAAAATGACCCCATTAATGAAAGTAGCAAATAAGAAACGCTCTCGATATTCTATATAGGATTGATCTTCCTCGTTAATCGACGAGTTCCATTCCTTGCCGACGAAAGTTAATTTTACGAAGGCCACTATATACCAGTTGGAGCCGATCAGGCGCTAGTCCAATTTACTGGCCTTTTTCAATAGCCTAGGCAAGAAAAAGGGTTTTTGATGGCAGAAAAAGCATTTCCGGAGCCTGGCCTGCCAGTGGGGTTCTGTTTGGCCAGTGCGTTTGGTCGCTATTCCGGCCTTTTTCGTCTCATTTATTATCAATTTTTGGGCTAGCCCGGTAGTTTTGTTTTTAATTAATATTTTCGAATTGAATTAGTGCCTATTTTGCACACCTTATTAAATACCATAAACAAAAAAAAATGAAAATTTTCAAAATTTGCCTGCTGCTGCTAACCGCCATACCAGGCCTGATCGCAAATGCGCAGACCGCTGAAGAAATTATCGCCAAACATATTGATGCCGTTGGCGGGAAAGATAAAATTGCGCAGATAAAAACAATGCATGTAGAGACTGCTGTTTCTGTCATGGGAAATGACGCACCAAGTTCGACTACCCTGATGGTTGGAAAGGGATACAGAACCGAATCTGAATTCAATGGCCAGAAACTGATACAGGTCTGGACTGATAAAGGTGGTTGGATGGTCAATCCTTTTGCAGGCGGAACTGATGCCCAACCCATGCCTGGGGAAGCCTTCAAGGGCGGTCGTGATCAGATCTACGTGGATGGCACTTTGTCCAACTATACCGCCAGAGGCGGAAAAGTCGAATTGCTTGGAAGGGAAAATGTGGGTACAGTCAGCGCCTACAAAATAAAGGAAACCGATCCGGACAGCACTTCAGGGCTTTTTTATATTGATCCCACTACCTATTATGTGCTTAAAGTGGTCAAAAAAACGTCGATGAATGGTTCTGATGTAGAAATCACTGTGATGCCCACCAACTATCAAAAAACCGATTTTGGATATGTATTTCCATTTGCGATAGAAACCAATATCGGGGATCAGTTTACGATGACGGCTACCATTAAGAAGGTGGAGTTCAATACAGACGTCGATCCCAAGATTTTTGATATGCCAAAGTGAAATGGTCAAAAAGGTATTTTTCTGGTCGATTACTGCCGGTACATTATCTACGATAGCCTGTTTAATTTACGACAGGATTTATTTTTTCGCATTGAGTGCCGATTTCTCCAAGCTGATCAATATTGGCAGCCTGACAGGTGCAAACCTGATCGGCTGTCTTTTGGTTGGAGCAGGTTTTTGGTTATTGAATCGCTGGCTTCCAAAACGGGGTGAATTGGTTTTCAATCTTATTTTCAGCATGCTTTCATTCGCAAGCGTGGCGTTTCCCATTTCCGTCAGCCTGCCGCTTGAGATTAAGCATCCGGAATTGTTCCCCGGACTGATCGTCCCCATGCATTTTTTTCCTGCGATCGCGTGGTATACGGTCCGGCCAATTTTTATGAGGCCGGGAAATGGGGCGTAAGACCGTTGGGCGTATTTTGTAGATTGACGATATGCTGGGAAAGACCCGTTCATTATACCGCGATGCCTACAAAGGGCTCTCCAATTACACCTGGTTGTTATCATGCGTAATGCTCGTTAACAGGAGTGGAACCATGGTAATCCCTTTTATGACGATATATTTGACGCGTCCTGCCATGGGATATAGTATCGGACAGGCCGGGTTAGTTATGAGCGTGTTTGGATTGGGCGCTATATTCGGTGGCTTTATGGGAGGAAGGCTAACCGACAGATTCGGGTTTTATCCCGTCCAGCTTGTGACGCTTACCGGAGGAGGAATCCTTTTTATCCTTCTCGGTCAGGTTAGATCATTGCCGTTGATCTGCTTATCGACATTCCTGCTAAGCCTAGTCAACGAAGCCTTCCGTCCGGCCAATTCCACGGCCATTGCACACTACAGCAAAGAAGAAAACCGGACCAGGTCTTATTCGCTTAACCGGCTTGCGATCAATCTGGGCTGGGCCATCGGAGGGGCAATTGGCGGGATTCTGGCTTCCATCAATTACCATTTGTTATTCTGGGTGGACGGGTTGACCAATATCGCAGCGGCATTACTTCTAAGGTATTTTCTCTCTCCTGCACCCAATGGTATTGTCCATGACAATAAAGAAAATAATACCCTGGGTTCCCGCTCTGCTTATTCGGATAGGAACTATCTTTTTTTTATCGTGCTGGTAATCCTGTTCGCGGTTTGTTTTTTTCAGCTTTCAGCTACCCTCCCGGTATATTATAAGCGGGTCCTCCGGCTCCCGGAATATATTATTGGCTTTTTGATGGCGTTAAACGGACTGATCATCGTAGTGGTAGAGATGGTGCTCGTATTCCGTATGGAGGGCAAGCGGGAAAATCTGCATTATATCTTCCTTGGTGCAGCATGGGTCGGATTATCCTACCTGTTTTTGAATATTTTTCCTGCCACGGCTTTGATAGCCGTATTTTCTATGATTGTACTGACTTTCGGGGAGATTTTTGCGATGCCCTTCATGAATTCATTCTGGATATCCAGAACAAAGGCTGGCAACCGTGGTCAATATGCGGGATTGTACGCCATTGCCTGGTCTACAGCACAGGTCATCGGCCCGACCGGTGGCACCCAGTTGGTTGAGCACTTTAATTTCAAAATACTTTGGTGGGTGACAGGCGGACTATGTTTGCTTGTGGCTTTTGGTTTCCGCTTGCTTCAGCGAATAGTGTGAGTCCAAAAATATGTCTCTACAAGAAATCATTTTTTCAAATCACCCTTCATCAGCCATTGAATGTCGGATTGATCGGTGAAGATCCCAAACTGGGCTCCCCAGAAAGTATCCTAAAGGGAATGGGTGCAGGGACCGGGAGAAAAAAATGCATGCTGGAGCTCATTTGTAGCGGATCTTATAGGCTAAAATAATGCTTGCAAAAATCAAAGTCACCGCATTTGCGCAGGCAAGGGGTACATCCTTTTCAAAGAGACCATATAGCAGCCATAGAAGGGTACCGATGGTAAAAACAGTATACATGGATAAAGATATTCCACTCGTAATCTTTGTCTTGATAGTTTTTATGGCTTGTGGAATGAATGAAATGGTGGTTAAGCATGCCGCCATAAGACCCAAGAGGGTAGTAAACTTCATTTGAAATTTTTTGGGGTTAAAGGTGATGGTATTGCTGTTTATTGGTGATGCAAATATAACCCCCTAAGATCCAACCCATTATTGATTCCCTAAGATTAATCCTCCTGGTGGCCATAAATTCCGGTCTAACTATACAATTTAACACTTCAAACTTCGTTTTTTTAACAGAGTCCGATTTATCTATTGAAAACCCAAATTCAACCCCATGACACCTAACCTTCAAAACCATCAAGGGCGAGTCGCCGAGCAGTTCAGACAAACCGAGAATTTTATCGTTCAGGAGAGCAGGGTAGCACTACTAAAGATCCAAAGCCTCCAGTTTGCACTAAAGACACCAGAAGTTGGATTGCATTATCAACGTGAAGCTGAAGAAATGATCAAGCAGTCTTTGCTGTCTTTTGTACCCAACAGCTTTGTATTAAGCGAATCGGGTTTCTATTTTTGCCCGGTAGAGAATTGAGTTCTCAGGTCTTATGATCAAAGCTTACACATTCTTTTAATTCTTTTTCAGTATAGGACAGGCCGTATTGTTTTAAAACATCATCCGGCACTCCATTCCATTGGTTGGGTACATTTCCCATGTAGCCCAGATCGGCAACACCTATTTCAGAAGTGTAAAAACCAGTAGCCACGAGGTTCCTGATCAGGTTAAAAAACGAAACGCCTTGCTCCATCCCGGGTTTGGCCTTTTTAGGCCAGGCAATTTCATCAACCATCGCCATTTGATCTTCATGATTGCATTGTGAAAATGACTTTCCAAAACGGTTCAGGCATTGCAAATCCAACCAACGCAGACCGCCGCGAACCGGTGTCTGAAAATCGGGTTTGTCTTTTACAATAAATTCTATGAAGTCCGGAACTTTTGCGTCGGTAGCGCTTCCGCTGAACTCATCTTTTGGGATGATGATATCGCTCAGGACGGCAATGGCCGCCATTTCTTCCACGGTGAAAAATATTTCTTTTGAGATTGTCTGCTCCTGATCTTTTTCTTCGCTCATCCTGTTGAGCGATGCGGCGGCTGGTGCCTCCTTTACCTCGGCGGTATCCAAGGTTTTTTTATCCGCCAGTTTACAGGCTTCCACTAGGACGCCGGTTGAAACGCCGCCCACCAGCAATGCTTTGATCGATTTTCTTCTGTCCATATCAGATTGGTAGATTATTCTTTTTCATTTCATCAATGATATACTCACTGGTACGCATGGACAAAGCCAAAATCGTCCAGGTAATATTTTTGTCTGCCTGTGATACAAATGGGCCTCCATCGACGCAGAAAAGGTTTTTGCAATCGTGCGCCTGACTCCATTTGTTAAGCGGGGATTGTTTTGGATCGTTTCCCATCCTTACCGTCCCTGCTTCATGAATAATATTTCCGGGATTATGCAGGCCATAGTTATTATGCGGGCCATCATCTCCACCTGATGTAATCACAGCACCCATCGCATGAAGGATCTCGGCGAATGTTTCTTTCATGTGTTTGGCTTGTTTGATTTCATAATCCGTATAAGTTGTATTGAAACGTAAAACGGGAATCCCGAATTTATCAATCATGTCCGGATCGATCTCGCAATAGCTGTCAGCCCTGGCGATGGCTTCTCCGCGTCCTGCCATGCCGACATGGGACCCAAAAAAATAACGGTAATCTTCTTTAAGCGAGGACCCGTATCCTCCCGCTTCTTTTTGTTTCCCTTTTATTTTGTAGGCGCCATTCATTCTTTCGATTCCCCAATTAAACCCATAAAGCGGCATTCCGAAACCTCCTCCATACTCAATATGGTAACCTCTGGGAAAATCCAACTTTTTATTATCGAGCCACCATGGCGAATAGACATGCATCCCACCGACGCCATCTTCATTATATCTTTTGCGATCAAAGAGTTCTGGAATAATGCCCGACATATCTGCGCCTGTGGAATCGTGCAAATATTTACCGACCACATCGCTGTTATTGGCAAGTCCGTTGGGATGACGGGGGGATTTGGAGTTTAGTAAGAGCCTCGCGCTTTCGCAGGCGCTTGCGGCCAGGATTACGGTACGACCGAAAACCTGGTATTCCTGCATTTCTTTTTTGTCAATATAAGATACGCCGGTGGCAAGGCCTTCTTTGTCGGTGAGCACTTCACGCGCCATGGCATTGGTAAATAAATCCAGCTTACCGGTTTTGAGTGCAGGAATAACGAGCGCCGATGAGGATGAAAAATCAGCATATATTTTGCAGCTTCTTCCGCATTGCCTGCAATAAAAACATTCCCCCCGGTCTTTATTTATTTGTTTGGTCAGAATGGACATACGGGAAGGGATTACAGGTACCCCAACACTTGTCGCCGCTTTTTTGATAAAGAGCTCATGCAACCGGGGTTTTGGAGGCGGAAGGAAAATCCCGTCCGGATCATTATCCAATCCTTCATTCGTTCCAAATACGCCCAGCAAGCGATCAATCTTATCGTAATAAGGCCGGACATCCTCATAACCAATCGGCCAGTCGTCCCCCAATCCATCGATACTTCTGCGTTTAAAATCCTTGGGTCCGAAACGCAAGGAAATCCTTCCCCAATGGTTGGTCCGCCCACCCAGCATTCTCGCCCGCCACCATTCCCATTTTGTATCTCCTTTATTTGAATAAGGTTCTCCATCGATTTCCCATCCCCAATAACAACCATCAAAATCTCCAAATGGCCGGAATTTAGTACTGGCCCCGCGGCGTGGAGATTCCCATGGGTTTTTGAGTTGATTGGAATCGGTTTTTGGGTCATACATCGGCCCGGCTTCCAACAAACAAACACTCAATCCTGCATTGGCCAGTATATAAGCAGCCATTCCTCCTCCAGCTCCGGACCCGATGATAACAGCATCATATTTCTTAGCCTGCTTCTTTATCTGAAGATCCCCCATATGACAATTTATGGATGAAAAAAATCAAAGATTAAATTTAATGGATTTGACAACTAGCTTGCAAATCTATTTTTTCTGGGTTAGAGACTTTGTAGCCACATGGTTGCCGCATTCATGGCGGGATCATTTAATGGGAAAGTAGGTTCTGCGCTTATGTATTCATCAGGCTGGATCTTTCCTTCGCAAATCCTGCCATTCCTGTCGGCTTCACCATATACGGATAAAACGAGCATCGATCTATCCAGCAGATTGTAAGTCATGTTGGCCGTTGTTAGTCCTGCAGTCGGTTCGCCAAACAGCATCGTATTTAGAGATCCTTTGAAAGCCAGGGAAACAATTTCACCAGAGCTGGAGGTCTCCGGGCCGATGAGTACAGCAATATTTTTCTTTACAATTTTGGTAGTATAGGCAGACCTGCTCAACCCACAGATAATATTATCACCGTTCATTGCATTGCCGTCTTTATACCGGATCGCTTTTTTTGTTGATGATAAAACAAAATAACCGCAGGTGTCCGAACCGAGCAAGGGCCCGATGCCGGAAAGCATCGGCCAGCAATTTCCGCCCCTGTTGCTGCGCAGATCGATTATCCATTTTGAAATACCAGTCCGATCGAGGATGCTAATGATTTTTTGAAGGCTATCGGCAATTTTTGTGCAAATGGCAGGATCCGTTGTCCCAACCCAGGGGACAGAAAGATAGGCGATACCAGGATCATGAAATCCAAATTTAATTTCACCCATCCATTCACGCATTAATGGTATTCTGTGCAATTGGGCCGTGTCATTGGCATATACAGCGGTATTGGCAGGCGGCATGATAAAACTATGATCGGCCCGCATTTCCTCAAAACAGGATGAAAGTATCGAGTAAGCGTCCTGGCAGGTAACGGCACTGGATAATTTTCTTTTTGCCTCCACCACCAGGTTATCCCAGGCAACTCCGTTTTTACCGTAATAATTTTTTTTCATCAGGCTCAATGCCTGATCCAGCAGGATAGTGGCGCTATCCCTGCCCGTTAGTTTTAAAGTATCACGGAAGTCGATAGTAGTTTTGGCAGAGTAGGATTGACAGAAGGCGCTTGTCCAGGGAATCAATATGCTTAATAAAAGAAATCGAATCATATTAACTGAAGTAGGAAGCTACAAAATTAATTTTCAAGCTGAGATGAAAGAATAGTATTTTTCCACAGTTGTTAAGATAATTTTAACCTTCGCCCTGCAAACAGCTCCATGATGAAAAAAATTCTCCTGCCATGCGTCTCGCTACTCATGTTTTTGGCATCCGTCGATGGATCGGCCCGCCCTTTGTCACTAGACCCAGGCTGCCTTGGGGACAGCGACCTTTATTTTATATCTTTTGACAGCGTGCGGATTCATTATGAGGTCCTGGGATCGGGGAGCCCTGTATTGCTCGTCCACGGGTTCATAGTGGACGGGGAGTCTTGGAAGAAGGTGCCCCTATATGGGGATTTGATAAAAGCGGGCTACCAGGTGATCACACTTGATCTGAGGGGAAATGGGAAATCAGATAAGCCTCACCAGGCCGAAGCCTATGGTCATGACGCTGAAGCCAGGGATATTATGGGTTTAATGGATGCACTTAAGATCAACCATTACCAGGTGATTGGATATTCGAGGGGGTCCATCATTACGGCACGCCTGCTTGTCCTGGATAAGCGGGTGACCAGCGCCGTGATGGGTGGAATGGGTGCTGACTTCACCAATCCCGCATGGCCAAGACGTATCCTATTCTATAGGGCACTTATGGGGGAACCTGTTCCTGAGCTTGACGCCATGGTTAAGCGGGTGCAGTCAGCCGGACTAGACCAACTGGCACTTGCATACCTTCAAAAGGAGCAGCCTTCCACCAGTAAAGAGGAATTGGGGAAAATTCAGCAGCACGTGCTGATTATCTGCGGAGACCAGGATTCAGATAATGGATCATCCCTGGACCTTGTCAGATTGATACCACTTGCCATGCACGAGAGCGTTCCGGGAGATCATGGAGCGGCGCTTCGAGCTCCGGAATTCTCTGAAAAGGCAATTCGATTTCTTAGGGCCTTTGGCTCACCGCCTAACCCTAGTTCCCACTAACCCATATTAATTTTGTTGGCAGGTATTACCGGTTCGGATATCTTAGTAACCAAAGATGGCGATAGAGTTTCAAAAAAGAGATAAAATATAATTTTCAAATGGAAGATCCTTCCAAAGAGCCGGTATTGCAAGTACAGGGCCTCAATGTGTATTATGAATCATTTCATGCAGTCAGAGATGTGTCTTTGGAGGTGATGCCCGGAGAAATATTCGGTCTGCTTGGCCCCAATGGCGCAGGCAAAACCAGCACCTTAAGTGCGGTCGAAGGTCTGCTCAAACCAGAGTCTGGTCATATTTCCATTGCAGGTTATGATATAAAAGATAAGCCCTTATATGCCAGGGCAAGTATGGGCGTTCAATTGCAAGCCACCAGTTTTCAGCCTGAATTGTTCGTAGGTGAAATTATCCGTTTGTACGCCGGTATTTATGGTGTTGATATGCCACAGGACAAATTGGATGGCATTCTTTCCGATATAAAAATGGAGGGCGCCGTCGCTAAACGATTCGGACAACTTTCCGGAGGGCAACAACAGCGCGTTTCGCTGATAATCGCGATGATACACAACCCTCGCCTCGTCTTGCTTGATGAACCCACCAGTGGTCTTGACCCACAGTCCCGCAGGAAACTTTGGGAAAAAATGGAGAGTATGCGGGACAGTAATCATGGCATATTATTGACTACGCATTCCATGGAGGAAGCCGAATCTGTCTGCGATCGCGTTGGCATTATGGACCACGGTCAGATTATCACCATTGATAGTCCCCAAGCCCTGATCGAAACCAACCGGAATAATCCCGAAGTGATCAGCGCTTCACGTAAAGGAAAAATAACTCTTGAAGACGTATTTATCGGTCTTACCGGCCGAACCATTCGATCATAATAAATTGTTTTTCATGCAAACGAATATTCCTTCCGCTTCATCCGTGCTTTTGTCCCTGCTCCGGGCAGACTTTATCACACAATGGCGAAACAGAAGAGCCGTCATGATGTCTTTTATCATCCCTATGACCATACTGCTTTCCTGGAAGGCCTTGGTAGAAAAATTTGGAGGTCCTTTTGTATTGTCTAACAGCCTTACACTTGGGCTCACGACAATCGGTATGATGGGATATTCCAATTCGATCGCTAGAGACCGGGACAAAGGAATATTCCAGAGATTGAGGGTGGCGCCGCTTTCGACTTGGGCGATCATGGTCAGCCGCCTTGCGGTGCAATCCGTCATCATTACGGCTATGATCATCATTGTATTTGTGTCGGGTTTTTATTTTGATAAGATCGAGCTTAAACCGCTTGGATATTTATTGGGTTTTTTCACGGCCTTTATGGGGGGAACAGTATTCTTAAGTTTGGGTCAGGCCATTGTCGGTTTGATCAAAAATGCAGAAACTGTAAGTTCAACCAGCAGGCTCGTGTATACCGCATTCATCTTAGTCGGGATGCTGGGCGAGTTGAATGTATTTCCTGCATATCTAAACCAAATGATCAAGTGGTCGCCCTATGGCACGGTCGTGCATATTCTGGGCTCAGGTATGCAACCAGTAAACTGGAACCAGCAATCTTCCTTGGCACTCCTGGCTACCATGGGTTATGCGGTGATTTTTACCACAGGTGGTATTAAATGGTTCAGCTGGGATTCCCGTTAAATCATGATGGTGGGTATTGAAAGGGTCGATACCGGAGTTTCATGGAAAGCTGTTATCGCTTTCTTAAAAAAATCTTGGTATGGCCAGAATCCAAAATTATTTTCTGAGATTGTAGGGGCTTTCTTTTCCAACCACAAATCACCTCAACTATTTTTATGCTCCAAAGCTACCTGAGGATTGCTTGGCGGAACCTGCTGAAGCATAAGACTTTTTCAGTCATCAATATTCTTGGGCTCGCTATTGGTATTGCGTCATGCATGATTATTTTTCTGTATGTACATTTTGAATTGACTTTTGATCAGTATAATACCAAAGCATCCCGGATTGCAAGGGTTACTACTACTTTGCACACACCTGAGTCTGATGTCCTTTTGGCGACCAGCCCCACGCCACTGGCAGATGCTTTAAAAAGAGATTATCCCGAACTGGAGTCCGCGGCAAGGCTTGAAAATAAAAATCAGGTTGTAAAATTCAAGAGTGAGGTTTTCAGTGAAGGATCGTTTTATAAAGCAGATCAAAGTATTTTCAGCATTTTTGACTTTGCATTTACAGGTGGTGCCGCTGACCGGGCACTGAAGGATCCCAATTCGATAGTGATTACTGAAACTATCGCTAAAAAATATTTTGGGAATGGGTCCCCCCTTGGAAAAACAATGGTTTGCAACGGGGTGACCCTGCGTGTGACGGGGGTTATCAAAAACAGGCCAGCCAATTCAGATATACCAATAGATGCACTGATATCCGCCCAATTTTCAAAAATCAAAACCTGGATGGATGATCTTCCAGTATATACTTTTATATTGTTTTATAGAAAGCCTGATCTCAAGCAATTCAAAAATAAGATCATGGCCTTAAGCCGGAAATATGCCCAGCCGGAACTGGATGCAACGGAAGCGAACAAATACAAAGCCGAATTTGAACTGGAACCACTGGCGGCCGTACATTTCAGCGCCGGAAAATTGGAGGACACGGCCAAAGGGAACAAGCAATTCAACTATGTGTTTTCTTTACTGGCTGTTTTCATACTGATAATTGCATTTTTGAATTATATCAACCTATCCACAGCAAAATCAACCGAGCGTGCCAAAGAGGTAGGCATACGTAAGGTAAGTGGCGCCTCCAGGTCTCAACTCATGCGTCAGTTTTTATTTGAATCATTCGTAGTGTTGACAATTTCCTGTCTGCTGGCCATCGGTTTGGTGCAAGCCGGGCTTCCGCTTTTCAATAAGTTATTGCAAACGCAAGTTTCTTTTCGTTGGCAAACTGGTGTACTGTTTACCGGCGCTATTTTCGGGATTACCTTAGTTCTGGCAGGCGTTTACCCTGCTTTTGTTTTATCAGCCTTTAAGCCGGTACAAGTATTAAAAGGGAATTGGCGGGTTACAGGACGGGCCGTCCTATTTCGAAAAATCGTGATCGTCGCACAATTTGCGATTGCTTCTGCGCTGATCGTGGGAACTGTGGTTCTTTATAACCAGATGAAATTCGTAGAGCAAAAAGATCTTGGCTTTGATAAAGATCAATTGTTGAACATCTCGCTGCCAGCAGATTCAGCCTACGCAAGTGCGGTTAGTGCTTTTCAGGATGATTTAAGGCAGCGGCCCGAGATTCAAGACCTCACGGTGGGCGATGGAATGACCCTCGGCGGAGCCACTCTTGGAAGCACAAAATTAGAGAGCGATGGAAAAAAAAGGGAATTGATGTGCATTTATTATTCGATCGATCCCCATTTCCTCCCGGTTTTTCAGATTCATCTGGCTGAAGGGAGGAATTTATCTGACAGTTTTGCCTCAGACAAGAAAGAAGCATTCCTGGTGAATGAAACTTTGGTCAAAACAATGGGCTGGAAATCCGCAATCGGCAAGTCCATCGAAGGATTGGGCCATAATGGCCGCGTAGTGGGCGTAGTTAAAAATTTCTACTTTAATTCTTTACACAATTTGATTGACCCCCTTATTCTGGTATACAATATCTCTGCGTCAAACAATACCACGGTAAAAATAAAGCCGAGGGATTTACCGACTGTGAAAGCGCTGTTTAAAAAAAATTTGCCTGACATTCCCATTGATTACAGCTTTATTGATGAGATGGTGAACAAACAATATCTCAAAGACCGGATGACTATGTCATTATTTAACTGTTTCACCATTGGTGCCATTTTTGTGTCCTGTCTTGGTTTGTATGGACTAGTAGCCCTGATTGCAGTCCAGCGCACCAAAGAAATAAGCATCCGCAAAGTGCTCGGCGCTTCACTAAGCCAGTTGTTTTCCCTGATGACAAAGGAATTCTTAGCGCTCATTGGTATAGCGCTCGTCATATCGCTACCGGTAGCAGGTTTTGTAATGAATAATTGGCTCAGGTCCTATGCTTACCATGTCCAATTACAATGGTCGATGTTTTTAATCCCCGTATTACTCGTTCTTGTATTTACGCTGGCGGTGATAAGCAAGGAGATTATTAAAACCGCAATCGCAAACCCGGTTAAAAATTTAAGAGATTACTAAAGAAAATATAGGTCTGGGAACGAATAGAGTATTATACCACAGACTGAAGTCCTGAATTAATGAACCTGCTGCACTACATTAAAAGTAATTATTTTTGATAAAAATGATCTATGAATATAAATGAACCGATGCTCGCTGAATTTATAGCAGAAGGATCGCTGACCCGAAAAATGCTGGAAAGGGTGCCCTTCGATAATGCAGATTGGACACCACATGAAAAATCGATGACCATTCAGCGTCTTTCTTCTCATATTGCTGAAATCCCAAAATGGATGTCAAGGATTTTGCAGGCCGATGAATTGGATTTTGAAACCTACAAGTTTGAACGCTTTTTTGCCAGGGATAATGCCGGATTGCTTGAAAAATTTGAAGAGATCAAGGATGGGGCTGTAAGAGTCCTTCAATCGGCAACGGACGAGCAAATGCTGAAAACCTGGATACTAAGAAGTGGGGATAAGACTTTTTTTAAGCTTCCCCGGATGGTGATGATCCGTAAATTCGTGATCAGTCATATCATCCACCATCGCGGGCAATTGTCGGTCTATCTGCGTTTGAAACAGATTGCGGTTCCGGGAATGTATGGTCCTAGTGCTGATGAAAAGAATTAGGCATTTTGCTAACCTGCTTTAGTATCGTCATTTCAATGACTCCAGGACCATTTTTACCAGTTGATCCACCTCTGAGCTTTCAATCCACCGGGCCACCATCACGAGTTGGTGATCAGGATCCAGATATATGATATTAGTACCATTGCCCACATGTGCAAAAGCCGAAGCGGGGGCACTGGGCAAATATTTTTTTCCTGTATTTAGAAAATAATTCATGAATCCATAAGTGGGTTCTACCGTTGTGGGTGTAAGGGATTTGCGGATCCAGTCTTCTGGAATCAATTGTTTTCCTTTCCAATTGCCTCTATGCAGCGAGAGCAATCCAAAACGGGCCATATCATAGGCATTTATGAACATCCCTCCGCCCCAATGACCTCCTCCGCTAACCGATTGAACGAGCGAACCATCCAGCACGATCCAGGAATTGCGGTATCCATACCATCTCCAGGTGCCTGACGCTCCGATCGGGTCCATAATATACTGCCTAAGGACTTGTGGCAAAGGAAGCCGCCAGACGCAGGTGGCAGCCAGCGCCAGGGCATTGACCCGGACATCATTATATTGCCAGACCTCGCCTGGTGCATTGCGCTTGCGCGTGAGCCACTGGCTCTGATCCGGCCCCGGACGGTCAGCCCAATCCGGTTTCCCCCACAATTCTCCTTCCCAGTCGCTGGTTTGCCTGAGCATCACATCCCAATTCAGTAATTGATTATGTTTCGTAAGAAATGGAAATATTAAATGCGGATATTGACCTTCTCCGGGATTATTTGGTCCGGACCATTCTATAGGCGGCATATAATCGGCCACTTTATCATCGATACTCCTGATCAGACCATGATCTACAGCAAGTCCTATCAGGGTTGATAAGAAGCTCTTGGTCACACTATTGGTCATGTCGACTTTCGAGGGTTCGCCCCATGATCCGACGATATACCCTTTATAAACGATGAGGCCCGTAGGGCCAGCCCGGTCGGCTAAAGGACCAATGGCATCATCAAATGGTTCATTCCCGAAGGTCATGGCCTGGGCCATCTTTGCATCGCGAGGCATTTTTGTTTCGTGACTTTCGGCAAATGCAATAGCGGCATTTAACTTGCTGCTGTCTATCCCCGATTCGGATGGCGCGCGCAGTTCCCAGGATCCTGCGGGAGGGAAATAACCATTCTGAGCCGTCACTGAACTAGTAACCAGGACCAGGCACCAAAGCATTAACTGTTTCATTTCAGTTGATAATTTTGAGCCATTATTGTTTTCCAGTACTTTGATCAACAGCCCAGCTATCCGTCCGGAAAGGGCAGAGCGGCAAACCCTCTTTGCTGAACACATTACCGATAATCGTATTGCCAAAACCATAACGGACATAGACCGGCTTTTTCAGATCCTTATTCCAAACCTCTATTTTGTCATTTTCGATTTTTGCTTCCCCTGCTACCCACTCTTCCTTATCTCCCGAAATATAAAAACCCTTGATCGTTTTATCCTTTGACATCAGGCCAGTTGGCGCATTGCTGAAACTTAGGATCAGCTTATTTTTTTCGGTTTGGACGTTTTGAATAGCAGGGCTTTTATAAGGTCCGGTTTTTTGTCCGTAGGTATCTGCCAGTGCCCAGCCAGCCAGCCTGCTACCTACGAATCTTTTATCAGAAGGATGGATATTGGTCACCGAATCGATGAGATCGGTAATCACCACCATTCCTGTCTTTGGATGGGTCATGACTTTTGTTTGCTGCTCCTGCAGCAGAGCGCCCACATTATTGCTTTCATATTTATAGGGAGCAATCTGAACGTAATAAAAAGGGAATACCGAATTCCATTTTGCTCTCCAGGCATCGATCATCGTTCTAATCAAGCGGGCATAAGTGGCGTTGGTGCCGGTATTGGCCTCTCCCTGATACCAGATAACGCCCGCGATATTGAATTTTGTGATTGGGGCCAGCATGCCATTATAATCCAACCCGGGTGTTACCGGCCCCCAGGGCACTTCTTTGAGCGAGGCTGCGGCCGTTTTCAGGCTATCATCTGCTGCAATACTTTCTGCAGGTGTCCAGGCTTCAGCTGGCGTGCCTCCCCAGCTGGCATTGATTAATCCAATAGGAATATTAAGCACCTGCTGTAATTTTTTCCCGAAAAAATAACCCACCGCACTGAATGGTTTCAGCGAATTGGAGTCGCAGGTTTTCCACTCAGCCCGGATGTCATCCTGTGGATAGTCGGAGGCAGCCCGGGGGATATTGTAGAATCGGATATGGTTGTTATAGCAGACAGGCAGTTCTTCCTTTATGAATTTCGATCCGCTGTTATAACTGCTGTATTCCATATTCGATTGGCCGGAGCAAAGCCAAACTTCCCCCACGAGCACATCGCTGAGTTCGATATCCTGGCCGCCGCTTTTGATATTCAGGGTATAAGGACCGCCGGCACCCGGAGTTTTCAATTTGATCAGCCATCGACCCAGGTTATTCACGGTGGTCGAAAATGCCTTTGAATCCCAGCTGGCAGTAACATTTATTTTTTGGCCGGTGTTACCCCAACCCCAAATACTTGCTGAATCATTTTGCTGTAATACCATCCCTGAGGAAAGAATGGAAGGCAGACGGACTTGGGAGCATGTTATTGCCGGACCAAATACAAGCAATATTAGAGCAGCATAGAATTGTCTCATGGAGTGTATACTTTTTATAATCTTTGAATTGATGGATCCGTCAGGATACCGGATCTAAACTAAGATAGTTAATATTCCGGACCTCCATGCGGACCTAACCGGATAACGGAGCATGGTCCGGTTGGTTTGTGGGAGCCTGCTTATCTTTGTGGCCAAATACATCTTTAATTTTTTATTCAATGGAAGAAGTTTATATCATTTCTGCAGTTCGGACGCCCATCGGAAGTTTTGGCGGAGCTCTAAAGGATTTTTCAGCGCCGCAATTAGGGGCGATCGCCATACAAGGAGCCTTGAAAAATGCCGGCCTACGGCCTGAACTTGTGCAGGATCTGTTGATGGGTTGCGTGCTCCAGGCAAATCTTGGCCAGGCACCTGCAAGACAGGCGGCCAAAATTGCCGGTCTGCCCGACCATGTGAATTGCACAACCATCAACAAGGTTTGTGCAAGTGGCATGAAAGCCATTTCGCAAGGAGCGCAGAGCATTCTACTCGGTGATGCCGATATTGTTATGGCCGGAGGTATGGAAAGCATGAGCAATACGCCATATTATATTCCCAAACTCCGCTGGGGTAATAAATATGGAGACGCTGCATTGATCGACGGCTTGGCAAAAGACGGATTGACCGATGCCTATGATGGCAAGGCGATGGGGTTCGCCGCAGAATTATGTGCTAAAGAATGTGGGATAAGCCGCCAGGAGCAGGACGCATTTGCCATTGAGAGCTACAAACGTTCCCAGGCAGCCTGGGAAAATGGGAAATTCAAAAACGAGATTGTACCAGTGGAAGTGCCACAGCGCAAAGGCGCTCCCTTGCTGATGGACAAGGACGAAGAACCATTTGCAGTCATTTTCGCAAAAATTCCTGAATTGAAACCATCTTTTATAAAAGAGGGTACCGTCACTGCCGCCAATGCATCAACGATAAACGATGGGGCGGCCGCCTTGCTGTTGATGAGCAAGTCCAAGGCCACAGAGCTCGGACTTAAACCCATTGCAAAAATCCTGTCTTATGCGGATGCTGAACAGGCCCCGGAATGGTTCACGACCAGTCCTTCCCTGGCAGTTCCAAAAGCTGTAGCTAAAGCAGGTCTGACCATGTCAGCCATATCCTACTGGGAACTCAATGAGGCTTTTGCTGTGGTCGGTATCGAAAACGGGCGTCGCATGAAATTGGATCCGGCTAGATTGAATGTCCATGGTGGTGCGGTCTCCCTTGGTCATCCTCTTGGATGCAGCGGCGCCAGAATCATAGTAACGCTCATCCACATCTTGCAACAACATGGCGCTAAATTTGGTGCAGCCGGAATCTGCAATGGCGGAGGCGGTGCATCAGCCATGGTTATTGAATATATGAGCTGATCCCGGAAATCCTGGCAAATATTACCCTCTTCTTTTGCTCCTAAACATTCGCCTGATTTTCACCAGGTTGTCAGCACAATTATCAGAGCGGGATTACGTTTTATTTCCCTGACCTGAACCGGTTTAAATGTTGATCTATGAAAAAATGGATAGTGCTTCCCTGTTTATTTTTCGCTTCCGTTTTCGGTTTTTCTCAAAGCTTTATGCAAGGGGCTGGCCTTACCATTTTCGTTGCCACCGTCAACAACAGTGATCCTGCGGTTATTGGGGGATTTACCTATTCGCCGAGGTTTAATTTTATGGAAAATGAAAACATGTCTTTATCCATAGGCGTTCCATTAAGTGCGGGAATATCTGAATATTATAATAGCATTGATCCGACCGACAATTCTTTGAGCTATATGGTGAATGTGCCATTGATGATCAACCTCAATGTCGGAGCAGGATCGACGCACGGAAATCAGAGGCGTTTTGGATTTTTTGTCGGAGCGGGTTTTGGGTATGAATATGGCTCCTACAGTACCAATTATTCTGATGGATATTCCGAATATTCCAGTTATATAGCAAAAGGATCCTATGGACCTGCAGCAAATGCAGGTATGCGCTTTGCCGTGGGAAGGGGAGGGAAAAATGTGGAAGTAAGGCTTTCCTATCTTAGGGGAATAGATGCCACGGGTGCCAATGTTTTTGGGGTAGCGAGCCTTTTTAATTTTTGAGCTGGAAGGCTCCTGAGCCAGCCGCTCGCTAGATTATAAATGGCAAATGCTTTATGATCATAACCCTGCTAAGAATTGCGAATGGATATAATCGACTACACTAATCAAGCTTCCTGTCTTTTCATATACTTCCAGTTGACGGTCCGCGCCAGTCCCTTTTTCCAACATCCGGTGGACAAAGTTTAAAGCATGCCTGCTGCCAAGAGGGTCCACGACATCGTCAATAAAATCAAGCAGCTCATAGATCAGCACCCGGACATTGACTTCGGCTTCAATGCCAAAATCGATCAGGCTACCTTCAATCCCATACCTGCTCGCCCGCCATTTATTTTCGTTGACCAGTGCGCGGGGATAAATCATATAATTCATATTTTTTGATCGAAGGGAGAACAGTTTTGCGCAAATTCCCTGGAAAAGGGCTGCAATCCCAATCGTTTCTTCCACTGTCATCGGTACATCACATATCCTGAACTCCACCGTATTAAAAAATGGATGTACTCTTAGGTCCCACCAAATTTTTTTAGCATTATCAATGCAATTGGTTTTGATAAGCAGGTTTACATAGCGGTCATAGGCCTCAATGCTTTCGAAATAGTCGGGAATCCCCGTTCTTGGGAACTTATCAAACACTTTAGTCCGAAAGGATTTATAGCCGGTTTTCCTCGCTTCCCAAAATGGAGAATTGGTACTAAGCGCATATATATGTGGTAAAAAATACCGCGCCGAATTGGCAATATGTACGGCCATGTCCCGGTTTTCCATACCGACATGGACATGCAGCCCAAAGATCAGGTTGCTGCGGGCTGCTTCTTGTAATTCATTTACAATTTCGTTGTAACGCACATGGTCGGTGATCAGTTGGCTTTCCCAATGACTGAAAGGATGCGTCCCCGAAGCACCCATCCAAAAACCGAGATTGCCAGCAATTTCAGCCAGAGTTTTTCGCAAAAGACCTACATCATTAAAAGCCTCTGTCACATTCTGGCAGATATCCGTACCTACTTCCACTACGGCCTGATGCATTTCGGCCTTGACTTTATCCTTAATTACTTTTTGACCCTCGTGCACGATTTTCTGCTCATGACTTTTCAATTCCCTTGTCTCTGGATCCATCACCATGTATTCTTCTTCGATACCCAGTGTGAAATGTTTATAACTGATATTTGCCATAATTTTTTTTTAGGAATAAAAAATAGATCCCTTGGCTGGTTACTATCGCTCCCCGGTGCTTATAGAAGGAAATGATTTTTTCCTCCATATCCGGGTTCTCATTTTATACTAATGGTTGTTTTGCGCCGCTTCTTTTTACATACTCGCCCCAGGTCAGATTATCCATTCCATCTTTTTGAGCAAGCGCCCTCTCGATGGCATAGTCGGCGGCTGTATCCACCACCCAATTAAAATTCTCTTCTCCGACACTTGCTTTTTCAGCATCTGGAGCAGGATTGCAAAAATCAATGGCAAAAGGAATGCCGTCGCGCACCGCCAGCTCGACCGTATTGAAGTCATAGCCCAAATATTGGTTGATGCGCAAAACGATTTGTTCCATCAATTTTAAGCGTTCTTTGGAAGGACTAAAATCGCTGGTATAGCGGAGATGGTGAGGATTGCGGGGTTCATATGGCATGATCCGTACGTGCTTTCCACCAATGCAATAGCAGCGGTAATATTCTTCAAATGCAATTTCTTCCTGCAGCATCATGACCAATTCTCCCGTCTCACTATGTTTTTGAAAAAATTCCTCAGCACTCCGCAACTTGTATACATGCTTCCAACCCCCACCTGCAAAAGGTTTCATATAAGCCGGGAATCCAATATATTTGAAAATTCCCTCCCAGTCCAAGGGGAAGGCCAGATTGGAAAAGGATTGATCATTCGTATCGGCGGGAAGATCTCTTGAAGGAAGGATCACCGTTTTTGGGACAGGCACCCCAATTTTTGTGGCAAGACAATTGTTGAAAAATTTTTCATCCGCACTCCACCAGAAAGGATTATTGATCACGGCTGTTCCGCAAAGCGCGGCATTCTTTAGGAATGCACGGTAAAACGGGACGTCCTGTGAAATGCGATCAATGATGACGGCATATCCACTGCCTGCCCCCTGCACCACTTTGTCCATGCGGACCGGTTCAGCTGAAATGCCGGGAATATTTTTACTATTGACTTTTTCTGCAAAGGCCATGGGGAAACTCCTTTCCTGGCCGAAAAGTATGCCTATCTTTTTCATAATTTTCTTATTTGACCCTTGGCTTTATCTGCCCCGGGAGGTGTATAATGTTGAAATTCCGTTTTTAGTTTATTTCCAGTCCAATGCTACTATCTTGTTTCCGGCAATAAAGAAAGGTAGTGGGGAAACATCAATCTCCATACAGGCCAATCATGAACTGCACCAGGGCGGATGTCCAACCAGTGTTCTATTTTTTTTGCGCTTAGTATCCTGCTTAGCCGTTCATTTGAATCCCGGCAGATATCTTCACCGCCTGCTCCTAACACAACCCCCATCCTCCAAAGATCAATGTCAGAGTCTGCTGGGATAAAATCGACAGGATTATTAAAGTAAACATTATCGTCATAATAACCATTCAGAAATGGTCTTATATCAAAAACGCCACTCATTGAAAAGCAATAACTGCATAGGTCCGGATGGCGGAAAGCAAAATTAACAGCATGGTATCCCCCAAAACTGCATCCTCCCATCGCCATGCGTCCATACCCTGTTTCATATTGCGCCCTGGGCAGGATTTCGGTTCGGATCAGCTGATCATAGCAAGTCTGATTAAAAGCTCTGGCTGAAGGAGGTATGGACCGGTCATACCAGCTGGAACTGTCAATACTGGCGGGGCAATAAATTTTGACCTTCCCCTGCTCCAGGAAATAGCGTACGGCCTCCATCATCCCCTGATCTTTATTTTGAAAATAAGAACCCTTGGAAGTCGGGAAAAGGATAACCGGTTGTCCGGAATGTCCAAAAACCAGCATCTCAAAATCCCTCCCGATGCTTGGGGAATGCCATTTATGATAATCTTCCCGAATCTCCATTATTGTCACTCTAAACCAAATTTAATTTTAGTAAGCTGATAAAACAAATTGATTATTCAGTTGGTAGCAGAATGTGAAAGGATCCCTCACTTCGTTTAGACGCATTTTCCTATTTTTGAAATTATGGAAATAGAAAACCGACACGGGGTCATTCTGGAAACCAGTCAGATCAGGTCTTTTAATTTGGACCGAACGGTGATCGTGGATTGCTATTTTCCCAATCACGTGGAAGATCCAGCCCTGATGAGCCTGCTGCTGATCAATGATGGGCAGGATATGGAAAAACTTGGATTTATTTCTATTTTGGATAATTTTTTTAAGAAGGCAGATATTGCTCCCATATTCTGTGTGGGGATTCATGCGGGACCCGAAAGAAAAATGGAATATGGAACTGCTGAAACGGCGGATTATAAAGGAAGAGGCGCCAAAGCCAAAAACTATGGACGCTTTGTCATGGATGAATTGTTGCCATTTGTCAGATCCAACTATCAGATATTCGAATTCAGGGAAAAAGCTTTTGCTGGCTTTTCCCTCGGCGGCCTTAGCGCGCTCGATATTGTCTGGAATCATCCTCATGAATTCAACAGAGTGGGGATATTCTCGGGTTCCTTTTGGTGGAGGACTAAAGATAAATTAGATCTTACCTATAATGAAGAGACCGACCGGATCATGCAAAACCGGATCCGGTCTGGGGACTACCATCCATGGTTAAAGTTTTTTTTCGAATGTGGCACTGCCGACGAACAGGAGGACCGGAACCAAAACGGAGTAATCGATTCAATCGATGATACCCAGGACATCATCCGCGAACTCCTGGCCAAGGGTTATGCACCAGAAAAGGATATCGTCTATTTGGAGTTAGATGGGGGCAAACATGATATCCCCACCTGGGGCCTAGCCATGCCCGTATTTTTGGACTGGGGCTGGGGCAGGTAATTACTCTACGTACACCGTCTTATTCTTTATTCCCGCATCCGTTGCAGACAATGTCCCCAGTACACTGCTCAGACTCAACTGGTATAGAAAATTGCCTACAATAGTCAGTTTGGTTTTTGGCGGAACAAAGGTAGCTCCTGGCAGCATGATGGTGTCCGTCCAGGTAAACAATCCAACAGTAGTAGAAGCCCCAAACACAGGTGAAAGTTTTACTGGTGAGGTTGAACTACCATAGGTATATACAGCGCTGACACCGGAAGCCGTATAGGTGGCAGTAAGGAAGGTGTATACAAATTTGGTGGTATCATAGATGGTCCCGGTGGCGACTAGATAAATGGTATCTCCGACGTTGACGGAATCTTCCGTATGATTCAGCGTGGCTACTGCAAAAATGGGACTTACCGCTGCTGTGTAAGAGGGGAGCGTAGTATACTTATCACATGCAGCGAGCAGAAAGATTAAGGATATCGAGAAAAATAAAATTGATTTTTGCATAATAATATTTTTTATCTGAATTTTTTTATTTTGGATTGAACTGCTGCTGGAAGGGCAGCAGTTCAATCCTGATTCCTAATTAAATAAATACCGGATGCCAAACTGCAATTGCCATCTTGAACTTGCCTCCGTGTTGGAACTGATGGCTGTGCTGTTTGCAAAGCTGTTGATAAGGGGCACCTGGTTAGTCGCGTCTGCGTACGGGAAGGAGAACAATGGCGTTTTGTTATCTGCAGCCATACCCTCAAATTTCAGGAAATTACTGATCGTGCTGGTTTTTACCAGACCCCAGTTCCTGTTCAGGAAATTCCCTACATTGATCAGATCCAGACTGATTCGCAGCGTATGGCGGTCCTTATCTTCTCCATGTTTGGTGAAAAAATAAATGTCTTGCGTTACATTTAGATCAAGGTGTTTAAAATAAGGTAGAACAACAGAATTGGATTGGGCATATTGTCCGCGGTGGTGATAGAGATAATGATCTTGGTTGATGAAATTATTGAGTTGGGTCCAAATTTGTGAAGCAGTCCTTGGATCGGCTGTTGTGCCCGTAGTCACCCCTGATTGTGTGGCTTTGTTATAGGAGCCAGCGTCGATCAGGTTTATCTCGGTCGAATTTCTGGGTATATAAATCAGGTCATTACCCGTATTGTTGTCACCATTCAGATCACCATTGTACACATAGGAAGTTACACCTGAAGGCGCCGCTTCGAAGATGGCGCCTATCGAGGTTGCGAAATGCTTTGCATACTCCATTCTGTAATTTCCGAAGGCGATGATGCGGTTAGGCTGGTACCAGGCCGGACGTCCCAGGGTGGGCGCATTGGGGTCGGTATTGGCAACAGCCCTTGAAGACCATAAAGTTGCTGCCGTGCTGCCATTCTCCATCGTCGTCATTTCATCAGAATAAGTATATGCTACGCTCCCAGTAAAATTCCCAACGGTCTTTTGAACTCTCAGAGTTGCCGTATAGGCATAGCCCTTATTGGTATTGGCAAGCAATATCGAGTTACCGAGATTGGGATTGGTGAGCGTAGCACCACCCTGACCACTATAGTAGGCATTGCTTCCGGCCGTCGTCGTCAAAAATCTCATGCGGTGGTCGGGGCCGTTGGATAATTCAAAAGCGTTACTTTCATTAAGATTGATATTGGCCATATAGGTCGCATTGATATCTTTCGAATAAGTCAATTCGCCAGTGATGATCCAATTTCCTTCTAATTTCTTGTCGATGCCTAGACTGGTCCTCAGTTTGGTTGGGTATTTGAAATTTTTTGCTGTGACATCAACCAGGTATCCAGTAGGAGTGGATGTTTGGGATTGGCCTGTTGATGTCAGGTAATTTGCCAGACCGGCTGAACCCGTTGGGTAAAAGGGTACATTCTTTTCTGTGAAGGAACCAAATTGCACGCCGTTATTTGCAGCTTGGTTTTCAATCCAGACAAACGGCGGAGCTCCTTCAAAAATCCCTGCCCCTCCCCTGATTTGGAGACTCCGGTCGCCTTTAGCATCCCAGTTGAAGCCCACCCTGGGGGACACGATCAAAAATCCATTAGGAGCATTTCCTACATTATAACTGGCACCGTTTTTAAATTGGAGGACATCAAAACTATCGTTATTGGTGAATTTATTTTCATAAGAAGTGTAATCCAGGCGCACGCCATAGGTCAATGTAAAGTTTTGGGAAGTACGCCATTTATCCTGGATAAAAATGCTCAGGTTCGTAGCACCTGCGTATGCCCATGGAAATGCGCCTCCTTTCAGTGTGGAATATTGTTGGGCATAGGAAGCAGCAGGGGCTCCTGATAAAAAACCGTCCAAACTGGTGAACTGATAGACTCCATTATAGCCCGGGGCAAATGCATTTTGATATTTTTTATAACTGTTCTGGGTTCCGACAGTAATTTCATGAGCGCCTTCGTAATAACTCACGATATCCGTGAATTGCCAGGAATCCATATACAATTTGTTGTTATAGGTGAAGGGCTCATAACCAAAAGTCGTATAGATATTGCCACCGTTCAGGATATCGACCAATGGAAAATCGCCCGAAGAAGAATGTGGAGAGCGGAAATCCCTTTCCTGCGTATATCCTACCTGGAGTTTATTGGAAGCCTTATTACTGAACCTGGTGTTGAGTTCCGCAATATAAATTTTCAGGTCGTTATTGATCCGGTACCCGCTCCCGTAGAATGGCATCGAGAAGGTCCCGGGCTGGCCACCCGTGATAAGACCTCCGGCTCCGACGGACCTGCTGGTGCTGGCGAACTGATCTGCATAGGATTTCAGATAATTATATTTCAGCGAAAGCTTGTTGGCATCATTAATATTGAGATCGATCCTGGCATTTACTTTATAGCTGTTTGTATTGAAAGAATATCCGCTAAATGAACCTGTAGAATAATTGTAGGTGTTCTTTAGATAATTGGAGAGCGCCGTCAGCGTATCGGAGTTGGCCTGTGAAACGATACCAGCAAGTGGCGGGGTGCCAGCATTGGAGGGGATGATGCTCGTGGCCGGTGCCGTTTGCAAATCCTCTTCTACATTGATAAAGAAAAACAATTTATTCTGAAGGATCGGGCCGCCAAGGCTTGCGCCAAGGACATTGTATTTAAACGGCGTTCTTGCAATCACGTTATCGTCCGCGCGATAGCCGATTGTCCCGGGGCTTTTTATATAGTCATAGGCAGTGCCTCTGAATTGATTGGTTCCGCTACGGGTAACCGAGTTGACTCCCGCGCCGGTAAATCCTCCTTCCCTTACATCATAAGGCGAAATGTTGACCTGGATTTGGTCAAGGGCGTCAAGGGCAATGGGTTGGGCATTTGCCTGGCCGCCCAGTGTGCTGGATAATCCGAAAGAATTATTAAAATCTGCACCATCGACCGTGATATTGTTCATACCAGGATTGGTGCCACTGAAACTTAGACCGTTGGAGGTCGGCTCCAATTTTGTAAAATCTTGCAAGGAGCGGTTGATAGTCGGCAATCTTTCCAATTGTGCCCTGGTGATAATTTCCTGGCTTCCTGTGTGGCTGTTATTAAATACTTTGTTCTGTCTGGACGCAGGAACGATTACTTCTGCTAGTTCTTTTGCATCAGGGGTTAGCACAAAATCCGAGGTAAAATCCTGTCCGATAACAAGTATGATATTGTCCTGTTTTTCTTGTTTGTATCCTATATACGTCACATTCAGGACATAGGGACCTCCAATCCTCAAACCAGGTAAATTAAAACGGCCGTCCCTGCGGGTGGTGGTGGAATACCTGGTTCCTGTCGGTGTATGCACCGCGACGACCGTAGCGCCTGCCAGGCCTTCTTTGCCATCAGAAACCGATCCCAGGATCTGAGAGGTGGTTTCCTGGGCAAATAAAACAAAAGAGTAAAATGCACAAGCGGAGATTAAGAGTAGTCGTTTTATCATATACAGTTATTTTTCCAGTCGCAAATAAACAATAAACCCACTTACTACAGTTGGAGTGGGGATTAAAAAATTATTAACAGATGGCAGGAAACCGAAAGGAGGGGCAAATTCTAAATAAGACATAAAGAAAGGGAAAAAAAATTAAAAAATATTCTGGTCATTCTTTTTGTTTTGACAATTTATGAACTTTAAGAAACTGCCCGGCATATGCAGCGTAACTGTAAATCCAAATGTCCGCCGGTATAAGCCTTCCTTTTTTCAGGCCCCGGGCATTTGATTTGATCTCGTACCGCAGGGTCTCATGGCATGCTTCAAATTGATTTACAAAATTTTATACGCGGGCGAGCTCGACTAGAGATCCAAACTCCTCTTCTTCAGGCTGGCCCCCAGTGCAAGGCAACCCGATCCGGTTAAAATTCGTTACCTTTGCAGTATACTTTTTCAACATGTTAGATTCAATTGAAAGCGCCATTGAGGATATCAGGCAAGGGAAACTGCTCATCGTTGTCGATGACGAGGACCGGGAAAATGAGGGCGATTTTATTACTGCTGCTCAAAACGTTACGCCTGAAGTCATTAATTTCATGAGTAAGCATGGAAGGGGATTGATCTGTGCGCCCCTGATAGAGGAGCGTTGCGATGAACTGCAATTGGAACTCATGGTCAATAATAATACGGCTCTTCACGAGACCGCATTTACTGTTTCGGTCGACCTCTTGGGCTATGGGTGCACGACAGGAATCTCTGCTTCCGACAGGGCAAAAACGGTACAGGCGCTCATTGATCCTACGACGCTTCCCGGAAATCTGGGTCGCCCGGGTCATATTTTCCCTCTCAGAGCTAAAAAGGGGGGGGTATTGCGAAGATCGGGCCATACGGAGGCTGCCATTGATCTTACGAGACTGGCTGGTTTTGATGCGCCTCATGGCGGGGTGCTGGTTGAAATCATGAACGAAGACGGAACCATGGCCAGGTTGCCCCAGCTCAAAGAAATCGCAAAACGATTTGATTTCAAGTTGATTTCCATAAAGGATTTGATTGAATACCGGTTGAAGACCGATTCCCTAATCGAGGAAATCGTCCGGGTCGATATGCCTACGCAGTTTGGTCACTTCAAATTGATTGCTTTCAGGGAGAAAAATACTTCCAACGAGCACCTGGCGATGATCAAGGGCGAGTGGGAAAAGGATGAAGCGGTATTGGTCCGGGTGCATTCCTCCTGCTTTACAGGGGATATTCTTGGTTCTTTGCGCTGCGATTGCGGAGAGCAACTGCATAAGGCTATGAAAATGGTTGAGGCCAATGGCAAAGGGGCTATATTATATATGAATCAGGAAGGGCGTGGTATTGGCCTTCTCAATAAATTAAAGGCCTATAAGCTCCAGGAAAACGGCATGGATACGGTTGAAGCCAACCTCCATCTCGGATTTCCAATGGATAAGAGAGATTATGGCGTTGGTGCACAGATTTTGCGCTATCTGGGAATTACGCGGATCATCCTGCTTAGCAATAACCCTAAAAAAAGAGCTGGTTTGGCGGGCTATGGCCTGGAAATCGTCGAGACGCTGCCCATTGAAGTTGATCCCAATCCCCATAATGAAAAATATCTTCAAACCAAGAGGGATAAATTGGGTCACAAAATCCTGAATAAATAGCAATCCCTCTTTGTAGGTATTGATCAGGCCAACTCAATGGCCGGATTGCGCCGAGGAGCTAGTCGGAACAGGAGCAGGCGGCTGAGGAGGGGGGGCTTTAACGACAGTATCTTTTTTCTTTTTAGCAAACAATTCTGAAATGTTGTCAAAATCCCGTCTGTAGGCAAGACTAGCCCCGGAACTATTTTCGGTATGGTTGCTGCTGATTGAAAGATAATTGTAGGAATCGCGGTAAAAGAAATTGAGCGTGAGCCTGCCATTGGGGGTGATCTTCCATTCTGCATTGATATTTGGCAAAAATTGAACGGAAGCTGCCTGAATTTGTTGAGATGTCAGGCCGAAATCAAAAGCGCTGCCAAAAGTAAAGGTCAATTTTTCATTCAGAAAACTTTTGATCACCGAAAGATTTACATTACTTCGGTTGTAGGCAGATCCGCTCAGGTCAGTATTGTTATCCTCGAGACTGGCGTAATAAAAGGAGGTATTGAAATTGACGCGGATACTCTTATCCTTAAACGCTTTCTGAAAAACACTGGAGAATTGCTTAGAGAGAATGGAGGACAGGGCACCGGAAATGCTGCTCACAAATATGCCACCGACAGCCGAGCTGGTATTATAGGGGCTGTTACTGTTTGTCAAGGGGCCAAAACTGTCAAAGACAATCAGAAAAGCTACCTGCTTATTTAATTCGTTTGGATCCTCCTGGATCTGTTCAAGGATGCCCTGGGTATAAGTATCGTTTTTCAAAGGACTGTTTGGAGGTAAGGAGATCTGGAAACTGATATCAGGTTTCATTAATCTATTACTCAAGGTAGCGGTCACCAATACCGGCCCGTGATAACTGGATAAAATGCTGGAGTTCTTCAGTAATGAATTCGCAATGGCCGAATTGGCATTCAAAGAATTGGCGCCAAGGTCGCTGAATTGCACATTCTCGGCTTCATAAATGGCTTTGATGCCAATGGTCGCGTCATAAGGATCACCTGTCCACTGTATATAATTGCCAACCCCTTCGCTGAACACAAAGGGCTTGTGGAAAACTGATTGGAAAGTGAAATTATAATTCCCCTTATCAATCTCATACCTGCCTCTGATATCCAGGTCTTCATTGGTTCCCGTCTTGATGGTGAGGTTGCCATGACCGTTCGCCTTGATGATATCCTTCGTCAGTGGATCAATGATCACATACACATTCGCATAATTATTGGCCGTCATATTCAGGGTCACCGATAAGTTACTTCCTTTTCTGTCACTGATTGCGGTCTTGATTTCCTTGCCATAAACTTTCCAAACCACGAAGTCGGCATCGGAATTCTCCCGGCTGGTTGTCGTCGGAAGGTAGATATTGGAACTATCTGTCGGCTCGCCGGTAATGACCAATCGCATATTTTCCTGTGGCCCTTTAAGTGCGATATTGGCCTTGGCAATCACAGTACCATAAAACTGGCTATTGTCGGTGGCCTTTGTATTGAGGACCAGGAGCTGCTTGGTTGAGACGGCAAATTCATAACCCAAATCCTTAAACGAATGGTGGAACAATTTTCCACTGGAGAGTTCGGCAGTATTGCCAAGGGTATCCAAAATTTTGAAAGATCCAAAATCGACATAGTCCTCTTTAAAGTTAATTTCTGCAGAAGGTATTTTATAAGAGCATTGGGTATAGTTGACCTTCATGCTGGCGTCTTTGAGCTGGATCTTTCCCAGGTATTTCAATTGGCTTGCATGACCTACAATTTGAAACTGTCCGGAGGCATGACCCTTTATATTGCTGAAAATGCCGCTGAGCCATTTTTCAACCAGGTCGATTTTGGTATCTGTGAGGTTGGAAATGGTAATATTGACTGGCGGCTTACCCGTGCTATCGATGGTATTAAAAATGCCGTTTAGGTCAAAATTGTAATCCTTATTTTCAGAATGCACAACTGTATTGACGATCCCTGTTTTACGAGAGTAATCAGCACCGAGCTGTAGATTCCCGATTGAGTCATTGTCAAGACGGAATTGATCAGCCCCCCCTTTGAATTGAAATAATGGATTATCAAGCGGATTATTGATTACCAGCCCACCGGTCAGCATACCTTCAAACCGGTCATCCTTGACAAAATAAGAGGTAAGGTCGCCGATATCGATCTTTTTCAAGTCGATATACACATCATTCCAATTTCCTTCAGACGAAGGATGGGTACTCACACCGATTTGTTGCTCTCCGTTAAAGATGTGCAGGCCCTCGGCCGATACCATATCTTTTCCAAAAGACAATTCTCCATTTTTATCAATCGTCCATGGCTTCCCGTTAATATCGAATGTGGTTTGATTGAATTTAATATGAATGCCGTCACTTAAGGTTTGGACTTTTGCCGAAATATTGGCCGAATTGAGGGTCTGGTTTGCGCTGGTTGTCACTTGTATATCAGAAAGATCGTTAAACGATTTCAACTGGATATGAGTGGAGGGGAAATGTAAACTGTCCGTGATATAGGCATCTCCAATGTTTGAATCCATGGCGAGGCTGTCGAGATTTCCACGGCCTTTCAACCTGACATCGTAAAATGCAATATTCTTATAATTGAATTGAGGAACGTCCGCATTCAGATCTAAAAGATTTTCCTTGGAATCGATACGTCCGGTGATACTGGAATTATTAAAACCTTTCAGGTTCTTGACAAAAAGATCTAAGTATTCATCCACTTTTTTGGTGGTGATGACAAAGCTGAAATTCTGGTTGGATACCAGATTTTCTTTGGTGGGTTTGATATAACTCGGATAATACCTGTTCAAAAATGTCTGGAAAGACGCCGGTAGTCCCTTGATCGAGAACTCACCCACAATCGCTCCGTCAAATTCATTGCTGACCACCGTGATCTTCTTATTGTTTTCAACAATACTGGATTCGAGGGTTAGGGAATCAAAAGAGATGCGCTGGTTGTCCTTAAAAACGGAAGCGTCATAAATACGGGCGCTTCCAAGAAAATTGTCAATATCATCTCCCGTGAAGTTGAATCTTAACTTTCCGTTGAATGCAATTTTGTCCTTGGTGAAATGCAGGTTTTTCAGATTGCTATTGGTAACCGTGGCGTTGAAATCGAATTTTGGCTGGTCTTGGCTAAAATCGATCAAACCATTGAGCTTCACGTTCAGGTTGGAATCACTGGCAATAAATTGCCCGTTGAATTTTCGCTCGGTAATGGTTCCATTCACTTGAAGGTTCTGATAACTGTAGTCATTGAAATCCAGGTGACTTACTTTGCCATCCAGTGTCGCATTCAGCGTTTTGGCGGTAAGCCCATTGCCGTTCACCTTTCCTTTAAATGACAGTTTGCCGATATTGTCATTATCCAGGAATTTTCCTAAATCAAAATTGCTGGCGTCGATCGTTCCTGAATAGACTGCCGGCTTGTTTGCAGGCAATTTCATATTGAGGTTGCTGACGACGGTTCCAAGATTGGTTTCAATGGTACCCGAAGTGGCAAAATTGCGGACATAGCCATTAAAATTCCCTTTGAAACGAAGCCATTCAATCCGGTCAAGTCTTGGTTGGAGCATCTTCTTTATTCCGGGGAAAAAAGTGGCGATGTCATTATAATTCGTCCGGAAATCGTTCGAATTGAATTCAATAAAGGTGTGATCAATATCCGGCAGACCTTTCAAATGTATGTCTCCGTTCAAAAGCGTATTTCTACCGGCATTGATCAGGACCTTTCTGCCCTGCAGGTCGGTGACCGTGCCCCTTATGATCCCTGTTATCTGAATCGTCTTTTTCCAGTTACTTAATCCGGGGGCAAAAAAAGAAATATCGTCGCTGTCGATGTGGGCGTCTGTAAAATTGCCTTCCATCGTCACTTTGTTTATAAAGTCCGGCAAATCATCAAAGGTTCTGAAACGCATGGCAAAAAAGTTGCGTAGCCGGCTCTTACCCGTCTCTAGATCCATCTTGGCAAATTCCATGGCCTCAGGAAATAACTTCATCTGAGCCGTAAATTTATTGACCCTGAATCCGCTTTTCTCCTTGGTGCTCATGTTGATTTGGGCCGTGATACTATCCTGTTTCAGGCGAAGTCCCTTGAACTCCCAGTTAATGTCACTGAATTCTATATGGTTGCCATCAAAATACTCATAAGGATGAATATCCGTCAGCTTATCGTTCTTAAATATTCCGTCATCAATATTTGCCTTTTGGATGACGATATCCCAACCTGCAGCATTCCAACGTAAATGTTGAGGATCAATTTTGATCAGTTCATTGGTTACTGGCAGCGGCGGACGCCGGCCATCATAGCTTCTTATGGAGAATTGAGGCTGGGATAATTCCAGTTGGTGCACCAAGGCTTGTTTTTTTGAAAAATCAATATGATCGGCATCCACCACAAGCGCATTGATGCGGAGTTCCATATCTTCTCCCCTCCATGCATCCTTTTTAAGTATATGGATATGGTTGAGATTTAATTTTTTGAGGTCCAGTTCGATCCCTTTTTTATCATCAGATTTTTTGCTTCCAGAAAAATAATCCACCAGGAAATCATAATTCCATACAGAATCCTTTCTATTCAGGTTAATGTTTACATGGTCTAGTCCGATGTATTTCAAGACGGCCCTGTCTTCGAGAAAGAACCAATCAGTCACATTAACCCTGATTTCGCCAGCATATATCAGGGTATCGTTTTTCCTGTCTTTCAGGAGCACGTCTTCCAACAGCATTTTATTAAACAAGGAAAAATCGACGTGACGAATGCTGATTTTGGCCTGGATGTCCTTAGAGAATTTTTTCGTTACCCTGCCTACCAGCCAATTTTGAACGGCCGGGGTCTGTATCAAAAACCATGCGGTCACCAACAGCAGGAATAGGGTCAATAAACCATAGCGAAATATTTTCCAGAATTTTTTCAGATAGGAACGATTTCAGGTGTAAAAATAGCCATTACATTTTGTTGTGCAAATTCAGTACCAAAGCCAGTGTAAAACGAAATTCCAATGATAAGATTACTCTGATTTCCAATTATTTACAAAAATTATAGCATGGCAGCGGGATATGGTCTTCTTTTAACAAAGGGTTTACAACAACCGGATCATTTTGGCTGGATCTTTCGGTTCACCACTGTTGTTAAATTGCAGGGATCCACCTTTGGGAATAGAGAGATTTTGCCACTCATTATTTTTGATCAGCCGGCCGATGTAGAGAATTTGCCCTATGTGATAGGGGTAATGCGCCAGTTGCCGGTTTATTGCATCGATGACCGATAATGGTTCTCTCCTGATAAAAATCGTTTTGGAGAGATCATCTTCCGTGAGGCCTGACAATGCATCCAGGAAGCATTTCCAACCGCTGTCCCATAATTCCAGGAGTTGGGTTTTGGAATTTCCGCTGCTCTCAAATTCAAGATCACGGTTCCGCCACTTTTTTTCTCCGTCTTCGTGTAGAACATTTGTCCAACGGCTAAGCATGTTCCCATGAAGGTGTTGAATAATGACGGCGATGCTGTTACTAGACTCGCTAGGTTGATAATGAAAATCTTTTTCCTCCAGCTGGGCAAAGGTTTGCTCTCCCAATTCCTTATAATATCTAAGTCTTCTGATCGCGGTTTGCAGGAATTCTTCTGCAAAATTTTTCATGATCCGGTAGTTATTTGTGAAGTTTTTTTTAATATCCTTCTGCAGTGTCCTCACCCCTTTTATCGCCAACGGCCTCAATTTTTCCATCGGGATGAATGCGGATCACCTCCGTTCTTCCGATCGAGGAGGTTTGAATAATCTTATATCCCATATTTTCCAACTGGCTCTTCAAGTCGGCAGGAAAATCCCTTTCGAGGAGCAATTGATCTGGCAGCCACTGGTGGTGAAATTTTGGTTTATTTACTGCGTCTTCAGCACTCATTTCAAACTCCAGGATGTCCATCAGGGTTTGAAAAACAGAGGTGGTGATGGTGGTACCACCTGGAGTACCCACAATAAGGTAAGGCTTACCGCTATCAAGTACGATGGTAGGGGTCATGGAACTCAACATCCGTTTTCCGGGTTCAATAGCATTTGCTTCTGCCCCGACCGCACCATAGGTGTTTGGAACACCAGGTTTAATGCTGAAATCATCCATTTCATTGTTCATGAAAAAGCCCGCCCCTCCGACGACCGTCCTGCTTCCATACCCACCGTTTAATGTGGTGGTTAGGGAAACCGCATTTCCCTCCTGATCATACACATCAAAATGGGTTGTTTCAGTACTTTCCGGACGGACACTGCCTCCCTGGATCGATTTACTGTCACCGGCTTTATCGGGGTTATAGAGCTTCATTCTGTCTTTGACATAGGCATAACTGATCAGTGTTTTGACAGGGACTTTGTAAAAATCATTGTCACCAAGCCATTTGGCCCGGTCCGCATAAGCCAGCCGCTCAATTTCAGTCATCAAGTGCACAGCTTTTAATGATTCAAAGCCGTAACTCTTTACTGGTTGATCCTCTATCATTCTCATCATTTGAGGCAGTAAGACCCCCGCGCTGCTGGGCAAAGGCATGGTAATGATGGTATACTCCTTTTTATAATTGAATACGACTGCTTCTCTTTCAATAGCCTTATACTTTTTCAAGTCTTCGATACTGACCAGCCCTTTTCCCCTCTGCATTTCTTCAGCAATTAATCTGGCAGTCTCTCCTTCATAGAATCCCTTGGCTCCCTGGTCGCGTATCCGTGTCAGGGTTTTTGCAAGGTCTTTCTGGACAAGGGTATCGCCAGCCTTCCATCCTGATGTTTTAACAAATGCTGAAACCCTGGTGTTATATTTCTTTAGATCCTCCTGTAAATGATTAAGGGATGAGGCTTCGGTTGCAGTGAGCGTAAATCCTTTTTCCGCAAGGTCAATGGCGGGTTGGACCAGGAGGTTCAAAGGCAACCTGGCATATCTTAATGCTTCAAAAATCCCTGCAACCGAGCCTGGTACGCCGGAAGCCAAATGACCATTGAGGCTAAGCATGGATTGAGCGTTGCCTGCAGAATCAAGATACATATCCTTGAATGCCTTGCCAGGGGCCTCTTCCCTGAAATCGATTGCGATATTTTGACCGGAGGCCAGTCTGGCGATCATGAATCCTCCTCCGCCGATATTACCCGCGGCCGGATACACAACCGCTAATGCCAGTTGGGTCGCGATGGCTGCGTCGACGGCATTGCCACCCTGTTGCAGGATGGAAACCCCTACCGTGCTGGCTATGGGATGGGCCGAAACAACGGCCCCATGGGTGCAGGTCACTTTTTTTTGAATGGCGTAGGAATAGGGATTGATGAGGATCTGCTGCGCCCTGGCGGAAAGGCAGCCAAAGAGCAGGAGCAGGCCGCCAATGTTTTTGCTGAGTACTTTTTCAATCATACTTTCACAAAAATTTTAGACTTTATGAAAAGATTTATTTTCGTAATCTCTCTTTGCATCCTGGGGGTTTCTTCTTCCCCCCAGCAAATGGCCTCACCAGAAAAATTTCTTGGCTATCCGTTAGGGAGTCAATTTACACCATATTTCAAAATTGTCAATTATTTTCAGGAATTAGCTCAGGCCAATTCCGCCACAATCAAATTGGAAAAATTCGGAGAAACTTATGAAGGGCGTCCACTTATGCTTGCCTATATCAGCTCCCCGGAGAATCTAAAAAAATTAGAAGCCATCAGGTTAAATAATCTTCGGCTTTCGGGCATGCTTACTGACGGCACTCCTGCTGATGAGCAGGGGCCGGCCATCGTGTGGCTGAGTTATAATGTCCATGGTAATGAGGCTTCCAGCAGCGAGGCAGCAATGAAAACATTGTTTGCACTGCTAAGTCCTGAAACTGACCAGGTAAAGGAGTGGCTGAAGAATATTGTAGTAATCATGGATCCTTGCGTAAATCCGGATGGGCATGACCGTTATGTCAACTGGTATAACACGCAAAAGGGGAAGGCCCCGGATCCAGACTGGGAGGGAGCAGAGCATAAAGAGCCATGGCCAGGCGGCAGGACGAATCATTATCATTTTGATCTTAACCGGGACTGGGCCTGGCAAACCCAAATCGAAACGCAGGAACGGCTGAAAAAATACAATCAATGGCTCCCACAGGTACATGTCGATTATCATGAGCAAGGGTTTAATGATCCTTATTATTTTGCCCCTGCTGCGGAGCCTTATCATGAGGTCATCACAGCCTGGCAAAGGGAATTCCAGGAGATCATTGGAAAAAACAATGCCGGTTATTTTGACCGCCATGGCTGGCTCTATTTCACCAAAGAAAGATTTGATCTTTTCTATCCCAGCTATGGGGACACCTACCCCACCTTCAATGGAGCGATCGGAATGACTTTTGAACAAGGCGGCGGCGGAAGGGCTGGCCTGGCAGTAAAAATTGACGATGGTGACACGCTCACGCTCAGCGACCGCCTGGAACACCATTTTACAACAGGGATGTCCACCATCGAAGTCAGCTCAAAAAATGCCACGAGACTCATTAAAGAATACCATAAGTATTTTTTGAATGCCCAGGCAATGCCAGGCGGTGAATTCAAGTCCTACCTGATAAAGTCAGATGGAGGTGACAATAAACTTGAAAAATTGAAATTGCTCTTATCCAGAAATGGCATCCGATGGAACCCTATTTCTTCCGGCAATTTTTCAGGAATAAATTATGAAAGCGGTAAACCCGCCACCGTGAAGGCTGAACCAGGGGATCTCTATATCAATGCCAATCAGCCCAAATCCAACCTGATCAGGGTTTTATTTGAGAGAAATGCAAAGATCACCGATTCAGTGACCTATGATATTACAGCCTGGTCAGTTCCCTTTGCCTTTGGCCTGCATACCATCGGGCTAAGCAATTATATTAATAGCGCCATAGTGAGTGAACCGTCTGCGGCTATCTCCCCAATCCAACCTGCCTATGCCTATGCCGTCCGATGGATGGCGATGAATAGCGCCCATTTTCTGGCAAGCCTGCTCATTCAAGGAGTGAAGGTCCGAAAAGTGGAGCAGTCCTTCCGTTCTGATAATCAGGATTTCGGTCCGGGCACCTTGATCATCATGCAAGCCGGCAATACAGGCCTGTCGGGAAGCCTCGAAAAAATTTTAAGCGAAACATCCCTGAAGACTGGTGTTTCTGTACAACCTATCTCTTCCGGTCTGGTAGAGAAGGGTTACGATTTCGGAAGTTCCCGCGTGCACTTTATTCACCCGCCAAGGGTGGCATTACTTTCTGGTACCGGCGTCAGCGCAGGGGAGGCCGGTGAAGTCTGGCATTTATTTGACCAGGAGTTGGAGTATCCTTTGACGGTAATAAATGAGGCGGACGAAAAGAGAATCATTTTGAAGAATTATGATGTACTAATCCTTCCTGATGGCACTAATGATTTTTTGAACGATAAAGAGTCTGCAGATAATCTGAAAAATTGGGTCAGGGGGGGCGGCCGGCTCATCGCAGAAGAAAATGCGGTTTCCAAATTGGCTGACGCAAATTTCGGTGTCAAATTGAAAACAAATCTGGATCCGAAAAACGAAAAAGTAAAAATTGATTCAGAAGACTTTACTTTATTGCACAGGTATGAAAACAGGGAAAGGGATGGGTTGGTTAATGATATCCCAGGATCCATCTACAAAGTGGAACTGGATAATTCCCATCCGTTGGCTTATGGCTATCCAGGATATTATTTTACTTTAAAACAAGATGATAAAGTATACGATTTCCTGCCAGTAGGGGGTTGGAATGTGGGGATTATCAGAGGGGATAATCTGACCAGTGGTCATGTCGGCAGCGTGGCCTGGAGGAAGATAAGAAATGGGCTTCTTTTTGGGGTACAAGATATGGGCCAGGGAGAGATTGTCTATTTGGCCGATGATCCTTTATTCCGCAGCTTCTGGGAAAATGGAAAATTACTTTTTTGTAATGCCATATTCCAGGTGGGTCAGTGAATGTGTCAGGTCGCTGGATCCGCCACGGAAAGTTAAAATAGCGGATGCTTACGGAAATTATATAAGTGGAACGATAATATGGTGCAGTTACCTTTATTTTGGTACGGAAGTGGAGAAATTACACCGATGATATCAATTGCAAAATTTTAATAAATGAGAAAAGTCGTTCTGCTATCCTGTTTGTACTGTCTACTTTTTTTCTCTTTCGTTTTTGCCCAGCAACCTATTTCCCTCAATTCCGCAGAAATATTTCTTCGTCTAAAAAAGCTTAATACCCTGGGCTCGGTGCTATATGTCGCTGCGCACCCCGATGATGAGAATTCCCGGCTGATCCCCTATTTAGCCGAAGAGCGTTTATATAGAACAGGCTATCTATCCATGACCAGGGGCGATGGAGGCCAAAATCTAATTGGCGATGAGCAAGGCGTGGAACTGGGTCTCATTCGGACCCAGGAAATGCTGGCCGCCCGCAGGATTGACGGTGCTGAGCAATTCTTTACCCGGGCTTTTGATTTTGGGTTCACTAAATCCACGGAAGAAGCTTTAAAAACCTGGGGCGAAGAAAAAAGCCTAAGCGATATCGTTTGGATTATCCGCAAGTTTCAACCGGATGTTATCATCACCCGTTTTCCGGAAGATGCCAGGGCCGGTCACGGACATCATTCCGCTTCCTCCGTATTGGCTCATGAAGCTTTCAGTGCAGCTGCGGATCCAAACCGCTTTCCCGAGCAATTCCGCTATGGGGTAACACCCTGGCAGGCCAAACGGTTATTGTGGAATACTTTCAATTTCGGAAATGTCAATACGACGAGTGAAAACCAGTTGAAAATGGATGTTGGCGCGTATAACCCGATCCTGGCAAAAAGTTATGGAGAAATTGCCGCAGATAGCCGCAGCCAGCATAAGACGCAAGGAGGCGCCCTTCAAAGGACAAGGGGACAAGCATTTGAATATTTTACCTTGGTTGCCGGTGACCCTCCCGCCGGAGATCTGATGAGTGGGGTTACTACTTCTTGGGCCAGGGTGGATGGGGGCCATCAGATTGAACCGTTGGTTGACCAGCTGGTGGCCAGCTATTCATTATCAAATCCGGAGAAATCCGTCCCTGGACTAGTGAATCTCTATAAACATCTAACCGGATTAAAGGACGGTTACTGGAAGACTCAAAAATTGAAGGAGGTTCAACAACTCATTGAAGCTTGTGGCGGACTTTGGCTCGAAGCTACCGTACATAGTCCCTATGCTGCACAAGGGGATATGTTGAATGTGTCAATGGTAGTCAATAACCGCGGCGGGATGAGCGCTGATCTGAAGGGGATGGAACTGGTATCATCGACAGTTATCCGGGCAAGAAATATGTACAGCGTATTGCCACATGATAAGATATTATGGCCCTCAGCCCAACTCGATACTGCCATACTAGTTCCGTTAGAAAAAAATAAAAATATTTCGGTCAATTATTCTTTTAAAATAGCCGACAAGGAACCGATAACCCAGCCTTATTACCTGGAGGAGGAGATGTCTCCAGGCTCCTATAACGTGAAGGATCAATTGCTGATCGGCAACCCGCAGAGTACACCCGCGTATGAAGTTAATTTCCAGCTGAGCATCCAGGGACAGGTTTTCAGATTTACCAGGCCTGTCGAATATACCTATACGGATCCCGTGCAGGGTGAATTGAATGAACCCCTGACCATCTTACCGGACCTGACTGCCCAGATGAACCCACAACTCATCGTTTTCAGCGCTGCGGAGGAGAAATCATTTGAAGCCACCTTCAAAAATCAAAGCAAGCGCCATATGGTGCCAGACTGCTCTTTGTCCAATACAGAAAAATTGCAGGTAAGGAAGGGGAATTTATGGCACAATGGGTCGCTCGGTTTTACCGCCAAACCAATCACGGCCGGACCGGATGATTTCTTTTCTAACCTTCAGATACAGCAGGATGGAAAACCCGAAAATGCAAAAGAGCTGATCAGTATATCTTATAGTCATATTCCACGTATTGATTATTTCCGAAATGCTGGGGCAAAATTTGTCATAGTAGACCTGAAAATATCAGGCAAACGTATTGGATATATCGAGGGTGCAGGCGACAAACTTCCGGAGGCACTTGTCCAGATGGGTTATGAGGTGGTAATTCTTAAAGAAAAAGATATCACCCCAGCTAATTGCAAAAGCTTCGATGCAATCCTGACCGGCGTGCGGGCATATAATGTTCATCCATGGCTTTCTGAAAAATACGAGATACTGATGGACTATATCAAACAGGGGGGCAACCTCGTCGTGCAATACAATACAGGAAATCAGGCCGGTAGCATGAGGGCCAGTATCAGCCCCTTTCCCCTGACTATCAGCCGTAACCGGGTTACAGATGAAAATGCGAAGGTAAATTTTTTGGTTCCCGATCATCAGGTCCTGAACTATCCCAATACAATTTCCGAAAAAGATTTTGAGGGATGGATACAGGAAAGAGGGATTTACTTTGCAGATCCGATCGACCCCAATTTCCAAACAGTACTATCCATGAATGATCCAGGAGAACAGGAGCAGAAGGGCAGCCTTATAATCGCCAATTTCGGGGGAGGCAAGTTCGTGTATACGGGACTGGTATTTTTCAGGGAATTGCCAGCAGGCGTTCCAGGGTCTTACCGTCTACTAGCCAATATCATTGCACTGAATCATAAAAAAGGATTTTAATAACCGGTTATGCAGCGCAGAAGGGAAATTACTTTCGTAATAGCAATTGTACTCGGCCTTGTCATCGGGGGATTGATCAAAAGAGTCACCATTGGGATAATCATAGGATTGATTTTGGGTATATGCGCATCTTCACTCCTGCTTGGCAAAAGGGATGATGAGCGGAAATAATACAAACCTCAGTATATGGAAGAAGAAAAGGAGAAAGTTCCACTGTTTAAAAAATGGAGTTACTGGTATGCATTGGAAATCGGCTTCTTGCTCGCACTGATCATTTTCTTTTATCTTTTTACTAAACACTTCTCATGAGCCGGCTCGATTGGGTGGTGCTGATCGTTACCTTACTGGGCATTATCACTTATGGTTTGCTAAAAAGCCGGACCACTAAGGACCTCGACGGCTATTTCCTTTGCAACCGGATGGTTCCCTGGTATATAGTATTGCTGAGTATTATGGGTACCCAGGCAAGCGCTGTTACCTTTTTGTCCGCACCCGGTCAGGCCTACACAGATGGGATGCGTTTTGTTCAATATTATTTTGGCCTTCCGCTGGCGATGGTGCTGCTATGCATCACTTTTGTGCCTGCTTTCCGGAAACTCAAAATTTACACGGCCTATGAATTCCTCGAAAAAAGATTTGACCTTAAGACCAGGTCGCTGACTTCCTTTTTATTTTTATTGCAAAGGGGAATATCCACGGGAATCAGTATTTCTGCGCCATCCATTATACTATCCTCTTTGTTGGGATGGGATCTCATCTGGGCAAATATATTTATGGGAGGCCTGCTGATCATTTATACCGTTACCGGGGGTGCCAAGGCAATTGCCTACACCCAGCAATTGCAGCTCATTATTATTTTTGCAGGTATGATCATGGCCGGCTATATGGTCGTCCATCTCCTGCCGCCGGGTATTGGTTTTATAGATGCTTTGCATGTGGGAGGCAAAGCCGGTAAATTGAATGTCATTACTTCGGGAGTCAATAAAGATGGCTTTAATTGGAGTGATCCTTACAATATGTGGAGCGGCGTTATTGGTGGATTCTTTTTGCAGCTCTCATATTTTGGAACGGATCAATCGCAGGTAGGAAGATACCTCACGGCACGCTCGGTCAGCGAAAGCCGTTTGGGCTTGTTGCTCAATGGCCTTATCAAAATACCGATGCAGTTCCTCATCTTGCTGATCGGTGTGTTGGTGTTTTCATTTTATCAATTTGTCAAGGAACCAGTTTTTTTCAACCAGTCGCAGCTGAGCATACTATCCCATTCAAAATATAAAGATTCGCTTAGCCGTCTGCGTGAGGAGTATGATGCATCCCAGACTTTGAAGATCAAAGAAATGCATCAGCTTTCACAGTACAGCGGCAATATCGAAAGCCCAGCCAACCAACAAGCCCGGACTGCGCTCAGTGCTATCAATGATTTGAAAGTGAAGGATCGCGCGACGGTCAGAAGATGGCTGGGAGATAGTGAGGTTCATGGGGATGCCAACGATACAAATTATATCTTTCTCCGGTTTGTGATGGATTATCTGCCAAAGGGATTGATCGGATTGCTGATTGCCGTCATATTTTTAGCATCATGGGGTTCGATTGCTGCAGCACTGAACTCCCTGGCATCCTGTACCATTGTGGATTTTCATAAACGGTTTTCAGCAAAAACGATCCCGGAAAAAAGAGAATATAACTTGTCAAAAGGGTATAGCCTATTATGGGGGATCTTTTGTATCGGGGTGGCCCAGATGGCCAATCATATTGGCCACAGCCTGATTGAAGCGGTTAATGTCCTTGGCTCCTTGTTTTATGGAGTCATACTGGGGATCTTTCTGGTGGCTTTTTATGTCAAAAGGGTAGGGGGTGCAGCCGTTTTTATAAGTGCACTGATCATCGAGGCAGGTATTATTTTGCTATACGTCTTGAGTCAATACGGTATTGTCCATTTGGCTTTTTTATGGCTGAATGCCATCGGTGCTTTGGGAGTAGTAGTTTTGAGTCTGCTGATCAGTCTTTCCAAAGAAAAAAGAACACCGCCTGAGCAGAGCACCCAAACCTCCATGCAACGATCTGCCTAAACTTCGTGTCAGCTGTTTTCAAATGGGGATGTTCATCAAAACCTCTGGTTTGCCCCAGTTCAAACAGAAGTAAAAAATATAACTGATATGAGAAAGCATAACCGGTTGATCCTATTTATCCTTGGCCTTTTAGTTTGCTCAATACCCACTTTTCTAGGTTGCTCCAAAAAATCACTGACCAATCCCGGCCCGCACGAAGTGACCTATAGCTATACCATCTATACCCCGGTTTTGCAACTCAAGCAGCTGGCCCTCGACAGCCTTAACGGGGATCCTGCTAAATCCATTGATTCGGTGGGGAAAATTTATATCAAGGGAAATTATATCTTTTTGAACGAGGTAGATAAAGGAATTCATGTCATAGACAATACGGATCCTAGCCGCCCAAAACAAACTGCTTTTCTGCGGATACCCGGTAACCAGGATATTGCTATCGAAGGAAATACCCTTTTTGCCGATATGTATTCCGATCTGCTCGCTATCGATATTTCGGATCTCCATCAGGTCAGGCTTAGTTCCAGGCTCCCGGGATTATTTAGTGATCGTCAATTCGAAAATGGGTATGTCATGGACAGCAATCACGTCGTTGTCGATTGGATTATGAAAGACACGACCGCGACCCATATGCAATATGGTTATACGGGTCGCGGCGCACCTATTTCGACTCCTGATTTGTATGCGGCATCCAGCATCCCAAGCGCCAGCAATTCAAGTGCGGTGACCGGGACGGCTGCATCTTCAGCGAAAATGGTTTTGATCAATCAATATCTTTATGCGATTACAGAAATGCACCATCTTGGGGCAATTGACATTCATGATCCCCAGGCCCCTGTGCAGGTCTTTGATCAATTCGCCGGTTATGATCTGGAGACGATCTTTCCTTTTCAGGATAAACTATTCCTGGGTTCCGATATTGGCACTTTCATCTACGACCTTAGTAACCCGGCCATTCCATCCGAAACTGGCGAATTTACACATGGCACAGCATGCGACCCGGTGATCACGGATGGCAGTTTTGCCTATGTTACCCTGCATGCAGGTACTTATTGCGGAGGAAGCAGTAACGAGCTGGATGTAGTCAACGTGGAGAACCTTGAAGCACCAACACTGGTCAGGTCTTACCGCATGATCAGCCCACAAGGCCTAACTAAGGATGGTAATATACTTTTTGTTTGTGATGGCGCCTCATACGTAAAAGTGTATGACGCTACAAATCCGGCTAGCTTGCGGCTTTTGACGCTGATCCGTAATACCGGCCCATTCGATGTAATCGCCGCCAACAATATCCTGATGGTGGTGGCGACTGGAGGGCTTTATCAATATGACTACAGCGATATCAATCATATCAAAGCCTTGAGTTTCTTTGCAACTAAATAGTCTCGCTTGAAAGGATCAACTACTGCAAGTTGGCGATAAGTTTTTCATTCAAGGTGACATAATCCTGATTATTGGCTTCTTTAGCCAGTTGCATTGACTTTTGAGCACTGGTCATCGCGTCTTTTTTTCTACCGAGTTTTGCCTCACACCTGGCTTTCTGGTAGTACACAAAAAATGCAGCCGGATCCTGTTCTGTAGCTTTGTTAAACCATTCCAGCGCCTTGTTCAGATCTTTGCCATTGTCCAAATAATATATGGCTGCAGAATAATAAGGATGGTTATCCTTATTCATGGCATTATCAATCTGCGCCATGATTTTAGAATCAATATCCATCTTCACCGGTAAGGTCACGATCGTCTTATCCCATATCAATTCCAAATCGCAACTATTTGAACTGACATTATTAAACATAATCGTAAAATTCTCAATGGAAAATGGGAGGTCAATCGTTTTCTCCTGGAACCTGGCCAAATCCTGATCTTGTTTATAGGCACTTGGATTGGTGACATCCAGCTGTTTGGTCAGGATGATGGTCCATTCCATTTCTCCCGGAATAGTAAGCAAGCCATATTTCCCAGCAGGGACCTTTGTTCCTTCGATCGTTACATCGTCGCCAAATTGAATGGTCGTTGCCTGATTGGCCCCGGTGCGCCAAACCTTTCCAAATGGAACCAAATCGCCAAAGATCTTACGTCCTTTGACCAAGGGTCTGGAATAAGAAAGTTCGATGGCAGAAAGGCCAAAATCCTGTCTTACAAATTGAGGAGGCGAGGGTGCAGGAGTCCGAAGTTGTTGGGAAGATGCATTACCGAAAAACAATGAAACCAAAGCCAATACGCATAGGATTTTTTTCATATTGCAAAATATTTTGAAGACCAAAATTAGTATATTCTATCCCGATTCGGGGAATCAGTCTGGATAGGCGGTACTCAAAATGATATTCTTAATGTGCCCTTTGATTTTCTTTTCTTTGAATATATCCATCTTGGACCTTGACGGACCAGACGCATAGCTTCCGCATCGTGGGCAGGGGAGAGTGATTTTTGGAAGCTGAATGAACTAATGTCTCCCTTTTTGTCGATAATGAAGGAAAGGATTTCATCACCTTTCAGCAGGGAATCCAGGGTGGCAATTTTCTTATTTTTATCCAAATATTTTTCATACGCTGCCCATCCTCCGGCCGGTGATGATTGATGAAAAGCAGAACCGGGCTCGATTCCCAGTCGGCTACCGGCGTCTTTTTTCTTGGCAGCATAGGCCAAGGCAGTTTCGTCGAGGTTATTATGAGCAGGATTCAATTGAATGATATTGGAAGTGATATCATTTATTGCCGCTGAGACAGGTTGAAAACCAGCCGTCGTCACTTTAACTTCCATGACGCTGTCTTGACGGCTGGTATTCAGGCTGAATAAACCATTATTATCAGTAAGAGTCGAGGTTTTATCATTTATAACCTGGATACTGGCGCCTACAAGCGGTTGCTGATTGGCATCGACCACTTTTCCCTTGAAGTAATTTGAATTGGAGCGTTCTATAGTGACCCCGGCCACTTTGTCTTCAAATCCATTGTTATATGTTTTGTGCAAAATAATGCTGTCAGGTATGTTTTTTTTCAAGTTTCGGAGACTGTTCTTGTCAGGGTTGCTGGCTGTCTGGCCCGCTCCCGACAACCCTAACTTCTCTGGCATTTGTGATGAAGGACGGCTCTTCTTGTTTTCGGTGATGGTTTCTGCTTTTGCCATTGACCGGCTCTTTATTATGGGAGGTTCCAGCGCTTTTTTGACAGCCGGAGATGGGGGTTTAATAATTGAATTGGATGGAGGAATTGATTTGGGTTGGATATCCGATATATTTTGTACTGGTTTGGAAAAAGGGAGTAAGTAGTGGAATAAAAGGGAACCTGCTCCGCCCAAAATGATTACGGCCGCTATTGCCCGCCACCAGGTTCTCTTCAATTGCATGGCGATTGTCTTTTTTTTGCCGCTAACCCTTTCTTTGATCTTTTGTTTCAGTTCATTCAGATCGGCCTCAAAAAGATCTCTTCCCTTATGCAGAAATGTTTTTTGCATCCCTTCTAATGCATCAGATAATAAAGGATCATCCATAGCGGCTTTTTCCAATGCGTGCATTTCTGCTGCAGACAATTCCCCAAGAAGATATTTTTGAATGTCTTCTGCAGAGTAGTTTTTGATATGTCCGTTGTTGCCATTCATATTTCCCGGGTCTATCTATTGTAATGAGCCAATGTTTCTTCCAAGCATATTTTCAGATTTCTTCTTCCGTTTTGGATGTGGCTGCGAACTTGATTCCAGTCCAGCCCCGTCAACTGGGTAATTTCTTTGTAACATTTGCCCTGCAAATAAAATAACTCCACAGTCAATTTCTGATCCGCGGGCAGGTTTTCCATGCATTTACCCAATTGTGTCAGGTTTTCTTCTTTTTCCGGTATGCCCTCTAGATGCATTTCCTCGCTTAATTGCATACGCTCGGGGTCGATCTTGCTTGTCTTCATGTGTCGGGCCGATCGAAGCTGCATCAAACAATAATTTTTTGCAAGGGTATGGAGCCAGTTTTTGAATTGATGCACTTCATGTTTTTTTAATTTCAGGATCAATTCTTCAAATATAGCCATCACAGCGTCTTTTGCAGGCTCAGGTTCGTTTAGATACTTTAGACATACGGCATATACCAGGTCAAGATAAGGTTCATAGAGTGCAGCTAATATTTTCAGATCACCGGATTGCTTATAGGCGTCAATCAGTTCCCCATCGGGGCGGGTTGAGGTTAATATATTTTTAATGAAGGCCAATCATATTAAAATTATGGAAATAAAAAATAGGCTTTTATGTAATCCTGACAAAACCTGAATCCATAATCTGGAATCCTATTATTTACAGAAATTTTCGCCATGAAACTCAGAACTTCTTTATTACGTCTTTTGCTGACAACCAGTGTGGTATCTTCTGTCCTTATTTTTAGCTTCCGTGAAAGGGAGGGAAATAAAAAACCTTTGCAGGGGAAGGCCATCTGTTGCCCTCAACCCAGTCAAGCTAGTTGTGTGATCCGGACTATTTTGAACCTCGAACCATTTGATACTGCGGGAATGTTAAAGAATGCAGCATTGATAAACGGTGCCATTCAACATGGACTGGACTGGCTCTATCGTGCGCAGGCCGCCGATGGGGGCTGGGGTGCCGGAAGTCATTACCACCAGGAGATACTTGACCCGCATGCCGTGGCTTCTGATCCGGCAACCACCGCCATGGTAGGAATGGCCCTATTGCGATGCGGGTATACATTAACAAAAGGTCAATACTCAGAGAACCTGAGAAATGCAACCGAATATTTGTTAAAAGCGGTTGAAAATACCCCCGGAAACGAAATAAATATCACCACGATGACTAACACACAGCCGCAGGTCAAATTAGGAAATAATATAGATGTTATACTGGCTGCGCAATTCCTTACCAACCTGATTCCCCATATCAATAATGATCAGAATTTGAAAAATCGTGTTGAAAAAAGCCTGAATTCCTGCATCGGAAAAATCGAAAGTGCTCAAGACGGCGACGGAAGTTGGAAACTAGGCGGTTGGGCGCCTGTCTTGCAATCGGCGCTTGCCAACAACGCTCTGGAATCGGCTAAGGATATCGGGTTTTCGACAAATAGCGTGGTGCTGGAGAAATCCAAGGCCTATCTCAAAAGCAATTTTGATCTCCAAACCAATTCTGTCATCACAGGCAAATCTGCAGGGGTTTTGCTCTATGCGATTTCGGGCAGTAGCCGAGCCAGCGCACAGGATGCCGGCCTGGTGACTGAAAAAATAGATATTGCCAAGAAGGAAGGAAAGCTCAAGCGTGATGATACGGTGAGTCAAAAAAACTTAGTCAAAGCTGGTATGAGTGCAACTGACGCGGGTAAATACTTCACCGCCTATAGCGTCAACAAAGCCACCCTTGCCAAGGCACAAACAGAAAGCGTGATGAATGGCTTTGGGAGCAATGGAGGCGAAGAGTTTCTAAGTTACTTGATGACAGGGGAGTCCCTGGTCATGAATGGGGGACAAAATTGGGAGAAATGGTATGATATGATGACCGGAAGGTTGATTCAGATCCAGGACAATACCGGTTGCTGGAATGGACACCATTGCATCAGCAGCCCCGTATTTTGCACAGCCACCTGCCTTTTGGTATTATCCATAAATAAAGACATCAATTTTCTTGTCAATCCAGGACATCGTTAAAAAGAAAATGGGCCGAAAGGCCCATCTTCTTTTTCTTGCAGTGATAGGTAACAGTCCTAGTTGGACATAGCTTCCTCTCTGACATTGTTATACCCCTCCCTGCTTTTTTCAATGAGGTTCAGGACACTTTGCCTAACATCATCTTTTAAGCCTGCCACCTCGTGTTCAAAAACCTCTTTCAGATCATCAAGTTCAGCATCTGCTTTGCCGCGTATGCGGCGTATTTTTTTCCTAAGGCTATCTGCTGAATCAGCAATTTTCTGCCTGGTATCGCTTCCTTTGGCGGGGGCTACCAACAATCCGATAGCCATTCCAACTGCTACTGCAGATAAAGTTCCAATCAGTATTTTCTGTGCGCTCATAAAATATTTTTAGAGTTAATAATACCATTACATTTTCAACAACCTTGCCAGAATTATCAGCTCTTTGGAGTTTAACATTCAAAGCAATTATTATTACTGATCTTTGGCGGGAGCATAGCGAAAGCTCAATGGATTGCCCACATGTGCAAAAAATTCTACACTACAAATGAGTGCACAACTTAATAAGGCCAGGGTATTCAAAGCGCTTCATGAGCGTCCGGGTTTGTTCCTCATGCCCAATCCTTGGGATGCGGGTTCGGCGAAGATTTTGGCGGCCCTGGGCTTCGAAGCCCTTGCCAGCACCAGTGCCGGTCTTGCATTTTCTCTTGGAAAGCCTGATGGCGAGGGGCTCATTGAACGCAAAGAGAATCTTTCCCATTTGCAAGCCATCATTTCGGCAAGCGACCTTCCCGTTTCCGCGGATTTGGAAAATGGATATGGGAATGATCCTGAGACATGCGGAGAAACAATCCTTCTAGGAGCGAAAGCTGGACTGGTGGGAGGATCGATTGAAGACGCGACAGGCCGGCTGGCAGATCCGATTTTTCCCTTGCATCTTTCTATTGAGAGAATGCGTTCAGCCGTGAAGGCGGCGCGCAGCTTACCCTTTCCGTTCATGTTAACCGCAAGGGCCGAAAACTTTATCTACGGGCGCCCTGATCTTAAAGACACGATTCGGCGTCTTGAATCCTATGCCGAGGCCGGTGCCGATGTGCTTTATGCGCCGGGTTTGAGAAACCGTGAAGAGATCGATTCCGTGGTGCGGGCGGTGTCACCCAAGCCTGTCAATATTTTGTTTAATCCTGCACCCGGGTCCATTAAATTGGAAGAGCTCGCCATGCTTGGTGTCAAAAGGGTAAGTTTGGGTTCCACTCTGGCCAGAGCGGCCTACAGCGCTTTTTATCGAACGGCGCTGCAAATCCGTCAAAAAGGCACTATTGATCCTCTTTGCGAATTGTTTTCTTATGACCAGATCAATCAATGGTTCCGGTCTCCGTGATCGAAACCTGACGAATATGGGAACTAAAATCCAACTGGAGAATCTAGTGGTATTGTAATAGGTCCGGAAAGTATAAGGGACTCCATTCGTTTTCTGATTATTTAGTATTTCCTGAATGCTGGGTGGAATTGATGAAGCGTTTCGCGCAAATACTCTCTGTCTAAATGCGTATAGATTTCAGTGGTGGTAATGCTTTCGTGTCCCAGCATTTCCTGCACGGCGCGGAGATCCGCCCCACCTTCTACCAAATGGGTCGCAAACGAGTGACGTAAGCTATGCGGTGAAACCCGCTTGGTTATTCCAGCTTTTTTTACAAGGTCTTTGAGTAGGATAAAGATCATTACCCTCGAGAGTTTCCCGCCATAACGGTTTATAAAAAGGATATCTTCATTTCCAGGTTTGATGGACATATGGTTCCTGATATTCTCCTGGTAAATGCCAATATACTTCAGGGCAGACTTCCCGATCGGGACCAGTCTTTCCTTATCACCCTTACCAATGATTCTGACAAATCCCGGATCGCGATAAATGCAGGAGATGCGCAAGTCTACTAGTTCGCTCACGCGCAAACCGCAGCTATAAAGCGTTTCAAGTATTGCCCGGTTCCTTACTCCTTCAGGTTTGCTCATATCGATCGTGCTTATGAGTTTTTCGATTTCCCCGAATGTCAGCAGGTCCGGGAGGGTGCGTTTTAATTTTGGTGCATCCAGCAGCAAGGATGGATCGCTGGAGACGATATTTTCGATTGAGCAATATTTATAAAAAGAGCGTATGCCTGAAATGATCCTGGCCTGTGATGCCGCAGTCATTCCCAATTTATTTATCCATCGAATAAATTGACGGAGGTCTTCGGCCGCTGTGTCACCAGGTTTTTTTAATTGATCGCCTTGTTGCAGGAATTGGGTTAGCTTATCAATATCCCTCATATAAGCTTCGACAGAATTATCAGCAAGGGACTTTTCCAATTGCAGATAAGCTTTATATCCCTTCTTATAGGTTTCCCACATAGGACAAGTTTAAAATTTAATGATGGAATCTGAAAATTTTCTTTGTATCATTAAGTGATTAAGGCATATTTGCGTATTATTTGAAAGTCACTATGCAGACAGTCAATCTCCGCTCTTTTCGTCAGATCATTCGCCGCAAAAAAAGAAGCTTCAGCAATTTTTTAACAAGACTAGGGAAGAAGGCCCCGGCTGGCCTGGATAAACTGATCCTTGCAGCAGACCAAGCAGTTTGGGCTAAAACGGATTGCCTTGATTGTGCCAATTGCTGCAAAACCATGTCGCCAACCTATACCAGGAAAGATATGGAGCGGATTTCAGAGCATTTGGGAATGACTCCCAGGGCCTTCCGGGAAAAATGGTTATACCGGGATAAGAGCGGAGATTGGATGAATCTGAAACAGCCTTGTCAGTTTCTGGACCTGCAGACCAATAAGTGCAAAATCTACGCCGTTCGGCCTAAGGACTGTGCCGGATTTCCTCATCATACCAAAAAGCAGATGGTGGATTATATGCATGTCTACAAGCAAAATATTGCTTTCTGCCCTGCTACTTTCCGCGTAGTGGAAATTCTCATGGAGAAGATCAAAACTAAGATTACCTGACAGCTGTTATATAGTTGTCCGGTGGATTTGGCAGTGGCGGATTTTCTTTTCCTACCTGTCGATCTTCGAAAACCGAATTTGTCATATTTTAGGTTGGTTGCAAAAAGTATTCATGCATCAGGATAAAAATAAAGTGTTCCGGTTACTGGGAAAAATTATGCACTACGATTGGGGAGGAACCTCTTTTCTTCCGGATTTGCTTCAGATTCCCAATCCGGAGAACAGGCCTTTTGCTGAATATTGGTTGGGAGCTCACGTCCGTGCAAGTTCGGAACTCCTCATGCCGGCTGGAGGAACCGTGCTATTGAATGAATATACTAGAGCTTTTCCAAAACAAACCTTGGGCGAATATGTAACTGAAACCTTTGGACAGTTGCCTTACTTATTGAAAGTTTTGGACGTGAACCATATGCTTTCCATTCAGGTTCATCCCTCAAAGAAAAACGCAGAAAAGGAATTCCTGGATGAAAACGACAGGGGAATTGCCTTAACAGCCATAACACGTAATTATAAGGATGCCAATCACAAACCGGAAATGTTGCTTGCTCTGAGTGAATTCTGGCTTTTACATGGTTTTAAACCGGCTGAAGGGTTGATCAATGTCCTCAACCGGATTCCCGAATTACATTTTTTATTGGAGGTCTTTGAAAAAAAGGGATACCAGGCTTTGTACAGCTTGGTGATGGAAATGCCTCAAACCAGAGTTAATGAAACCTTGCAACCCCTGATAAAAAGACTCATCCCTGCATACCAGGAAAATAGACTGAACCCAACTCAGGAAGATTTTTGGGTCGCGCGGGCTGCCCAAGGATTTTCTATCACGGGCAATATCGACCGGGGGATTTTTTCAATTTATTTATTTAACCTGGTTCATCTTCGGGAGGGAGAGGCCCTGTACCAGGGTGCCGGCCTGCCTCATGCCTATCTAGAGGGTCAGAATATTGAAATCATGGCCAATTCTGATAATGTGCTGCGCGGAGGACTTACCTCCAAGCATATTGATGTAAAGGAGCTGATGAAACATATTGAATTCCAGCAGACCATCCCTGCCGTGCAAAAATCCGCTGATGGGACTGGACATTTCCAGATTTTTTCCTCACCGGCTCCCGATTTTGTGTTGGGCCGCATAAAACTGCAGGAAGGTCACACTATTTCTTTTCTCTGTAATTCGGCAGAGATTTATTTTGTATTAAAAGGCCGTATCCTGTTACGTGAAAATGAGCAAGATGAGATTCCCCTTAAGATGGGCCAGGCTTTTATTGGTTTTGACCATGCGGCCTTCGGACTCAAGGCGGAAGAGGAAAGTATTTTGATCAGGGCGGCTGTTCCCCTCCTGAATGATCTCTAGGCTTTGAATAGATTCGCCCCGAATTCATTTTTTTAAATTATTTTTGCGGTATTAATGATTATTATGAAATGGAATAAAACTGTGCTTGCTACCCTTGGCCTTTTGATTGCCATTGCCGCCCTTTACCGGATTATACCCGGACGCCCTCCAGGGTTTGCCCCTCAACTGGCGATGGCCATCTTTGCCGGAGCAGTAATTAAAGATAGAAAATGGGCTATCGTGATTTCGGTACTTTCTCTTCTGGTATCAGACGCTCTTTACCAGTTGTTATTCATTAATAAGATATCATCCATTCCCGGGTTCTATCAGGGTCAATGGATAAATTACCTGCTTTTCGCATCGGTCACTTTCTTTGGATTTTTGATCAGGCGGGCAAACCCAGGAAACGTGCTGCTCTCTGCCCTGGCCGCGCCCACCTATTTTTTTATAGTTTCCAACTTCCTTACTTGGGCCGGTGTTGGAGAGTTTGTGGAATACCCAAAGACTTTTGCAGGATTAACGGCTTGTTATATTGCAGCACTGCCCTTTTATGCAGTTAGCCTGATTGCAACCGTTCTGTTCAGCGCGATCTTATTCTCCGCATATTGGATTGGCAGAAAGGGCAGTTCAAAACCCGTTACCGCCTGATTGTTCGAATCCTTCATCCACTAATAAACATTCTCCATCGGCAGCTTCTGTGGCAAGTTCATCGCACCTGTTATTATACCTATGACTGGCATGGCCTTTCACCCAAACGAAACGGATATGATTTTTTCCGGCGAGTTCCTCAAAGTGGAGCCAAAGGTCTTTATTTTTTTTCCCTCCCTTAAAATCAGTTGAGATCCATTTTTTCAACCATCCCTTACTCACTGAATTGACCACATACTGACTATCGGAATAAACCGTGACTTGAAGACCTTCTTTTTTCAAAGCCTCCAATCCGGCAATTACGGCCATCAGCTCCATGCGGTTATTGGTCGTCATACGGTAACCGGCGGACAGTTCCTTAGTGTGACCTTTCCAAATGAGGATGGTACCATACCCGCCCGGCCCCGGATTCCCACGGGACGAGCCATCGGTGTACATGATCAGATGATCGGTTTTATTTTCCAATGTCGGATTTTTGATTTAGACCTGGATGACACCCGTTTTAAATTCTGCAATATGGGGATTGTGATCTGAAGCCCGCAGAGCTTCGCTGATCACTTTTCTGGTATCGACCGGGTCAATAATGGCATCCACCCATAGACGGGCAGCGGCATAGTAAGGCGTCGTTTGTTTTTCATAGCGTCCTTTGATCTCATCCAATAATTTTTTTTCTTCTTCGGGTTCAATTTCTTTGTTTTTGGATTTCAATGCGCTCACCTGGATTTGCAAAAGCGTTTTAGCTGCCTGCTCGCCACCCATCACTGCAATCTTTGCGCTTGGCCATGCATAAATGAATCTCGGATCATAGGCTTTGCCACACATGGCATAATTGCCTGCACCATATGAATTTCCAATGATGATGGTGATCTTCGGCACTACCGAATTGGCCACAGCATTTACCATCTTGGCCCCGTCTTTGATGATGCCTGCCTGTTCGCTCCTGGATCCTACCATAAAACCGGTGACATCTTGTAAGAAAACCAATGGAATTTTTTTTTGATTGCAATTCATGATAAAGCGAGCGGCTTTATCTGCACTGTCATTATATATCACACCACCCATTTGCATTTCACCCTTTTTGCTCTTGACTATTTTTCTTTGATTTGCGACGATCCCTACAGACCAACCGTCGATCCTGGCATAACCGCACAATATTGTTTTTCCGTAGTCTTCCTTGAACTGCTCAAATGAACTTTTACCTGTGGTGGAAGAAGCGTCACTAATCCGCTCAATGATTTCCACCATGTCATAGGGTTTTGAAAGATCTGCAGGCAGAATGCCATGCAGTTCTTCCTGTTTCTTGAAGGGAGCAACCGGAATTATCCTGTTATAAATTCCAAGTTCTTTTAACTGCCCCGATCTGCCGATGAGCTCTTTGATCCGGTCAAGGCAATCCTTTTCCGTTTTGAATTTATAGTCGGCAATGCCGGATATGCCTGTATGGGTGGCTGCGCCACCCAGTGTTTCTGCGTCAATATCTTCTCCTATGGCAGCTCGTACGAGAAATGGACCTGCCAAAAAAATAGATCCGTTCCCCTCGACCATCAAGGTCTCGTCGCTCATGACTGGGAGATAGGCGCCCCCGGCAACGCAAGCACCCATCACGGCCGCGATCTGCGTGATGCCCATGGCACTTATTCTGGCATTGTTCCTGAAAATGCGACCGAAATGTTCTTTATCTGGAAATATTTCATCCTGCATGGGCAGGAAAACGCCTGCACTATCCACTAGATAGATCAGGGGCAAATGATTTTCCATCGCGATCTCCTGCATGCGCAGGTTTTTTTTCCCGGTTATGGGGAACCAGGCACCGGCCTTTACGGTTTGATCATTAGCCACGACGATGCATTGTCTTCCACTGACATCACCTACACCGGCAACCGTTCCTCCCGCAGGACACCCACCATATTCCTCGTACATATCATAACCTGCGAAAGCGCCGATCTCGATGAAACTGGCCTGATCATCCAATAAATATTCTATGCGTTCACGCGCCGTAAGCTTATTTCTTTCCTTTTGTTTTTCAATTGCCTTTTTTCCGCCACCCAGGGCAATTTTATCGAAACGTGTTCTTAATTGACTCAATGCCATTTGCATGGCGTCTTCATTTTTGTTGAATTCCAGGTCCATACGCAGGATTTGGCCAAATGTAGCGAATAAAAAATAAGGCTATATTTGGAATCATTTTGGTTAGCCGATCCTTATGACTAGGAAAAGAATCTCCTTATGGATTATACTGATTATTGTAGCTACTGCAATCAAAATATTTTCTCTTTTTCCATCCGCGGTTGAAACGTATTATTCTCTTGGACTTTATCCTGTGATTTCGCGCGTGCAGCGCATTTGTTTTGGTTGGCTGCCATTCAGTGTAGGTGATCTCTTCTACCTGTTTGTGTTGATTTATCTCATCTACGGGTTGGTTTCCCTGATCCGGATAATCAGGTATAAAAAATTTGGAATATCCTTTTTTTTTGTGTTGATCCGCAGACTCTTTTTTGCATCGCTGACGATCTATATCGTTTTCAATCTGCTTTGGGGCTTAAACTATAACCGGCTGGGTATTGCTTACCAAATGCAGGTTCCCGAACAAAAATATTCAACCGGCGATCTGCAATCACTGGTGGAATTGATCATCGGTCAATTAAATGGCCTGGATTCCATGGCTGCGCTTAACAGAAATCAGATAAAAAATAAAAAGACACTTTTTGCAGCCTCTATTCAATCCTATCATAACCTGTCTGATGCCAACAAAATTTTTTCATATCCATCCCCCTCTGTTAAATCTTCGCTTTTTAGTTATGTCGGAGACTGGCTGGGTTTCACTGGCTATTACAACCCATTCTCCGGAGAAGCACAGGTGAATACGACAGTCCCACTATTCATCCAACCCTTTACCACCTGCCATGAGATTGGTCATCAATTGGGCTATGCCAGGGAGAATGAAGCCAATATTGCCGGATACCTGTCGGCAAAATCATCTGCCGATGCAGCTTTTAAGTATTCTGTATATTTTGATCTTTATCTGTATGCGGGAACTGAATTATATCTCCGAGATTCTGTTTTGCTCAGACCGCTCCGGGCACAACTGAGGCCGGAAGTAAGAAAAGATTTTCGGGAATTACAGCAATTTTGGAAGGAATTCAATAACCCTGTTGAACCCTATATCCGTAGACTATATGGAAAATACCTCAAGGCGAACCAACAACCCCAGGGTATCATGAGCTATAATGAAGTGATTGCCTGGCTGATCGCTTACTATAAAAAATATGGAGCAGCGGCCATCTGAAAAGAGAGTCCCTTTAAAATTTGTTTTTCCACATCATGCTTTCAATGGGCTTTTCAGACTGTCCATTATATTTTGCATCCTTTTTCTCATTGTATTTGACAGCCACATCGCCTTCCACTGGGAAATAAATCAATTGACCGATGGGCATGCCCTTGTAGATCCGTACCGGCTGTTTGACTGAAATTTCAAGGGTCCAATGGCCGCAGAATCCAACATCGCCTTTACCAGCCGTAGCATGGATGTCAATACCCAGCCGGCCGGTCGAGGATTTTCCCTCCAAAAATGGAATATGTGCTAATGTTTCTGTGTATTCCGCTGTCGCGCCGAGGTAAAAAATATGGGGATAGAGCACGAAACCCTCTTCAGGAACCTCGAAATATTCGATCTGATTGTGCTTTTTTGCGTCCAGTATATGCTCCCGGTAAGTGGCTAACCATTTACCCAGGTGAACATCGTAAGAATTGCTGCCTAATGCATTTCTTTCGAACGGATCAATCCGGATACTGCCAAGAGCCATTTCCTCCAGAATGCGGTTATCTGATAATATCATTTTTTATACCCGGTTTACTGATTATTTGTTTACTTAGTATCAAATGTCTTGCATTTGCGCAAGAATGGATGGCGAATTTCGTATTTCAGCTTTTTGCAATGTCATTATTTTATCAACATAATATTAACCCGGATACCAAACTTGCCGTTTGGCATATTGAAGAACCTGAGGATTTCTTTTTAGCCAAGGGCCTGCTGGCTCCCCAAGTGGCTCATCCCCATAAACGGTTGCAGCATCTGGCCGGGCGTTATTTGCTGCCTTTTTTGTTTGCCGATTTTCCGCTGGCCCAAATCCTTATTGCTGAGACAAGAAAGCCATTTTTGGAAAAGGAGGACTATCATTTTTCCATTTCTCATTGCGGTGATTTTGCAGCAGCGATCGTGAGCCGCAACAGCAGGGTAGGGGTTGATTTGGAAAGGGTTGACGCACGGATTCTATCCATCGGGCATAAATTTTTATCCCATTCAGAAAAAGAACTGTTGCAAGACAGTAACAAAACCATCGAGGATCTGACCTTGATTTGGAGCGCGAAGGAAGCTATTTTCAAGTGGTTTGGAAAAGGAGGATTGAGTTTTAAAGAGCATATCCAGCTAAAAAAAATACTCTTTCCTGCCGAGCCGGGATGGATAGATCTCTTCTTTGTCTTTAAAAAAGAACTGGCCACTTCCCTCCTCGTGAAAGGAAAATTTTTCGATCAGATGACCCTCGCCTGGGTGAAGACCTGATTTGAATTAAGAAAACGATAAAACATGTCTCAATCGCTAATCAAATCTTTTTCGATATCGTCGATCAAGTCCAGATCAATGGAGTCCTGCCCTGCAATCCCTTCTACTGAGCCTTTGATATGGGCTGCATTCAATAACACTTTTTCCAATTGTTTTTCCCTTGCCTTCCATAATTTTTCCATACTGTCCCTTTCTCTTTGGATAGAAAGTTTCATGGACATAAAACCTTCGCGAATGGCTTTCCATTGTTCGCTGAATTCGTTGCTGGTCAGGTAATCATAGAGAAGATTCATCTTATCTCCTTTGTTTTGTTGAGATTTGGATGCGGTAAAAATTTTCATCAGGCCATCCCTCAACATGTATACAACGGCCTTCACCTCCCCAAATCCACAAACCCATATCCCGTTTTTTTCACCAAATCCAACTATATCTTTGGGCATGGATTGTGTCACCAGCACGGCGGCATCGGCGCCCAGATTGCGCATGTCGGTTTTTAATTTTTCAACCCAATCCTGCGAAAAATCCTTTGTGCGCTTGCTTTCGAAAATAATTCTTCCACATTCCTGTCCAAATTGATTGCGTACGATTTGAATGCAATCCGCACCCTTTACGCCCTTGCCCACTTCCGTGACCATATCGAAAGGGAAGGAAGACCTGAGCAATTCCTCAAGAATCAGCTCCTGGGCTTCTCCCTGTAATTGCATGGAGCCCTGTTCGGCCTTGCGTTTCATTTCTTCAGCGAGTTTCTTCTGGTCCTCGAGTTGTTTTTCCAGTTCTTTTAGCCGGAGCAGGTATTCTGTTTCACGCACTGCCACTTTTTGTTCTTCCTGTCTTCTTATTTCTTCGGAGATTTTTCCTCTTTCTTCTGATAGTTTGCGTTGAATGGATAGTTCGAGCTCCGCCTCCTTATTCTTCAGCTCCTGCTCCCTTTTTAAGAAATCATATTCCTTTTGCCTGGCTTCTTTTAATTTGTCTTCCTGCTCTTTATTGGATTGAAGCAAAAGCCGGAGTTGATTGTCAAAATCGGCACTTATTGTTTTTCTGAGATTTCCTTCCAACTGCTGACCGAGCTGTCTTTTTTCCTCTGCCCATTTTTGGTTTTGTTCTTCCTGCTGGACTTGGGCTTGCCTGGAGATATCTTCTAATTTCCGGAGGTAGTCTTCTTCTTTTTTTTTGGTAAAGGCAATCATCTGCTCGCGCAGTTCCTTCTTGTATTCTTCGGAAACGGCTTCTTCCATGGGGAACTGATGACCACAGCGCGGACAATTCACCATGGCCCGGCTGATGTCAACCTCTGACCTTAAATTTGACATATACTGTACCTGTTTGCTCATCTGCTCCGTTAGGATCGACGTTGAGCCTTGACTTTTTTACAATTTCTATAGCCTTGTCTTTATAGTAATTTTCCGAGGTGGTGGATCCCCGCGGCTGGTAATCAGCGCTCAATACATTTCCGTTTTTATCGACGGTGACGTCAATATATACCGTGGCATTTTCGTTGAAGTCGCCTTCATACTTATAGGTCCGGGTAAAGTATCTCCCGTTTAACCCTTTACTGATATTTACACCCGAATTCCCTCTTCCGCCTCCGGTATAATTAGCCGCATTGGGATCGCCTCCGGGTTGTCCCTGATCTCCATGACCTCCAGCAATGCCCTGGTTGCCTCCCGCCTTATAGGTGTCGGCATCATTGCCACCTTTTCCGGTGCCATTGACACCATGGAAAACTGCTTTGGGCCTTGGGGGAGCAGGTGCAGGTTGCACTACAGGCTGGGTAATCTTTACAGGTTTATTTTTGACCAAATCTTTGTCAGGAATCTTATTGGCATCGGGTCTGGTAAGCGCCGGTTTTTTGACTGCGGGCACGTCTGTTTCTTTATCGTTGGTCTCTACATCCTTGGCCGCAATTTTTTCCACTACCGGTTGTTTTGGAGGAGTATATTTTTGCTCGTCCCTTGGAGATGGTTTTCCTGGCAGGTAAGCCTGGTTGTTTCCAAGACCCTGGTCGCTATTGCCGAGGTTTACTTCAATGCCATCTTCCACAGGCGGTTGAGGAATATTGGGCAGGGTCCAGGTGACAAATACTAAGACAATGGCCAGCAATATGCATATGAGTAAGGTATAGCCCCCGGCCTTTGCGTTTTTTTGAGACTCAAAATGATCCTTCATGTACGAATTGTTCTGCATGTAAAACTACAAATTATAGGTGGTTAACGATGCAAGTTAAAGCTAATTGAAGGCCAAATGCAAAATAGCTGTTAAATCGATCGATCAAACGATCTTCCGATAGATCATATCCGGGATCAATTGCATGAATTTTGCGATAAGCCACCAACGCCGGGTAATATAAACCCGCCACTTTTTTCTTTCAATGGCATCAAAAATTTGTCCTGCCGCTTTGCCAACCGGCGCAACCCAAAATCTTTTTTGCCCTTTGGCCATTTTGGTATCCACAAAACCAGGTTGCACATCGGTAATATAAATTGCCGTTTTCATTTTTATGGCTTTGATATGCAAGCCTTCCATATAACTGCTCATAAAAGCTTTACTGGCACTGTATGCTGGCGCATCCGGATTTCCGCGTACGGATGCAAGTGAAGAAACCGCTGCCAGCTGGCCGGAGGCTTGCGCCACGAAATAATTAAAACTAAAATTTGCGATGCGGATAAATCCATTCACATTGATATCGACCGTGGTTTTGTCAATTTCCCAATCCAGATTCTGGCTGGTTTCGCCATAACCCGAATTATAAATGAGCAGATCGAGACCATTCATTTCCTGGATCAACGATTCGATATGTGTGATACTATCCGTCGCCCTGACATCAAAACAACGGGTGATGACATCATTAGGATATTCCAGCTGAAGAGAATATAACAAATCCTGCCTGCGTCCCGTGGCGCCTACCAAGGCCCCGGTACCTGCATATAATTTGGCGAGCTCCCTTCCGATCCCCGAAGTGGCGCCGACGATAATGATTTTTTTATTTTGCATGGCTTATAGAACCCTCAATTTCTTTTCTTTTGGATATTAGCAATTATCAGTCCGGTAATCACGAGTGTCAAACTGACAATAAGGACGAGGGTCAGTTCTTCGCCCAATATCCATACGGCCTCGATACTGCTGAATATAGGAATCAGGTTACCAAAAAGGGCGGTACGCGCCGCGCCCAGCCTTGAAATGGACATATTCCAGCAATAGTAGGAGATCACGGAAGTGCCGGCACCCAGGTATAGGATGACCCATAATAAATTGGCAGTCCAGACTACGGAAGCGGAGTGATGCCTTTCCCAGATCCAGGCCGGGAACAATAATAAAGTACCCAGGACAAAAGTGACCAATAGAAAATTTAATGGATCGATGGAAACCGGCTTTTTTTTGACCAGTATATTGTATACGGCAAAACAAAACGCGCCGGCAAGTACGTACCAGTCGCCGCGTGAGAAATGGAATGAAAACAATTTTTCCAGGCTGCCGGACGAAATCAGCACCAGGATACCAGCAATACAAATACAGAGACCGAGAATGCGCAGCCAGCTAATATTTTCCTTTAGGAAGATGGCGGCCAGCAGAAAGGAGAATATGGGTGAAGCCGTGGTGCCGATCAGGGCCAAATTGATGGCTGATGAATAATGACCGGCAATATAGATGAAGCTGTTGAATAAGGCCATACCCCATAACGCGGTCCAAAAAAAATAGATTAAGTTTTGTCTTATCAGTTTTTTTTCCTGATGGAATTTTTTCAGGGCAAGAGGGAATATCAATATGGAAGCGGTAAGCCACCTGTAGAACCCCAGACTGATGGGAGGAATTTGCTTATGCACTGCTCTTGCCACTACAAAATTGCCGGACCAAATCAAGGTGGCTAGAATGGCGAGCGCGATTCCAATATTAATTGATTTTTGACCTGTACCTGGCTGCATGGAGCCAGGAAGATAAAACATATTCTAATGCGCGAAGTCCATCTCGTAGTTTCCGCGGATCCTTTCCGAGGGCGGATTGAAATAACCGAATTTCAATTCAGGGAATTCCTCCCTGATGAGTTCCATCAATTGCTTTATTCCCATACTCTGGCCGGTCTCGGTCACGCCAACATTTTTCAAATACCAATCGGGATCGATATTAAAATTTCGCCATTGAATCATTTTCAAATCCGTCTGACTGATCAGCTTGCGCAAGGCTTCATACTCCTCCTCGCAATCGGTCATCCCCGGAAAAACAAAATAGTTGATGGATGACCAACCCTTGAAATCCCGGAGGATTTTTAAGCTCTCCACGATATCCTCGAACTGGTAATTGTTTGGCCGGTAATAAGCTTCATAGATGGATTTACGCGCCGAATTGGTACTGACACGGATAGAGTTCAGACCCGCCTGGCATAAGGATCTTACGGCATCCGGCCTGGACCCATTGGTATTGATATTTATATTTCCGCGATCCGTGTGTTTGCGGATCTCTAAAATCGCGTCTCGGATCGTCTCCCACATCAGTAGCGGTTCCCCTTCGCATCCCTGTCCGAAGCTGATGATGGGAAAGGGCGCATGCAGTAGATGGGGTACAGTGAACTCCACAATCTCTTCCGGGCTAGGCCTGAAACTAAGCCGGTCTTGGGTAGAGGTAATGGCGTGTTCCAGCGGTTGAAATGAAATACAGCCAAGACAATTGGCGTTGCACGCGGGTGACACGGGGACCGGGCATTCCCATCTGTTTAGTGAGAAATTCCTTGCTGCAGGGCAATGGTAGGTCATGCAGCAATTTTCCATGAGGTGTTTGACCAGCCGGTTTTGCGGGTAGGCCTGCAGCAGCGATTCAGCACCTTGTTTAATCAACATATCATCATAGCCAGCACTTTCCTGCCGGATATCGGGCTCGATGCGCAAAGCTGGCACAAAGAATTTTCCATCCCTCCAGCCTGCCGCCGTATAACAGAACAAGGGAAGGGTAGGCGCATCCGGACTGGTCTCATAGGCTGAAAGCCAAAGTCCTGTATGGGCTGGAGGGATAAAGGCGGCTACCGCCCAGCCCTTCATGCACAAACGCATATCTCCTGACACAGAGTCGATACCGATGCCCCTGCGCCCTGGTAATGTATAAAAGGAGCCCCCTTCTGGAAGGATTATCCAATCCTCCGCTGGAACGGGGAGCGCGTCCCAGCCACTTCGTCCCGTGGCAAAGAGCGACCTGTCTTCAAAAATATTACCCTGTCCGTCTGCGTACAATAAATATGGGGCTTGCGTTTCTGTCATACATTAACCACCATAAACCTACAGGGGCCTAGCCTGGAGTGATGACCCTGTCGATTGTCAGGTAGTGCCTGCAAAATTCGTGAATTTGCTCGAGTTCTTCGAAACTGAGATTTTTTCGCAGATCAAAATCGAAATTGCGGCGGAGCGAAGTTTCAATATGGATATAATGATAATGTGCTTCAATCTGGTTGATATTGGACCAAAGAAAAAACCTGTTTTCCGGTATACCGGGTATGCTGATGCCGATATGCTGAATGGAAAGCCATTCCTGGGAGGCTGCTTTTCGCTCGCAATAAAACAAGTAGGCATAGGCCATGCACAGCCCAAAATAAATGACGCTGGTAAGCCAATGGCTTGCCGATAACTGGACGATGGATATTCCCAGAAAAAATATGACTTCAGTCACACGAAAAAAGAAGTTAAGCTTAGGAAGTTGCCAAAGCATTTGCTTTCCTGCGAAAACCAGGATCAGTATGTCAAGTGCAATAATCAATTGACACCAAAAATAAACAGGACTGAATTCGGCCTGGAGGGCATGATTGACTGCATGGCTCAATATGATCAGGGCAGCTATAAAATGAAAGACCCTCCCCGAGCGTTTCAGTCTTTCAAATGAAGGATGAACGATGGACAAGGAGATGGCATCCATAAATTTTCATTTTTGTTGTGATGCGATTTTAAGAGATTTCCATAAACCAGGTTCAAGAATATGTTTGTACGGCGGCTTTTTTGTCAAGCTGGCCCCTGCAATAATCGTTAAATTCGTCTTCACCGGCATCAGGATCGTCATCGTCCACGGCCTCTCTTTGGAATATTTTATTGTTCTTAAAGTCCATGGTGAACATGCCATCTTTCAGCAATATATTATTGAAGAGGTTCCAGGGATATTTTTTCCTGAATACACGGTTGATCACGATTCCTTCTTTCGAAAATCCGAGTTCAAGCGGATATTTTGCCTGGTATTCCATAAAAGCAAGGAAAAAATAGAAAAGAGAAAGCCACTGTAGATAGGGCATTCCAATCCAGCCCAAACCTGCAATCAGGAGCCATGTTCTGAAACGGACACCCTGTTTCCCGGCTCTGATGCGCACCCAGTTCAAGACTGTTCCAATGGCGATGACCAAGGCGACAAGACTGAAAAAAATCTGAAAATGACCCGTTCTGAATTGTTCAAAAATAAAACTGCAGATGGAAATAAAACAGAGCCCGGTGCTGATTTGGTCAACCTGGGCTTCATTTTCTCGCTTTAGGGTCACAATATACTCATACTGCATGGCTCGGATTTTTCCTCAAAAATTCCTAACTATTACTATGGACAAGCAGATTGCATAGCTTCCATAAAACACGCGCTCCCACGATGGCGTCCAGGTCGGAATCTCCCACGCCGATTTCGTCCAGATCAAAACCAACCAGGCGGCGGCCACTTTGTATAATCTTCTTTATCAGAAAATATATCTGATCGGTATCAAAACCACCGGGAACAGGTGTACCCGTATGCGGGCAAAGTTTTGGATCAAGTCCATCAATATCGAAACTGATATACACTTTGTCAGTAAGTTGCCCTACGATTTCTTCGGCAATGCATTTCCAGTTTTGGCCTTCATATTGGCGGTCTTTGATATCACGGTCCAAATAAGCGATTACCCGGTGATTGCTTTGGCAGATATAATCCCATTCTTCTTCGCAGTAATCACGTATCCCCACCTGTAACAATTTTTTTAATTGGGGTACTTCTTCCAAGGCATTAAACATGACGCTTCCATGACTATACGCAAAATTTGCATAGGATTTCCGCAAGTCACAGTGTGCATCAATCTGCAGAATCGAAAAATCGCCGTGTATTTCTGCAATGGATTTCATATAACCCAAGGGTATACTATGGTCGCCACCCAACAAGCCCACCAATTTTCCCTGCTTAAGCAGGGGCAGCGTTTGTTCGTACACCCATTTATTCAGCATGAGACTCCCTTCGTTGATTTCTTTCAGTGACTTGAACATGAAGCTGTTATTTTCCACGAGCTCACCTTTGGAAATATAATCGATATATAATTCAGCTTCCTTCCGGAGATAGTCACTCTTCATCATTATCTTTTTGTCATAAGGGCGCATGTAGAATCCCTGTTTCCAGGCATTTTTCATTTCCGCATCGAAAAGATCGACTTGCATGCTTGCGTTGAAAACCCGGTCTGCAGCTCGGGAAGTACCGGCCCCATAGCTTACCGTCGCCTCCCAGGGGACGGGAAGGATAATCAACCGGGCGCTTTCCTCAGTAAATGGGAGACCGAAAATATTATTTTTTGGATTGCTGGTACCGTTTGGATCAAAAAAAGAAAGGTCTGTCATGGTTCTTGAGTGGCAGTCAAAAGAAACGGAACGCAAGTTAATATTTCCGGGCGAACTGTGATTGTTTTTGAACTAACTTCGCCGGCGAGCTGGGTAATTATGAAAAGACTTCATATCGTTTTATTGCTTTTTATTGCCATTGCCATCGGCACCCTGGTGAGTTTCATGGGAGACCTGTCCACCTACGAAACCATTTCGTCTGCAAGACAGAAGGAAGGGAAAAGCGTGACGATCATTGCCCGGTTGGATAATAGCCAGCCCATTGATTATGACCCGGTTAAAAATCCAAATTATTGCAGTTTTCATATTACCGATACCCTGGGAAATAAGTCCATGGTGGTCTATTATCATGAAAAACCCTTCGATATGGATAAAGCTGAAAGAATCGTTCTGAAAGGGAAAATGAAAGGGAATATTTTTGAAATCACCCAAAAAGACGGCATCCTCATCAAATGCCCATCCAAATATAAAGACGACCCCGAAGTCGCCAAGAAAAACCTGGGTCAAAATCAATATTGATAATGGAGTATATAGGGGAACATCTTTTACCAGGAAAACTGGGCCATTTCTTTGTTGTTCTTTCTTTCACCGCTTCTTTTGTTGCATTTGTAGCTTATTTCCTTGCGTCCCGCGCCAAAAAACCGGAAGAAGAGAAAAACTGGAAATTGGTCGCCAGGACCGCCTTCGCAATAGATTTCATTTCCGTATTTGCAGTATTTGCCTGCATCTATTATATCATTTCCGCTCATTATTTCGAATACAATTTTGCCTGGGAGCATTCGAGCCGTTCTCTGCCTCCGCAATATTTATTAACCTGTATTTGGGAAGCGCAGGAGGGAAGTTTTCTTCTCTGGACCATGTGGCATTGTGTGCTGGGGACGATCCTGATATTCAAAGCCAAAAAATGGGAGGCTCCCGTGATGACCGTGGTTTGCCTGGGGCAGTTTTGCCTGGCGACGATGATTTTGGGAGTCTATTTTTCAGGGTTTAAGATCGGGATCAATCCCTTTTTATTAGTCAGGCAACTCGAAGCATTCAGCAATGCTCCCATTTTTAGCCGGGCCGATTACCTGAGTATACCCCAAATGCAGGACGGCCAGAGCCTCAATGCACTGTTACAAAACTATTGGATGGTGATTCACCCGCCGGTGCTGTTTTGCGGTTTTGCTTCGACAATTATTCCTTTCGGTTTTGCCATATCGGGCTTATGGACCAAACAATATGGCGATTGGACCAAGGCAGCCTTACCATGGACTCTTTTTTCTGCCTGCGTATTGGGAACCGGGGTGCTCATGGGGGCAGCATGGGCATACGAGTCGCTGACATTTGGGGGATACTGGGCCTGGGATCCGGTGGAAAATGCTTCCCTTGTCCCCTGGTTGGTGCTGATCGGTGGCTTGCATACCCTGATCGTGTACCGGTCGACCGGACATTCCTTGCGTGCTACCTATGTATTTCTTATTCTCCAGTACGTACTGGTGCTTTATGCGACCTTTCTTACCCGAAGCGGAATTTTGGGAGATCTTTCGGTTCATGCTTTTGTGGATTCAGGAATGAATTGGCAGCTGATTTTATTTATTCTTGTCTTTTTAACGCCTGCTGCCATATTGCTGATTAAGGAATATAAACGGATTCCGCATATCCAAAAAGAGGAGCATACCTACTCCAGGGAGTTTTGGATGTTTATCGGAGCCCTGGTCTTGTTTCTATCTGCCTTGTTTATCATTACCGTTACTTCATTACCCGTGTTCAATAAGGTATTGGGCACCCATAGGACGACTGGCGAGGACCCTGAGTTTTACTATAACCGCGTAGAGATTTTCATTGCGATCATCATCGGCATTTTGACTGCCGTTACACAGTACCTGAAATACAAACAGACTCCGGTCATTTCTTTTGTAAAAAAAATAGTGCTACCTACTTCTATAGCACTGGTGCTTGCAGTACTCTACGGGATTTTTGGCGGCATCCACTATGATAAATACGGAACCGGTTTTTTATCGGCCATTTACCTTGCCCTGTTTTGTGCTATCTATGCCGTAGTAGCCAATGCAGGCTATATCTGGGTAGGATTACATGGCAAATTAAGGGCTGCAGGTGCCTCAGTAGCGCATGTGGGTTTTGGTCTCATGCTGGTCGGGATATTGATCTCTTCATCAAAAAAACAAGTGCTTTCCTATAATACTACGGGCATCAATATTAATTTTGATCCCGCCGCCAAACAAAATCCTCTGGAAAACCTCACCCTGCTCAAAAATGTGCAGACCGATATGGGGACCTATTGGGCTACTTTTTTGAACAATGATTCCACCAATAAGGCGGGAAATATTATGTATTTCCGGATCAATTTTCAGAAAAAACAGGGAAACGAAGCCTTTGATCTCTATCCCAATCTGATCAAAAACACCAAGGGGCAGGAAAGTTTTTCCAACAATCCGGACAAACGCCACTACTGGAACCGGGATATTTTTACCTATATCAGTTATGCCAGTACCATGGACAGGGAAAAGGATACTTCAGCTTTTAAGCCATATCCCATGGCAGTCCATGATACTGTTTTCTATTCAAAAGGCTATTTGGTACTCAATAAAGTGGTGGTCAATCCCAATACAGAAAAATTTCATTTTTCGCCTTCCGACACGGCGCTGATGGCGGAGATTACGGTTGTCAGTAAGGATAGCATGCGCTACCAATCGACACCGCTTTTGTACGTAAAGGACAATAAAGCTTTTTATGTGGCAGATACCGTTTTTGCGCAAAACCTGGTCATTAATCTGGGTAAGATCCTGGATAAAAATAAAATTCAATTAATGGTCCGTGAATCATCAGCGCTGGTTCCCTTTGTTGCATTGAAAGTCTACGAATTTCCCCAAATAAACTTATTGTGGATCGGCGCGCTGATAATGATCGCCGGGTTTATCATGAGCATCGTACGCAGGGCCCGCGAAATTCTTCGATAGTCGCTTGAGTAATAGGAAATTATTAACGGGCCAATTGGGTTACTTAGACCCTTTTGAAGTATGAAATATGGGCTATAATGATTAATTTTAGCATGCCTTTAGGCTTTCAAGTATGTCTTCGCTCTTTAAGAAATACACGAATCTTTTTTTGGCCATCCTGCTTTTGCAGTTGATGGTCAGCCGATCCTTTGCGCAAGACCATCAAAGTTCCTCCAAATTTGGACCAAATGATACCTTACTTGTTCCGGTAGTATACTATAATGGAGATTCACTGCCGGCACGCACGCTTGAAATGGTCCGGGTGGTGGCGCCGATAACCCACGCTATGAGAAAAAGGATGGAGGAGTGGACCAAACTTCGCAACGCGGTGTACGTCACTTATCCCTATGCAAGGAAAGCCGGTATTATTCTCAACGATATCAATACCCGGCTGGGCAGTATGCAGACGGAGGAAGAAAAGCAATCCTACATCAAAACCAGGGAGAAGGATCTTAAAAAGGAGTTTACCGATCCTTTGACACAATTATCGGTATACCAGGGGAAAGTCTTGATGAAACTCATCAACAGGCAAACGGGTAATAATTGTTATAATATTATCAAAGAATACAAGGGCGGCTTCACCGCCCGCTTTTGGCAAACGGTTGCCTTCTTCTTCAACAGCAATCTAAAACAACCGTATGATCCGGAAGGAGAGGACGGGCAGATGGAAAATATTGTGAAAGAGGTTGAAAGGATGTATCACGGTTAAGCACTTTTGGCAACCGCCTAAAATCAAAGACATTTTCATTGTGCAAGAAATACCTTCGGGATTGACCAACTGATGATGCTCACTAGATAGATTCCATTACAAATGACGGATCTTTTCTATTAGGGCCGAGGTCGAATAACCGGGAATAATTGGATTAATCACAACCCTTCCCCCGGCAGCGATGACTTCTTTTGCGCCTGCGACTTGTTCTACAGTATAATCGCCTCCTTTTATCAGGACATCGGGCAGGATTATTTTTATCAGTTCCAATGGGGTATCCTCTTCAAAGATAATAACGGCATCCACGATCAACAACGAGGCAAGCATTGTGGCGCGCGATTCCTGATCATTGATGGGTCGATGCGGCCCTTTTAATTTTCTGACAGAAACATCTGCGTTCAATCCAACGATCAAATAATCCGCTTCTTTTGCGGCCTGTGACAGCGAATAAATATGTCCCTGGTGTAAAATATCAAAACAGCCATTGGTAAACCCAATGGATTTCTCCAGCAGGCGCAGTCTTGCAAGCTGCCTTTTTAATTCAGGGAGGCTAAAGATTCTCGATGCGACGATCTGCGGACTTTTCATGCCTTTTTAAGATTTGGTTAGCCCACCTGCTATGGAGGCGGCGATTGATACACAGGACGATTGATGCGTGGAAGCAATATAAAACTGGTTACGCCAAAAAGTACAAAACTGATGAACTGGCCGAACCAAAGGAGCCATCCCAATGCCTGGCCATAAGGTTCTTCGGGAATATTGTAGAAGGCGACAGTTTGTTGCACCAGTAACGCGTATGCGCCAATTCCTCCGGGAGAGACAATCATACCTACGCTGCCCATCGCCAGTACAGTAAGCGCGTCTGCAAAATTCAGATTGCGGGATTCGGTCAGGGCAAAAAAACCGCACCAGGTGGCGACCAGGTAAAGTAGCCATATGCCGACCGTGTATACAAAAAAGAGAGGCTTGTTCTGAAGCGACTTGACGCTGATCAGACCATGCCATACACCCGTCAGCATCGCCTTTAATTTCTGGACAATATTGATATGGCCAAACCTGTAAAACAAATACCTAAGTATAAGAAAAACTAGTAACGCGAAGATTACAATGTAGATGATCTTTTGCCAGGAGATTTCTCCTTTGCTGTTTTTAAATAAAGGGTAAACAGCAGACTTTACAAGCGCGTCGATGGTGTCGAATTGAAAAAGAAAACTCAACCCAAATACAATGGTCAGGCAGATCACGTCAAAAGCCCTCTCGGCCACAATCGTTCCTACCAATTTATTGGCTGGCACTTTTTCATACCTCGCTAAAATAGTGCATTTGACTACCTCACCGAGACGGGGTGCTCCCAGGTTTACAAAATATCCGATCATGACGCCAAGGAAGGTATTGACCAGCGAGGGCTTATAGCCAAGCGGTTCGATCAACTGCCTCCAGCGCAATGCGCGGAGCAGGTGGCTGCAGAGCAGGAGCAACAATACCGGGAACAGGAGCCAATAATGAGCCCTGCCAAGGGCATCTTTTAATTGTTTCCATTTTTCTTCATTCAATCCGCGCAGGCTAAGCCAGACAAAAAATACCGCCAGCGAAATAAAGAGAAGGTATTGTGCAAAGGTTAGAATTTTTCTTCTCATAGTAAATGCAAAACAATTTAAAAGCAATCGGCCATTTGCAAAATTGCCTGTTCTGCGAACATCAAATCATATTGTCCTGTTTCAGGAATACAATTTTAGGTTTAAAATTTTTGGCTTCTTCAAAATCCATTCTGGCATAAGAAATGACAATAACAATATCCCCGACGGCGCCCTGACGGGCCGCCGGCCCATTGAGGCAACAGGTGCCCGAACCTCTTTTTCCTTTGATCAGGTAGGTTTCTATCCGCGAACCATTGTTTACATTCACTACCTGGATTTTCTCATTTTCGATCATGCCAGAAGCATCCATCAGATCTTCATCCAGTGTCAGGCTTCCCACATAATTCAGATTGGATTCAGTGATCACGGCACGGTGTATCTTTGATTTGAGCACTTCAATATCCATGGGTTTTTATTCTCTTTGTTGTTGAATGGAAGCACAAAAATAACATTCTGTTCTCAGTTTGGTTCATCATTGAGGACAAGGTTGTCAATCAGGCGGATTTGATCCTGGAATGCGGCAACTAATGCCACTATTTTTTGTTTTCCATTCCATTCCTCGATGGGCTCTAGGGAATATTGGTCCGCAATGGCTACATAATCTATTTTGAAATCATTTTTTATCAGAATACCGCTGGCTTGTTGGATCAAAAGCGACAAATTTCCGGGCTGCAGATTTTTCTTGAGATAGGCCAGGGCATCAAAGATGGCCAAGGCTTTTTTGCGCTGCGACGGATCCAAACGCATATTTCTGCTGCTCATCGCTAATCCGTCAGGTTCTCTTTCCGTCGGGCAAAGAAAGAGTTCGGTTTTGGATCCCATCAATTGCAATAAGATCCTGACTACCATTCCCTGCTGGTAATCCTTCTGCCCCATATATAAGCGATCAGGTTCCGCGAGCAGGAGCAACCGGCGCATGACCTGACATACCCCCTGGAAATGACCAGGTCTGAATTTGCCTTCCAGAATGGTATCCAGGTAGCCCAGGGGATATTGTTCCAAATTGGCAGTGCCCTCTGTGTATATTTCCTCGATTTCTGGCAGAAACAGGACATCTGTGCCTTTTTTTTCCAGCAGGCAGATATCTTTTTCTATCGAAAGGGGGTACTTCTGAAAGTCTCCGGGGTCATTGAATTGTGTCGGGTTTACAAAAATGCTGCAAACGACCCTTCCATGATGCATTTTGGCAGCTTCGATGAGCGATAGATGCCCCTGGTGCAATGCGCCCATGGTGGGTATAAAGCCCAGTCCCTGGCCAGCAGATTTTTGTTTGCGGAGGTAATGCTGTAGATCGGCTGCCTTTTTATAAAGGATCATCTGAACATTTTTATTATCATTTGCAAAACCGGCCATGGGGGGCCTGTCATGCGAATACCTGAAAAGCAGTAAGGGGGCTTATTTCTAAATAAATACCTTACCTTTGCAAACTAATTTTGATCGGATTTGATTCATTAATTATCATCAAAAATGGTAACAAAGAAAAGGATTTTATTCATTGCTAACGAAATGTCACCGTATTTAGAGGTAACCGAGTTCGCAGAAATGGTGAATAGGTTGGCAATCAAATCAAATGATAATGGTTTTGAGGTCCGATGTATCATGCCGCGTTTTGGTGTCATCAATGAAAGAAGACACCGGCTTCATGAAGTAGTTCGATTATCAGGGATAAATGTATCGGTGGCCGGCGACGATTACCCCCTCCAAATCAAGGTGGCTTCCCTCCCAAATGCCAGGCTTCAGGTGTATTTCCTGGAAAATGAAGATTTATTCAAACGCAAATTTATTTTCCATGATGAGAAGGAGAAATGGTTCGATGACAATGGGTTAAGGACGGTTTTCTTTTGTAAGGGGGCGTTGGAAACCGTAAAGAAATTTGGTTGGCCTCCCGATGTCATTCATTGCAGTGGATGGATGACCGGCCTGATACCCCTATACCTGAAAACCGTCTATAAAAAAGAACCGGTTTTTGCCCATAGTAAGGTTGTATTCACGATCGGGCAGAATAATTTCAAGGAGAAATTCGGACCTGAATTTTTGAAACTCGCAAACATACATCCCACCATCAAGGACAAGGATCTCGAGCCTTATAAGGATGCGAATAATACCGCTTTATTCAAGGGAGGGGCATTTTACGCGGATGCCATTTCTTTCGGTGCGGATAAAGTAGATAAGAAACTGCAGGATGAATTTGGAAAAGTGAGAGGCAAAAAAGTCCTTACGTTCAATGCAGAATCGGATTTAACAGACTATTTACAATTGTACACGGATCTTTCCCAATAACGATGACGAATATCCAACCGTCTCAACCGGCTGTTCTTATTTAAACAACATATCAAACAAATCAACCTATGTCTTATTTATTTACTTCAGAAAGTGTTTCCGAAGGCCATCCTGATAAAGTGGCTGACCAGATTTCTGATGCGCTCATCGATCATTTTTTAGCTTTTGATCCCGATTCCAAAGTAGCTTGTGAAACCCTGGTGACGACTGGGCAGGTGATATTAGCCGGGGAAGTAAAGTCAAAGGCATACCTGGACGTCCAGGAAATTGCGCGTTCCGTGATCCGCAAAATTGGTTATACCCGGAGCGAATATATGTTTGAGGCTAATTCCTGTGGCATTCTATCGGCCATTCACGAACAATCATCGGATATCAACCAGGGGGTGGAAAAAAAGAAGAAAGAAGAACAAGGAGCAGGTGATCAGGGGATGATGTTTGGTTATGCCAGTAATGAAACAGACGATTATATGCCGCTTTCTCTGGACCTGGCGCATAAGATTCTTTTAGAACTCGCTGTTCTCCGCAGAGAGAATAAACAGATAAAATATTTACGGCCCGATGCCAAAAGTCAGGTCACCCTTGAATATAGCGACGATAACAAGCCAGTCAGGATTGATGCCATCGTGGTATCTACACAGCATGATGATTTCGATACGGAGATAAAAATGCAGGAAAAAATAAAAAAAGATATTTTGGGCATTCTCATCCCGCGGGTAAAAGCCAAATATAAAAAATATGGCCGCCTTTTCAATGACAAGATCAAATACCACATCAATCCGACAGGGAAATTCGTGATTGGAGGGCCGCATGGCGATACCGGTTTAACGGGTCGAAAGATCATTGTGGATACTTATGGTGGGAAAGGCGCCCATGGTGGCGGGGCATTCAGTGGCAAGGACCCCTCTAAAGTGGACCGGTCTGCTGCCTATGCCACCCGTCATATCGCTAAGAATTTAGTCGCTGCAGGTGTCTGTGACGAGGTGTTGGTTCAGGTTTCCTATGCCATCGGTGTAGCGCAGCCCACATCCATCAACGTCAATACTTATGGAACTGCCAAAGTGGATCTCACCGATGCAGAAATTGAGAAAAAAGTCGCCGTGATTTTTGACATGCGTCCTTATTTTATTGAGACCCGTTTAAAGCTCCGTAACCCAATTTATAGCGAAACTGCCGCCTATGGTCACATGGGCCGCAAGCCCGAAATTCTGGAGAAAACATTTGTTTCACCGGATGGTAAGACCATTAAGCGGAAGGTGGAACTCTTTACCTGGGAAAAACTCGATTATGTCAGTCAAATCAAAAAAGCATTTGGCATCAAATAATGGATGAGGAAATAAATCCCTGGCAAATCCTTTCTCAAAAAAAGGTCTACGAAAATCAATGGATCAGCCTGACGGAGTTTGACGTCATCAACCCCAATGGGGGAGCAGGCATTTACGGTAAGATACATTTCAAAAATACGGCGGTAGGGGTTTTGCCCCTGGACGCTCAGCTGAATACTTATATTGTCGGTCAATACCGTTTTCCCTTGAATCAATACAGCTGGGAGATTCCGGAAGGAGGGAGCCGGGAAAAGGAAGATCCGCTTGCATCAGCCAAAAGGGAACTGATCGAAGAGACCGGCCTGATTGCAAAAGAGTGGATGCCCATCCTCCACATGCATCTTTCCAACTCGGTTTCTGATGAATACGCAGTCATCTATTTGGCCAGGCAATTGGAACAAGGAAATGCGATGCCGGATGAAACTGAAAAACTCCGTGTCCGGAAACTGGCTTTTGAGGATGCCTACCAAATGATGGAAAAAGGTTTGATTACTGATTCTATGTCGGTCGCCGCCCTGATGAAAGTAAAGCTCATGCTGGTCAGCGGCCTTTTGTAATTTACAAGCCATGCAGAAATCCGCTCTTATTATTGGTCGCCAGCCACTCATCGAAGCAATTTCGGCAGGACATCCCATCGATAAGATATTATTCCTGCGCAATGTCAGCGGACCTTCCATTGGCGACATCCGTCGTTTGGCTAAAGAGCACCATATCCCCATTCAACAGGTACCGGCTGAGAAATTACAATCATTGACCAGGGCGAATCACCAGGGCGTTATTGCCTATGCCGCCATCATCAGCTATCTGGATTTGCAGGATGTTATTGATCAGCATGTGGCTCAGGGAGGAGTTCCTCTATATGTCATGCTGGATGGGATCACGGATATCAGAAATATTGGCGCTATTGCGAGAACAGCAGTATGCTGTGGTGCACAGGCCCTGATCATACCGGATAAGGGCATCGGGGCATTGAATGAAGAAGCCATGAAATCATCCGCCGGCGCCCTTGAAAAACTCCAGGTATGCCGCGTGGGTAGCCTGCTCAAGGCGATTGATACCTTACACCTCAACGGGATAAAAATTTTCACCAGTCAAATCGATGCGGCAAAGAAAGTGTTTGAACTTGATTTCACAGAACCATGTTGCATGGTGCTCGGCAGCGAAGACAAGGGCGTACAGCCTCATATGCTAAAAGCGGCCGACCAGCATTTTGCCATACCAATGGCGGGGCAGTTTAATTCCTTTAATGTGTCGGTAGCAGCCGGAATCATATTATATGAAGCGATGAAACAAAGATCCGCGCAGATTTCCTGATGCCTTATGTCTTATTCAGCGGACAAGTTGAAATTGGATATTATACAAGGACTGGATGATGTCGACAGTCGTGCAAACCCCATTTTTGTAGGTATAGTAATTGTAATTTCCATTGGGGAAGCTGATTTTATATTTATTGGCACCTGCCAGGTTAACACCGACGTACTGTTGAAAATTATCCGAATACACCTGGCTGATTTTGACGGGTTCCTGGTAATAGAGGGAGAGAATGGAATAATAAATCGGATAAGCCGGAAGATTTTTTATTTTGGAACCGCTGGTCATCTTATAGAAAACCCCTTTTGCCTGTATCTGCTGGTTCACCCTTTCGTTTCCATTCACACTTCGCTTCAGCGAGGAGTACACCAGGATGCCATTTTGAAAAGTTGCTTCCTCCACAGATTCCACATTTATCCGAATGATGAACCGGGTTTTTACAATGGATTCGATCTTAATATGCGTGGTTGTTCCAACAGTATTTTGAGAAAGCAATAGCGACCCCATAATTTCTCCATTGTGGAGTATATTATATTGAAGGGTGCGGAGCTGCGCCCGTAAGCCGCAAACGAGCATCAACATGGGGAAAATAAATAGGGCAATTTTTCTCATACCTCATGATATCCTTCATTTAAATTATAATACCTTAACGCAAGGCGTTGGGGAATACAATTTTTTGGATTTAAATGTTAAGATGATAAGATGATTTTTTATGACGTTGTAAATCGGGATTATCCAAAAGATTTTATCATAGCAACAGCCAATTTCAATAGGTCTTCTTATACTTTAGGCCGCTTGATGATCAATTTGCATACCCGATCTACAATTTCTATGGATGTGGTTACCGTAAGCTCGAGTTAAAAAACGAAATTTCCTAATGGAAATTACATATTGTGGAAAACCATTATCCTGACGCTGACCCTGCAAATCCGGCATTTGCAGTAGTTTCGCCAAATGGAAACGCTGAAAAAGGATGATCAGCAGCAATTAATTTCCCTGATAGAATGTCCCCGTGATGCCATGCAGGGCTGGAAAACCTTTATCCCGACGGAAAAAAAAGTGGAATATCTCAATAGCCTGCTTCAAGTAGGTTTCGATACTCTGGATTTTGGCAGCTTTGTTTCGGCAAAGGCTATTCCCCAAATGGCCGATACCCATGCGGTGCTGAAAAATCTTGATCTAAGGGATACCAAGACCAAACTGCTGGCCATTGTTGCTAACACCCGGGGCGCGGAAGAAGCGGCTGCATATGGAGCTTTGGCTTGCCTGGGATTCCCATTTTCTGTTTCTGAAACCTTTCAGCAGCGCAATACCCATAGTTCCATGATGGATTCTTTAGTAACTGTTGAAAGGATACAGGATATCTGTTTGAAATATGGGAAAACCCTGGTAGTCTACATATCCATGGGTTTCGGCAATCCCTATGGCGATCCCTGGTCGGCAGAAATTGTGTTTGACTGGGTCTATCAAATTTCACAACTAGGTGTGCGGATCATTTCCCTGGCCGACACGGTGGGTCTTTCCACAGCTGCACAGGTTTCCTTTGTTACCGGATTTTTGGTGCAACAATTACCTGACCATGTGATCGGGGTCCACCTCCATTCCCGTCCTGAGACCTGGAAACCAAAAATTGAAGCAGCACTGAATTCAGGCTGCCTAAGATTTGATGGCGCAATTAAAGGTATCGGAGGATGCCCGATGGCCAATGATGAACTTGTGGGAAACATGAATACGGAATGGATGATGGACTATTTTAAGCCATTGGGTTTGCTTCCCCGCATGGATCAGGAAGCCTTAATAAAAAGTATCCGGCTGGCAGAGGAGATATTTATTTAAACGATTTTTATGGAGTTTCAATTACCCATTGCCATTAGTTCCCCGCCTGTTCTTCTTTCTTATCCTGAGCGGATTATGCTCATGGGGTCTTGCTTTACCGAGCACCTGGGAGAAAAACTGTCTGCCTTAAAATTTAACACCCTGGAGAATCCGAATGGTATTGTTTTCGATCCGCTCAGTGTGGCCAGAAGCCTGGTTTCCTGTATCAGAAATCAGGATTTTTCCGGGCAGGATCTTTTTTTTTATAATGAACTCTGGAGAAGTTGGCAACACCATAGTATTTTTTCAGGCATTGAAAAAAGCGAGGTGCTGGAAAAGATCAACCGTTCGCGTAATGAAGCGCATGCCTTTCTAAAAAAAACGAACTGGCTGATCATCACGCTTGGAACTGCCTTTTTTTATTCTCTTAATCCGGAAGCGACCGGGACATGGCAAAGTAGCAGCGGGCCTGCCGTGGCCAATTGTCACCGGGCACCTGCCTCCTGGTTTAACAAACGGCTACTGCGTATTGAGGAGATCAACGCCGTTTTTGATGATTGTATCCATCAGCTCCTTTTGTTTAATCCAGACATCCGCATCATCTTTACGGTCAGCCCGGTCCGCCATACCCGGGACGGTGTTATCGACAACAACCGGAGTAAGGCCCGCTTGCTGGAAGCCGTACACCAGTTAGTGGATAAATTTACTGGGCTATTCTATTTTCCAGCATACGAACTTGTGATCGATGTGCTTCGGGATTACCGCTTTTACGATTTGGATATGGTCCACCCGAATTACCAGGCCACATCTTATGTTTTTGAGCAATTCACGCGTCACTTTATTGACAAAGACTCCCAGGCGATTATGGAGGAGGTCAGCAAAATCGTTTTGGCCCGTAAGCATAAAGCCTTTCAGCCATCCACGCGCGCCCATCAGCAATTTTTGCTCCACCATTTTGAGTTGACAACTAAACTCAAGTCAAAATACCCATTTTTGGATCTGGGTGAAGAAATAGCATATTTTGGTGCAGGAAATTAATAATCCGAGGATCCCTTATGACAAGCGCTAAAAACATGAAAAAATATTTTTCAGCCCGATCCGGATTTTCCGGTCAACAAGAGGTGCTGCTCATAGCCAGGCTCTGGTTTGGACTCATGATGATGATGAGCGGCAAGTATGTATTTAGCCGGCATGACATGCTATTTTTTGAAGATTTGTTTACCCACCAAACGCCGCTTCCTTTTCCCGTTTTCATGGCCTATCTGGCAAAGGGTATAGAATTTTTTTTGCCGGATTTTTTTTGTGTCTTGGATTTTTAACCAGGATTGCTTCCTGCCTTATAGGAATAACTATGCTCGTAGCGACCTTCACCGCTAATCACGGACAGCTTTTCGCAATGTATGGTGCATTAACGTTTTCGCTTTGTTGCCTGAGTATGTGGTTTCTTTTTTTTGGACCGGGGAAATGGAGTCTTGATCACTGGTTTTTTGACAGGAAATCTTCCAGGCTTTCCAGCAGGACGAGTTGATTTAATGCCCGGTTGAGGTTTTGTTCGGGATAATCAATTTTATAATAATGGTCACCAGCCAAAAAATCTGTCAGAAACCGGATGGCCTGCATATAAATCATGATCGGCCCTGAATCATGGATATGCGCTTTTTCGAGATCAGAAAAAATATTCCCCATCCCTTCTACATAGCCAGTCAGGATGGCATCGTAATAGGAAGGTTTGATCCGCAAGTCCTCCCAATGAGTAGCTTTTTCATCCAGGCTGCAAGCCATCGTACGGATCATATCGCCCGGATCAGAAAAGAACTTTCCTGGCATGACCGTATCCAGGTCAACCGGGCAAATTACTTTTCCTGAACCTGCATCAAAAAGTATATTGCCGATCTTACAATCATGGTGCATCACCCGGAAAGGAAAGTCGGGGCAATCCCGTATCATCTCATAGAGCTCAACCAGAGATTTCCGCTCCCGCAATTCGGCAATAATATGGGTTGATTTCATTAGCCGCTCAATGGATGCCTGCGTTATGGCAGTTTCAAATTGCTGGTAACGGCTGGAGAGGTCATGAAAACCAGGTAGGATGATCCTAAGTCTGCTGTTATCCAGCTGGGTTAATGAAGCGGTGAAGGCTGCAAAACATTTGGCTACGGTATAAGCCGAGTCTTCGTCTGCAGCTGTCGCGGGTGAATAGGAGCCATCTATGTATTCTGAAGCCCTCCAGCAGTCACCTTCTGCGTCTGTCCAAATCCATCCGCTTTTCCCTGCAGGTAACGGTGCGGGTATCACGGGTACTCCATTTTTTTTCAGGAGAAACTGGTAGAGCTCGTTATAATTGTGCAGGATATCTTCCGGTCTTGGAAAAACCGAACGGTTGATGGATTGTAATACAATAGCTTTTTGTCCCGGGCCATAACCAACCTTGAAAGTTTGGTGAATCAACCCATTTCCTAAAGCTTCCAATGAAAATGCTGCAAGGGGTACAAATTGTGCCGCTGCAGTTTTGGCCCTCGATTCCATTAATTCATGGGGTCTAAAATTCATTGGTCAGTGCAAAATTATTTTTACGGTACATCCACCCACCTCCGGTAAAGTCTGGAAATTCGACGGTTTGGTTGCCCAGATCGATACTCATTTCGCTCATTGCGGTGATCGCACTCCAGCTGGCTGCATCATATACATCCATTGGGGTTGGCACGTTTCTTTTGATAGATTCAACAAAGGCATGGAGTACGAAAAAATCCATTCCTCCATGGCCCGCCCCTTGCGTTTCCTTGCTCCAGCGCTGCCAAAGGGGATGATCATATGTATCCAAATAAGGCTGGGCCAATTCCCATTCGTCCTCTTTTTTGCTGAGCCCTTCTATATACAGCGATTTGTTGACATCCATCCAAAGCCCTTTTGTACCCTGCACCCGGAAACCCAATGAATAGGGGCGCGGAGAATTCGTATCGTGTTGCAGCAAAATTGTTTCCCCGTTGGCGCATTTGATATGGGTGGTTACTATATCGCCGAGCCTGAATAATACTTTAGCATTCGGATGATTTTCTCCACCCTTATTGACAATATAATTATGAAGTCCCCTGGATTTCGTGGCAAAAGATGAAAGGGACATAAACCGGTTCCCATGATTGATATTCAGCATTTGAGCCACGGGCCCAACGCCATGCGTAGGGTATAGGTCCGCGTTACGATGCACAGAGTGATTGGTCCGCCACCTGGCTTCAGAAAATGCCTTTTCGCCAAATTCTACTCCACTATCATAAGGTTCGATCCCATTATTGAATTTTACCCCCCGCAGATCATGCTGATAGCCCGCCTGCATATGGATCAATTCGCCAAATAATCCCTGTCTGGCCATATTCATGACCGCAATGACATCGCGGCGATAACAAACATTTTCGAGCATCATCACATTGGCCTTTTGTTTTTCTGCCTCATGGACGACATTCCAATGGTCATCCAGGGTTATCCCCAGGATGACTTCCGTCGCCACATATTTTATTCCTGCCTGCAGGCTGTCGATGACCATGGGTGCATGCCATTCCCAGGGGGTGGCAATCAGGACTCCGTCCAGGTTTTTGAGTTCCAGTAATTTCCTGTAAGCATATGGGTCACCTTTAAATACCTGAGGCATGGGCTTCCCCGATTTTTTAATAATGTCGGTAGCCATTTGAAGCATGCGTTCGTCGACGTCGCAGATGGCGACAATTTCTGTATCACTGCGTCTCAGGGCATTGTCCAGGTGATTTTGTCCTCGAAGGCCGGTGCCAATGATCGCGAGCCGCACGGGCGCGTTAGCCCTGAACGAAAAGGCAGGATTAAAGAGGGCCAGGCCGGTACCAGCCAGTACCGTATTTTTTACGAATGCTCTTCTTTTCATGATCATGTATTTTGTTTGCGGTGAGGAAGGTAGAATATTTTTCTAGAATGAGCCGCGTTTTGGCCCATCAGGAGGCTTTACCTATGCCTTCACCTGCCCCTGGTTTTTTTCAGGTAGAAAAACCCAAAGTCCAATCCATAGAAACTGGATCGGTTGTCAAACTGCGCCAATAATATTCATAAGATAGGGTATGGCTATCTCAGAGTGCAGCGCAATGCTCGAGTCCAATGATTGTTTTGCAGCTTCAGAAGCCCTTTGGCGCATCTCCTGTTCATACATTCCGATGGCCGTCTGCAGAGAAGGAAAATCTTCACTGGCGAGGTATTTGCTTAATTCCCATGCATCGAGCATTGCCATATTAACGCCTTCTCCGGCAAATGGAGACATCAGGTGTGCGGCATCACCCAGCATGGTCAGGTTAGGTAAGCTTTTCCAGTCCTGATCCAAGGGCATGCTATATATGGGACGGGGCAGGAAGGGAAGGGCTGCATTTTCAAATAATTCAAAATACACCGGGTCCCATCCTGCAAATACCTGCTTAAACCAATCCAAAACCTGCCGCTTATCTGAAAAATCGATTCCGCTATTTTTGCTCCATAGTTCTTCCATTTTGCAACTGGTATAAAACATGAGGCTGTCGTCCCCTTTGGAACTCACGATTACCGTTTTGTCATCGCCCATGGCGAAGATTTTTCCGCCATCTAAAATTTGATGCATCTTGGGGCAAGCCTTAGCTGAATGATATACGGCGCCTTCTACCGCGGTTATTCCCGAATAAATGGCTATTATCGGGGTGATATAGGGCCGGATTTTTGAACGGGCCCCGTCAGCGGCAATCACGATATCAGCTTTTGCTGAATCCCCTTGTTGAAATCCTAATATCCAGGAATCCTGCTCTTGACCAAGAGAAATACATTGGCGGTTCCAAATGACAGTTCCAGGTGCTAAAGAGTCGAGTAAGATTTGCTGCAGTGGACCTCGATCGATTTCCGGCCGGGCGATTTCATCCGCCGTTTTAGGTTTTTCTTTAAAAATAAGCCTGGCATATTTATCCATTATCGAAATTCTTTCTGCCCCAGGGCGGTAATTATCTGTAAATGCTTTTATCAGTCCAGCTTCCCTCAATGCCTTAAGACCGGATTCTTCATGAAAATCCAGTGTTGCCCCTTGAGCCCGGGCATTGCGGTTCATATCCCGCTCGAATACCTGCACTACCGCACCCTTCATTTGCAAAAGTCGTGCAAGTGTCAGTCCACCCGGACCTCCTCCGACGATAGCAATTTTCTTATTTTTGATAAGGTTCATTTTTCTTGTTTTTAATTTATGGGATGGTCTTAGAGGAGCATTCCTTTGATCACGGTCTGGCAGCAATCCAGGATCATTTTTTCAGTAATGATCTGTTTGGGCCGCTCCTGGTAATCAAAATACTCCTTGACCAGCGTAAACACCGGTGAAAACAATAAGGCTCTATGGACGTCAAAAGGGAAATTGCTGATGACGCCGGCTTCAGTTTGTTTTTTCAGAAATTGAAAAATGGGGCCAAAAAAATGACCCTGTTGAATGTTTGCCTTTTGATATGCCTTATTCAACAGAGGAGAGGAATTTCCGTATTGGATCAAGGAAAAATGGGGTTTATTTTCTTTTAGGTATCTGAAACCATTCAGCCAGATTTTTTTCACACCCTGTTCAAAGTCCATTTCCGCGCTGAAGTTTTTTAGAATGGCCTTTTCATAGGCGCCTAACACTTCTTCAATAAACAGTTTAATCAATAAATCATCCTTGTCTTTGTATTTAATGTAAATCGTCCGGGGGGAAATGTTTGCAGCCTTTGCCAGTTTCTGCATGCTCAGGTTTTCCAACCCTTCTTTGGAAATGATTTGTAAAGCGACTTTACGGATGGCTTCTTCCTTTGCTATATTTTTTGGACGCATATGATAAAAGAATCTCTTAATTCTTGTTGCGCCATAAAGATAAGTAAATGTTTATTTACTTACAAATTATTTTTAGATGAAACCTGAAATGTCTATTTTTCCATTGACCAGAAGATCAAACCAATGCTGAAAACTCCATTTTCCCAGGCGGATGCCATTTTGAATTTCTATAAAACACTGCAACCTGGTTTTGATTTGCCAAAGGGGGTGTCCATGATGAATCCGTTTGAAGATGATTCATCATGGCGGCTGGTGCAGAAATTCTACAGACAGTTTTATCAGGATGACAGGCCGCGCGTTTTTATTTTCGGCATTAACCCCGGCCGTTTTGGAGGAGGCGTAACCGGAATTCCATTCACGGATCCCATCAGGCTCCAGGATCAATGCGGGATCGCTAATGATTTCAGGAAATTGCCGGAATTGTCATCCTTGTTTATCTATAGCATGATTGAGTCCTACGGCGGGCCATCCCTATTTTATCAGCATTTTTTTATCACCGCTTTATCGCCATTGGGTTTTGTCAGGGATGGCAAAAACCTGAATTATTACGATGACCGGGATTTACTTAAAGCCTGCGAACCTTTCATACTGCACTCTATCCGGCTCCAAATTCAAACCATCAGGACAGATAACTACTGCTATTGTCTGGGAGAGGGGAAGAATTTTCAATGCTTCAGCCAGCTCAATCAAAAGTTTGGACTATTTAAAAAAATCTTCCCATTGCCGCATCCCAGATGGATAATGCAATACCGGAGAAAACGGATGGACGAATTTGTAGCTTTATATATGGGCGCATTCAAGGAAGGAAATACATCATATAGCCAATTCACCGGCAGCATACCTTCTGCGTAATTCTTTTTTGTTGAATTTCCCCACACTGGTTTTGGGTATTTCAGAAACCACCAGGAATTGATCGGGAACCTGATAATGCGCAAAATCCTTCATCAAAAAATTTTTCATTTCCTCTCCGGAGATTTCGGCGTCTGATGCAGGTACAATACAGGCCAGCGGACGCTCAACCCATTTCTCATCAGGAATAGCGATGACGCAGGCTTCTTTTACTTTTGGATGTGCGATCAAGGCGACTTCCAGCGCCACGCTGGAAATCCATTCCCCACCGCTTTTGATCAGGTCCTTGGTCCTGTCCGTGATTTGCATATAGCCAAACTGGTCTATGGTTGCTACATCTCCGGTCCTGAACCAGCCATCCTCTGTAAAGAAGGCGCTCCTATCTTTCATTTTATAATAACTGCTAGCAATCCATGGTCCCCGGATCAAAAGCTCGCCCATAGTCTCCCCATCCCTGGGCACCACGACGCCTTCTTCGGTGACTAATTTGATTTCGACACCTGGGATTTCAATACCTTGTTTAGCCCTGATTTTGTATTGCTCATTTGCCGGAAGATGTTGGTGGACAGATTGAATCCTGGATGCTGTCCCGATCGGCGAAGTCTCGGTCATCCCCCATAAATGGATTGCCTGAATCCCATATTCTTTATCAAAGCGTTCTATCAGGCTTTTTGGAAGGGTGGAGCCCCCGCAAATAAATTCACGCAAAGAGAGTTTTTCTTTTGGTGGATTTTTCAGAAGCGCATCATAAATCCCGAGCCAGATGGTAGGAACTGCGTTTGCCATGGTTATTTTTTCCTCTTTTATAATCTCCAAAAGCGACTCTGGGTTCAAATGACAACTGGGAAAAACGATATCTGCTCCGGCAATGAGGGCGATGAATGGCGATCCCCATGCCATCGCATGAAATAGAGGTACAATTACCAACAACCTGTCTTTGAATCCAATATTGAAACAATTCGGCGCAGGAGCGCTCAGCGCATGCAGATAGGTCGACCTGTGTGAATACAGGACTCCTTTGGGGTTTCCCGTGGTACCGCTGGTATAGCACATGGCGCAGGCATCCGTTTCATCGACCTCGGCCCAGGGGAAATCTTCGGGTTCACCGGCAATTAAAGATTCAAAATGCATGATATTGGGCAGGATAGTATTGAAATGTTCTGGCGCGTTGAGTATGATAAAGGTCTCCACGCAAGGAATTGCCCCTGCTATTTTTTCAAGGATGTGTACCAGACTGGCATCCACAAAAATGACTTTGTCCTCCGCATGGTTAATAATGAACTGGATCTGTTCTGTAGACAAACGCAGATTGATGGTATGGCAAATCGCAGCCACCCCTGGTATGGCATAATATAATTCAAAGTGTTGGTAATGATTCCACGCAAACGTACCGACCCGGTCTCCAGGTTTTACGCCAAGCTGATTAACCAACGCACTGGCTAATTTTTTGGTTCGCAGGTATGATTCATGGTAGCTGTAGCGGTGTGTGCTGCCATCTGGCATTTTCGAGATGATCTCTTTATGCGGAAAAACCCGGTGGCCATATTCTATAATGGACTGTACGGTCAGCGGATTGTTCATCATGAGCCCTTTCATATGCAATCGTTTTTGGGTGAATCCAGATGTTGAGTGAGGGAGATCCGGACCGGATAGAGGACGGGTTGTACGAAGTAAGGCAGATCAGGTAATGAAAATAAAATTAGAGTAATATTTCTGAATATCGCAAAAGATAGTGTCTGATCCCGCAATTTTCACCTGCTTCAGGACAAAATAAGGGAAATTTGTGGATTGATTTGTAGAATCAGCTTCCCGGACATTTTAGAAACCACGCAGGCCTGCATGAAGTTCAATGCATCCTGTCACCCCTGATTTCCATTTGCTGCATTAATCCTGCTTCATATTCCAGCCATGCTTTCCATCGCTTCCTGGTTTTTTCTTTGCCTGCATAGGTTTCGGATAGTTCGATGAAAAGATGGTAGTGCCCGGCTTCACTTTCCATGAAATGACGGTAAAAGCGGCATAAATATGCATCAGGAAGCCCTTCACTCAACCTTTTGAAACGTTCGCAGCTGCGGGCTTCGATCAGGGCCATGGTGAGCAAGCGATCTAGAAAACTGTCTTCCGGTGACCCTCCTTTTTTCTGGAACTCCAATAATTTATTGACGTATTCATCCTTGCGCTGTTTCCCAAGTGTCCATCCCCGTTTTCTCATTTCCGCAAGCACTTGCCTGAAATGACCCCATTCCTCTGTGACGATGGGGGAAAGAGCGTCGACCAGTCGATCCTTATCCGGATACCGCTGTATCAATGAAATACAACTATTGGCTGCCTTCTGCTCGCAATAGGCATGATCGGTCAGTATATCCTCCAGTGACATTCCAGCCAAATCAACCCACCTGGGATCGGTTGGGAGTTGCAAGCCGAGGATATTTTTAGTTTCTGTCTGCGCCATGATTTCAGGATTCCGATGTTTAAAAGGATATTTGCGCTCAAAAATAAGGCTAATGGTCCTTAGGGAGGATTTTCTTCGCCAGAAGTTATTGGAAAGAGTGGATCAACAAGCCTATAGGGAGTTGAGGCTGCCTGAAGGGAAAATAGATTTCTGCTCAAACGATTATTTGGGAATCGTAAGAAATGCTAAATTTTCTTACGTTGATGAAAGTACCGGTTCCTTCCGGCAGGGATCAACGGGCTCCCGCCTTTTAACGGGAAACTATCCGCTGATCGAAGAGACCGAAAGATCTATCGCGCTTTTTCACCAGGCAGATGCCGGGTTGATCTTTAATTCAGGGTACGATGCAAATCTGGGATTATTGAGTTGTGTAGCCAAAAAAGGCGATACCATCCTCTATGACCAGTTGAGCCATGCTTCCATCCGGGATGGTATCCGTCTTTCTCTCGCCCAGTCATTTTCTTTCCTGCACAATGATCCGGTTGATCTGGGAAAAAAAATTAAACCGGCTCAGGGAAATATTTTTGTAGTGACGGAATCAGTTTTTTCTATGGATGGGGATATGTCCCCTTTAAGCGATTTGGCAGAACTTTGTATTTCCTACGGTGCTCACCTGATCGTAGATGAAGCCCATGCCACCGGCGTAATCGGAAAAAAGGGGGAGGGCCAGGTTCAAATGCTGGGACTTCAGGAAAAATGTTTTGCGCGTGTCCATACCTTTGGAAAAGCCGTGGGATGCCACGGAGCTATCGTCTTGGGAACGCATTCCCTCCGGGAATATTTAATTAATTTTTCGCGCCCATTTATGTACAGCACTGCTTTGCCTGAAGCAGGCGTAGCAGCAATACAGTCCGGTTATCAGGCTTTTCCAAATATGGATGGGGAAAGAGATCAGCTCCATCAACTCATCTCTTTATTCCAGAAAGAAGCAAAAGCATTGCAAATCCTGGGTAGCCCTTCGCCGATTCAGGCGGTTATTGTGCCGGGTAATCAACAGGCGAAGGATTTGGCCCGGAAGGTGAATAATATGGGTCTTGACGTCCGGCCGATCCTGTATCCTTCTGTGCCCAGAGGTACTGAGCGGTTACGCATTGTCCTTCATAGTTTCAATACAGCTGAAGAACTATTGTTACTTATCCGGACTCTATCGGGGTAAAACAAAAAGCCGGTTTTTAAAACAAACCGACTTTCTTGTCTTGTCAACACCGTCCGGATCATGAGTTTACGGTTGAGGTTCCGGGACTACATTGGGTTATTTGGGAGGCTTGATGCCAGAAGCAAATATGGGATAAAAGCAAAAGCCAAACAATACCATTTGCTGGTAATACCTCAATGTAGCATGGCAGCAGGTCTTTGGGAGGAAAAATAGCTGTACACCAAGAAAAATATTATATTTTAGTGCATGTTGACCCATTTAATTACACCGGTATGAGGATAGTTCCCTTTATTGTTTCGGCAGTTATTTCCATCTCCGTGATCCTGACCCTCTCAGTAGGGTGGGGTAGTTTGCCACCCATTGGTAAATTCCTCAGCCCGCAGCATGGATTCTGGCAGAATGCTGAAGCTGTTGATAAGGATTTCACCGGCCTCATTGAGCTACCAGAGCTGAGGGGGAACGCGCAAGTATACCTGGATGACCGCCTTGTACCGCACGTATTTGCCGAAAACGAGGAAGATGCCTATTTTATCCAGGGTTATCTGCATGCCAAATTCCGTTTATGGCAGATGGAGTTTCAGGTCTATGCGGCATCGGGCAGACTGAGTGAGCTCGTGGGGGCCAAAGCCCTCCCCTTTGACCGGGATAAAAGGAGATTAGGGATGGTCTATGCAGCGGAAAAGGCAGTAAAAGAAACGGAGAAGACGCAAGCCACAAAATCAGAGTGCGATTCCTATACCAGCGGTGTCAACGCATATATTGAAAGTCTGAAAGAGTCAGAATTGCCGGTCGAATATAAGTTGCTCAACTACTGGCCCGAAAAGTGGACCAATCTCAAAACGGCATTATTTCTGAAGTACATGTCACTGGAACTTGCTGGATCTGAAAATGATTTTGAATACAGCAATGCAAAGAATGTTTTTGGTTTGAGCGATTTTGAAAAAATGTATCCGGTCACGCAGGATTCCCTGGATCCAATCGTGCCAAGAGATTCGCTTGACCTCAAATCTTCGGTTTCCGTGAAGATACCGGTCTCGGCAGATTCCCTTTACTTTAAAAGACAGGATTCGGTTACCCAAATTTCTTTCAAACCTTCTTCAGATAACGGCAGTAATAACTGGGCAGTTAGTGGCAAAAAAACAAAAAGTGGCGCGCCCATATTATGTAATGACCCCCATCTCGGGCTGAATCTGCCCTCCTTGTGGTTTGAAATGCAATTGTCCACCCCGCAGATGAATGTGTACGGGGCCAGTTTCCCCGGATCGCCGGGCATCATCATCGGATTTAATGATAGTTGTGCATTCGGTTTTACAAATGCCGGCAGGGATGTCAGGGACTATTATGAAATCCGCTTCAGGGATGAAACCATGAAGGATTATTGGTTTAACGGCCGGTGGAAGGCTTCCGATTTCAGGTTCGAGCATATCGGGGTAAAAGGTCAGCCGGAATATATCGACACCATCGCCTATACGATTTTCGGGCCTGTTATGTTTGATAAGAAATTCTCCGGAACCAGATCACCATCAGGCAAATATTATGCAGTCCGCTGGTCAGCACACGATCCAAGCAATGAACTGATGATGTTTAACCGGTTGGATCACGCCAGGAATTATGATGACTATTGCCAAGCTATTCAATGGCTGCATACTCCCGGTCAGAATTGCGTGTTTGCCTGCAAAAATGGGGATATTGCGATTTGGGACCAGGGAGAATTTCCTGCAAAATGGTGGAGACAAGGCGATTTTATCATGCCTGGCGAGGATAGTTCTTATATGTGGCAAGCCAACATTCCACAAAGCGAAAATCCGCATTCCAAAAACCCGGACCGTGGATTTGTGAGCAGTGCCAATCAATTGCCGGTGGATCCTTCCACCTATCCATTTTATCTGGGTGGCCGGTATCCTCCATATCGCGGACTGATCATCAACAGGCTGCTCGGCCAAATGACGGATATCACACCCAAATCAATGATGGGGCTTCAAACCGAGAATTACGACGTGTTTGCGGAGATGGCCCAACCGGTCCTGCTCAGGAATTTGGATCCTGCTGGATTCGATGAAGATCAGAAACGCGCCTATGACTTGCTTCAATCCTGGGATCTCAGGGACGATCCTACAGAAAAAGGGGCGACGCTTTTTGCGTTAACCTGGGATAGCCTGCAATCTGTGGTCTGGGACGATGAATTAAAATCGACACACTTGCCCATGGTTTATCCTACGCAAAGCACCTTATTGGAAGGGATACTCAAAGACTCCGCATTTAAATTTCTTGACAATATCAATACCCCGCAAAAAGAAACACTGCAAGACGATATTGGTTTGGCTTTCAAAAAAGCGCTGGGGGAATTCGATAAATTGGACATGGAAGGAAGGGCGGAATGGTCCAGGTACAAAGACACCCGGGTCAGTCACTTGTTGCCGCCCTTAAAGCCTTTTAGCCGGGAACATCTGCTGATCGGAGGCGGTGCCAATTGCATTAATGCGGCCAAATCCGACCATGGTCCAAGCTGGCGCATGATCGTTCAGTTGACGGCCACTACCCAAGCATATGGAATTTATCCCGGTGGCCAGAGCGGCAATCCGGGCAGTCCTTTTTACGACGGCTTTATAGATGACTGGGTGGCTGGAAAATACTACCAGCTATGGATGATGGGAAGCACTGAAGGAAACGATTCCCGTGTGAAAGCAAAAATAACTTTCGCAAAAAAAATAATTCCATGAGGTATATCAGTGCCATTTTGTTAACTGCATTATTGAGTTTTGTCAGCGGTCTGTTTCTCCCCTGGTGGGGGATTGCTATTCCTGCTTTTTTGGTTAGCGCCTTGATCCGCCAGAAGCCCTCCATGTCTTTTTTGTCGGGGTTTTTAGGGGTTTTTCTGCTTTGGGAAATTCTGGCCTGGTGGATAGATAATAAGAATGACAGCATCCTTTCCCAGAAAATTGCTCAGATCCTTCCCCTCGGGGGTTCCACCATATTATTGATACTGCTGACTTCCGTGATCGGCGCACTGGTCGGCGGTTGTGCAGCACTTACAGGAAGTTATATAAGGAAAAAAGAGGACCCTCCCAACCAATAGCGTGGGTGAACTTCAATTTTTGGCAACCATTCTACGCTTATATTCGTTTTATTATTTCAGTTATTGGTTTATGAAGCGAATCGCATTGTCGGGTTTTTTTATTTTCTCAGTTTTGATTACTGCAATGGCCGGAAAAATTTCCGGCACGATCACAGATGATAAGGGTAACCTCCTTCCTTATGCATCGATTTTGGTCAAGGGAACCACCAAGGGAACCACGGCCAATAATCAGGGAAAGTATTTTTTGGATCTGGAGAATGGTCAATATAGTATCATCTGCCAGTATGTGGGATATGGGAGACAGGAAAAATCAATCACACTTGGCGATGAACCCGTGGTATTGGATTTCCAATTGTCCCTGCAAAGAACAGTGATGAAGGAGATTGTCGTCAAGCCTGGTGGTGAGGATCCGGCATATGACATCATCAGGCACGCGATCAAAAAACGCAAATCCTATGAAAACCCGCTGGATTCCTTTACATGCGAGGCCTATATAAAGACGCTAATTAAGACACGCAGACTCCCAAATAAGATTTTCGGAAGGAAAATGCCTGATGAGGCCCGTGCGAGTCTAGGTGTCGACTCCGCAGGGAAAGGGATTATTTATTTATCCGAGTCGCTGACCAGGATTGCATTTAAGAAACCTGAAAAAATAAAACTGGAGGTTATCTCCGGTCATGAAAGCGGTTCCAATGGTTATGGATTCAATTTCCCCACTTTCATAAATTTCTACAGCAATAATGTCAATATTTTTGTCACCCAATTGAATCCCCGTGGTTTCGTTTCCCCCATTGCTGATGGAGCCCTGAATTATTACCGTTATAAATACCTGGGTTCTTTTTTTGAAGACGGTAAGGAGATTAATCAAATCCTGGTCATACCCAGGAGAAAATATGAGCCCTTGTTTTCCGGCACGATCAATATTACAGATGGCGATTGGCGCATCCACAGCCTTGACTTGCATCTTTCAAAAGAATCACAATTGGAGATTATCGACACCCTGACTATTAAGCAGATACAGGTACCCGTTACCCAGGACATTTGGCGGACAAAAGATCAGATTGTCTATTTTACTTTCAATCAGTTCGGACTTGATGCTACTGGCACTTTTCTGAATGTCTACAATAAGTATGACATGGCGCCGCAGTTCAGGAAAAAATATTTTAACAATGTGATTGTAAAGTACGATACGGCTGTCAATAAGAAAACCAAGGCCTACTGGGACTCTTTGCGTCCGGTTCAGTTGGAACCCGAGGAGTTAAAAGATTATAAATTTAAGGACAGCATATTCCATAACGACCAGAACAATTCCCAGTCGAAAAGGATGATGGATTCCATCCGGATAAAGCAAGGCAAGTTTACGGCAGCCAACCTGCTCTGGAACGGGATCAACCAGTCCAATTTTGATCCACGGCATCCTCCGGCTTATAGTGTTCAGCCCATTCTTAGAAGCCTGGAATATAATACCGTGGAAGGTCTTTCCCTGAATTTGGAAGGCACATTCATCAAGTCTTTTCCTCTGTCAAAAGAACGCCTGAGCTTCACTCCTCATATCCGGTATGGGTTCAGCAATACAGAGCTCAATGCTTATGCGACGCTGAACTTGTCGAAGAGGGTTTTTGAATGGAATGCCAACGGGGGTTCCTCCGATAGGTCCTCCTGGTCTTTTTCCGGAGGTAAAAGAGTGAGCCAATTCAATCCTGAAAACCCGATTTCTCCGTTGATCAATGAGATCTATACCCTTTTATTGCGCGAAAATTACATGAAATTGTATGAAAATTATTTTGGCGATATCGGATATGTCAATCGTTTTGACAACGGGCTGCGCGTTGCAGGGAACCTTCTGTACGAGGACCGGCTTCCTATAAGTAACAGCAGCGATTTTTCTATTTTTGGAAATAGTGGAAGCCAGGAAAAGCCTTTCACCCCTAATTTCCCATTTGAAAAGATAAAGACGCAGTTTCTCCAGCACGATGCCCTGATCGCCTCTGTCGAACTCCAGTATAAACCCGGGCAACAGTATATCGAATTCCCCAATTATAAGATGCCGCTGGGTTCAAAATATCCAACCTTTTCTCTTTCTTATCAAAAAGGCCTGCAATACCTGCTTGGAAGTGATGTCAATTTTGATAAATGGAAATTCACGTTTTGGGATGACCTGAATCTGAAGCTTAGAGGCACACTGAGCTACCGGTTCAGCATCGGAGGATTTCTCAATAGCAAAGTCGTGTTTATCCAGGACTACCAGCATTTTAACGGTAATCAGACAATTTTAGCAAGCCCATACCTGAACAGCTTTCAGCTTGCCCCTTATTATGCCAATAGCACGATTGCCCCTCTCTATGCCGTAGGGCATATCGAGGAACATTTTAACGGAATGCTTACTAATAAGATCCCGCTATTCAGGATGTTGAAATGGAACCTGGTGGTAGGCGGTAACGCGTTCTATGTGAGCGAATCAAATAATTATTTGGAAGTATTTGCAGGCCTGGAAAATATTTTCAAATTATTTCGTGTTGACTTTGTCTGGTCTTACCTGAATGGCAATTTGGGGCAAGGCGGCATTCGCATCGGATTGGGAGGTCTTTTTGGCGGTCTGGCAACTGCAGCCGGCAACAGCATGCAGATAAACTAGTTTTCCATCCCTTTCTCGGTATCCAAGGGATGAACTGAACTCATTTTAGTCCGTAGACCACCACTTGGTTTGAGAAAGTGGCCAGGTACACATGACTGTTAGCAATAGTTGGCGATGAAAATTTAGCAAAGTTTCCAGGAGAGTCACCAGGGGTTTGAGTACTGTTCCATAATTCATTGGTGATGTTGTTGGCGTCAAATGCTCTGAGTATGCCGGGGCTGATCGAGCCGCCGGCGTCGCCGGTAATAGCATAGCTGGCCCATAGTATGCCTGTTCCGGAAACCAAACCGTTTGAGGAGACGGATAGGTCCGCACCGCATCCCCCCGACGGACCATTATCTGAAGAAACGATTTCATTGGATGCAAAAGTATTGCTGGTCCGGTTAAAGGAAAGCGCGCGCAACTGATCATTTTCGGACCATAAATAAACAAATTCATTGCTGCTTCCTAGGTAATAGGCTGGTTGGCAATGAAAGCTGGTATTCAACGGAATGGTTTGCTGGACGAGATTGGTAGAATTGGAGTAGCCTCCCATATTGTCCTTATTGACCAGGTAAAGGTTACCATCTTTGGAACCCGTAAAGAAAAAAGTGGAATTGGGGATCAGCATGGCACCCATTACACCATAGTCAAGGTCATTATTGTTTAGATCGAAATAATTGGTGGGAGTAAAATAGCTGCTTACCGTAAGGGTTGAACCGGATGGGGTGAGCTTTAATGCACTTTCCCCCCGGTCTGTCAGATCGGTGGGATCGGGATTTGCATTATTTTCATCTGTTCCATTCCCTGATTCTGTGTAAAGATTCCCTTGGCCGACAGTTCCATTACCTGAAACCACATAGAGATTTCCGGCAGTATCAGCGGCCATTCCCTGACCGCTTTCCCACAAGCCACCATTTTCACCATTGGGGGTATCATTATACACCGTGAGCTGATCCAGGGTTTTTGAATCATAACCCAGGATCCAGCCGTGATACGGATTCCAGTCACAGTGGGATGAAAAACTGATATAAATCACACCATTGACCAGGGTCAGTCCCTGGCGCTGATTATTGCGAAGGGGATCAAAACTGACTACATTATTTACATTTCCATCACCCGTTCCCGGCATACTGGCAGTAATGGCAACAGGACTTCCAGTCTGTTCATTCCCTGTAACGATATTGACGGCATGCAGGTATTGCACGAAATTACTTCCATCGGTACTGCGCGCTACAAAATAAATGGTTTGGCCAATCGTGTCGATCACGGGGGTGCCCACTATACCAATATTACTGGTGAAGTCCGTATACGGTGTGCACCAGCTTGACGACATATCCGCAGGATGCGGTGGTCGCATTCCGGAAGCTGTGTAATTATTTTTCCAGTATAGCGTACCGTTATCTCCATCATAGGCATATACCGTATTATTAACACTGGCGATAAATACTGTGTTATGAATGCCTGTGCCAATGGCTAATTTGCCAACGACAAGTGGTTGTGCATAGACCTGGTCATCGACGACAAGGGTAAACAATTTTCCAAACTGTTTCGCATTGACATTGCTAGCCGTCAATTGGGTTTCCAGGCTATTGAGGCCAGCACGGGTATTATCGTTATGCTGCGTGACCACAGAAACGTGCTGTGTGTCAGCGGGCGCAATATGTACAACTGCAGGAGGAGATCCCATTTTTTTACAGGCGGCCAAATAGATGATGGAGACCGCCACCAGGGTATACATTTTGTTCATTGCTCGGAGGTTATCTGTTTTATTGAGTTATTCATTTTAAATCTAATACACAATTTTCCGGATCAGGTTATTCTGATAATCCGCTACATATACCTCTCCCTCTTTACCGACGGCTACTCCGAAAGGCCGGTAAAAGGAAGCGTCAGCTACAGGGCCATTATTGGAGCCACGCTGACCAGTACCCGCAAAAGTAGTTACTATCCCCTCAGGGCTGATCTTTCTTATTTTGTTATTGCCCACATCGGCGATAAATAGATTACCATCTTTATCGACATTGATTCCTGCAGGGTGGAAAAAGGAAGCCGAAGGTCCTTTACCATCTGCTGAGCCTTTGGTTTTTTTCCCAGCAATCGTAGTGACTATACCCGCCGTACTGATCTTACGGATCATATTATTGTAAGTGTCTGCAATAAACAAATTGCCCGCGGCATCAACGGCTATACCCTCCGGCAAATAAAAAGAGGATGCTGGCCCTGCGCCATCAGCTGCACCTGGATTACCATTTCCTGCAATATTGGTCACCTTGCCTTCCGGGCTAATTTTTCGGATGAGGTCTTTAGCCCAATCGGCAACATAGACGTTCCCGCTGCTGTCCACGGCGATGCCTTGCGGATTGTCCAGCTTCACACTATCGTAAGGCCCGGCTCTTAATCCACTTGGCTTTATGCCGGCAATCGTGGTAACCGAGCCCTCCGGACTGATTTTCCGGATGAGGCTGTTGTGTGTATCGGCGACATACACATTACCTTCTTTATCAACAGAAAGTCCGGCTGGATTAAAAAATGAAGCCGAATCTCCGGAGCCATCTTTGCATCCGGCCTGGCCATTGCCTGCCAGGGTGGTAACCATCCCATCAGCCGTGATTTTTCGGATCAGATTATTATGCGAGTCTGCCACATACACATTCCCGCTGGCGTCAACTGTCACCCCCATCATATAAGAGAAGGTGGCACTTGTTCCCTTTCCGTTGAGGGCACCCATGGCACCCGTTCCTGCAAATGTCGTTACGGAGGGGATTTTATGCTCGTTGCAGGCATCGATAAAGCAAAGGGAAATGAGCAACACCAACAATGAATTCTTCATGCCAACATCAGTTGTTTAGGGATAAATTATGGATAAATATATAGTAATTTTGCAAAGTATTGGAATATGGCAGCATTACATAACCGGGTATCCCAAAAGGAACTCAAAGCGCGCTTATATAGGGAAACAAACACCCGCAGGACGGTTTCATTCTACAAGTATTTTCCTGTTTCTGATCCGGATTCGTTCCGTGACCAACTCTACCAGGCATTGCATGATTTGGAGGTTTTTGGGCGGATCTACATCGCCCGGGAAGGCATAAACGCCCAGATAAGTGTGCCGGAACCAAATTTTGAATCCCTGAAGTCTTATTTGGAAACTACCGAAGGCCTGGATGGATTGCGGTTAAACATCGCCGTGGACGATGATGGTAAATCATTTTGGGTTCTGAAGATAAAGGTCAGGAAAAAGATCGTTGCCGATGGCATCGAGGATCTATCTTTTAATATGAGCGTCAAGGGAAAATACCTGGCACCGGAAGCGTTTAACGCCCTTACGGACAATCCGCAGACCCTGGTGGTGGATATGAGAAACCATTACGAATACGAGGTGGGACATTTTGAAAACGCCATTGAAGTACCCTCCGATACTTTCCGCGAGCAATTGAATATGTCGGTGGAGATGCTCAAGGAGCATAAAGATCAGCATATCATCATGTATTGCACTGGTGGCATCCGGTGTGAAAAAGCAAGTGCTTATATGTTGCATAATGGTTTCAAAAACGTGTACCACCTTGAAGGTGGCATCATCAACTATGCCAATAAGGTCAAGGAATTGGGGTTGCTCAATAAATTCCAGGGAATGAATTTTGTTTTTGACAACCGCTTGGGGGAAAGGGTGGGAGAGGGGATCATATCCCGTTGCCACCAATGCGGCAAGCCCTGCGCCAAGCATGTAAACTGTAGAAATGAAGCCTGCCATTTGTTGTTTATCCAATGTGACTCCTGCCGCGAAAAATATGAAAACTGCTGCAGTCCGGCTTGCCTGGAATTTGCCAACCTTCCCGGGGAAGAACAAAAAAAACGCCGGAGCGGATGGGACAAAGGCCGGAATATCTTTAATAAATCAAGACAACGCCTTCAGGGAATTGCCCAGCCCGTCACTGATGGAAATGGCTCTACAGCAGGTGGCTAAGTGAAAATAAGACGCGCTGATAGATTTCCTCATCACTCAATTGCTGCGGAATGAATTTCTCTCCGATTACTTTTTCATAGAGTTCGATATAGCGGTTGGAAATGGTTTGCACCCATTCGTCTTCCATTACCGGAACAGTCTGTCCTTCCTTTCCCATGAAATTATTAGCGATCAACCACTCGCGTACAAACTCCTTACTCAATTGTTTTTGTTTTTCACCCTTGTCCTGTCTTTGGTCAAAGCCTTCTGCATAAAAATAACGCGATGAATCGGGGGTATGTATTTCATCCATGAGGCAAATGGTATCTCCTGTCTTTCCAAACTCATATTTAGTATCCACCAATATCAAACCCCTTTTGGATGCAATTTCGCGGCCACGCGCGAAAAGGGACAGGCTGTATTTCTCGAGTAGTTCATAATCTTTTTCATTGACCAGGCCGCTGCTGATGATCTCGGCCGGGGATATATCTTCGTCATGGCCGATGACAGCCTTGGTCGATGGGGTGATGATGGGTGCAGGGAAATATTGGTTTTCTTTCATGTCTTCCGGAAGACGTACACCGCAAAGCGTCCTTTTCCCTTCAGCATAGGTTCTCCAGGAGTGACCCGTGAGATTCCCTCTTACGACCATCTCTACCCGAAAAGGCAAACACTTTTTACCGATGGAGGCATTGGGGGCAGGAACTTCCATGAGCCAGTTCGGGCAAATATCGGAAGTGGCTTTGAGCATATAGGCAGCAATCTGATTCAGTACTTGTCCTTTGAATGGAATGTGACGGGGAAGTATGACATCAAATGCGGAAATCCTGTCAGAGGCAATCATCACGAGCAGGCGGTCTTCAATAGTGTACACATCCCGTACTTTCCCGCGGTAAAAATGGGTTTGTTTTGGAAATTGTAGAATTTTCATGACACGAATGTAGACAGCTCATCTTGAAAATAGGCTCATGGCAATACACGAAATATCAACAAAAAAAGGGACATTTGCCGGGCAATACTAACGAAAACCTCCACCATGAAACCATGTCTTGCCAAACTAGCCTTGGTGCTGATTGCTGTCGCCCTATCGGTGTCTTTATCTGCGCAATCCATCACCATCTCCGGAAATGTCCGGGATTCGAGCGATAAAAGTGTGTTGCCTGCCGTCTCCATCACGATCAAAGGAACCAAAATCGGAACTTTTACCAATGACAAAGGTGAATTCAGGTTGTTGACAAACCAGCGGCTGCCGCTCATCCTGGTGGTCTCTTCCATCGGCTATGAACGTCGTGAGATTGAAGTCACCGATGCCTCCCAGCCTGTCATAATAGAGTTCCGGCCTGCCTCCACGCTCGGGGAAGAAGTGGTGGTCTCTGCAACCCGGTCTGAAATCAGGAGCCTGGAATCGCCCGTATCGATCGAAAGGATGGGAAGTAATGCGGTGCATGAAGTTCCAGGCCCATCATTTTATGATGCTATCGCCAACCTAAAAGGAGTGGACGTAGTCACCTCATCGATTTTGTTTAAGACTATGGGGACAAGGGGTTTTAACGGCAGCGGAAATTTAAGAATGAACCAATTGGTTGATGGCATGGATAACCAGGCACCCGGCCTGAATTTTTCGGTTGGCAATATTGTAGGCCTCAATGAACTCGATGTGGATAATCTAGAATTGCTACCAGGCGCATCATCGGCGCTCTATGGCTCGGGAGGTATGACAGGCACCCTCCTGATGACCAGTAAGGACCCCTTCAAATATCAGGGATTCAGTATCCAGCTCAAGCAGGGCGTCAATCATATTGATGATGCCAACGCACCAGCTGCCGGCTATTTTGAAGGAATGGCTAGATTCGCCAAGGCATTCAATAACAAATTTGCATTCAGGATTTCAGCTGATTATATTCAGGCGACCGACTGGGCGGCAAACGATACAAGGAATTTCAGCGCCTTGCAGGGACAGCCCATTCAAGGAACCCGGACCCTGCCTGATTATAATGGGATCAATGTGTATGGAGATGAAAGCGCTTACTTCAATGTACAGACCCAGTTAAACCTGGCGTCCCAGGCTGCCGCTGCTGCCGGGGATCCCGGACTGGCAGCACAATTGAAAATGCTTGCCCAAGCGACACCTGCAAATTCCGGGGTAACTCGTACCGGTTATGCGGAGAACACCCTAACCAACTATAATGCCTATAATTTTAAGACCTCGGCAGGCGTATTCTATAAATTGACTAACTCGACAACGGCAAGCCTGACCGGGAATTTCGGGCAGGCCAGCACAATCTATCAGGGAACGGACCGATACAGTTTACAGGATGTGAAGATCGGACAATACAAAGCGGAAGTCAGTAACAAACATTTCTACATCCGGGCCTATACTACGCAGGAGAACGCAGGAAATTCCTATGATATGGTGGCTGCCGCCACATTGCTCAATGAGGCATATGCGCCTACAGCCACGGTTTGGGCTCCCAACTACCTGAATGCATACGCGACAGCTTTTGGAACTGCCCTTGCAGGTGGCGCTTCGCCTTCAGCAGCTTACAGCACGGCAAGCGTCGAGGCGAGGGCTTATGCTGATATGAACAGGTTGCAACCTGGAACGGCAGCCTTTAATAAGTCGCTCGATTCGATAAAGACCCTTCCTATTCCTTTTGGCGGGAAATTCAACGACCAGACTGACCTGTATGTGGGTGAAGGGATGTATAATTTTTCTGATTTGTTCAAATGGGCTGATATCACGATTGGCGCCTCGACAAGAGAATTCGTTCTGAATTCGCATGGGACCATTTTTGCAGATACGGCTGGCAGGATTTATATCAATGAGACGGGCGCATTTGCTCAGGTACAAAAAGGATTTATACGGGATCTGCTTAGAATTACACTGGCCGGTCGCTATGATAAAAATTCAAATTTCCAAGGCCGGTTCACCCCGAGGTTTACGGCTGTGTTCCAGGTCGCCCCTGACAATTATATACGCGCATCTTACCAGACCGCTTATCGTTTTCCGTCCACCCAGAATCAATACATCAATCTCCAGACTGGTTCCGCCCGCCTGATCGGCGGTCTGCCCCAGTTTATCAATGCCTATGGATTGACCAGCAATACCTATGATACGGCATCCTTAAGCCGTTATGAAAATACCGGAGTGCTGCCCACGCAATACCAGTTTAAAACGTTTAAGCCTGAAACCGTGGGATCCTATGAACTGGGCTATAAAGGTCTGATTGCAAAAAAATTATTGATCGATATTTATGGATTCTACGCGCAATACACCAATTTTATTGGCCTTACAGTATTGGTAAAAAATCCGCTGACCCAAGGCCAGACACCTGAAAATACCTTTGGCATTTATACCAACAGCACCAATAAGATCAACACCGTCGGGGCAGGACTGGGGCTGGATTATTCCATGCCGATGGGATTTATTGCATCCGGTAATATTGCCTACAATGATATTTCTGGCCAGAACAATACTCTGCAAACCGACTTTAATACACCCAAAATAAAATTTAACCTGTCCATTGCAAACTACAGCATCGCTAAACAGTTTGGATTTAATCTGACCTATAGGTGGCAGGAGAATTATTATTACCAATCATCCTTTGTAAGCGGCAATACTCCAGCGTTCGGAACTCTTGATGCGCAGATCAGCATGAAGCCGCGCATCATACCCAGGAGCATATTTAAGATTGGAGCGAGCAATGTGCTCAACCACTATTATGTCGATGCCATTGGAGATTCCCGGATCGGAGGGCTGTATTATGTGAGCTACGGATATAATATCTTCTAGGCTAGACATTGAAGCGGAAATGCATCACGTCTCCGTCCTTTACAATATATTCCTTTCCCTCGATCCTCAATTTACCGTTGTCCCGGCACGCGGCCTCAGACCCATATTGGATAAAATCCCGGTAAGCGATGACCTCTGCCTTGATAAAACCTTTTTCGAAATCGGTATGAATGACCGATGCGGCCTGTGGGGCTTTCCATCCTTCATGAATGGTCCAGGCCCTCACTTCCTGTTCGCCTGCGGTAAAATAAGTAAGCAGACTTAATATTTGATAGGCCGACCGGATCAATTTATGAAGGGCAGGTTCCTTCATTTTATATTCTTCCATAAACAAAAGGCGGTCGGCGGGATCTTCCATTTCTGCAATCTGCGCTTCGATCGAATTGTTCATGATCACGACCTGCGCGTTCTCATTTGAAACTGCATTTTTCAACGCATCCGAATACCGATTGCCCGTATGCATGGAGGCTTCATCTACATTGGCCACATAAATAACGGGCTTATCTGTTAGCGGAAACAAATCGGCGATGGCCGCCTTTTCATCCCTGCTTAGGTCCAGTTCGCGTATATTCCTGCCTTTTGCAAGATGTTCCCTGCAACGTTTCAGCGACTCGTATTCGGATTTGATTTTTGCATCCCCGGTCCTCAGCAATTTTTCTGTTCTCTGTAATTTCTTATCCACACTCTCCAAATCTTTTAATTGAAGTTCTGTGTCAATGATTTCTTTATCGCTCACCGGATCGACAGGTCCTTCGTCGCGCAAAATATGCTCATCGTCAAAACAACGGATGACGTGCATTATGGCATCCACTTCGCGGATATTGGCCAGGAATTTATTGCCCAGCCCTTCCCCTTTGCTGGCGCCTTTGACCAAACCGGCAATATCTACGATCTCAATTTGTGTAGCGACGATCCGTTGGGGTTTTACCAGTTCGGCCAGTGCATTCAAACGCTCATCCGGAACATCCACGAGCCCCAGGTTGGGTTCGATGGTGCAAAACCGGTAATTGCTGGCCTGTGCCTTGGCACTGTTGCTCACTGCGTTGAACAGCGTGGATTTTCCGACATTGGGTAATCCTACAATACCTGCCCTTAAACCCATATGAATTGTGTTTTTGATTCCTGCCTTTGGCAGGAGGGCGCAAAGATAACTGATGGAGTCAAAATATTGGGGTAGAATTAATTTTACCTTATTTTCAGCCTCGGCAATACGCCATCAAACCGTTTCAAATGGCCCTCAATTTTATCTGGATCTCTTTTTTCCTTATTGCTTTTATTGTCGCCCTGGTCAAACTAATTGTTTTCGGGGATACGAATATTTTTAAGACTATTATGGATGGCGTCTTTGATTCAGCTGCGACCAGTGTTCAGATATCGATTGGTTTGATTGGCATCATGTCGCTATTCCTTGGCTTTATGAATATCGGTGAGCGTGCAGGCGCCATCCGGTTTCTTTCCAGAATCATCGGCCCATTTTTCAATAAGCTATTTCCTGAAGTGCCAAAGAACCATCCTTCTTACGGTCATATGGTCATGAATCTCTCGGCTACTTTATTAGGATTGGAAAATGCTGCCACGCCTTTTGGTTTAAAAGCTATGCAAAGCCTTCAGGAATTGAACCCGGATAAAGAAAGGGCATCCGACGCGCAAATCATGTTCATGGTTTTGGCCGCTTCGGGTTTGACTCTGATCCCTGTTTCCATCATAGCTCAAAGGGTCATTCTAAGATCCAGTGACCCAACCCGGATTTTTATTCCATGCTTGCTGGCTACATTTTCTGCCACGCTGGTTGCCCTGATTGTGGTTGCCATTAAACAACGGATCAATTTGTTTAACCGTGTCGTGCTATTATGGGCTGCGGGGATTGCTGCCGTTATTGGAACCTGTATGCTTTATTTTCGTCTCCATCGCGGGGGGATCGAAGATTTTTCCAAAGTATTGAGTAACGGCATCATTCTTTCATTATTTATTGCATTTATTATCGGCGGCCTCTGGAAAAAGATACCCGTCTTTGAGGCTTTTATTGATGGCGCCAAGTCGGGTTTTGAAATAGCGGTAAGGATCATTCCCTACCTGGTTGCCATGCTCGTGGCGATTGGTGTGCTTCGAAACTGCGGTGTCTTCGATTATCTGATCAATGGGATGAGCTGGATATTTCACTTGATGGGGTTGAATACAGATTTTGTCCCGGCTTTGCCGACGGCCTTGATGAAACCTTTGAGCGGGAATGGTTCCCGGGCGATGATGATTTCCACCATGAAACAATACGGGCCGGATTCATTTGCCGGTTTGTTATCCTGCGTTTTTCAAGGGACGTCAGACACGACATTTTATATCGTGGCCCTGTATTTTGGATCGGTAGGTATTAAGAAAACAAGGTATGCGATACCCGCCTCTTTACTGGCGGATCTGGGCGGGATGATCGCAGCCATTTTCATTTCTTATTTTTTCTTTCATTAGATTGGCATACTGTCAAATAATTTTGAAAACTTCCCAGAATTGACTTTTTGAGTTTTTATAGCATTTTCATTTTGGATTTTTTAACAGGGATCTAAATAATTGTTAATATCAATAGGCTCTGGGTTTCTGCACTGGCAATTCAAGAAAAGACTATTATTTGAAAACAAATCGCACGGTTAAACCAAGCGCGTCGGGAACAAAATTAATTATCGGTATGATGTCCAGTTCGGGTTTCCAATCCAAAGAAAGATTCAGCGGCACATTTTGAAATTTATAATCCAGCCCGATTGCACCTGTCGGCCCCAAATAAGTTTCACCATACTGGAAGCCCACATAACCTCCTGCGCCATAAAACCAGGTAAGATTCGGAACAGATCCCAGCGGTTCGTGGATTTCGAATAATCCGCCCAAACCAAAACGGGTTCCGAATGAAACCAGACCCTCCAGCGCGTCTTTTTCATTGAGGAAATACTTTACACTGATCGAATTACTTAATGTTGGCTCTGGAGTGCTGAAGCGGATTCCCAATGCGAGTTTATAATCCTGTGCAGACACGCGGGTGAACATTCCAATCGTTATTCCGATAGCCATTGCAAAAAGCCTTTTACACATAAAAAGAGCGTTTATTGCAGGAAAACGAAAATAATGTCAATTATATTTGGGCGGGGATTGTTAGAACTTTCTTAATGTTTTAATGACTCAGGATTTCACTTTTTGATTTTGGTCTCCTATCATCCAGCCACTTAAATTCTTTTAAGCGCATATCCTCCAGGTTTACCCTGTGGATGGGATACATGATCGCATCTGGGTCATTTCGCAATACGACTTTATTTAATTCTTTATTCACGAACATCATGTCAATGATGTCTGCGCTGTTTACCCTGTTTACGCCCACCAGGGCCATGCTATCATCTTTAATAAAATAAATACTCTCGGCGTTTCCTTTGGCCCGCATGTAATCGATCACACCATCCTTAAAATATCCGTTCAATGTCTTGCCTTTTATCTGGTTATACATATTATCACCGGTCTTACTTATTGCCAGCCCATTTTCAAACACATACAGCCGCTTTGGCTTTTTGTCTTTTGTATACAGGTAAATGGTGTCGCCTGTGAGCTGGTAACCTCCTGCCCAGACGATCGGATTGGTAAATAATTGAAATACGGAGTCTTTTCCGTTATAAAACAGGCTGTCCGAAACTGCCTGCAAAGAATCTGAATATATCCGTACGTGGTGGAATCCCTGCAAAAACCGGTTGCTGCTATCAGAGGATTTGGAAACAGTGATAGCCTTCCTGTAATACATGGTGTCCCTGCTTCCGCTGCTGTCGGTAATCGTCACCAGGGAGTCAGGCAAAGGCCCGGAATAGAGCGTATCCGCCCTCACATATATGGAGTCTCCTTCCTCCTGCTTTAGAATCATGAGGGGGTTTTGGGTTGCAAACAAGCTATTGGTCTTTTTATTGGCGATCATGAGGTCGGCCATCACCGTAGTTCCCTGGGAAGTGTCCCGGAAAATGGCATTTCCCCTGGCTATACTGATTCCGGTACTGTCGTCAAAACGAATGCTATCAGCCGTCACAGTTTGCGAGCTATCGGTCATCGTTGCCCGCTCAATAAACTGGGCCCGGTGGTTCAACAGGTCATAATATCCGTCCCTGGTAAGGATCGTCCTGCCACCGCTGTCCTGGATGTAGGTGAGGGTAATAAAAGTAGCAATTCTGGACTGTGAATTGTAGAGCAACGAATCGGCCTTCAGACCATAGGCAGGATCCTTCAGTACGACATTTTTTCTGAAAAGCACTTCTTTTGTATCGGAAAAATAGGTTCCTTCTTTGCTCGTGACGACGGTCGTTCCATTTACTACTTTCCCGCCGTTGCTGTAGACTCCAATGCGGGTATTCCTGTCGTATTGAAGCTCCTCCGTGGTCAGGACACCCTTGGAATCGGTCAATCGCACCTGTTTTTTAAAAATGATTAATTTCTTATCGACAAAATATTTCATGTACTGCGAATATATATTCATGGAGTCCCTGTCGTTGATATGCACATGGCCAAACGCTTCTATATAGTTTGATGACTGGTTCATGGCCACGCTGTCGCAAAAGAAAAGCGTATTTTCCTGCTTTAGCTCTACATGCCCGTAAAGAGACTGTACTTTTTTTGTCGAATCCTTGCTTACTTCTTTCAAAGTATCGGTATGGATGATATAGATGACCCGTACGGAATCATCCGCAGATTTAAATGGAACGGCTACCTGTCCACAGACCCGAAAGCCCACGAGCATGCCGAAAGCCATAATAGCCATCAATCTTATCCGATCCATTTTATTTATTGAGCGATTTTGAACTTGAGTCGCCCACCGGGGAAGTTAGGGGACCGCTTTTATCTTTGCGTCCAAAAACCGAAATATTAACATATCGTTTTGGATGAATGCGGAAATCATCCAGGAGTGTATTCAGGCTGCGGGTGGTACTTTCCAAATTTTGATAAAGCTTTTTGTCATTGACCAATAATCCTATCGAACCATTCGTGCTGTTCATCTTGCCCACCAGCTCTTTGAGTTCTGTCATGGCCGATTGCACCGAGGCCACCGTCTCGGAGATTTTTGCATTTGAAAGTTGTTCTGTTGTTTTCTGTAGGTTATCCAGGGTTTTATTGATGTGGTCATTGTTTTTTGCCAAATTGCCTGTAAAGGTATCGACATTGTTTAATGTCTGCGCGAGCGTACCTGTCTTTTCATTAAGCCAATATTGGAGAGAAGCCGAAGAAACCGCGAGGTGCGCAAGGATTGCGCTGAAATTGTTTTTTGTCTTGGGGTCGAACATGGAGCCCACCACCTCAACCAGGGAATCCAAAGATTCCAGGGTGCCATTCAATTTTGCAACGATGGGGTCGATATTTTTTTCGACCTGTGAAACTAAATTCAGTCTGTTCTGGGTAGCAATCGTGTCGCCATTTTTCAAATATTCTGTAGCATCCCCTTTGTTGATCACAAGCGAAGAAGAACTGATGAGTCCTGAATTAATCACGGCTACTGAATTCTTAGGGATATTCACGTCCTTTTTTAGGGTAATCGTAACGACGATGCCATTAATATCCTGGTCCGCTTCGTTGATCTTAGAGACTGTCCCGATCTGCAAACCGTTTATCCTAACCGCATTGGAAACATCCATCCCCTCTACATTTTTAAAGACGGCATAAATTTTTCTGGTATGCTCCAGCACTTCTTTGCCTTTTAGAAAATTGAAGCCCAGGATCAGAACTGTGATCGCAATTGCAGTAAGTGCCCCTATTTTTGTTTCATTAGAAATTTTCATTCGCCGGTCTTTTAAGGAGAATTCTTGCGACAAACCTACATGAAAATTCTGACTATTTGCTATTTGATGGGGTGTTGCTCAGGCTGCTGGTATGCGTTTCCACCTGTTCCTTGTATGATTTCAGGGCTTCGATGATATTAGTCACGACTTCGTTCTGCCCTTGCTCGCTATTGAGATACTCTTCCTCTTCTTTGTTGGTCAGAAATCCGGTTTCAATAAGCACGCTCGGCATCCCGGTAGCCTGAAGTACCCTGATCCCCTCATCCCTTTGTTTTACACCTTGGCTCACGCGTCCGTTTTTCTTGAATTCGTCTTCTACCAGGGAAGCAAAGAGGGCACTGTTTGCGAAAAATTTTTTCTCGTAAAGCTGGGCACGCATTTTCCCTTCCGGTGAACTCAGGTCAAAAGCGCTGCTGGCACTATCGGTGATATCTTCCTCCCCCCCGGATTCCTCGCTGATGGCATCCGTTTTCTTGGTGCTTTTTTCGGCCTTCCAAATATAGGTTTCTGTTCCTATCCGGGTGTTTTTAACCCAGTAAGATTCATAAATGGGCACGGTGACCAATCTCTTTTTCTTTTTGACATATCGAATAACTTTCTTATGCCCGATCACTCTTTTGGCGTAGTACCCACCCGCAGGCTGACGGGTTGCATTGCAATGGATGCAGATGAACAGGTCGCCCTTGGCCTTATTGGCGATATCCGCCCGGTTGACCAATCCCTCATTCAAACTGTTCGCGTTTCCTGGTAAAATGTCCGTCGTACGGGTATATACGATTTTGATATCGGGAAATTCCTTTTGTATGGCGTCCCCCAGTTTCAGTGAAATATCCAAAGCGACATCCTTTTCTTTTGAAATCAGTCCATGGGTTCCGGGATCCAGCCCGCCGTGGCCCGGATCAATGATAATGGTCCGCAATTTTGCAGGTCTGGGAATTTCCCGGTACCCACTAAACGATAAGGAAGAACAGATAATTCCTACAAATAAAAAAAATGAAGCCATCCTTTTCGTCATGTCTATTTCAATTTGATTGTTAAGCCAGCAATCTTCACATAATCTTAATGGTCTAAAGACTATTTTTGTAACAATGCAACGTATGGATAACGGAGGCAAAATTAAAGCAAAATGTGTTCAGGCCTTGATTTTTACTGGCTTATTCTTCACAGTAACGCTCAATTGTCGGGCAAATTATTCTTCCACTTTGCGTTTTTACAAAACCTTAACTTCCTTTCAGGACACGGTCAAACCTGTTTCCCCCACAATTAAGGATACGACGATTAAGGATACCACTATAAAAGATACCACGTTGAAGGATACCGTCATTCAACAAACGGATACTATTAATATTAAGGCATCCAAAGATTCTTTGGATGCACCGATCTCCTACAGCGCAGCAGATTCGGTGGTGCTGGATATGCCAACCAAAAAAATTACGCTCTATAATACTGCCGTCACCAAGTACAAGGACATAGATTTGGAGGCGTATAAAATTGAGTTGGATCAGACTAATCAGATCCTAGTGGCGACCTATACAAAAGATACGGCGGGGAAGATTATCGGATTGCCGAAAATGGTGGAAAAAGATAACACGATGGAATCCGACAGCTTGACCTATAACATGAAAACCCAGCGCGGCATCACTCAAAACACATTTACGCAAAGCGGGGAAATGTATGTGCACGGCGATCTGATGAAAAAGTACTCGACAGATGTGTATTTCGCATTGAGAGGCCGCTTCACCACATGCAATTTTGATCCCCCTCATTTTGCATTCGTTGCAAATAAAATGAAGCTGGTCAATAAGAAATTTGCGATTACCGGTCCAGTGCATCCTGAATTTGAAGGGGTCCCCATACCCATTTACATTCCATTTGGGTATTTTCCTTTATCCCAGGGAAGGCATTCAGGGCTTCTTCCCCCCACTTTCGATGCCAGTCCTCAATTTGGGATTGGATTGGAAGGCCTCGGATATTACAAAGTACTCAACGATAATTTCGATGTGACCTTAAAAGCCAATCTGTATTCCTATGGGGGGTGGAATCTTTATTTTACGCCCGAATACAAAGTCCGCTACAGGTATAGCGGACGTTTGAGTTTCACGCTTCAGAATACCCGCAGTTTAAGCGCAACCGGTCAAACGGAATTTGATAATGCCAGAACATTTCAGTTTTCCTGGAACCATACGGTCGACAGTAAGGCTAGGCCCGGTACCAGTTTTTCTGCCAACGTCAATATCAGCTCACAGAAATTCAATCAGTACGTATACAATAACCCGACGATCAATTATTCCAATCAGTTGAGTTCTTCCATCAGCTATTCAAAGACCTGGGATGGAAAATACAACCTGACCGTCAATGCCAATCACAGTCAAAATAATGAAACCGGATTAATCCAGGTCAATCTCCCTAATATCGGATTTACCGCGGTAACCATTTACCCGTTTCAGGCAAAGGAATTGATTGGAACGCCTAAATGGTATGAAAAACTCGGTATCGGGCTTCAAACCACCATCACGAACCAGGCGAGTATTTATGATTCCCTTTTCAGCATCCGCAAACTGATCGATACTTTTTCCTGGGGTGCCCAGCATACGATCCCGATTACTTTATCTCTTCCCTCTCTTTTTAATAATATTCTGCAGATCGCTCCGGGAGTCAGTTTGCAGGAAAGATGGTATCATCAGAAATTATTCCGCAGATGGGATTCAGTTGCCCAAAAACTGGATACCACCATCCAAAAGGGGTTTTTTACTGCCAACAGTGCTTCTTTTACGGTAAATCTAAGCACTGCTGTCTTTGGGACATTTACCAGTTTTGGCAAGAACAGTTCCATATTGGGTATACGGCATGTGCTAAGACCGACCATCGGTATCAGCTATAGTCCGGATCTCAATTCAAAATATTATTATATGTCCCAGGCGGATACTACCGGGAGACTATTCACTTTTTCTCAATTTGACGGGAGTCCCTATGGGGCCTTTGCCCAAGGAAAGTTCGGGGGACTCTCTTTTGGATTGGATAACAATATAGAAATGAAGGTGAAAAATAAAAGCGACACCAGTGAATCCGGTTTTAAAAAGGTTAAGCTGATTGATGGTTTTGGCGTCACCAGCAGCTATAATTATTTGGCTGATTCATTTAAATTGGCGCCTTTTAATCTCTACCTCCGGAGCACTTTGTTTGGCAATATCAATATAACCGCCGGGGCTGTCATTGATCCCTATGTCACGGATTCCCTGGGATTCAGACATAATATCCTGGTTTGGGACCAGCCGGGAAAGAAATTTTCAGTGGGCCGGTTAACTACGGGCAATCTGGCTATTTCCACTAGCTTCAAGAGCAAACCAAAGGACGAAAAAAAGGCAGAGGCTGATAAGCAGGCAGCGTCCGATCAGTTGCCCATGACACCCGAGGAGCAGCAGGCTGAATTGGATTATATTAGGACTCATCCGGCAGAATTTGCCGATTTTAACATTGCCTGGTCCATCAATCTGTCGCTATCGGTCAATTTTAGTAAGGTGCTGGTAAATTTTGTCAATACAACAGTATATAATGCATCGCTGAACTGGAATGGAGATTTTAACCTGACTCCGGACTGGAAAGTGGGGTTGAGCTCGTATTACGATATAAAAAACGAAAAGATCCAGGCCCTGACCATGTCGCTGTCGAGGAATATGCATTGCTGGCAAATGGCCATCAATGTCACGCCTGTTGGCCTTTATCGATCGTTCAGCGTTACATTAAGCCCCAAATCAACATTACTTCAGGATCTTAAAATAAATAGGACTAGGAGCTTCCCTGGTGATTGACCCCTTTTTCGTTTTGTTGATAATAATTTTTCATGATCTCAAATAATTTCTCCCTGAGACTTTTCACGGTATCGGCTTCTCCGACGGAAACGGGCTCAAGAAAATGCAGAGACAGGGGATGAGGTTCCAGATAAAAAACCTTATTAAAGGGCATTGTCTTTCTGCTGTTGAAGATAATGGCAGGGATAATTGGCGTTTTTGTATCGACAGCCAGGCGAAAAGCGCCGTCATGAAATGATTTTAGCGGCTGGTCGGACTTGTTGCGGGTGCCTTCAGGATAGATGCACATATGCAATCCCATAGCGAGGACATCCTTCATTTTACCATAACTTTCCCTCCTGCTGGCTTCACTTTTCCGGTCTACCAGCACACTTCCCGTCCGATAGAGCATTCCAAATACGGGCGTTTTTGCCATTTCAATTTTCGCGATGGTTTTGTTTCCGCCAGGTATGCCTGGGGAGGAGACAGGCACATCGATCAGGGCATTGTGATTGCACAATACAATATAGGTTTCTCCATTTTTAAAATGCTCTTTGCCTTTTATTTCCAAAGGACATCCCACACCGGTCAGGAAGATCTTCATCCAGGTCCGGGAATAGAGGATAAAACGCTTTGTTTTTATGGGATCTTTCCGGAAGTATGAAAAAAGTAAAAACGGGATCAGGAAAATCAGCATAGTGGAAACAAACAGGATCAGGCCCCATAACGCCCAGAGATGCCCGGGGATATCTGATAATACTCCTAAAACCGTCCGTTTATTTTTGATGACTGATTCATCGTCCATGTTTTTTGGATTTCATTTACAGCCGTGGTTCCTTCAGGCGAAACTTTCTTTTGCCTGGTGAAGTGGTATTTTCCAATCAATAGGTTTCAATCCATTGTTTCCAAGGTATTCATTGGTTTTTGAAAAACACCGGCAACCAAAAAATCCTTTGTCCGCAGAAAAAGGCGATGGGTGGGCTGCCTTGAGTACCAGGTGTTTAGTCTCATCAATGAGCACTTGTTTTTCCTGGGCAAATCTTCCCCATAAAAGAAACACGGTGTTTTGCTTGAGCTTTGAAATTTTTGTGATGACAGCATTTGTAAATTCAGCCCAGCCAATTTTTGAATGGCTCATTGGTTCGTTAGCCCGTACGGTAAGGGAAGCATTCAATAAGAGTACCCCTTGCTCGGCCCAGTTTGCCAGATTCCCATGGTTGGGTATGGGTAGTCCTGTATCTGCTTGCAGTTCTTTATAAATATTGATCAGAGAAGGAGGAGGCGGTATTCCGTAAGGCACTGAGAAACTTAGTCCATGTGCCTGTCCTGGGCCGTGGTAAGGGTCTTGCCCTAATAGTACTGCTTTTACCCCTTGGAAAGGGGTACTGTCAAAGGCATTGAAAATAAGTCCGCCTGGGGGATAAATGGTTTTACCAGCCAATTTTTCCGCCTTTAGGAAATTCACAATCTGCAAAAAATAAGTTTTGGTAAATTCATCCTGCAGTATTTCCTTCCAGCCGGCTTCTATTTTTACATCCATGGTCCCTGGTTGATGGTCGCAAAATAAGTAAACTTATGCCATCACACTTCTTCTTTTACCAATTTATGGTATTCATCAATCAACTTTTTCTGGATTTCAAAAGGGACCGGCACATATTCTGCAAACTCCATTCTGAATTTGGCGCGGCCCTGTGTGATGGAGCGCAGGGAAGAAGAATAGTCGTGCATTTCGGAGAGAGGGACTTTCGCGATGATCTTTGTAAAATGTCCCTCTGTATCCATGCCTTCCATGATTACCCGCCGCGTTTGGAGATCACTGATGATATTTCCCGTTAGATCATCCGGACATAATACATAGACCGTATATATCGGTTCCAGGATCTGTGGATCCGCCTGTTGGAAAGCTTGTTTAAAGGCCATAAGGCCTGCTATCTTAAAGGAAATGTCGTTTGAATCCACGGGATGCATTTTCCCATCGTATACGCTTACCCTCACATCGCGGACATAGGAACCCGTGAGCGGACCAATATGCATTTTCTCCATGATTCCTTTTAGAATGGAAGGAAGGAACCGCTGATCGATGGCACCACCTACGATGCAATTCAAAAAAACCAATTTGCCTCCCCAGGTTAGTTTGTATTCATCGCGCCCACGTACCGAGAATCCTTTGGGATCGGCCATTCCTTCGTGCCAGGGTTCTACCTGCATATATACTTCCCCGAATTGACCGGCCCCACCTGATTGTTTCTTATGCCGGTAATTGGATTGAACAGACTTTCTGATGGTCTCCCGGTATGGAATCCGAGGCTTGGTAAATTTTACGCTAAGGTTTTTTGAAATGTGTTCCAATCTCCATTTAATTACGGAAAGGTGTAATTCCCCCTGGCAATGGATGATGGTTTGTTTTAGCTCCTGGGACACTTCGACAATAACTGTAGGATCCTCTTCCTGGATCTGATGAAGGGCAATCGACAATTTCTCCTCATCCCCTTTTTGGGATGATTCAACAGCAATACTCATCGATGGCGGTGGAAACTGAATGGGAAAAAGTTCATAATTTTTACCCCTGGCATGCAGGGTATTGTTGACGTGCGTATGTTTTAATTTGATGGTTGCTCCGATATCTCCCGCAGATAGCTCATTTACGGCAATGCGCTTACCTCCTTCTACGACAAAAAGCTGGTTAAGTTTTTCATTAACACCATTTGATTCATTGACCAATTCCATTCCCGTTTTCACAGTCCCCGAATACACTTTGAAAAAGGACATTTCTCCGATATGGGCTTCCGAAATGGTCTTATATATAAAAATACAGGCTGGCCCGTCGGGGCTGCAGGCTATCATTCCGCCAGACGTAGTCTTCTGTGGAGGCATTTCAACGGCACCGGGGCAAACATTGTCAATAAAACCCATGATGCGACCACTTCCCATATTTTTTTTTGCGGAAATACAGAAAAGGGGGAAAAGATCATGATTGATCATTGCTTTCTTCATTCCCATTTTCATTTCATCTTCATCCAGCTCGCCTTTGTCAAAATATTTTTCCATCAGCGTTTCATCATTGCCGGCAATGGCCTCGATTAGCTCCTTGTGCAATCTTTCCGCCTTCTCCCTTTCCTCTTCAGGAATAGCCAGCTTTTGCGGTTTTCCGCCCTGATCAGAAAACTGATAGAGCGTCATCCGCAGCACATCAATGATAGCATTAAATCCCAGCCCTGGGTTTAGCGGGTACTGCACCACCACAATATTGTTTCCAAAATGATCCTTCGCCTGGCTGACCGTCCTGTCGAAGTCGGCCTTGTCCAGGTCCAATTTATTGACTGCAAAAAGCATGGGGGTCTTAAACTGTTCTGTATATTCCCAGATGATTTCTGTTCCGACCTCCACTCCAAAACTGGCATTGAGGAGCATAACCCCCGTATCTGCTACCCGTAGCGCAGATACCACCTCCCCTGAAAAATCGTCATAACCAGGGGTGTCGAGGATATTAATCTTATAGCCCCGCCACTGCGTATGCAATAGTTTGGAAAATATGGAGCTGCCTCGTTCCTGCTCCAGTTCATAGAAATCGCTTACGGTATTTTTTTCTTCAACAGCACCTCTGCGGGTAATCAAACCTGCTTCAAAAAGCATGGATTCGGCCAGGGTGGTTTTTCCCGAACCGGCATGGCCGAGAAGTACGATATTTTTGACATGAGCAGTATCAAAGTTCGTCATGGCAGGCAAATTTGTTATTAAGTTAAGAAATCTGACGGAATCCAGGTTGATTTGCCGGGGTATTTAAGTGGTTTGGCGCCTAAGCCAACATTTTCTACTTTTGCGGCCGTTTAGGTCCGGTAGCTCAGTTGGATAGAGCAGCTGCCTTCTAAGCAGCAGGCCATTGGTTCGAATCCAATCCGGATCACAGATCCTTTCAGTGAAGCTGAAGAGTTTTTTTTATTTATTCTCGATGCCAAAGTCCTTTCTTTTCAACAGTTAATCTGCCGCGGCCTTCAACGCACTTATGTCCAGTTTGATCATTTTCATCATAGCTTGCATGACGCGACCTGCTTTTGCTTCGTCCTGGTCGCTAAGCAGCTGGGGTAAAATTATAGGCGTTATCTGCCAATAAAGACCAAATTTGTCTTGTAGCCAACCACAAGCAATCTCCTTGCCGCCACCCTCAAGGAGTTTGTTCCAATAATAATCGACCTCTTCCTGAGAGCCGCAGCTAACCGTAAGAGAAATTGCATCAGTCAGGGGATGACCAGGACCGCCATTCATCAAAATAATCTCCTGCCCTTCAAGCTGAATTGTTGCAACCAGCAATGCACCTTTTGGCCCAGGCGCACCTGGCGGGTTACGGGCGACCCTAATTATATTTGAGTCCTTGAAAATGGAAAGATAGACGTTCATCGCCTCTTCAGCATTGTTGTCGAACCAGATGAAAGGACTGATCTTTTGCATAAAAAGAATTTGTATGGATTGTTTTTGTCAACATCAAACATCATTCCGGAGTCTTAGATCCCAATCTCCTTTTTTTCCTATGGGTGTTTAGAAAAATGTCCTGACACCAAACCGCTTCAGGAAGCGTTATTTTTTATTTTTTTTTCGGTTTTCAAGCAAAGCAGCTATGCTGATAGACGAACAGTCAATGATCAAAGCTTTTACTATCTCAGGCGGCATAGAAGCGGTATCTGTGAAATTGATACAGCCTTTCTGAAACTTGGCTGCAGAAAGCAGTTTTGCATATTTATCATGCAGTGGCGGATTCATATACATAGGCAGACAATGCAGTGACATATAATTTTTGGTGCTTGCTAATCCGTACTTCATGAATGAACGTTCTTCGTAAAGAATCATTTCCTTGCCCATCATCGGCTTAACGACTGGTCTAACGCTCGGGTCATTGGTCATGATCGTGTCGTGGAGAGCGGTTATTTGCACCTGCCTGTCAGAAGGCACACTGCTGATGAATTCTGATACTGTCATATCAACAATTTGATAATCCAATATACAATATTTGCACTTTTATCTCAAAAAAACATCGTTGAGGTCGACCTACAACAGGATAAATTAATCACACGGGATCAGGGGGGTATAATGATGTCATTTTGAGGCAGATAAAAACTTCAAATCGTCGAAAGGAGGACTAATCCCAAATATTTTTTTATAATACTAAAACCTTCGTTGGAGGCAACCTACGGTAATACGGTAGATATGTTGGATGAGATGGCTATTGATGCTATCAATCATTATGCCCTGGTGGATATTTCACCGGATGAAAATAGGAGCATTCAGCGAACAGAAGCAGGAGAGTCATTAATTAAATAAAGGGATATTTATACCATGTTCACCTTCGTCTATACAAAAACAAAACGTGTAGAAAAACGACTTTGATAATGTAGCAAAAAATAGGATGCCCTTTAGAAACTAACAGGGAACAGTCATGAAGATTTTTCTACAAAATCAATGAATCAAATAAATGCGCAGGAATTCCATTTTTCAGCTCAGGTGAAAAAAGAAATTGATCAGGAAGTGCCTATTTTTGCGAAAGGGTTTATCTCCCGTTTGCCCTGAGCACGGTTATTTCTTTCTTATCCTGATCATCATAGGTCTTTTTGACAATATAATGCCATTGTTTATCCGAGACATCAACCGAGAAGATCTCGCCCATCTTATGATTTTGTACGGCATCTTGAAATTCCTTTGGCATCATTTCTTCACCGAAAAACCAGCCGGTATCTCCGTGTGTGGTGTTGCCGTCCATGGTGTATTGATCGGATAGCTGGTCAAATGATGCTCCTGCGGTGGCTTTCTGTATTATCATCTTCCTCATGCTGTCGATCTGGGTGGGAGTTAAAGAACCACCATCCAAAAAGATATAGTTTGCCCTAAATGAAATTGTTTCGGCTGCTTCCAGCACTTTATAGGTTACATAACCAACAGAAAAAATGTCTCCTTTCTTCTGACGCAGAAGTCTTTTTTCAAACACGGATGTATCTTTTGCATAAGATAAATGGAGTAATGCCGGTTTGAGGGTGGGATTTCCGTCAATGAAAAGCTGGGCTTCCTGGACGGTTCCAATTTTTTGAAATTTTTCGGTCACGGTTTGTTGCGCGAAAATTGCTAGTGAGAAGAGTAGAAAAAGGCCTACAAAACAAGTTTTCATATTTTTATTTTTTGCCAGGTGCGGTAGAAAAACATGAGCACCATTTTCTGTTAATAAGATGAATTTATCTCTTTATGAAGTTAATGATTTTTCAGATTACTTCTAGTGTGTTTGAACTAGGTTGGCTTTAAAAAGGAAGATTAACTTTTTGCTAGTATTCTACATGAATCTCCAGGAAATGAATAATCAGAATAATCAAACATCTTATTCTTTTACACGGAGATATTTCTCGATGATTTCTCTGTTAATGCCTTCGTTTTCGAGCTTTTCGATACCGCGCTGGACCAAGGTGTCGCCATTCATCGAAACCGTAAATGTGAATGGCTTTCCTTCCCAATTCTTGTCTGTATAATAATCGAGATGCTCTGTATATTGATCACCCTTTAGAGAATAACTGCCACCGCCTCCGTCAAAATGATTGGAGGAGTCTTTTAGTGGGTTCAAGTCATGCCTGAGAAAAGCAAAATGGGAGTCATTGCGGATTTTGATCATTCTTTGCCTTTTGGTATAGTCCGTGACTTCCGAAACGCCTTTTGTGATAGCAGTGCCGGAAATCAGTTGCCAGGTGCCATTTATATTAATAGCGGATTCGGTTTGGGTCGAACATGAAGACACAAAGACAACTGCAAAAACCAGAGAGGAATACAGTATTAAATAATCTGCAAAAAAATGCGTTTTTCCTGTTTTCATATTTTAAAGATATTAAATGTTGGAATATGAAGCGGAAAATCGAAGCTTACCTTTTTTTAAAAAAGTTAGGATTACAATTTTTAAAGACTTTTTTAAGTCGATTCCTTAAATACTCCCCTGCTTGGGGGGGGCGGAGACAGGCCGTTTCACCGGAGGATTGTTTGAAACCATTTTTTTGACAAACCCGGGAATCTGAAATGCCGTTTTGATCATGAATTTCATCATTTTGAACGTTGCGCGGGCAGCGAATCCCAAAATATGGTCCAGCTTTGGTTTTAGATCTTGGTAAGATGTAGCGTTTTTATCTTCAGACGACTTATTTCTTTTGATATTCATACTGGACAAGTTAAAGCGATTTACATTATATTAGAAAAAAAATGCCAGGTATTTTCCCTTGCCAAGCTTGAAAAATGGGCATAAGTTTGCCCAACCCGAGACGTAAAAGCTGAACTGTTTTCGCCTTATTGGGAAATTCTGCGATGCTCAAAATACAAATATTGATGAAACATATTATTCTAGTAGGAATTGGGTTACAAATAGTGAATTGCCTTCTGGCGCAAGAAAATGTTAGTCATCCCCAAACCCCGGTTCCTCCTTTTAATTACAATTTGGATAGTGTTGAATATGATAATGCGGATAAAACCGTTCATCTCGGCGCTACTTTTACCTATCCGAAAACAAAGGGGCCCTACACTGTCGCCTTATTAATTACCGGAAGCGGATTACAGGACAGGGATGAAACAATTTTGGGCCACAAGCCATTTGCTGTAATTGCTGATTACCTGTCAAAAAATGGGATCGCCGTGTTGCGTGTGGACGATAGAAATATGGGAAAATCCAAAGGAGAGGTGAAAAATGCCACAAGCGACGATTTTTCAAATGATGTGTTGGCGAGTATTCAATATTTATTATCGAGAAACGACGTGAATAAGAAAAAAATTGGACTGATCGGACACAGTGAAGGAGGCTTTATCGCCCCACTGGTCTATACCAAATGGCCCCACCTGGCATTCATCATTTCTTTGGCTGGTACCGGGGTTTCCGGAGATGAGATTTTGCTTAGACAGCAAACCGATCCAGTGAAGATTGCCTTGGGCGATGTTAATTATAAGGCTTATTACCCACTGGTGGAGAAAACGTTATCGGCGATTCATGATGATCACGAATGGAGCGATTCGCTAATTCTTGATAAAGTGAAGTTAATCTACGCAGATTGGAAAAATAATCAGCCCGATTCAGTGCTTAAGGCGTTGCATGCAACTGATGTTTCTGCCGAAATGTATGCGAACGTCCAGATAAAACGCGAATTAATTCCCTGGCTGAGATATTTTATTGCCACAGATCCGGCAGAGTTTTGGAGCAAGGTGGAATGCCCCGTACTGGCTTTGGATGGCCAGAAGGATATACAGGTATACCCGGATCAAAACATAAATGCTATCAGGGCTTCATTGCAAAAAGCAGGAAATAAAAACTTTACGACAAAAATATTCCCAGGATTAAATCATTTATTCCAGCATTGCGTAAAGTGCACGGTAAGTGAATACGCAGCCTTATCTGAAACAATCGCGCCCGAAGTCCTGGACACCATGCTAAAATGGCTACAAACTACTATCCTTCACTCCAGTGAGCAATAAGAGGTTGAAAAGACGGCCCTGACCAAAACAGGAATTTAAGGTCTAGTTTGCCGGCATCAAAAAGAGAAAACGTTTTTACCAGGTCAATATTGAAAATTTCCCGGTGAACACATTTGGGTATGGATTATTCGCCTCTTTTTAACAATTTCTCTTGTAAAATAACGATCAATTCACACGCTTTGACCTGATCTATGGATAATTTTGGACTATGATAAAAGTTTCTTCCTTCTACCTCATTTCAGGGATGGTTTCATGTTTGTTGATCACCGCCTGCCGCTCTTCGAAAGGTGATAAAGAAAACACGGACGGCCAAACTGCCTCCTGGAGGAAACAACCTCTTATTGTGGACGGGTCGGATAGTGATTGGACAAAGCCACTGGCTTATTATGACAAAAAAGAAAAGCTGGGCTATAGCCTGTCCAACGACAAGGATAATATCTATCTCATGCTTTCTGTTAAGGACCCTTTGGAACAACAAAAGATCCTGCAGGGAGGTATGACGGTTTGGATCAATAGCCAGGCGCAAAAGGATGAAAGTACTTCAGTAGGGATTGGATTTCCATTAGACAGCAGGAATAATCATGATAAGGAAATTATGGAGTCCGCCCAACCTGAGCGGTATAAAAATAAAAGAGTCACATTAGATGATCTGAAAGATTATTCGCTGTACGGATTTAAAAAAACTGACACGCTGGAGAATTATGCGTACGGAGAAAAAAGCGACGAAGGAGTCGAAGTGCAGATGAATTATAACGCCAGTGGTGAATTAATTTATGAAGCCTCGGTTCCCTTCAGCGCCATCTTTCCTAAAAACAGTGGTACGGCTTACCTGAATAAATCCATTGCAGTGGGATTTTTTGTTGAAGGCCTTCCACCAACCCCCGGAAGCCGCCATAGCGGAGGAGGGAGCCCTATTTCCATTGGAGGTGGCGTAGGCATGGGTATGGGGCTGGGTGGCGGATTCGGTGGAGGCGGTTTGGGCTTATCCATCGGGAGCGGATCATTTGGCCGGGGAGGTGGCAGAAATGGCGACCGGCAAATGTATGAGCAAGGAAAGGTTTGGCAGGTCGTTTCCCTGGCAAGACCTCATTGATCCTGATAATGATAATATGCGGTACTCCTGATTTTGATTATCTGATTCCGGACAAATTGATCGATTCCGGACAATTCCCATCTTCCTTCTACAAGTAATTTATTGAGTTCCATTTTTTTATGATTGGCATCGCTGTTGAATGATAATCCCAAATTATTGTTGATGGATTCTGCCTTGTCCAAACAGTCAATAGCCAAAACAAAAAGAAAACCGCTTCTTGTCCTTGTGGTATGTCTACTTATTCTTTCACTAGTCATTTGGTTTGCCCGTGAACTATTACAAACAACCCTAAAAAAATCCAACATCACCACGGCAGTGGTAGAAAAAGGAAATATAGAAAATACCATCAGCGCCACAGGAGAAATATTACCCGAATTTGAAGAGACCATCACGAGCCCGATCAATGCATCCGTCCAACAAGTGATACTTGACGCAGGCAGCAAAGTGCAAGCAGGTCAATCTGTGCTGACCCTGGATAAATCAGCCACCGAAATTCAACTGGAGAAACTCAAATTTCAGTTAGAATCCAAGAAAAATGATATTATGAAATTGAAGCTTGAACTGGATAAAAGTTTCTATGACATAAAATCAAATAATGATATTAAACAACTAAAGATTAATAGCCTGGAAGCGGATGTAGAAAATGCTAAACGGCTGTTCAAGGCAGGAGGAGGGACCCGCGAAAGCATTGAACAAGCCGATCTGAATCTGAAGGTAGCTACGCTGGAAAAGTTACAGCTGGAAAATGAAATCAAGAGCAAGCAGCAAACGATGCGCGTAGAAATGAAAGATGCAGAAATTGCACTGGCCATCCAGCAAAATGATCAGCAGGATTTGGAGCGCAAGCTCAAATTAGCCAATATAGTCGCCACCCGCCCAGGTGTGGTGACTTGGGTGAATAAAAATATCGGCGCCGCTATTAAAGAAGGCGAAGCGATCGCCAGAATTGCCGATTTAGGAAGCTTCAAAGTAGTTGGCAGTATTTCAGATAATTATATCGACCTCCTGCGCAATGGAATGGCGTCGATCCTGCGTATAAACGAAACCGAAGTGCGGGGAACGGTTGTCAATATTTACCCATCGGTTCAAAATAATATAGTGTCTTTCGATATTCAGTTAAATGAAAGGAATAATAGTTCGTTCCGCCCTAATATGAAAGTGGACGTTTTCCTGGTTACCGCAACCCACCAGGATGTTATGCGGGTGGCCAATGGGCCTGCCTTTAAGGGCCCTGCTTCCCAGGATATTTTTGTCGTGGAAAAAGGAAAAGCGGAGCGCAGAACGGTTCATATTGGAATGACCAATTTTGATTTTGTGGAGATCATGGACAATGTCCAGCCCGGAGATGTAGTCATCACCTCAGATATGAGTCAATATAAACATGCAAAAGAAATATTAATCAAGGACTAAGTGAAATCGGAAAAGTATATGAAAACGGGATGGCTGCCTTTTATCTTCCAGGCGATCTTTTCGGTACCAGGATTTGGTCAATCAAAAGCCGATACGATCAGGCTTTCCCTCCAGGAAGTGGTTAGCCTGGCCAAGGAAAGATCGATTGCATCCAGGCAGGCTGGCACTACCAGGGAAACCAAATATTGGGTCTACCGCACATACAGATCCAATTATCAGCCTCAATTATCCCTTTCTGGCAACTTACCCGGTTACAGTAAAACCTATTTGCAAGTCCTGCAGCCGAATGGAAGCATTCAATTTCAGCCAGTCCATAATGATAATTCTTCATTGGACCTTTCTTTTAGCCAGAGTATTGCCGCGACAGGAGGAACCATTTACGGTACTACCCAACTTCAGCGCTTTGATGATTTTGACCGCAATAATGTGCTATATAATGGGGTTCCCTATGGAATAGGGTATACCCAACCGCTTTGGCAATATAATAACCTGAAATGGGATAACCGGATTGAACCGCTTAAATACAATGAAAGTAAGCAGGCATATATCGAATCTATGGAGCAGATCGCGATCACAGCCAGCGGGTATTTCTTTGATTTATTGCTGGCCCAGGTAAATTTTAGGATAGCGGAAACCAATTTTTCCAACACAGAAAATATCCTTCGGATCGCCAATGAAAAATTAGCACTTGGTAAAATTACCGAAAATGAAATCCTGCAGCTTCTCCTCGAACAGCTCAACGCAAAAAAATCAGTAGGCATGGCTAAACGCGATATGCAAATCTCCACACTCAATTTGCGTTCTTATACCGGGTTATCCAGTGGGGATGAAATAGAGCTTGAACTGCCGCCCTCAAATATCGATATGAAGGTCATCACCGACAAAGTACTGAATGAAGCCTACGCCAACCGCTCTGATGCAATTGCTTTTGTACGTAGAATTGCTGAAGCAAACAGGGATATTGCAAAAGCTAAAGGAGAAAATGGCCTGACGGCCACCCTGACAGCTAATTTGGGTTATTCAAAAAGCGCATCCACCGCGCTGGGAGTATACCAGGATCCACAAGACCAGCAGTTGCTTCAGTTGAATTTTGTGTATCCCATCTTGGATTGGGGCCGGTCCAAATCCAGGATAAGGACCGCTATGGCTAATCAGGAACTTATCCGGTATACAGTGGAACAGGATAAACAAACATTTGTACAGCAAATAGTTACCCAGGTCACCCTTTTTGACATGATGAAGGACCAGGTCGGACTAACTGCCGAAGCGGACACCATCGCTGCGGAGAAATACAAAATCGCAAAGGATAGATATATATTGGGTAATCTCAGCATCACCGAACTCAGTATTGCCTTTCAGGAAAATGATCAGGCGCAGCGGGATTTTATTTCAGCGCTGCGTGATTTCTGGGGAGCTTACTATGAGCTGCGCTATCTGTCTCTCTTTGATTTTGAGAAAAATGAAAAGATCAGCTACAAATAAATCAACATCAATTTAATAAAGTTATTATGATACGTTTACAAAATATCCAGAAAGTCTACCGGACAGATACAATTGAAACACTCGCGCTCAATAGCATCAATATTGATATTGAAAAAGGAGAATTCCTCTCCGTGATGGGACCTTCAGGTTGTGGGAAGAGTACCCTGCTCAATATTATGGGTTTACTCGACGCACCTTCAAAAGGAGGGATTCAGATAGATGAACAGAATACCGAACTGCTGTCCGATAAGCAATTGGCTCAATTCAGAAATAGAAAGCTGGGTTTCATTTTTCAAAGCTACCACCTGATCAATGACCTGAGGGTGCTGGACAATGTCGAATTGCCATTATTATACCGGAATTCATCGGCGAAACAAAGAAAACAATTGGCCTCGGCTGCTCTGGAAAAAGTGGGACTGAGCAACCGTGTAAAGCATTTCCCTTCCCAGCTTTCCGGAGGACAGAAACAGCGGGTGGCTATTGCTAGAGCCATCGTGGGAACCCCCGAGATCATCCTTGCCGATGAGCCCACCGGGAACCTGGACAGTACCATGGGAGAAGAAATCATGGATATCCTGCTTTATTTAAATGAGAAAGAAAGATGTACGGTGGTCATGGTCACCCACGATGAAAATATGGCAAGGAAGACACACAGGTTGGTCAGGCTTTTTGACGGATCGCAGGTGCAGTAAAGCAATGTAAAGGGCCTCGACCTCGTTTCAGAAAAAAAATTTAATTCGAATGTTATGCTTGAGAATTATTTCAAAATCGCAATGGCCATTTTAAAAAGGAGAAAATTTTTCACCTTCATTAGTTTATTTGGCATCAGCTTTACCCTGACCATTCTTATCGTGCTAACGGCGTTTATTGATAAGATTATCGCTGACAATTATCCAAATGCGAAAAATGATCGTTCCCTGTATGTAAAAAATTTAGAAGAAAGAGGCGGCGAAAAGGACCATTTTTCCTCAGCTTCGGGGCCCATGTCATTTTATTTTTTAGATCATTTTGTGGGAAGCCTTAAAACGCCCATAAGGATAGCCATATGTTCATTTTATAATAGCACCAATACCTATGTCAACAATAAGAAAATAGTAATAGACTATAAGTACACCAATGCCGCTTACTGGGATGCGCTCGATTATGAATTCCTTGAAGGAAAGCCATTCGACAACCAACAGGTAAAAAGCGGAGACCTTGTGGCCGTTATATCTGAAGATATCAAAGTGAAATATTTTGGAGACATGGCTTCGGTGGTGGGTAAATATATTGAAGCAGACAATGTAAGGTACCGTGTATGCGGTGTCGTAAAAAATGTACCCATCACTTCCTATATGTTCTATGGGGAGATGTACCTGCCCTATACAGTGTCAAAAACAGGCTATAAGGATCAATCCTACCGTGGAGATTATCTGGCCATCCTCCTGGCCGGTTCACAGGCGGAAGTACCAAAAATGCAGGAAGAATTTGATCAGATGGTGCGCAAAATTCCCATGGAAAGTAAAAGTTATGACACTATTTTCTGTCACGCCGATTCTTATCTTACCGGTTATCTCCGGACCGGTAATGAAGCAAGTTCTGGAATGACCTACGCCATTTTGGCAATTGCCATATTTGTGATCATTTTCATGTTATTGCCAACACTTAATCTGGTAAATATCAATATTACCCGTATCATGGAAAGATCATCAGAGATTGGTGTCAGAAAGGCTTTTGGTGCGTCTTCGAAAACACTGGTGTATCAGTTTATTGTTGAAAACCTGATTCTTACCCTGCTTGGGGGGATAATCGGTTTTATATTATCGGCCATTATTCTACTATGTATCAATAACGCTGATTTGATCCCAAATCTCCACCTTTCTCTAAGTCTTACCGTATTTTTTGTGGGCATGATTACCTGTTTGATTTTTGGTCTGTTGTCAGGCGTATATCCCGCATGGCGCATGTCAAAAATGAATGTCATCAATGCTTTGAAGGAGCAATAATCTAAAGTCATACATATAAAAACAATACCATGGTCAAGCATTTATTTACTTTAATATGGAATAAAAAAAAGCAGAATTTCCTGCTGATGCTGGAGATTTTGGTTTCTTTCCTGGTTATGTTTGCTGTGTTTACCCTCACAGTCAATGATTACCAGCGGTACAAAAAACCCATGGGCTTCGATTATGAGGATGTCTGGGTCATCAATTACAGCAACTCATTTCAAACCGGTAATAAGGATTCCTTAATAAGGTATTATGAAACACTAAGACAACTCCTGAAAGGTTTGCCATCTGTCAAGGACATGAGTTTTATAAGTGAAAATGTCCCATTTTCTCAAACTACGGATGGAGATGGCGTGAATTATAACAAAAACGAAGTGCAGGTGGAAGCATTCCAAGTGGAAGATAGTTATAGAAACACCTTAGGAATAAAAATGGCGGAAGGGCGCTGGTTTGATTCTCAGGATGCAGTATCTAAAAATAAACCTGTGGTCATTAACACGACATTAAAGGAAAAGCTTTTTGGAGCTGAATCTGCCATTGGAAAAGACATTGGTTTCAGTTACAATACAAAAATAAAAAATACGGTCATTGGAGTGGTTCAGGATGCCAAAGTAAAAGGTGATTATTCCCTCGTATCTCCGGCGACGTATACTAAAATTGATACGGACGCATTCAATCGGCTTGGAAATATATTAATCAAAGTCAGTCCAAATGCCGATGCCGCATTTGAAGGGCTTCTGTATAAGGTGCTGGCCAATTACATGAAAAATGCAGACGTGGAGATTGAACATCTTGCCAACAAGCGCGTTAGTATCAACAATTTTACTTTGATACCCATGATTGTATTATTACTCGTCGGAGGATTTCTGATTATTAATGTAGCGCTTGGATTATTTGGCGTCCTTTGGTATAATATTAATAAGAGGAAGGGGGAAATTGGCCTCCGCAGGGCAATTGGCGCTTCGGGCGCGGCCGTTTCAGGGCAGTTGGTTTCTGAAGCGCTTATCATTGCCAGCTTGTCTTTGGCAGCCGGGACCTTTTTTGCCGTCCAGTTTCCATTACTTAATGTATTTGATTTGCCTCCTAATGTCTACTTCCTGGCCATATTGTTTTCGATCATCTTTATATACCTTCTGGTATTGATCTGCTCCCTGTATCCGGGAAGACAGGCGGCAGCCATTTACCCTGCTGTCGCCTTGCATGAGGACTAAGATTGGAGTTGGAAACAAAGAAAGCTAAATAATATTAATTTGCCTGCTGTATGATATTGATTATCGATGATGACAAGGCCGTCAGAACCTCGCTCTTACTCTTGTTACAGCAGGACGGGTATCCCGCCAAAGAGGCAAGCACGCCTAACGAGGCTTTAGCCTGGCTAAACCATCAAACGCCTTCTTTGATCATGCTAGATCTCAATTTTTCTTTAGAAACTTCGGGTGAGGAAGGAATCCGCCTGCTGAAGCAAATCAGGAAATTGCATCCAGCGGTTCCGATCATACTGATTACGGGGTGGGCAACAATTGAACTGGCAGTCAGGGGGATGAAATCAGGAGCAAATGATTTTATAAACAAACCATGGTCCAATGAGCATCTGCTTCAATCCATCCGGACCCTGCTTAATCTCCAGGGAAAGAAAATTGAAAAACTCAATAGGGAGAAATTGGATCACCGCTATCCATTCCAGCATATTATTGGCGAGGATCCAAAAATGCTGGCCATTTTGGAAACCGTAGGACGTATTGCAGCCACCGATGCTTCGGTGCTGATCCGGGGGGAGAGCGGGACAGGTAAGGAATTGATCGCTGAAGCGATCCATCAAAACAGTCTTCGCAGAGACCGGTCTTTTGTGAAAGTAAACCTAGGGGGAATTTCAACCACGCTTTTCGAAAGCGAGATGTTTGGCCATGTCCGCGGGGCATTTACAGATGCCAAAACAGACAGGATGGGCCGTTTTGAAATGGCCAATAAAGGAACTATTTTTCTCGATGAAATAGGAGACCTGGATCAAAGCAGCCAGGTAAAATTATTAAGGGTGCTTCAGGACAGGACTTATGAAGTATTGGGAAGCAGCAGGGCCAAAATAGTGGATACACGTGTCATCTGCGCCACCAACAGGAATTTGGAAGAAATGGTGGCCGGCAAAAGTTTCAGGGAGGATCTTCTCTATAGGATAAACCTGATATCCATCCAATTACCACCGCTAAGGGAACGGCCCGGGGATATTCCTTTACTCGTACACTTTTTTGTGGACAACCTTCGTGAAATTTATAACCGCCCCAATTTATTTATTACCAGGGAAGCCATTAAATGGCTTCAGCAACTTTCTTTACCTGGTAATATCCGGGAATTGAAAAACCTGGTGGAGCGGACGATACTTGTAACAGCAAAAGACCAACTTGACACCGGGGATTTCCGGTCCCAGGCCGAAAATAAAACCAGGAAATTTCCATCTGCCCAGTTTCCCGAGGTGGGTAGCCTTACTTTGGAAGAAATGGAAATCCAGATGATCCACCGGGCGATGGAATTCCATAAAAACCGGATCTCCAAAGTAGCCAAAGCGCTGGGTATAACCCGGAGCACGCTATATCGCCGGTTGGAGAAATATAATATTCATTTTGATGAAGCTTCGGACTAAGTATATTTTGTTTGTTGCAATCCTAAATGGGGTGGCACTCCTCTTATCTTATTTTGTATTCGATGAAATGAAAATTTTGTTTATCGCCTCTGAGGTTTTCATTATCATTTCCATCATACTAGCCTGGCAACTATATGCAGGGCTGATACGGCCAATAAAACTGCTGACGCAGGGGAAAGATGCTATAAAAGAAAGGGATTTCAATGTAAAGTTTGTAGAAACGGGTACTTATGAAATGGATGAATTAATCAAGGTCTATAACAAAATGATTGATGAGCTGAGATTAGAAAAGACCAAGCAGGAAGAGCAACATTTTTTTCTTTCAAAATTGATCCATACTTCTCCAACAGGGATCATTATTTTGGGCTATGACGGTAGGATTCAACAAATCAATCCTAGAGCGATTCAACTATTGGGTATCAGCGAAAAAGAAGTCCTTGGGAAAACGGCTGATCAAATAGAGCACCCAATTATCCAGGAGGCAGCCCAAATGGAATCCGGAGAATCAAAGACCCAAACCTTTAATGGACCGCTGACCTATAAATTGCAGAAATCCCACTTTATTGATCGCGGTTTTCCAAGACATTTTGTGATGATCGAGGAATTGACGGCCGAAATTTTAGCTGCGGAAAAAAATGCCTATGGAAAAGTAATCCGCATGATGGCTCATGAGGTGAATAACACTATTGGTCCGGTCAATTCTATTATCGAATCTGCATTGCAATCCAAGGAAAATAGCTACGAGCTGACTAATGCGCTTCTAGTAGCCATGGAGCGGAATAATAACCTCAATATATTCATGCGGAATTTCGCGGATTTGGTTAGAATTCCATTACCGCAGATTGAATCCTTGGATTTGTCTGAGTTAATAAAACGGGTGACTGACCTGATGCATGTGAAGGCAGCCGAGAGGCAGGTGCTGTTTCTATCTGAACAAAGCAACCTACACCTGGTGATCCATGCAGACCCACAGCAAATGGAGCAGGTTCTAATCAATATTCTTAAAAATGCTTTGGAAGCTATCGATGGGGGTGGAACGGTTTCCATCATCATCCAAGCGCAATTCAAACAATTGATTGTCCGGGATAGCGGCATAGGGATTTCTGCGGGAGTGGAAGGGCTACTTTTTTCTCCATTCTATAGCACCAAAAAGGATGGCCAGGGACTAGGCCTGACCCTGATCCGTGAAATCCTGATCAACCATGGGTTTCATTTTTCCCTGAAAACGATTGTTCCCGGAAGAACTGAATTCTTGATTCAATTTTGAAGTCCACCAGGCTCATTATGGTTTGAAACGGACCCGCACTCCAGCCTTGTATATAATCCCGGGACGCAGGGACCTGCCCATCATCTCTCCTTACCATTTGACAGCACGCTACTTTCGCCTTGGGCCATCTATTGCGTTGGTCTATTTAATTGCATGTTTATCGATTTGCCACTTGGATAGCAAAATATTTATTTCAATTTTAAATTCTACGAAAACAAATAAAAATTACCAAGATGAAAAATGCAACATTACCTACAAAAATAGAAAGGCCCCTGGTTGATTCCAAGGAAGTACTAGAAGAGTATTATATTGGAAGGATCTTACAATTGGAGATGTCTTTGAACAGGCTTAATCTTCTGGAACATCCAGTGGAAATCCGGTCGATCTGTACTAAGATCATCAGCATTAAAAATATGCTGAACCGCAGGGTACCCCTGAAAAAAAGATAATCTATTGTCCCTGGCCCCCCGCCTGACTGGACCAGTGCGCATTGCGCAACTGCCAGCCCTTTGGCGTTTTTTCTGCCAAAGCGGTAAAGTATCCAGGCCCCGAGATAGGCATTTTCTTTCCTGCGCTATCCATAAGCACCTCTGTATAATTGGCTCCAAACATCGCCAAATCAGGACTTAAGGGATCTATCCTAATATCACTCCATCTTAACTCAATTTTGCTGATCATTTTAACCAATACATGGTTAATAAATGCAGAAGCTGAATTATAATCCGGAAACATCAAATGGCCATCGGAAGCCATGAAAAAGTCGCTGGTGTCTTCAAAATGCTTTAGCCAGGCAAGCGGCCCATTTTGGGAAACATCGGCAGCAATCTCGGTAGCCATAATTTGTACACTTTCCCGGACCAGGGCGTATTGACCTCGGGTAAACGGGGCTGGGCTGCTGCAACTGGATGATAAGACCACTGCCAAAAACAAAAAAATGGGGTAATAAAAACGGCTCATGGTAAAGATATTTTTTCAAATCTATTCTAATTCGGGAATAAGCCCTGCATTCATCGGGAGTTTACGCAAAGCGAACCGATAAACTACGAGGTCCATAAGCCAAAAGCGATGACCCTGAACAAACACTTCTTTATTTACAAGCTTGGTATATTTTTTGCAATCTATCACTGTCTTTCGTCGTTTATCTAACCCAACAATAATACAGCTGATTTTCGGACGGCAATGGCCGTTCAGTATAATTATGAATGATCCGGTACCTAATTGAAAAACGCTTAACCCTAATTCCAATATTATGTGGAAATCATTACATCCTGGAGACCAGGTCAAAACTGGTGATATCATCAGGCATATCTCCTCCCTTTCCAAATCTGCTTTCGGGGAAAAATCGTATGAAGTAGTTAAAACAGACCTGCACTATTTTGAGATTGCTCAGAAACCTGAAAAAATAAGCCCGCAGGAATCCGAGCGTAAGATCATCAAGTATATTGAGATTGGATACCACTTCCTGGTAGAAATCTGGCTAGAGGAAGCCAATTTTCCATTTTTGGGACAGGTAGTCTAAAAATTGCACTCCATTTAGCTTTTATTCCTTTATTAATCATTGATTATCATAGAGTTAAAAATTGGCATGCCGCTGGATATCCAATAGGCATGAAAGTCTTAAGTTTATACATTTTACTCCTGATGAGTGTCGTTTCGGTAAATGCCGAAAAAGGATATGGGCAGTTGTGTAAGACAAAAGAAGGTTCTTCACAGATCACTTTTGAAAACACCTGTATCAGGTCGATTAAAAAGAACCCAGTCCTGGTTATTTATGATCGTTATGACCGTTCAGGCGCAGGCGTGGTATATAAGGTCTATTTTCTTGCAAAAAACCATACCATTTCAATCGATGATATTCCTGTAGGCAAATATTTTGTTACCATTGAATGTATGAATGCAAAACATCAGCGTTTTGAAACGGTGGTTAAAATTAAATCAGGCAAATGTGCCGATATTCCGATCAATATGGAAAACAGCGACGAATTCTCAAAAAATAATGTCGTGATTCCTGCAGAACATACCGACTTTTCCAATCTGAAAATTACTTCCATGAAGTGATCAGGCGCCCATAAACGGATCGCTAAAAGATTCCTTCCCTGTTTCCACACGTCCTGCATACCTCTTTTCAAACCTCAGGTTCCCGCTGATTTTGACACTAAAATCGTACCATCCAAAATTTGAACCCAGGTTCAATATAGTGACAGATCCTTCTCCGGCTTCCCCCGCGGTATCCAGGGATTTTTTAATAGTAGCTTTATTATAGGCATGGTCGATGATTTCCAAAGTATAACGGTGATCCTTATCCAAATTATTCAGGAGCAAGGCTATATTACCAGACAGCCCATTTTTAGTACCCTGCTGGTAGCCGCAATAGACCCTCACCAGGGGATCATCGGCATTGCCGGTGAATTCACGGAAAAACCCATTTGGCCCATAAACCCGCAGATGATAGGCCTGGGATTCAAAATTCTCCAGCGCCCAGGCGTCTGTAAAGGCTTTGCCTGCCGGGACCGCGTATGCCCAGCTTCTGGCAGTTTCAAAATCCTTGCTTTCTATATTGCGGCTCCGGTAAGCTCCTGGAGCGTACACATGAAAGGGACTCCCTGCTGATTTGGTTCCAAAAATCTCTTTTTTAGATTCAAAGGTCAATTCAATCATTTTTCTGTCCTTGCTTAACTGAGCATCTGCATGTAATTGGTAGGGCAGGGCGCAGGAAGGGCGAACCCCTTTTTCCTGCTTGGGCATGAGTGGAGATGAGCGGGGATCACTTTTATATTGATCCAGTTGCGTTTTGGTCAAAAGGGTATAATTGGAAGGTACTTTCTTGAATTGAGCCTTATGTATGCTCTCCAGAAATGGATCCCGGGACAGAAAGGCCGGGTTGCTTGTTTTTTCTGCCGTATGCGGCCTGAATACCGAAGTCAGGTTTCCGCTCACGGTCCTCCGCCAGGCACTGATATTGGATTCTTCAATCCTTTTGCCCGTTTTCTGGCTCAGAAAGTATTCCAGAAACTGAAGGCAGGAAGTATGATCGAACAGCTGTGAATTGACCCAGCCTCCGCGGCTCCAGGGTGAGGCCACGACCATGGGCACACGATAACCGAGACCAATGGAGCTTTCACGGGTTTGGGCGACAGGCTGATTTTTTTTCACCAAACCCTGATCCAGGGTAACGTAGTCCACCCTGCAATCCAATCCTGGGGTTGTGCGTCCCGTTTCAGGGTCGGCAGGATTTGGTGCCACAAATGGAGGCACATGATCGAAATAGCCATCATTTTCATCATAATTGAGGATGAAGATGGTTTTTTTCCAGGTTTCCGGATTTTTGGTCAGGATATCCAGCACTTCGGAAATATACCATGCACCATACCAAGCCGAACTCGGATGATCGGAGAAAGCCTCGGGAGCGACGAGCCAGGAAACCGTGGGAAGGTTGCCAGCATTCACGTCTTCCCTGAACTGATGTAAGATATCCCCCTTGGGTACATTAAGTTCGCGCTCAATGCCGTCATCCGTATAATGCAATTTGGTCAGGTCATGATAAAATGGATCTTTTTTATTGGTGGTGAAAGCCTTTTCGTGGATCGTTTTGCTTCGAGCATCCAGTTTTTCATAATTTTCAGGAGTGTATTTTTTCAGGTCCTCTTTTATGGTATCGAGTTCACGGATCATTTGCCTGATCTTATTTTTGACATCGTTTGTTTCCTTCGATCTGGGAGGCATTGACCGCGCCTTTTCCTCCATTTGTGCGATTTCAAGCGGAAGGCTAACGAGTTGTTTTTTGATAAAATCTATATAAGCTGCTGAATACCTGACCTGGTACTGATCAAACCATTGTAAAGGACTGTCCCCGAAATTCGCAAGCCATTTATCCTCATCTTCCGTAAATCCCATGGGCATCGTGATTTCATTCTGATAAATTTTCCAGGACACGCCGTTTTCTTCCAGGCGTTCAGGAAAAGTAGGCCAGCTCACTTCAGATCCGAATTCCACATTTTCGTTCCAAACGTTGGCATAGGAATCTGGATCTTGTTTCTCCCTGATGGTACCTGTCCAGAAAAATAGCCGGTTGGGGGTAGTGCCGGTTAAGGAGGAGCAGAAATATTGGTCACAAACAGTAAAGGCATCGGCCATGGCATAGTAAAACGGGATATCCTCTCTTGTATAATATCCCATCGTCATGGGGATGGCGGCAAATTCTTTGTATCCCGATTGTTTTACATCCAGCCATTTATCATATTTGCCATCATTTCTGGCATCCGTCTGGTTGGTCCAAGAATGCGGTAAGGATTTCATCCAGGTGGCCTTGGTATCTTTTATATCCAGTCTGAAAGGTGCATAGGTTTCACCTGCGGCATTGGTCTGGAACCAGACCGGATTCTGATTGGGTTGGTCGATGGTCCGGGGGTCATTAAAACCCCGGACCCCTTGGAGGGTTCCATAAGTATGATCAAAAGAGCGGTTCTCCTGCATCAGAAATACAATATGCTCCGCGTCCAAAAAGCTGCTGCCTTCCTTCGGATCTATGGATAGGGCTTTTTGGATTGAAGCGGGCAGCGTACTCCAAATACCGGCAGCTCCGGAAAGCAGGGCTGCTTTTTTAATAAAGTCTCTTCTTGAATCCATACCTAGGTAGTTCGTTCACCTAAAAATAGGGCAATAACCCATCTGATCCATTCGGTGAAAAAAAGTTAAAAAGAAATTAATAGAGGATGCAGATTGGTTGCCATTCCCCCATGCTTAGGTTAATTTTAAAAAAGGAATAAGGTCCGACTTTCATGGTACCCGGGAGAGATTCAACAGGTATTAAAGACAATCTTCAGTCAATTATAGAAATAATGTAGGATATTATCCAAAAGCCACCGCCTCACCAATCGTTTTAATGCAGGTTTATCCTGGAGCCATCTGGCCATAGCGGGGGAAAACATATAATAGAAGGAAATAAATAACCTGCCTGCAAAGGAACGCTTCAATATATGATCCCGGATCAGGTGGAATTTCCTGATTTCCGGAGCATCCTCTTGTCCATATACAGCGGTTGCAATAAAGCATCCTTTTTTCTTTGCTAATTTGCTAGGTCCCAGATTTTTTTTTGTTACCGAGACTTTCGAGAGCAAAATCCTCATGATGGAATTCCGGTGCAGGCTCATGATCACTCCTTCCATCACAACCTGATCATCGATTTCAATTTTCAATTTTTCAACCTGTGTTTTCAGATCAGCCGCGTATCCAAAGACAAAATAGTAGTGGCTGATCATTTTGTTATCGACCAGTCCCCGTTCTTCGGGTGATCCCATGGAGTAGGTAATAATCAATTCGTTTCCTTCCAGATCAATTTCGCTTACGGTTCCCGTCACGGTGATCGGTTTTCCAACAAATTCTTTTTCTTTTTCTTCCAGTTCATTACTCAGGATGGTTTCCCGGCCATCCTCTTTCATGGTCTTATGCAACGCTAAATAAGGTATGAGATCATTCATCGTCATCGCTGAAGTCTGATTTTTGCGGAATTAATGATCCGCCTCTCTTTTCAATGCTGGTTTTCAAAAAAAGCGACGCTTGCGCCTACCCATTCTTTATCCTTATTATACCTGACCCCAATCATTTTACCCTTGCTCATCCTGGCGAGGTTGATGGCCAGGCTGGGTCTTTTGTTTCCGTCCTTCCATATATACATCATGCGGATCTCCAGTTTTGCAGGGATGTCGGGTGTTTGAATGACATCAGCATACTGCACTTTTTGCTGAAGGATCCAATTTTGAGGGTCTTTTACCTTATCCAAATCCTCCTGCCGCAGATCAATGATTACCCCCTGGCCCGCAAAAGAATATAATGGTTTCAGCACATAATTCTGCAGATCGGAAGGAAGTTCTTTTATTTCATTGAGAAAATATGTCTTCGGAACGTAAGGGTGGTGGATGAAAGGGAGATTAAATTTACTGATGCGGTAAAACCAATTTGGGTGGGGTATCCATTCCACATCAAGTTCCTGCCGGATATCGACAAAGCTACCCAGGCTATCTTTTTGTGCATACAAATCATCGAAAATGATACGGTTGTAAATGCGCTTGACCTGAGTTTTCTTTCCCGTTTTTTGGTGTATATAATACAGCTTTCTGCCTTCCTGAATGAGATCGGTAATACACAGGGGCTGGATCCCCAGGTAATCCTGTGTGCAATAAAAATCAATTCTCGTTTTTTGCTCTTCCGGTTTGATTTCAAGCAATACGGTATTTTCCGGGGCGCCCTCTCCAATGATAACCTTACTTAATTCCTCCAGATAGGTTCGGCGGTCATAACCGTTCAGATATTGACTGTACTCTTCCGGGATATAAAAATATTTGCGGAGTAAATCGGGATAATAGACCTGGAAGCCGAAAAGGGTGGGAAATCCCTGCATCTCGATGAGTTGCGGCTCCAATTCTCCGCTGGCACTGGTACAGACACCGAAATCAAATGCAATAAAATGCGAATGGCCATTTTCTCCGGGGACAAAATCTCCGGGGGGTATCGATTGATCAGTAAGGGGTATAAAGTTGGGGGAGATTATCAAATCTATGATGCTTTCGCAGGTATCGATCATTTTCTTACCGAATGCTTTTGGTACAAAAACCGGAGTTTCCGAAATACGGAACTCGATGGCTCCCGGATGCAAGTGGTTCAGGTCATCCAGAAAAGCACGATATTGTTCTTTGGTAAATGCAGCATTGAATGCTTGGCGCAGGGCTGGAACCATGATTTACGATTTATGATGTAGGGCCAGTTCCAGAAAATTCGGAATGACATGGGAGTATGTCCATTTGATTTTATCTGGATCATTTAGTTGATCAACCATGCTCCTCCATTTTTCATGGCCGTATTCTGCGATAACCATCTTCATTTTGTCTTCCCGCTGAAGATACATGCTCATGCCCGTAGCATCGGCTTCCGGATGAAACTGGGTGCCGATCATGTGTTCATTGAATCGCACAGCCATAATCGCCCTTTCCAAAGGGATATGCGGCCTTTCTTTTTCAATAGCCAGTACATCACCACCAATATCCTGCAGGCGCAGGCTGTCAGGCTGTACCACCTGGTAGTCCCGGCTGTCAACAGCATAAAATGGGTCATACAATCCGTCAAAAACCGGCTCGGCTATCCCTTTTGTGTTCAGATGGATCGGGAATACACCGAATGCTGTGGATTTTCTTTTGGTGACATGGGCTATATGGAAATACCTGCAAGCCAGCTGGAAGGAATGGCAGATAAATAATATATTTTTTTTATCCCGGGTTTTTGCAGCTTTATTATGATTTTCCACCTGTCCTATCCAATCAAAATAAATATTTTCCCATTCGCTGTCTTCGCTGTCAATGGGGCTTCCCGGTCCGCCGGTGGAGATATATACCTGATAGGAAAGATCGGGGACCTCTTTTCGCAAGCGGACATCAAATTCGTCACGCACCAATTCCAAACAATTTTGCTCTGCAAACTCGTCCAGGATTTGCCGGATGCAGCGCATACCCTGGTTGGGTTCAGCTTCGTAAAGATCAAGTATGGCTACCCGTAATTTCCCGTCTTTGTACATGGGTGCAAACATACCACTTTATTTTTTTTCGGCTTTCAGGATCAAAATAGTCCTGTCACTCGTCCGCGGATGGACAATATTTTCCTACCTTAATTCCAAATTGAACAAATGCGTTATCTGAAAACCCGGATATTTAAAACGACACCATGGCAGTGTGCCATCTTCCCCATCATGGGAATCCTAATTGTTTGCGCGCTGTCCTGTCATAGCATAGTAAATAAATCCAGCACTGGGATTTCTGTCGCCGATTATTTTAATACCGGAGACACGGGTGTGCAAACAGCAGGTGTGAAATTAATACCGATTGAGACCCCTATTGGAAAGTTTAGGGTATGGACCAAACGTTTTGGCAATAATCCAAGTATTAAGGTCTTGTTACTACATGGCGGTCCGGCAATGACCCATGAATACATGGAATGTTTCGAAAGCTTTTTCCCAAAAGAAGGAATTGAATTTTATGAATATGACCAGCTGGGTTCCTATTATTCTGATCAACCAAAGGATAGTAGCCTCTGGACGATCGATCGCTTTGTCGAAGAAGTGGAGCAGGTGAGAAAAGCGCTCGGCCTTAATAAGGATAATTTTTTTCTGCTGGGTAATTCCTGGGGTGGAATGCTGGCGATGGAATATGCGCTCAAATACCAAGAGAACCTGAAGGGACTAGTGGTTTGTGATATGCAGGCAAGTATTCCACGATATGAAAAATACAATCAGGTCTTAAGAAGCAGGATGCGAAAATCCTTGGTTGATTCACTGGAAGCCTATGAGGCCAAGGGCGACTATACGAATGAAACATATGAAAACCTGGTCTATAACGAGTATTATACCCAGCATTTGTGCAGGCTCCCCTGGGGACAGTGGCCTGATCCGGTGATGCGTTCTGTCCGCCACGTCAATGCAGAAATTTATGTGATGATGCAGGGACCGAGTGAATTCAAGGTAGGAGGCCGGTTATTAACATGGGACCGTTGGAATGATTTAAAAAATATAACCGTCCCAACCCTGATGGTGGGAGCTAAATTTGACACGATGGATCCGGAAGATATGAAGGCTCAAAGCGACATGGTTCAACAGGGACGTTTCCTTTATTGCCCCCTGGGCAGCCATCTTTGTATGTGGGATGACCAGGCTCATTTTTTTCCTGGTGTCATTTCTTTTCTGAAAGATGTCGCTGCTGGGACATTTAATAGCAAGTAAATTTTCTGTTCAGGAATTCCATTCGATAATCTGATAGAAATTATCCTTGAAGCTGTCCCCGATGGGTATTATTTTTTTACCAATATAGATTTCATTGCGTGCTATCGAATCTATATGCGCGAGCGACACAATATAGGAACGGTGCACCCTGATAAATTCATCGCCCGGTAATTTGAAAAAGAAAGACTTTAGATTATTGAGCGTAAGAATCGGATCAACCTTTCCCTTCAAGTATACCTGGGTATAATCTTTCATGCCTTCGCAAAACAGGATGTCTTCGAACCTTACTTTGATGATTTTGTATTCAGACTTAATGAAAACAAATCGCTTGCTCTTCATATGCTGGATATAGACAGGTGTCGACAGGTATTCTTTGATCTTATTTACGGCAGACAGGAAACGCTCAAAGGATAAAGGCCTGTTGAGGTAGCTGAATATATCGATATCTGTTTCCTTTTTATCCTGTTCCGTTTTGCTGGCGACGCAAATGATTATCGGGTAATGCCCTGATTCTTTGAGCAAGTGTATGACCCGGCTGTCCAGCAGCCGGATATCCCAAAAAATAATATCGATTTTATGGAGAAGCGCCTGTTGGTATAATTCCGCCGAGGATTCGCATTTTCCCGCAAAGTTCAGCTTGGGGGTTTTGGTGATATAATCCCTGAGCACGGAACTTTGCTTATTATTATTTTCAACCACCATGCAGTTCAAAATCGCCATAACCATAAAATTTAAGCAAACGGCTTAGGGTGCCTGGATGACGCCTGTTTTACTACCGGGCCTGTGATACCACTTTGGGGCATCCGGCAAACAGGTAACCGTTGCAAAGAGGACAAAAATAGGTGAATTGCGGCTTTGATAAAGCCTCGGGCCGGTCATTCAAATTTTCTTCCTTTGGTATACCAAATATCACGGTAGGAGATCATGATCGTGAGGTTGACATATCTTTCCTGGACAAGCTGGTTGGATTCGGTTCCTTTGACCCCATACTGTAAAGTAACTGTATAGGAAAGGGGAGTCCTTCTGGCATTTATTCCAAATCCAATTGTTCCGCCCATGTCCAGGATGGGCTGACCGTACACGTTGATATAAGAATTGGAATAATATAAACCGGCTTGAAAATAATTGGTTTCAAAAAGTGTGTTGTAAGAATTTCTCTTTTTTGAAATCTCAAACCCGAGGGAATATCTTCTGCTGGTCTGAAGCGCATAATTAAACCCCGAATAGTTAAGGGCGGACCATCCCTGATATTTGTAATCTGCCAGGAGCGAATATTTTTTGTCTTTGGTCACTGATAATCCCACTGTATAATTAACCGGTAACAGGAAATTGGATTGCGGTTGAGGCTGATTATACAATTGTGATGAATCGATTGCCAGGATGATGATGCTGTATTGGGGATTGAGTTCAGTTTTATTGGCAAAAGTCGCACCCAAGGCAAAATCCCAGTGTTTATTGACCTTTGTATAATATTGAAGTCCATAAGTAAAATAGAAACTATTATAGCTGGTGTTGGTATTAGTAGATATATAGGAGGTCGTATTCTGCAAAATGGTTTTTTGATTCATCGATCCAAATAAATAAGAGGCGTCAATCCCCAGAGACAGATGGTTAAAGAATTCGTATGCGTTGGCCCAATACGCGCGGTTAATCCCGCCATAGCCGGTTGAATTGGCGTTCGCAGTTTCTCCAATGGTACCCAGTACCGGCTGCTGGGAGTTGAATGCATAGTTCTCGGAACTGAAAGGCACCAGACCGGCGCTGCTTCCCCAGTGTTTGGTGATTTTGGTACCTATCACAAATCTTCTGAAAGTGATATCAAAGGAAGTATTGTTCAGCGGATCAACGGGTGAACCATAATATTGAATAAATGTTCCACGGATTCCGATTTCTCCGACAAAAAATTGTTTTTCAAGGGCGCTGAAAGAAGCAGGGTTATTATTGATCAGGTTGGTGTTTGACCGGTATGCAGCGCCTGTACTGGCCATGCCGTTGGTACGGTTAAAATAACTGTCCTCAATATCGCCGATCCCAAGTATGGAATAAGGGGAATTATTCGTTTGAGCCCTAACAGTTAGGGAAGCAGTCAGTACCGATAAAAAAATCAACAAAAATTTCATGGTCAATATTGATCTGGCCCTTGGCCTGAAATAATGAATTAATGGTATGATGCGTAATAGAGTTTTAATTGGATATTGGTTTTTGGATTAGATCTGTCCCCAATGATCACCCGGCTTAAGGTCGTATCGTTTCCAGGTGGAATTATGGTCAGGATTAGTCCATTATTTGAATTAGCGACCTGTCCCAAACTGATTTGTTGCTTGACATAGGTGGTGACATCATAGGTATAGGCTGTATTTTGACCATAAATATAGTCAACCACAAGACTTCCGTTACCGGTAAGCGGAAGGCCAAGCACATTGGTCTGATCCGTTTGAAAAAGGGTTAGTGCTGAAGGCAAATATTGGGTTGGGCTATAGGATCCCATGACAGGTTTTACAATTAAGAGTGCTCTTAAGATACTTAGATAATCGGGAAGTCCGCTGATTTGGGTAAGATAAGGGAATTGGATTTTTGTTTCTATGCCCGTGCCTGACTGGATATAGGAAGCAGCATTGGTTCTGGAAGAGGCAACCGTGCTGCTGATCGAATCCTTATTGTTTGCCACTAAGCTGTCCAGTACGGACAAAATGGTTCCAGAACGGTTTGCCGTGACATTATTGAATTGGTATGCTTTATTGCTGATTGGAAAATCAACATAAGTCCCTACCTGGATAATATCCGGCTCATGATAATAAAGTCTGATCCTGATGCTGTCCCTGAAACCATAGACTGCGCCCATGCTATTATTGTCAGGGTAAATGCAAAGCCCCTTAAAGTAACTATAGAAAACGTTGGCACTTTTTACGGTGTCGGAGACGTCCCTTAAGAGATTAAAGAGTTGCATACCGGTTGCATCCGAGAGTTTTATTTTTAGAGTGTCATTGAGATGCTGGGAAGTATATGGAAGGCTGGGACTGACGATCGCGTCGCTAAAGCCCAGCGGAGACATGGAATCATAAGGGATGAAATTCGAAGTATTAAAGAAGGTGGTCTGGATACCAGGCAATTGGATAATGGTCTCCAACTGGCTGACGATATACCTTTGCAATTGGGTCGTATCACCATAAAAGCTTCTGTTTGAACGCAAGATGAGCGATATGGAATCATATATCGCCTGATTGCTAATGGAAGGGAGCACGGGCGGCGGCCCTACTTGCAGAAAAGTTTTACAGGTCACAATACCAAAAGCGGTGTCTTGGTATCTTCCGATCAGGAGTGTGCCGCTTCCAGCAGTTGGAAAGGAATCCAGCACGACGGTGGATAATACAGGGGAAAGGGTATCGATAACGATAATATTGGTCGGATCCCCTGCAACAAAATATTGTCCAAAATTGATATTGGGCTTCTGACAGCTGGCCCAAAGTATAACCGCCAGGACCGGCAAAAAGACCAGTTGATTTCTCTTTACTTGTTTTCTGCTTGTCATGCTGATTACCAGGCTGTTTTCTATATTTTTCTTTTGCAAAGCAATATTTACCGGTCTTGCGTTTTCTGGGAATTTTTGCAATAATAAGGGTCGTGATTGTTACTATTTTGTTAGTATGTATTAATTGGCAATATAAAAAGACGAATGCCCAAAATGCCTATACTAATAATAAAAATACAGGGTTCACCGGGTACGGCTTCCGGGGTCATCAATGACCGCATTTCGTCCCCATCTGTAAATTTAATTGATAAACCGTGGATTGCGTGACAATATTTTTCGACCGGATAGTTTTTTGTCTATGATTATTGCTAATTCATCTATTAATTATGCTTAATTATACATTTTAACGATTTTGCTACAGGGGCATAAAATACATTAGCGCAAAATATCGAAAAAACTATGCAAAGGAACCACCCCTTATTGTTACTGATATTGATAACAACCAGCCTGTTTTCCTGCAAAAGCAATACGATCCCTTATACCCAAAGTGGCAACTGGTATACGGTATCGGCGTTTAATGGCGCAAACAGAAGTGAGGCAGCGACATTTGTCATTGGGAATTTTGCTTACCTGGCTGGTGGCTGGGATGGGGTCAGGAGGTACAATGATCTGTGGCAGTTTGATCCCTCAGGTGTCAATGGCAGCTGGTTCCAAATGGCGAGCATGCCGGCATATACGGATTCTGGTGCAGGTACGGCCAGAAGTTCAGCCGTGGCTTTCGCCGTAGGTCAGGAAGGATACGTGGGGACTGGTTATGATGGCTATAATTATTTGTCTGATTTCTGGCAGTACGATGTTCCCTCCAATAGTTGGACGCAAATTGCACCTTTTCCTCCCGGCGCCAGGTACGAAGCCGTTGCGTTTGCGATCGGTAATTACGGTTATGTAAGTACCGGATATGATGGACTGAATCCACAAAAGGATTTCTGGCAATACGACCCTTCCACAAATCCTCCGATGGGTACCTGGACACCTGAAAGAAGCATGGGAGGTGAGAAAAGGTATTCGGCAGTTTCTTTTGTCTATAATAATAAGGGCTATATCGTGACCGGCGTGAACAGCGGTACGGCAGTGAATGATTTTTGGGTATTCGATCCTACCCAGAACGATACCTCCCAATGGTCCGAACTTAGGCATATTACTAATTTTAGCACCGAGTCTTATGATGATGGTTATACTACGATCATCCGCTGGAACGCGGCTGCATTTACCATTCTAGGCACGCAAACCGGCGACAAGGCCTATATCACAACGGGTGAGAACGGAGCGCTGATGACTTTTACCTGGGAGTATGATTTTGCCACGGATCTGTGGACTGAAAAGACGCCGTTTGAAGGCGTTTCCCGGACAGGGGCCGTCGGATTTACCGTACAAAACAGGGGTTATGCTGGAACAGGCAGGAGTACCAGCCAGCCACTGGACGATATACGGCAGTTCTTCCCCAACGAAGTCGAAAATCCCAATGATTAGAAAAAAAAACAGATTTCTTTTCTTTACCGTTTTAATTATTGCGATTGTTGCGATCCTTTACTATCATTTCCATCAGCAAAAAAAAGATTTGGTTCTTGTAGAAGTAAAAACCATCAGTTCTTCCTATGGATGGGGCTATGAGATCATTGCGGACGGGAAAGTCTATATCCACCAGGAATTCATTCCTGCCATCCCCGGCAAACATGGTTTTAAATCGAGCGAAGACGCCGAAAAAGTAGGGAGGAAAGTCGTGACAAAGATTTCTGCAGGTCAGCTGCCGCCCACGATTACCGTCGAAGAACTCAAGGAGATGGGAATCGTCAAAGATTCGGCAGCCTCAAAATAACAGTGTAGATAAAAGATAAAAACCATTCCATCGTAAGGAATTGATAACCGCAGCCAGCCCGCGGTTTTTTTATCAACGGACATCGATAATTTCCTTTACTTTATGGGCCATATGGCCATTTTGTCTCATTAGCCCGATCATGTCTACAAATAAATACTTGCTGCCTTTTATATTAGTCTGTTCCCTTTTTTTTCTATGGGCCTTTCTTCATAATCTAAATCCCATCCTGATCCCCCATCTGAAAAAGGCATGCCAGCTGAGTGACACGCAATCTGCACTCATTGATTTTTCCGTTTACCTTGGCTATTTTGTTATTGCGATCCCCGCAGGACTTTTCATGCACCGGTTCGGATATAAAAAGGGGATTATATTCGGGTTGGTGTTATATGCAATCGGCGATCTCTTATTCATTCCCGCCGCATCGGAGAGAAATTACCTGCTATTTCTTGGCGCTTTATTTGTGATCGCCAGCGGCGCCACCTTTTTGGAAACCGTGGCCAATCCTTATGTGACCATACTTGGGGATCCAAAAACTTCTGAACAAAGATTGAATTTCGCCCAGTCTTTTAATGGACTTGGAGCCGTAGTGGCTCCGCTTATCGGGACTAGTTTTATTTTATCGGGGATCGAACACTCTAAAGAAGAACTGACTGCGATGAGTCAAAATCATCAATTGAACGCTTATCTGCAATCGGAGGCCGATACGGTCAAACTTCCTTTTTTAATTTTTGCCTTGATCGTGATCCTGGTGGCCATTCTTTTCCTCCTGACTAAGATACCAGAAATCAAAGAACCAGATGCGGGGACCGGTGCCACCCGGTTTTCTTTTAAGATTTTTAAATATAGCCATGTGAAGTGGGCGGTGATTGCCCAATTTTTTTATGTCGGGGCGCAGGTTGGGGTAGGAAGTTTTTTTATTCGCTTTTCCCGGTATGTGGCAGCCCTGCCCGAAAAACAGGCCGGCCACTGGTGGGCTTATATCGCGATGGCAGGATTTATGGCCGGACGCTTCATTGGTACTTTCTTAATGCGGTATATAAAACCTGCCAAATTATTGAGCCTCTATGCGGCTATTAATATTTTGCTCCTGGTTTTTGCACTTGTGTTAAAAGGCCCTCCCGCAGTATATGCCGTCATGGCGGTACCCTTTTTTATGTCAATCATGTTTCCGACTATTTTTGCACTCGGTATAAAAGATCTGGGAGAAGAGACCAAACTGGCATCTTCCTTTTTGGTCATGTCCATCATTGGCGGGGCATTTGCACCCTTGCTGATGGGACAGATTTCGGACAAAACAGGCAGTATGCAACTGGCCTATATAGTTCCACTTGCATGTTTTGTGGTAGTGCTTTTTTTTGGCCTGAAGGGGCATACCCTTATACAATCCGATTTTAAAACCAAAGCAACAGCTTTACAAAATACCTGACTTGATGAGATATTGTCTTGCGCTCGATTTACAAAATGACGCCGCCTTGATCGCAGAATACGAGGACTGGCATAAAAAAGTCTGGCCCGAAATAAAAAAAAGCATCCGGGATGCGGGTATTGTCAATATGGAAATCTATCGTCTGACCGACCGGTTGATTATGATCTTAGAGACCTCGGACGATTTCAGTCTGGAGAAAAAAGCGGCAATGGACCTGAGTAATCCGATAGTCCGCCAGTGGGAAGCACTGATGTCAAAGTACCAGCGGCCTTTTCAATGGGCGAAACCAGGCGAAAAATGGATGCCAATGAAAAAAGTATTTGACCTGGACTCCTGACTGGATTTTTTTTCAACGGAACTTTATGAGAGAGTTTTCAAAAACATATTACCATGGACTTGCAATTAAGGGATAAGGTCATCATTGTCTCAGGTGGCGCCAAGGGGATCGGTGAAGGGATTGTCAAGGTCTTGGCTAGTGAGGGAGCCATACCCGTCATCGTAGGCAGGAACCAAGCAGATAACCAGAAAACTTTTGAAGCCATCGAGGCCTCGGGTGGCAAGGCTTTTCAGGTTGTTGCAGAATTGACGGACGCAGATGCTTCCGAGAAGGCCATTAAAACCGTGCTTGAAAAATTTAAACGCATAGATGGTCTGGTTAATAACGCCGGAGTGAACGATGGCGTGGGCCTGGAGCTTGGAAATTATGCTGCATTCATGTCCTCCCTGCACAAAAACCTGGTCCATTATTACCTCCTGGCTCATTTTGCATTGCCTGCCCTTAAGGAATCCAAGGGACCGATCGTCAATATCAGCTCGAAAACAGCCGAGACCGGCCAGGGCGGGACTTCGGCTTATGCGGCGGCTAATGGTGGCCGTAATGCACTGACAAGGGAATGGGCCGTAGAATTATTGAAGTATGGCATCCGGGTCAACGCGATTGTGGTGGCCGAGTGCTGGACGCCACTATACGCCAAGTGGATTGAAACGCTACCAGATCCATCAAAAAAGCTCGCATCCATTATTGCCAATATCCCTTTGGAAAACAGGATGACCAGTGCTGAGGAAATCGCCAATACGGCTGCATTCTTATTGTCGCCAAGGTCTAGTCATACGACCGGGCAGCTGATTCATGTCGACGGAGGATACGTGCACCTCGACCGTGCGCTTGCAAATGCATAAAGCCGCAAAAACAAATAGAATTGATCATCCTTTCATCCATCAACTCTAAAAAAAATGAAATGGTTTTATTCTAAACTGGTCTTGTGCAGCCTTATGGTTAGTAGCCTTTCGGCGCAAGAAAGATTTCAGGCAGACTGGAGTTCATTAGTACATTATCAAATTCCGGACTGGTACCGGGACGCTAAATTCGGCATCTTTATCCATTGGGGGGTGTATTCGGTACCCGCTTTTGGAAGCGAATGGTATCCGCATGAGATGTACCAGCAGGGCTCGGACATATTCAAACACCATATAGCAACCTATGGAACCCAGGATAAATTCGGGTACAAAGATTTTATCCCACTGTTTAAAGCAGAAAAATTCAATCCGGATCAATGGGCCGATCTTTTCCGCAGATCGGGTGCAAAATATGTAGTTCCCGTTGCCGAGCACCATGACGGGTTTGCCATGTATAATACCAGTCTTTCAAAATGGAATGCATTCAATATGGGGCCGAAAAGGGATATCATTGGCGAACTGGCTGAAGCCGTGCGGAAACAGGGTCTAGTCTTCGGGCTATCCTCCCACCGCATCGAGCATTGGTTTTTTATGAATGGGGGCCGCCAATTCCCTTCTGACGTTTCTGATCCCGCATTTGCAGATTTTTATGGCCCCGCCAGAACAGAGAAAGACACCCCTACGGCCGAGTACATGAATGATTGGTTGATGCGCTCGATCGAACTTGTCAACAAATACAAGCCACAGCTATTTTGGTTTGACTGGTGGATTGAACAACCCGCCATGGAAGCCTACCGCAAATCCTTTGCAGCCTATTATTATAATCAGGGGCTTTTATGGAATAAAGGTGTAGTCATTAATTATAAGAATAAATCCTTTCCAGACAGCGCAGCCGTGCTTGACCTGGAACGAGGGAAAATGGCAGGCATCCGCCAACCGGCGTGGCAAACGGACGATGCCGTGGGTTTTAAATCCTGGGGATATATCAATGGTGAAAATTATAAATCGGTTCAGTACCTGGTGGACGAATTAATCGATATTGTCTCTAAGAATGGTAATCTGTTGCTCAATATCGGACCCCGTTCGGATGGTACCATACCGGAGGAGCAGCAGGAGCTGCTATTATCCATCGGCAAATGGCTTGAGATAAATGGGGAAGCTATCTACGGCACCAGGCCCTGGAAAATATTTGGCGAAGGGCCAACCGAAAATATTGGAGGTTCTTTTATTGATGGGAAGGTCCAGCGTTTCAGTTCCGCGGATATCCGGTTTACTACCCATGGTGATTGGCTCTACGCCATTGAGCTCGAAATCCCAAAATCGGCCACAGAAATCAGGATCAATAACCTCTCCCTTGGTTCTGGAAACGGGAAAATAGCCAGCATTGATTTACTCGGAAGCCAGGAAAAAATATCCTGGTCTCAAAGGGAGGACGCGCTGGTCATCCGGTCACCAAAAAGTTTTCCTTCAGGACAGGCAGCGGCATTTAAGATCCGTTTTAAATAGTTTATCCAATTGAAAAGGTATGCAATCCTTAATCTGCATGGAGCCGGGGATTCTTATATATAAAGAAATTCCGCCTCCTGTTTTGACGCCTGGGCACGCGATCGTTAGAATAAAACGGGTCGGCATTTGCGGGACCGACCTTCATGCCTTTGAAGGCACGCAGCCATTTTTTACCTATCCCAGAATTTTGGGCCATGAACTTGCTGCAGATCTGATCGAATATGATCAGACGAGCGGGATCGAAAATAAGCAGCTCAAACCGGGCGACCTGGTCGGCATCCTTCCTTATTTTTCCTGTGGGGTCTGCATCGCCTGCAGAAACGGAAAACCAAATTGTTGTGCGAACCTGAAAGTTTGCGGCGTACATGTGGACGGAGGAATGGTTGCCTATTTATCTCTACCCATAGAATGCCTTATCCCAAGCCAGGGCCTGCCTTATGAAGCGCTGGCGATGCTGGAACCACTAGCCATTGGAGCACACGCTGTCCGCCGGGCTGGATTGTACGAAGGTGCATTCGTGCTGATCGTCGGGGCCGGGCCCATTGGCCTAGCGGCAATGGAATTTGCCCGCCTGGCGGGAGCCAAGGTAATTGCCATGGACATCATAGAATCCCGTCTTCAATTTTGCCTGGAAAAACAAAAAGCGGATTTTGCCCTCCCGGGAAAGGCAGAAAATCTCAAAGAAAGGCTAATGGAGATTACCCGGGGTGACATGCCCACGACGGTTATGGATGCAACAGGCAATAGGGGAGCTATCAATAAAGGTTTTGAATACATCGCCCACGGAGGAAAATATATATTGATCGGATTGCAAAAGGAAGAGATATATCTTAAGCATCCGGAGTTTCATAAAAGAGAAGCCACCCTCATGAGTAGCCGTAATGCAACGATCGAAGACTTCAACATGGTGATTGACTGCATTATTCAAGGCCGGATCCGGGTTTCTGATTTTATTACACATACACTCTGCTTTGAAGAACTAAAAGCAGCATTTCCAAATTGGCTAAATCCGTCAAGCGGAGTGATTAAGGCGATGGTAAAAATGGATTGATTATGGGGAAATAATTGCCCATGAATATATAAGACTTTCTTTTTTTTCTGTCCCATTCGGCAATACTTTTCCAGAATTACTAGATAACAGACCGGAAATCAGCATTCGAGTGATTAAAAAGTTTTCACTTTGAACAGATTTCCGTTGAATGGCACGGATTTGATTGAATACTGGTATATCAATATTCAATTCATTCAAAAATCTTTATTTATGAGCAGCATTCTTTATGTAATAGCCGTGATCCTAATCATCGGATGGCTCCTCGGCGTTTTTGTTTACAGTGCAGCCGGACTCATTCACGTTCTTCTCGTCCTGGCTATCATTGCGCTGGTCCTTGGGCTGATCAGAAGAGCCTGACCATGTTTTCAGTATAATCCAGGATCTTTTCTTTGTCTTTTTCTTGTGGAAACGGTTGAGCAAATGAATTGATTGGTGAAGCCGGATTCCACAAATGGAGAAGCCAGCTGATGGCATAAAAAGAGAAGATGTCCTGGATTGCTACACCACACCTTATGCAATCGTCATCGTTGGGGTTTGACCAGCTTATCGCAAACGAATCGCTTTAGCGTTTGAATCTTGACTTTGGATGTGTTCAGCTTACCTCGAAACATTTTTTTGGCTGTTCTTAATAAATAAACCCGGCACTTTAGGTGCCGGGTTCGTTTGTTGGGATAGGGTTTAGGGGTTAAGAAATAAGGGCTTAGGGGTCGTCAATTTCTTCAAAGGGTACGGATCGGAATAATTTGAGGTCTAAGGGTAACTAAATAATTTTCAAAGGATAATGAATTGATAATCAGATTTTTAAGGATTTGGATCATTTGACTTTCTTTTTATATTTTCTAAAGGATCTGGATTCTGGTTGTTTTCATTTGATATCGTATCAACAATACAAAGATTGGAATTCTTTACGGGGGGTCATAAATTATTCGATAAACAGAGAAAAACCTTCGATTTTTGGGAAAGATTGGCCGATTAGCTATTCCAATTAAATCTACATTTAGGCTCAATTTCGTTCATGCGTCAGCGCTTCCCATTATCAAATCTTATGCTGTTTAGGACCTTATTGCTGAAAGGAGTACTGGCCGGTATTTGTTTTCCGGCTATTTTGACCGCGCAATCCTTTTCCAGCCAGGAAATCGGGCGTTTTCAGCAGGAGGCAAGGCAGGTGACCATTATCCGGGATAATTGGGGTATTCCGCATATTTATGGTAAAACCGATGCCGATGCCGTCTTTGGGTTAATGTATGCTCAATGCGAGGAAGATCTCAAGAAAGTGGAAAGAAATTACCTGGAAGTACTTGGCCGTCTGTCGGAAGTCGATGGGATCGGAAGTCTCTCCAATGATTTAAAGATGCGGCTGATCGAAGACAGTGCCGATGCTATTCAGGACTATTTAAAAAGCCCTCTATGGTTCCGGCGGCTCCTGGATGCTTTTGCAGACGGGGTCAATTATTACCTCTATAAGCACCCGGAAAATCAACCTGTTTTGCTAAAGCGTTTTAAACCCTGGTTTCCAATCATGTTTACAGATGGCAGTGTTTCTGCAACGAGCACGGGTGGTATTCAAAAGGCAGAAATTCAAGATTTTTACGCCCGGGACTCGAGCATTGCCATGAGTTTTCCTGAAAAAACGTCCAGTGAGCAGGAGACAGGATCCAATGCCTTTGCAGTAGGTCCATCAAAAACAGCTTCAAAAAATGCCCTGCTTTATATTAATCCCCATGTTCCTTTTTATTTCCGGACCGAAGTCCAGCTGGTCAGCGAAGAAGGGCTTGATGTGTATGGAGCGGTGACCTGGGGACAGTTTTTTGTATACCAGGGATTCAATGCCCATTGCGGGTGGATGCATACCACCAGTTATGTAGATGTAGCTGATCTGTATGAAGAAAAGATTAAAAAGCTGGGAAATAACTATTTCTATCAGTATGATGGCCAATGGAAACAGGTGAGAACAAAATCCTTACTAATCAGTTATCTTAAAAATGGGGTGAGCGCTCCCTATAAATTTATGGCATTTTACACAGGTCACGGACCGGTGATGGCAAGCCGGAATAATATATGGATTAGTCTGAAAGAAAATAACCGAACGCTTTCTGCTTTGGTGGAATCCTGGGTAATAACCAAATCAAAAAGCTTTGCCGAGTTCAAAAACGGTCTCGACATGTTGTCTAATACAACCAACAATACCATGTACGCCGATGATCAGGGCAATATCGCTTATTGGCATGGGAATTTTGTTCCAAAAAGAAAGCCTGGTTACGACTATAGTCTTCCGGTGGATGGAACCACCTCCCAAACCAATTGGCAGGGGATACATAGTATAGATGAAATCGTGCATATTTATAATCCCCCAAGCGGTTGGATTGAAAACTGCAACTCGACTCCCTTCACTGCTGCGGGAAGCAGCAGCCCGGATCAGAAAAAATATCCCAGCTATATGGCTCCTGACGGTCAAAATTCAAGGGCGGTCAATGCCATGAGGCTGCTAGATGCGGGCAGGGGCTTTACCCTTGATAAATTGATTGGCGTCGGGTATGATCATTACCTGAGTGCATTTGACATCCTGCTGCCTTCCCTCCTGCGTGCATACGACCAATCCGGTAAGGCTGATTCACTCGGTATTCAACTCAAAGAACCGATAGAGGTGCTAAAACAGTGGGACCGCTACTGTTCCGCTTCATCGATCGCCACCACGCTGGCTACGGCTTGGGCGACTAAACTGGTTCACCTGATGGCAGTACCAAAAACCTCCGAAGAAAGCAGCGATGGAATTGGCATGCTCCATAAAATGGTTTCCCTTTCCAGCGATAAGGAGAAACTGATGCTGCTTGGCGAAGTCAAAAAAGAGCTGGAAGAAAAATTTGGAACCTGGAAAAAGCCCTGGGGAGAAATCAACCGGTACCAGCGCAATGCAGGAGCGTTAACGGAGACCTTTGATGATAAGCGCCCAAGCATGCCGGTCAGTATGGCTTCGTCCAGATGGGGTTGTCTTCCCTCTTTTGCAGTTGGATCATCCCCGACTAAGCTGCAATATGGCGTTAGTGGTAACAGTTTTGTTGCAGCCGTCGAGTTCGGAAAAAAAATAAGAGCCAGGACGGTGGTTACGGGTGGTCAAAGTAATGATCCATCCTCCGTCCATTTTATGGACCAGGCTTCCTTATATTTGGATGGAAAATTCAAGGAAGTATTGTTTTACAAGGAGGATGTCCTGCAGCATGTCGAAAAGATGTACCATCCCGGACAATAATGGAAGAACCAGAATCTTATTAAATTCATTTTTCAATAGATCAAAAAATCACCACATGAAAGTTTTAAGGACAGCCGCATTATTTGTTTTTCTATTTATTTCTTTGACGCCACAGGCTCAGCATATCAGCATGATGGAAGGAAATCTGGCGCCGCTAAAGTCAGAAACTACCGTTGTCATTCAGTTCGCATATGATAATATGAGGGTGGGCAAATATGAGAAGGAGGATGATTTCATCAGCGCCAAAAAAGAAGAATACAACAGAAAGGAATCAGGTCGCGGGGATAATTGGGCTAAGAATTGGGTAGGGGACCGCAAATACCGCTATGAGCCGAAATTTATAGAGCTGTTTGAAAAACACAGCGGGCTGACTAATAGCGACAAAGCCAAATATACCTTGATATTAAAGACTGTTTTTACCGAGCCTGGTTTCAATATCGGCATTGCCAAAAAAAATGCGGAGATCAATGCAGAAGCTTGGATCGTGGAAACGGCCAATCCGTCCAATGTGATTGCCAAAATCTCCATCCATAACGCGCCCGGAAGAACATACACCTCAAACGATTACGATACCGGTGAACGGATTTCAGAATCATATGCTGTTGCCGGAAAAGGTCTGGGCAAGTTTATGAAAAAATAAGCCTGAGCTTGGCTTTGCATTTGAGATAAATGGTGGCTTCGTTGAGCAGGCTGCCGGTGAGGCTTATTTCCCCGCTATCAGATAGTTCATATTGAAATTCGGCGCGGATCGTTCTATTTTTCCTGGGATCGATGATGGATAAAAATTTAAGATAATCAGCTTTTTGCAGGCGTGTCTCGCTGCCTACAACCACTTCAAGTAATTCCTTGATCATTTGCATCATACAAACCCCTGGCACCACCGGATGCCCTGGGAAGTGACCTTCAAAGATCCTGTGTGCCGGGTTGAGTTCAAGCAGGGCCTGAACTTTGTTTCCCGATGATTCCAGCAGTTTAATTGTAAAAAAATCGTCTTTTAACATTATTGCTCAATCCTCTTTAAGCCGATATCAAAATTGAAATTTTTATGTGATATCCCAATAGAATCCGGCAAACCATTTTTATAATTCTCCATGATGGCCTCCACCACTGCTTTTCTCTTTGATGACCTTTGCATCAGCAATAGGCGGCTGCATCCAGGATCTGTAATATAATAATTAATTCCTTTTTCCTGTGGGAAGGCATAATAATGGTGCGCCTGGTCCTTGAGCACGTAGGCATGATCATTTTTTATATTGAGCATGAGCACCAGTTCAAAATCTTTTCGAAGCGTTTTGATCACGGCTGGCTTATTCATTTGTTTGAGGATATAATAGACCTTAAATCCACTATCGAGAGAGAACCCAAAGTCAAAGAATTTAAATCCTAATTCGTTGGAAAATACCATCCGGATACTACTGTCAGGCATGGTTTTAATCAACAATACCCCGCTGAGCTGTTTGCCTGTTACGTTGACCCTGGTCTTGTAAAGTGCCGAGGAAAAGGAGGGCTTAAATTGCATCAGACAGCCCGGATCTCCATTCGTTCTTTCCAGGTGTTTATAAGGCGAGGAACAAGCCATTAATAAGGCAAAGCCGCTAATGAATGGTAAATAGTTCATCCGGAATATTTGAATTCAGCAGCTTGTTTATAAAGTGAATGACGGTATTGTCCCCAGCCAATTCAACCATATCGATGCTATCTGCAGAATAATCTTTTTTGTCAATAATCACGCTAATGTTCTTGAAGTATGCCTTCAGGTTTTTAGCGAGGGGCGATAACTCAATGAGAAAGGTCGATCCATTTTCAAAAACCTTGATGCTGAAATCAGGGTTGCCGAGGAAGTTTCCCTTCACACAATCGATCATGATAGCATTGATTTGCCGGAACAAGGCATTGGATCTGGTCGAGACCGTATTTTCCTTCTGTCCATCTTTAACATACACATTGTCATTATTCAGGATCATCAGGTATTGGAATGGGTCGTCATATTCCATGCGGATGCGTTTATCCTTTTTATACCAGAACTTTCCTTTTGAGACGATTTTTTCTGAAAGCATGCTTAGGTTTTTCTCCTGCACAAAATCACATGTAATCGAATTGATTTTTTCAGATCCCTGCACAAACTGCTGCTTGAAGGATGGGGTGTTTTCAATTTGGGTATACCCCGGGTATTGGGCAGCAGAAAAAAGAGAGGGAATGATCAGCAATAACAGACAGCACAGTTTACACATAGGGATCCAAATTAAGCAATTTATCCAGCCGGACGAAGCGGTAACCTTTTCCTTGCGCCTCCTTAATAAAGCCCGGAAGAATCGACAGCGTGGCCAAACTGGTATCGTGAAAAAGTATGACAGCTCCCGGTTTTAGGGCGGTGCTCACCCTATCCATCAGTTTTTGCTCATGGCTGATCACCGTATCCAGCGACCTGATATTCCATCCGATGGGAAGGTAATTTCCTCGAATAATGGCCTTCTTTAAAGGAGGATTGGTGACGCCATAAGGAGGCCGGAACATGCGGGGGGACCTTCCGAGCAGTTTGCGCATTTCTTCGTCCATCTGCTGCAAATCGGCTGACATGGCCTTCGATGAAAATAGATCGAACGCAGGATGATGAGAAAAACTATGATTGCCAATAACATGACCCTCTTCATGGATTCGCCTAAATAAGGCTTCGTTTCCCTTAATGCGTTTACCAATGCAAAAAAATGCTGCGGCCACCTGATTTGCTTTCAACACATTCAGTATTGCGGGGGTATATTCCGGACTCGGGCCATCATCAAAACTGATCGCTATTTCTTTGAGCTCAGTTTTTGCAGAACAAAGGACTTGAATAAAAAATCCGGAATCCACTCTATAACTGCCGTAAAAAAGAAGGAGTGAGTATAGCAACGCCAGCGAAATATAGACCGGGGAAGGGACATGATATTTCCAGTCAATGAGCAGGAGCGCTATGAGCAAGCTCGCAAAAAACAGGTTGGTATTTCTAAAAGTTAGCATGCTGAAATGAGGAATATGGCGTGGTGGGTCTGTTGGTACTGGTTATAAATCAGGATTCTCTGCGGTATTTTTTTCATTTCCCCGGGGGTCGGTGTAAAAAGGACGGGGGTTTTATTTTTTAGGAGCACGGCAGCCAGCCATAGGGCAAATGCTGTGGAAGTCGGATACTCGCCGCAAAACTGTTTGTAGGTAATCTCCGCTACTGAGGAAAAAACACCACGCTTCAGGTAATCATAGATCGCGTCCGTCTTTAGATCCCCATTTCTTCCGCTGATCACGAGGTCAAGATCGCTAGAGGACAATCCATGTGAATCAAGGAAATGCAGTATGCTCGTTTCGATTTCTGTTTCATGCACTGGTTTGTATACAGTGCTCAACCCTTCGAGGATTGCATAATCATGTGCTGAAGCCAGCCCGGATAAAAGGAAAAAAGCCGCACCTTCGCCAGCAATCGTTCCTTTTGACTTTGCCGGAAACAATTCTAGATTAGATATGGGGTATTGCTTATAAAGCCCCATTCTCTGTAACAATAGATAACTGGTTTCGGTCAATTCGTCCAGGGCGCCCACCAGTACATTACCGGCCGCGTTTTCTTCCAGCAGCATCCTTGCGTCAAGCAACGCCGTTTCAAAAGAAAAACCACGGTGGACAAAAGTGTTATTATACTGGTGGCAGCCAAGCAAAAGAGCAATTTGTGCACCCACCGTATTATGTGTGGACTGAATAAAACTGGTCGGGGTGAGCAGTTCCTCTCTGTTTTCCACCATTTTTGTCAGAAAGGATTCCGTATCCTGGAGACATCCGTAGGCAGTCCCTGTGATGATGGCATCCGGCGCAGGATTTCCTGACTCCTGCAGGCATTCCACCGCTGCGGCAACGCCCATCTTAATGATGCGGCTCATTCTCCTGATCGATTTTCCGTCAATGATCTGGGCATAATCGGGTTCAAGGCATTTCAAACGGCCACCTGTATACGCTATCGGATCGGCCGGAAATATATGATTTCCATAAGTCCTTTGAGGAGAGATACTGCCAATGGATTTGATGTACATCTTCATGGAAGCGTTTTTGCCTTTCTGCTCAAAAGGATATAACAGGCTGCGCCGCCAATCACGAGGGCTAATGCAATTAATTCTGCCTGTGTGGGTTTCAGTCCAAAGACGTTATACCTTGTATTTACCCGGATTTGTTCAATAAAAAACCGCTCGATCCCGTTGAGTATTAAATACAGCGAAAAAAGTGTTCCGGGGATAGGCAATCTTTTTCTTAATGACCAGAGTAGAAAGAAAATGAGCGTACCTGCAATGGTTTCATAGATCGGCGTCGGAAAAACGGGAAGAGGTAAATAGGCACAGTGTTCCCCTGTACATCCAAAAAGCCTCAGGCCGATATCATTTACATTATGTGGATAAGGATAGGCAAATAACCAATCAGGCAAAAAGGATGGTGCATGCACGCTATAATGCCGGACATTCCCTTCAGATCCAAAAACATATTCCACATAAGCCTGGTTCTGTTGCATGGTATTTTGGAATTCATTTGCCGTCGCACGGAAAACTTTCCCATCCGCCCGAGAAAGATAGGCGCTATTGGGGATTCCCCAATCCCCATCCCCCGAAACCTGGCAGCCAATCCGGCCTACTGCATATGCGATCATAAGTCCAGGCGCTGCTGCATCATTCAATTGCCAAAATGGGATATGGTGTCTTTTGGCATACCACCAAATGGCGAGCGCCGCACAGATCAGGCCGCCATAAAATGTCAGGCCGCTAAATGAAAAAAGGGATTGAAAAGGTTCTCTTACAAAATCATCCCAATTTTCCAGACTATTAAAAATTTTTGCTCCGCCAAATCCGAAGATGGCCGCCAAAAATGCAAGAGTCCCAATCCGGTCATGTGGCCAGACGCGTACAGTTTTTTCTACGGGTTCAGGCAATTTTTGTTTGTAAACCTCATACCATTTCAGACCTGCGTATGCAAGGCCCAAAACGAGTCCTGCGGGCCAGCTGCCGGCAAGCGACAAAATATAGTCCTGGGAATTACCGGAAGCCGAAAAAAAGATTCCAATGAATTTGTATCCGAATAAAAACCCAAAAAGAAAATCAGGCAGCAGGTTCAGCAGGCTAGGGGGCATTCCAATAATGACGGTTTCTTCCTCATAGCCCAATACACCCTCTTTTGCTTTGCGTCGCAATTCTGCTCCCACGGCCCACATGGCCACAAAAAATGAAATGACGACAATCATCCCAAAGGAATTGACGAATCTAAGCGGGTTCCAGGATATGCCGAACCAATCCTTTAATGCATAATAAAGATTAGGATACATGTATCAATTAAGCTTTAGAAAAGATCAATGAGCTGCAATTGCCGCCAAAACCAAATGAATTTGACAGCACATGGTTAAGATTCTGATTTTTTTGAAAAACGGTTTCAGGAACCAGCGGCAGATCGACCATAGGTTCGCTGAAGCGCAGGTTGGGATAGATTATTCCACGGTCGATCGCGATCGCCGAGAATACTGCCTCCATGGCTCCACTGGCTCCCAAAGTGTGTCCTGTAAATGATTTGGTAGAGCTCATTTTTGGGTAGGGGTCCTGAAACAGGATCCTGATCGCCGTCCCTTCGGCGTGATCGTTATTTTGGGTTCCTGTACCATGAAGATTGATATAACCGATATCGGAGGCTTTCAATCCAGCACGGTCCAAAGCTCCTTTCATGGCGAGCAGCGACCCGGTTCCTCCGGGAGAAGATGCGGTCTGATGATAAGCGTCGTTAGCATTTGCAAAACCACTCAGGCGGCAATAGGGTCTTTTTTTCAGGTGATTGGCAAGCCTTTCTGAAACCAGGACCAAGTAGGCTGCCCCTTCCCCAAGATTCAAACCCTTCCGGTTTTCGTCAAATGGTTTGCAGTGCTGGCGATCAAGGATCATGAGCGTATTAAAACCATTGAGGGTAAATCGCGTTAGGGAGTCGGTTCCACCCGCGATGGCAAAATCCAGAATTCCGTGCTCAATCAGCCTGGCTGCAAAAAAAATGGCATTGGCAGAAGAAGAACAAGCTGTGCTGATAGTGGATATATGTTCCCGGATTCCCAGACGGTCGGCAACCAATTCTGTGGTGCTTCCGCATTCATGGTGGATCAGATCCCTTAATTTACCCTTGCGCCGGTCAGATAGAAAATCCGGGAAAAAATTTTCGGTTTTATCCATGCCACCTACAGTATTGGCTGAAATAAAACCAGCCCTCCATGATTGAAAATTTCCGATCCCTGCATTTTCCACGGCTTCGCGGGCTGCAATCATGCTTAGGAGCGCCGTCCTGCTGATGTTTGGTGAGAACCCGGAAATGGAGGCCAGCTCCTGATTACTCATGGGAACCTCCGCCACCGGTATATCGGCATGATGAACAGATTTCAGGAAGCGCATAGAGGCTATTCCGGCCATTCCATTTTCAAAGGAATGCAGGCATTCAGGAAGATTCTTACCAATAGCCGACACCACGCCTACACCGGCGACATACACCGGTGGTCTGGATCTCATATTCACTGTTTCTGGTCTTGATGAGCAATAATATATTCAGCCATCGTTCTTACGGATTTGAAAACTTTTGGTCCTTCTTCAGCATTGGAAAGCTTGATCTTATATTCCTGTTGAAGTAAAACGATCAATTCCAAAGCGTCTATAGAATCCAGTCCGATCCCTTCCACAAATAAAGGTTGATCATCGCCGATATCCTCTGGTTTCAGATCCTTCAGGTTCAGTTGCTCGATGATCTGCTTCTTTAATTCGAGTAATAATTTATCCATGGTCAAATTCCCAGGTTTTAATAATATTTTTCTTTGTAAAAAGGAGGGTTCGACTCGACTGCTCCTTTTCCACCAGCATCAACACAGCCTTGTATTCTTCCCGGAGCAATTCAACCCAACCGCAGATGCAAGCCCGAGCTAAATGGTTGTCGAGCAGGTTGCTGACATAATGCTCCATAAAAGTAGCATCGAACTGCTTAAATACAAAAAAAGCATTTTCGCCTTTAATACCGTGCCGGATACAGATTTCCCCAATCACGATATTGGGCAATGTATACACAAACAAAGATGGACTAGGAATTGTTTTTATGGTTTCCTGGTACCTTATATCCGTATCAAGGCTGGAGTTGGCATTGGCCAGCACTACGGCAATCTCATCTGATTGGTATTTTTCCTGTCGGAAACTCCCCTTCATTAATACTTCGGCGGCGACTAAACCAAGACGACTCAGCCTGTCCATTTTGTAATATTTGGGATAATGCATATTAAGGACCTGATAGATGCCTTCCAGGAAATCGGACAGATTATCCTGCGTACCTGTATAGAGCAGCTTATTGTTCTTATAAACAACCCGACGGCTTATCCTGCAACTGGCGGTAATATGCTTCTTCTCTTGCAAGCGTCTCAAATATTTATTCCGGATTTATTTTTTTCAGATTGTCTCTGAACTCTATGATGGCTGAAAGTTTGATTAACGCATTTTTATGGTTTCTTACATATGGATTGGCTTTGTCCCAGACATATCCAGCCAAAACAGAGCAGATTTGGCTTTTGATCAATTCATCCTGATCCTCCGAAAAGAAGATCCTGTCCAGCACACCGTCATACCAGGCGGTTACGTAGCTGCGGAATGTATCAATCCCCTGCATCATTGGTTGCATATAGGAAGCATCCCAGTCAACCTGCTTGCCTTGCAGTTTTTCGATTACCAGTTTTGCTGCCATCTGGCTGGAGACTGTAGCCAGGGTGACGCCTGAAGAAAAAATAGGATCCAAAAACTCAGTCACATTTCCAGTAAGTACGAATCCCTCTCCAAAAAACCGGTCCGTGGTACTAGACCAGGCTTGCAAAACCCTGGGCTCGAAAATAAGTTCGACATCTTTAAAGCGCTCGGATAAATAGGGTTCTGATGCGATCATGGCCCGGAATTGAGCGGTCTGATCTCCCGCGTACCGGTTGAAAAATGCAGGATCGCCCACAAAGCCAAGGGATGTAATGCCGTCTGAAAAGGGGATAATCCATATCCAAACGCCGGGCTCATGTACCACGATGGTAATACGATTGGGCTCATCGGCCATGGATCGCTTGAGATCTACTACATGGGCAAAAATGGCTTTTCTTGATGGCTGATCGGAAGGACGCTCCAGATTAAACAAACGGGGAATTACCCTGCCGTAACCGCTTCCGTCAATGATGAAACGGGCGCTGATCTCCGTTTCTTCTCCATTCTTCCCTTGGATCCGGGTAAGGGAATCGGATCCCTGAAACGAAATTCCGGTTACTGTTTTTTCATAGGCGACTTCGACGCCCATTTTTTCTACGGTATCTGCGAGTGTCTTATCGAATGCAGCGCGGGGAACCTGCCAGGTCCAGTTCCAACCGGTAGTGTATTGGTCGGAAAATGAATAATCGCAGATCTTTCCATTTTTTACAAACTTGGCCCCGCCTTTCTGCTGAAACCCTTTCTCAGTAATAGCATCTATAAATCCTGCTTCTGTAAACGCTTCCATACACCGGGGCAGGAGACTTTCGCCAATCACGAAACGGGGGAACAACTGTTTTTCGACGATCTTAACTGTATATCCTGCCTTGTTGACGATTGATGCGGCGACTGTTCCCGCCGGACCTGCGCCAATCACCAAGACATCCACTTTTTCTGTTTGCATCTGATGTTTATTTTTTCCTAGGTTATTTTAAAAAAGCCCGGCAGTCATCCCGTTTGCTTTTTCTTCCTGCATTTCAGTAATGTATGGCTCAGTCCAATATGATCCGTTTGTTCCATTATCTCAAATCCTGCCTTTCGAAGGAAGGACTTAAAAATCTCCGAATGATACATCTGGCTGTTACCATTTGCAATTGCCGTAAAGTAAATGGAAGTTTGTTGCAGACAGAATGCAGCTGTTTCAAATCGTTGGGTGTCCCAGAAAGCTTCCAAAACGAGCAGCGAGGCATTATCATCCAAGGCTTCATGGCATCGTTTCAGGATTAATTTGATTTCTGATTCTGAAAAGCAGTCCAAAAACTGGCTCATCCAAATAATATCAAAACCTTCCGGGAATGATTGCTGATCATCGAGCAGGTTGATGGGGAGAAAAGAAATCCTTTCGGTGAGTCCTAATTCCTTTATTTTAATTTTAGCCATGTCGAGCTGGCCAGGCAAGTCCACGATAGTGATCCTGACATCTTTATCATATTGCGCACTGGCAATCGCCCATTTGCCGGTGTTGCCACCAATATCCAGTAATTTTTTTACGCCTCGGTTATAAACCAGGGGAAGCACTGCGGGAAATGCCTTATCAGAAAAAAAGTGGTCAAAATTAAACCAGCTTTTCTGGACCTGCTGGGGCAGTTGGGAAAGCCCTTCATAAATTGTATTCCAGGGACCTAATTCCTTTAGCCCTTCTGGCTTCCCGTTTGCAATACTGGTATCCAGGAAAAAAAGCCCCTTATAACACACATCATGTACAAAATCCATATTCGTTATGGTCAGGGGATCCTCTGTGATAAAATAACCGGTTTTTGTCAACACATACCGGTCCTGATGCAGGATTACAAGCCCGATACCCAGGGCAGATTCCAGTAATACCCGGACTCCATAGCTGGGAAGCAGCAGCTTCTCTATTATTTCGTTGAGGGTCATCCCCTCCGGACCGCTTTTTTCAATGATATCCAATATGCCGCAATTCCTGAGCACTCTTGCTACCTGAAAAATAACCGGCCCGAACGCAATGTATTGCGCCATTCCCTGGGCTTCGATCGCCGTCTTGGTATCCTTAGTATAAAAATCCATGAGCAATAATCGTTGTTCGATGGTTGACCTTAATCAGGCCTAAAACCCTATTTACTCAAAACCACGGCCGCATTACAACCTCCGAAACCTGAGGCTGTTTTCAGACAGGTCTTCAGAGGACCGGCTTGCAATCTACTGCAAACATTTACATTTTTGGTAGTGCCGGCTTCGGCAAAACCCATGGTGGGGAGGATCAGGCCTTCCTGAAGCGATCGAATAGACACGATCGATTCAATCAGGCCGGCGGCGCCGAGTGTATGCCCATAATATCCTTTGAGGCTGTTTACTGGAACGGATGCTAGTTCCGCCATCGAAATCGCCCGCGCCTCCATCTCATCATTATAGACGGTGGCAGTCCCATGAGCCGAAATAAAATCGATGTCCTCCGGACCTATTCCGGAAGCCTTGATTGCTTTATTCATGGTCAGGCATAATTCCTCCCCCGTCCGGGACGGTCCTGAAATATGGTTGGCATCATTGCTTACAGAACTACCGCCGATGAATATGCGTGTTTTTGATTTTTTCTTATTGGTGGTCAGGATCATGGTTGCCGCTCCTTCGCCAAGATTGATCCCTTTTCTTTTCAGATCGAAGGGCTTGCAGGGTTCCGGACTTAAGGCCTGAAAGGATTGGAACCCGGACAAAATGAATTTAGAAAGCATATCGGCTCCGGCGACCACCACATTTGTATACATGCCAGCCCTGAGCAGCCGGGTTCCTGTAATTATCCCCAGTAGACCTGATATGCAGGCATGTGAGACAACGATGGGCGGATGCGAAAAGTTAAAATGACTGGCAACGGCCTCTGCAGAACCGTGCAGGGATAGCTGTGCATTCATGGGATCGTCCGGCCCCTGGTTTTCCAAAAGATTGATGTTTCCTTTGGTGGAACAGATAATCAGCTGCGTCTCCGGGCTGCTGGCGAAAATAGCGCACCCACGCAAGGCGTCCCCGATGGATGCGATCAGGGCATTTTCGAAGATGGAACAGGGTGGCTGCGCAGAAAAATTCCGGGCAAGTTGCTCCTGGCTGAATAAGGAAGCAAAAAATGGTTCATTCAGGTATTTGATGTCTTGATGGCGCTGTATGGCGGAATCGCCTCCGGTTAGCCTCTTGAAATTTTCATCAGTGGTCCGGCCTAATGGGGAAAAGATATTATCCGAGGCAACAAAAACTGCTCTCATTTTTTCAGATTAAGTCAGGGCCTGTTTTCTTTTCCAATCTTCAAAAAATGGAGGATTGGTCAATTGCAGAACCGAACTGCCGCGGTCTAAAAAGACCTGCACCGAAGAACCGGTGGCTACCAATTGTCCACTCTCCCCATTAAACAAGTGGTAATTAAACTTCAATTTGGCTGCTTCGCAGGGAATATAATTGGTCTCCACGATCACTCTTTCACCGTATCGAAGAGCACGTTTGTAATGACACTGTATGTCGACAATGGGCACTACAAGCCCCTGCTTATAAAAATCCAGATAGCCAATACCGTATTTGTTACCAAAGGCTTCTCTGCCATCCTCAAAATACCTGATATAATGTCCATGCCACACAATTCCCAACGGATCAGCTTCATTGAACCGTACGCTGATCTCTGTTTTCTGGGATAGAAATTTTTTCATCCACTACTGGTATTTTTGCTGCCATTCCTTGTACTTTTTCTTATCAATATCTTCAATCACGCTGTGAACGGCTGTGGCCCAAAAGTTCCTGAAACCAAAGGACATGCCCGTTTTTCCTTCAACCCGGTCTGTCAGCAGAACCTTTTTGCCTTTCATATCGATCAGGGTAACCCAGATGGCTGCGGCTTTCCCCATTTTGTCCATGCCCTCCATCACAAATAAAATTCCAATTCCTTTTTTATCGCCGAAATCGAAGCCTGCTACCAGAGAATTGATGTCTTCGGCTTTTAAGCGGTGAAAATCTGAGCTGCTAGAAGACTTGATCTGATCGGCACTGATTTTTTCATTTCTTTTTTCGACCAGGCTGAGATCGTGATCAATATTATTTTTACGAAAAGCAGCATCCAATTTGAATTTCTTGGGTTCTTCCACAACCAGTCCGTTGATCGCCAAAAATTCCCGGTCGCGAATATCGCTGGTGCTCGTTGTTTCATCCCCTATAAGTTTTGCCTTGGTGAAATCGATACCCAGATAAAGCATGGGAGTTTCTTTGGAGGAAAAAACGTCTTTAATGGTTTGTGAATAAGATAAAACAGGGGCAAGGAAAAGACAAGCAATTAGCCAAAAACGGCTTCGGCTGTATGTGACTGTGTTCATCATGATGCAAGGTTTTTATGTTTGATTTTTAATAAAAATTTTCATATTGCACTGGGCCATCAATTTATTCTTACAATAAATCCTTCCCGAGATCACCGTGACGTCAAAAATTTGGTGCTCCATGATGACCTCCGTTTCTATACTGTCATTGACAGCGGGCAGGTCGTGGATTTCCAGATTTTGAATACTACCGATATACCCCAGGGGAACCTGCTTATCCCCCATCCCGCAAATATAACCTATTCCGGCAGCAGCCGTCTGGGCGATATTTTCAACCAGGCCCGGCTCCCGCAGCAGACCGTCTTTTACAAATATATTCTCTTCCTGGATTGAAAGAGCAGACCGGCTCATTTTTTCATCGGCGAACAACAAAGCTTCGATCATCACAAAGGGTGGCCGTTGCGGAATAAATGCTAAGATATTTTCTTCTCTTTCCATCATTTTGTCTCCCAAAAATTATAATAATTGAACCACTGCTCCGGATAAGCCTTTACTTTTTTCTCCATTTCCACACTGAAATCATTTAACATATTCCGGATCCCGGTTTCTTTTTCTTCCTGTCGGTAGGCTTTCATTTCACTGGCAAAAAAATGATACTGTAAATTGCTTTCTTTTATCGCAAATACAAAGGAAACAGGAACCTTAAATTTATAAGCCAGAATAAAAGGGCCTGCCGGGAAGCGGGCGTCCTCACCCAAAAAAGGAGCGGTGAGCGTTTTATTTCCTGCCAGCCACCTGTCGGCATGCATGCAAACCCATTCTTTGTTCTTCAATGCGTCATTGATCTGGTAAATATGGGAAAGATCGTTTTTAATCAGGATGATGGTCGCATTCGTTTTCCCTGAAACCTTATCGAGGTATTCTTTGATGGCCTGCTGCTCGCCATCAAACATCACGATGTTCACGCGGACCCCGATTCGCTTCAGCAGGTGTCCCGCCATATCCCAGTTGCCGATATGCGCGCTGAGTAACAAAGCTCCTCTATCCAGACTGGCTATTTTCCTTAGGTTTTCCTCCCCTTCAAATTGAACACGGAACGGATGATTCATTTCTGACAGGATGACGACCTTATCAATCAGGCTCTGACCGAAATACAGGTAATTTTTATACAATTTGACCAGGGAAGTCCATCTGCTGTATCCCAGTTTCTTATGCAATAAGTTATAGACCGGAACAGAGGAACCTGTAGAAAACAGAACATAATAAAAAGCCACGAAACGAAGCAGGAAATAAGCGGGTAAGATCCCTGCATTCCTTATGGTCCACACAAAAATTCGATACCCCAGTTTTGATCCCTTCGATTTACCCTGCCAGGATGGCATCAGACCAATGCTTTTGAATGAACCCTGGGAAGGACATAATCGTAGAAATCCTGAAAGCTGATAATGCCCTGAAAATCTTCGGGTTTTACTTTAAATCCCAGGTTGCTTTCAATAACCACTACTAGGTCAATATAATCGAGACTATCCAGTTCCAGTGTATCCTTTAAGTTCGCACCGGGTAAGATCTTTGCAGGCTCTACTTCAAATTCCTCTATCAGGAACTCGTTGATTTTCTCTATGATTTCCGTATTTTTCATCAAAGTCGCAAGTTTTTCCATTTTCTTACAATAAGCGATGAGTTCGTACCTCCGAACCCAAAGGAATTAGACAAAAATACATTTATATCTTTTTCTATGGAAGTTTTTACGATATTCAATTTGGCTGAATCTTCATCAGGGTTTTCAAAATTGATATTGGGTGCAATAAAGGAATTACCCATCATTAATGTAGAATATACAATCTCGCTGGCACCAGCCATCCAGCACTCGTGGCCAGTCATGGATTTGGTAGAACTCACGAAAGGTTTTACAGAGCCGAAAACCTCATGAATGGCTTTAGCCTCGCTCGTATCTCCGGCAGGCGTAGAGGTCGCATGGGCGTTGATATAGTCTACATCTGCCGCCGTCAGGCCCGCATCCTGCAATGCCATATGGAGCGCCCTGACTGGCCCTTCCACCGTTGGATTGGAGATATGCGCTCCATTGGAAGAAAATCCGTATCCTATTACCTCTCCCAGAATCGGAGCGCCTCTTTTAAGAGCAGCTTCAAGGCTCTCCAGTATGACTGTAGCCGCCCCTCCGCTTGGGATAAGGCCGTCACGGTTCCTGTCAAATGGCCTGGAAGCGCGGGTTGGTTCTAATTCATGGGTGGAAAATGCGGACAGGGCATCAAAATTCCCCATCGAATAATGGCCGGTTTCCTGAGCCCCACCACAGATGATACCTTCCTGGAGCCCCGTTTTTATAAAATGATATCCCAGTCCAATGGCGTGGGACCCACTGGCGCAAGCCGCACTGATGGTAAAATTGACCCCTTTAAGCTTAAAAATAGTGGCCAAATTCATAGTAACTGTGGAATTCATCGTCTGAAACACAGATCCTGATCCAACCAGCATAGTATCCTTTTTTTCCCTCATAATATCAATGGCTTCAATAACCGGCTTTGCCGAGCTGTCATTGCCGTAAAGGACACCGAATATGTGCTGATCCAGCCAGTCAGGATCGATCGCAGCTTGCTTTAGCGCTTCCACCGTGGCTATATACGCAAATTCTCCCTGTTCGGGAAGGGTGATTCTTGCCCTCCGGTCGAGTAAACCTTTCAGATTGGGCCTCTCTACAAAACCCGTCAGTCCGGACCGGTACCCGAAGGCTTTACGGACCGGGTCGAGCACAATACCGCTCCTGCCCTGGAATAATGAATCCCTTACTTCGGTGAGATTCTTACCAATGCAGGAATAAATGCCCATACCTGTAATGACTACCCTTTGCATACTTGAATTTCTGCCAGCAATTTACAATAATACACTGAATGGATTTGTTGCGATTGGCGGTCAGGAATATAAGCCACCATTGACGGAGAGGACTTCTGCGGTGATATAGGAAGCTTCCCTTGAAGCAAGAAAACCAACAGCATGCGCCACTTCTTCAGGGATACCGAACCGTTTTGCCGGGATCAGGTTCTTCATTTCGTTTTCATCGATTCCTTCGGTCATGTCGGTCCTTATAAATCCTGGTGCGACAGCATTAACGGTTATACCTCTTTTTGCGACCTCCTGGGCCAGGGCCTTGGTCGCAGCTATGATGCCGCCTTTTGCAGCTGAATAGTTTACCTGTCCGGCAACTCCTTTTAAACCAGAAAGGGATACGATATTGATGATTCTCCCGTATCTTTTTAAAAGCATGTCTTTAAGAACAAGTCGGGTAGTGTAAAAAAAACCATCCAGGTTTGTTTTGATCACACGGTCCCATTGCTCATCTTTCATCCAAATCATGAGGCCATCATCCTTTATGCCTGCATTATTGACTAATACTTCAATGGGACTGTCGGGATGTTTTTCAAGCCAGGAGTTAAGGGTTTCAAAGACCTGATCCTTTAAGGACACGTCGAAGGGTAACAATTCAGCGGAACCTCCTTTTTCCTGGATGAGCCGGAGCGTGTTGGCCGCTTCTTCATGGTTCCCTTTATAATTGATCAACACATAATACCCCATGGCAGACATTTTCTGGCAAATCGCCCTGCCGATACCCCTTGAACCGCCTGTAACCAATGCACAATTCATTTTATTCTATTTTTTCTTAGGCGTTTCAGGATGGAAAGAAATGACAGGGTTGGATTGTTCGAAAAACCATTTTATTCTTTCCAGGTCCTTATACTTTGGTTTATCCTCAATAAACTTAGGGAATATTTTTCTTACTTCTTCATACACCAAACGGGTATTGTGTGAGAGCCGTGGAACGCATTGAAGGTAGTCGATGGCCTGCACGACAGTCATCATCTGGATAGCAATTACCTCAAATGAATTGTCGATCACTTTTTTGGTGATCAGCGCAGCGTTTGAGCCCATGGAGACGATATCCTGGTTGTCATTATTGTTTGGGATGCTGTGCACATACATGGGGTAGGAGAGGGTTTGGTTTTCTGCAACCGTGGAGGTAGCTGTAAACTGCATTCCCTGCATTCCAAAATTAAAACCAAGAACGCCCAGGTTTACAAAAGGAGGAAATTTCTGATTTAATTTTTCATTCAGCAGATAATTAAGTTGCCGCTCTGAAAGCATGGACAGTTTGGTGATAGCGGTTTTGAGTTTATCCATTTCCAACGAAACATAATCTCCATGAAAATTGCCGCCATGAAAAATATTCTGATTTTCATGATCTACAATAGGATTATCATTAACTGAATTGAGCTCGTCGACAACGATTTTTTCGGCGTTGCAAATGGTATCATAGACGGGCCCCAGTATTTGGGTGACACAGCGAAGAGAATAATATTCCTGCACCTTGTCTTCAAAAACTTCCTGGTCAATATTTTGAGGATTGTACAGATGTTCGGAGCGGTTTCGGATCATTTTGCTGTCCTTAAGCATATCCCGGAGCATGGCCGCAACCCTGTTCTGCCCGGTATGACGTTTGACCGCGTTGAGCTCATTGGAATAGTGGTCGTCAAATGCCTCCATGATTTCATTCATCATCGCAGACAGGATCACGCCCCATTGCAATAATTTTTTTGCCTGGATGATATTGAGCAGACCAATTCCCGTCATTGCTGAAGTCCCGTTCAGAATGGCAATGCCTTCCCGCATGCGGATTGAAAGCGGTTGGATACCGGTTTTTTTGAACACTTCTTCAGTTGGTTGAATCTTTCCTTCGAACTCCACCTCACCTTCCCCGATGAGCACTAAAGCCAGGTGCGCCAGCTGAACTAAGTCCCCGCTGGCCCCCACACCTCCATGTTCATAAATGCAGGGAATTATATTTTTGTTGATCAGTGTGGAAATAAGTTTGACCAGGTCGGTGTGTATTCCCGAGTATGCGCACATCAGGCTGTTTAAGCGAGCGATCATGACAGCCTTCCCCAAAAGGGCGGGAAGGACCCTTCCGCCTCCTGAACAATGGCTCCTGATCAGGTTATATTGTAATTGAAGAACATTCTCCTTGCTCACTTTGTACTGGGCCATTGGGCCAAAACCGGTATTGAGTCCATAGATCAATTTCTCATGTGAGAACCCCTCCAGGAATCGATAATTGGTATCGACCTTTGCCAGGGCTGATTCATCCAACGCTACCAAACCGGATCCAAAAAGAATTTCAGCAAAATGTTCAAGGGAAAGTAACCTGCCTCCGATTGCTATCATGTCCAAATAAGGAATTTAATATTTACTCAACACTATGCGCAAAAAAAACAAAATATAAGGAAGGTATCAAATTTTTATTAATTGGAATTGGGGACTGCTTTTTAGAATCACCTGTCAGCCACTCTATTGTCGATAAACTTAGTAGCTTTTCTGCCGGAATCCGGATATTGCAATTTTTGTATTTCATCGCTTCCGACATATCTGATATGCGGGCTAACTCTTAATTTGGCCTGAAGATAGGCTCTTATTTTGTGATCTGTTTCTTCACTTTCCTCAATGGCAAAAAGATAAAGCCGGACTTCATCGGTGCCAATCTCATTTGAGTATACTTCAATCACATAATCGCGTACTTCTTCCATGCCACTAAGGAGTTCAAACAATGCTGGAGCAAAAAGAGTGGTGCCTTTGAACTTTATCATCTGTTTTTTGCGTCCTATGACCGGTGATAATCGAAGGCTTGTCCGTCCGCAAGGGCAGGGTTCTAAAAAGGCCATGCAGATATCTCCGGTTTTATAGCGTAACAAAGGCATCCCCTCCACATCAAGTGTGGTAATGGTAACTTCACCTGCTTGTCCATCGGCAACCGGCTGGTCCTTTTCATCCAGCAATTCTACAATCAGCAAGCCCGGTTGATGATGGCCACCCTTTCCCTGGCTGCATTCCGTAAATGCTGTCTGCATTTCAGTCGAAGCGTAGGTCGAATACAACTGTATATTCCAGGATTCCGTAATTTTTTTTCCGAGTATATTAAGCGAAAATTGTGTGTCGCGGATATTTTCACCAATGCAGATGGCTTTTTTCACAGAGGACTGGTTCATATCAATGGCATGTTCTTTGGCAAATTGGATCAGTTTGAGTATGAATGATGGAACTGCGACAATGGCCGTTGGCCTCAGTCTGAAAATAGTTTCCCATTGAAGGGAGGGTACACCGGGTCCTACCCGGATCAAACCAGATCCCATCATTCGGATTCCCGAATAGTAAGCGATCCCTGCCATGAATTGCCGGTCAAGGGTAAGCATCAGCTGGTAAATATCTTCTGCAGAACCGTCCGCGCACAAAAATGAACTGTACTCATTCCAGGCCAGCCTTTGCAGATCTTTTTCAGTCAGCGCTATAGTTACCGGGCTGCCCAAAGTACCTGATGTCGATGTGTATTCGATGAATTTATCCTTATCGACGCAGAAAAAATCGGCGTTCCGTTCCTGAAGATCTTCCTTATTGGTGACGGGTATCCTCCCGATATCCGCCAGGTTTTTGATCTGGTCGACAGAAATCTGGTGTCTGGAAAACAGATCTTTGTAGAATGGGGATTGGCTTTGGAGATAGTGAAGCAAATCCCGGAGTTTTTGCTCCTGAAGGATCTTAACCTCTTGGGTTGGCTGGAATGCCGTAATGCTTGAATGATACATGATCTATTTTTCAATAATGACAACGGCCGAAGCCATCAACCGAAGATGGGACATTGAAACTGAAATGGTGCCGATTCCGGCGTTGTTCACTGTCTTTGCAGTTTGACCTAACAGACCCAACCGGGGTTTTCCATTTTCCTCATGTGTGATTTCGATTTCATTGAATGCAATTCCACTTAGCCACCCGGTGCCTAGCGCTTTGAGAAAAGCTTCTTTTGCTGCAAAACGGGCAGCATAATGTTCAAACTTATTTGCTTTTGATTCACAGTATTCGATTTCCTTGGGGGAAAATACCAGTTCCCTGAAACCAGAATCCCTAGCTATTTTTTCGGCTACGCGCTCCACTTCTATGATATCGGTACCTAATCCTGCGATCATCGGGTCGAAATTGTTTTGTTTTCACATTTTTTGATTTGGTCCCGAATGTACCCTTCTTCTTTCTTAGTGGCGATCAGTTTGGTCAAGGCGACCCTGTAATCCGTCAAAGCTTGTCCGTACTGCAGATGCCTGAAAAAATAATCCCCTGCCAGCACGTAGGTATGGAAAAATGCTGGATTGCTGGCGATCAGGCTGTCGATATTGACTATCGCTCCCGCCGCCAGGAGCCGTTTATATTCCCTGAATTTTTGAAATTCCCTGTACTCACCTGTAAGCAGGAAGGAATCAGGGGCGATAGCCAGGCTGGAATCACAAATTTCCCTGTCTTTTTTCATTCCTTGAAGATCAAAAATGGTTTTCAGATCATAGGCGACAAAACCTCCCAACTGCCAGGGTGCGGTAGAGACCCATACTTTTAGTTTTTGTGGCTCAAATACAATGGCATGATGGGCTATAAATTGATTGATAGCCTTTTCGTTGCCCAGCCCGATATGGGCATCGTGAAGCCCCAAATGGTTTCTCAATATGTCAATTGTTTTTTGTACTGTATTGCGGCCATTGGCCTTTAACAACTCCACTACCCGCTGATAACGGTAGGCAGATGCGCTCTCGTCGATTTGTTGCAGATTTGATTTTGATTGACTCAACCCTTTGCTTTGAAAATGGTTGGCGCAAACAATGGAATTGCCGCCCGGATCATAGACGTCAAGCGTTCGTGGCGTTTTTTCAATAATCACAGCTTTTTTGTCCATCGCCGAGCCGATCAAAAAGGATTCGGAAACAAACATTTTTCTTTTTTTTGCGATGGTTACCGCCTCATCTATATTTTTTGCATACTGCAATATCTCTCTAGCAACCAGGGAAACAGGAGTGGCGGAACCGAAAGGGGTGCTGGTTTTGTCAGCGTTGATGGTAACAGTGAGTCCTTTTTCATTCATACCGGAAACGGCTCCTATGAAACCAGCCCAGGTTACGGTCATGAACTTATAACCATCGTCCGGATGAAAAAATGCCACGATCTTATTTTCTGCAAACTGATCGCCGACATAAAAATCAAAATTCCTCCCAATAATCATGGAGCTGTCCAAAGACTCTGCGCCCCATGTCCCGAAGGAGGTGCATCCCACCAGCGCCATACTTTGCAGCGCGTGGCCGATATCGTGCGCCGCATGATAGTTCAGGATGCGCTCATAATTGGAACCGATATAATCATACTTATCCGAGGCCGAGCGGGAGATTCCGTAAATTTCTTCCTTATATTCATTGGTAATATTCTTATCCAGGTCACGGTTAAACCATCCCACCACATATTTAAGAAAATGCAGGTAGAATTGGGAAGGTACCATTTTATGAATCTGAGCATTGAAATAATCTTCCTGTTCCACTACCAGTTCCTTTGTCAGTTTACCATTGACCACCCCCCTTTCAAAAGGCGCCCCTTCCACGTACAATTCATAGAGACCAGAAGCGCTTTTTCTAAACCAATTATTTTTTATAGTAAAAAACCCAGGGCTCGGCTCGGCCCGCTGCCAGTTCATGCTGCTCCTATCGGCTATTTCCGGGGGCGCGATTTTTCCAACTTCCACCACATAGATCATTCCGCAAACGATCAAGAGCACCAGTCCGATGAGCACAGACAATATAATCTTCCCAACTCTTTTTCTTCTATGCATTTCTTATTTTTTCTGTTAGGCTGTCCATATCCATAAATGCGGAACAGGTAATCAGTGCGCTGATGCTGGCACCCAATATACCATGTAAATTGAGATTTTGACCCGTAAGGTAAAGATTCGGCAATTTTGTGCGCATCGGAACAATTGTTTTAACAGGATCTTTATAATCTTTGGCAATCCCATAGAGGGATCCATCGCTGGTCCCAAGATAGTCCCTGAAAGAAAGAGGTGTAGCCGTATAATAAGACTGTATGCAACTCCTTAGCCCCGGGATTTTCTTTTCCACCAGGTCAAGCAATTTTTCTGCTTTCCGGATCTTAAAAGCACGATATTGCTCTCCCCTTTCTTTCTGGTCGGCGGCCGTATTAAAACTATTTTCCCAAGATTGCACTTCTTCAAAACGCATATAGGTAAGGATGCTCATGGTGCTCGCGAATGCCCCCTGATCCTTTGCAGCAGACAAGAAGAGGGCATAGCCAAGCGGCCAGTTGTCTTCATTGTAATCAGCTAGTGACCAGATATGCCCTTCCTTATGAAAATAATAATTGTATTTCCAGTAAGGGAATGAATCTTTTTTCAATACAATATTGAGGCTGAAACAGGATACCGTATTTTCAAGGGAGCCTATTCTTTTGCGGTAAACCTTTCTGATCAGGGGCGTACCTGTGAGTTCAAAGGTCTTTGCCGGATGGATATTGGAGATTATATGCCTGCCACTGATCGATGCTCCCCGGTCAGACAATACATGTGTCACCTTTCCATCAGCGACAGCAATTTCCTGGACTTTCCAATGATTCAAAATAGTGCCTCCGCTAGACCTGATCTGCTGGGCCAGAATTTTCGTGATTTGCGACCCACCGTCAACACATTTCCATGAGCTTTCAATATAGCTGTTTAAGATCAAGGCATGCATATAGAAAGGAGTTTGGCTGCCTTTCCCAGCATAAAGAAAATTATTCCCGGAAAGAATGGCCTGGAGTTTTTTGTTGCCGGTCAATGATTCAATAAAGGATTTTGCACTGAGCTCCAGGGCAGAGGCCTTCTCATCCGGATCCCCGTTCCTAAGATTATACATCGGGAATTGACTGCATACCTGTTTCATTTTATCACAGTAATGCCTGATCGCTTTTTCTTCCTCTGGGAAATGGACAAGCAGTTTACTAATAAAATTCTCATAACCCTGCGCCAACGGGAATTCCTGATCGTTCTGATCTGTTATAATTCGGTCAAATCCATCTTCATCCATTTTTTCCAGCTTCAACCGGTCCATCAGACCGAGCCATTTGAAAATCTGATATAGATTTTGACCCGGACCGAGACCGCCAATATAGTGCACTCCGGAATCAAAAATCATCCGGTCCCTGACATAGGTTTGGAGGCTGCCGCCGAGCTGTTTATTTTTCTCCAGAACACAGACAGAATACCCTTCACGGCCTAGTACCGCTGCGCAAACAAGCCCGCCAATGCCACTACCGATGATTATGATATCGAATTGCTTCAAAATGTATCGTGTTGGATAATATAGATCACATTGGATGTGTACTTTGCTGTATCCATTTCGCGGCAATCCATATGATGGATCGCCGCCAATTCCCTTACCAGCTTTCCTGACAAAAAGGACAGGCCTTCCGGGGCGGTTTTATTAAAGCCGAAAAGGCTGGTTGAAAAGAACTCTGTCATCCGGGTGCCTTTGTGGCGGCCTTGGAGATCACTATTTCCTTCACGGATGATAATTTTTCCGCCTGGGTTTAAGCTCCGAATTGATTTTTCTATGATTTCCTTCTGGCCTTCCGGCTGAAGGTAATGAAGCATGTCGGCAATGATGATCCCATCGTAGCGCCCAAAACGGAATTGCAATACATCGGCATGGATAAAATGAATATTTTCATTCTTACTGAAGGCGCAGTTTGCGACATCTATTTTTTCATCATCATAATCAATGCCGATCAGTTCCCTGTGGCTGGCGGCAAATTGAAGCATATAGGACATGAAACCATAACCGCAGCCGATATCCAGCAATTTCCCTTTTTTGGGCAAGAGTTCATGAAAAGGCTTGTAATTTTTTTCCAGTCGCAGTTTTATCCTGAGATACCATTCGATGATCGGGCCTTTGTAGAGATAATTATATATCAATTTTTCTTTGAACAAGTCCGGATTTTCGATCTCTGTCCGGAATTTTCCGAACGCCTCCCTGAAATAGCGCCCGATATTTTTTGCTTTTTCGCCGTAGCGATCGCCGAATTGTTCATCGCCTGGGTTGATCCGGTCTAAGAATTGTAAGGTGACGGTCCCGTTCTTTAGGAGAAAGTCACCCTTGGTCATCGTGTAACCCGTACCATGGATCATGATCGGGAGAATATCCAGATTCAATTTTTCCGCCAGATAAAAGGCGCCTTTGTGGAATCTTTTTATATTTCCATCTGCCGACCTGGTCCCTTCCGGAAATACAACAATGGAATAGCCATGCTTTACCCTGTCTTCCAGAAGGCTAAGACTGTTTTCCACTCCCTTGGCCATCACAGGATAATAATCCGCCATACGGACCACGGCACCAAAAACGGGGGAATTCCAGACCCAGTGGTTGGTGAATAAGATCAGCTTTGGATGCAGCATGGTAGTGACCAGGATATCCAGAAAAGATTGATGATTACAAATAATGACAGCTGGTGTGGAAAAGTCTTCGTTTTGAGGATTGATGACCCGCTTTTTTACATTGATCATGATATACATCATGGACCAAGTGAATGCCGAAAACAGGGTATGATAGATCAACTTGCCCTTCTCCTTATTGAAAGGATTTAATTTGACGAACACAAAGCCCATAAGGGTAAGCACAAGGCTGCCAAGAAAAAAATAAGTAAAGGCAAAAACAGAGATCAATAGACCTGAAAGAGTCCAGGGATAGCGTTTTTTCCTGATCCTGTTTTTTATCAAGATGCCGAAAAGAAAAGGGATCAATAACTGCGAGATGATCACGACACAGAGCATGCCAATGATAGAAATCAGTGCAATAGATTGCAGAGCCGGATGTTTGGCAAATATCAATACTCCAAGACCTGCCAGGGTGGTAATAGCGGACAGCATGATGGAAGATTTAAAAGAAGAAAGGTTTTTTTTGCCTGTCTTGTATTCCTGGAGCAAGCCATCCATGATGAAAAGGCTGTAATCGTCGCCCAGGCCGAAGATCAGGGCTGAAAGGATAATATTGATGATGTTGAATTGAATACCCGCAATACCCATAATGCCCAGTATCCATATAAAACTGATAAACATGGGTATAAAGGAAACCAGGGTCAGCTCGATACGCCCATAGGTCAGCAGCATTACCGAAAATACCAGGATGCCAGTGAGCAGGGCAATCTGTGTAAAGTCCGAGTTCACGATCGCTACCAAGCGGTTGATCAGGTATTGTTTATCCACCACCGTCGTATTCGGGTAATATTCAAAAGCATTATAAACGGCCTGCTTATCATCTGCTGCAACTTTTACAAGGGTGACCACGGTGGTATGCCCAGGTTTTTCTGTGATATAGTCGTCAAGGAAATGGGTTCTGATGGCAGACATTTCTTCCGGGCGTACAGGTTGGAAATCGGTATTGAGCAGATTCCTGAACCTGTCAAATGCAGCGGGCTTAAAACCCAAGGGAGTTCCTTGGCCGACCAATTCCGATAATACCTGGTCTTTTTTTCCGGAAGTCCAATATGCTTTCCACCTTGCCAGCCGCACTCGCTGAAGGGAATCGGATACCAACAGGGAGGATACACCCGAATATTTCTTTACTATTTTCTTTTCTCTCAAACCTTCAATTCCATTTTCCAAAGCTTCATTGTTCAAGAGGGCCTCATTTAAATTTCTCCCTTCCGTAACCAGATATACGGATCTGAGTGAAAATTGATTGATCGAGTCCAGCTTTTTTTCTGCCTCTTTCAGTTTTGAGGTCATGAAATTCATGTCCGTCAGATCAGACTGAAAACCCACCGATTGAGAAGTGTAGAAAAAAATGACGGTGATGGCAATGATGGCAAGCACCAGGAGCCGGTTATATCTGGGTTGAAAAGAGACCAGGTTGTCCACCCAGGATTGCCTGAAAGGAGGCGGATTGCTTTCCTGTTTTTCTGACTTCATCAGATGAGGTAGTAGGATCAGCGAGCAGAGTGCTGCTCCAATCAAACTGAAACCGGCAAATAAACCCAAGTCTTTGAGCATTTCCGATTTGACAAACTCCAGGCAAAAAAAACCTCCGATGGTGGTAAAGCTTCCGATAGTCAGGGGAAAGGACAGGTCTTTGATGACTTGGCGGGCATTGTTGATATGGCGGTAATGATTAAACACATGCAAGGAATAGTTTACTGCAATGCCTAAGACTACGGAGCCGGTCGCAAGAGCTATGACCGAAAGGCTTCCCCTGATGACATACACCGCAGCCAGCGAAAATACTGCTCCAAATAAAACAGGAATCAGAATGAGTAAGGGTGCCCTTTTTTTCCTGAAATACCAGGCGATGAATACCATCAGGAAAATGACAGTGATAACCTGGGTTGCGACCGTATCCTTTCTTAATTGGCGGGCATTTCCTTCTGCCACGGCTGCTGCTCCAAAATAAGAAACCTCGATATTGCTAAACCGGTCTGTCTGGAGCTTTCCAATTTGGTCGTTCAAGCCTTTTATCATCAGGCTATTTTTCCCAGTATTGTCGGCAGGATAAGCCGGGGTAATAAAGACCAAGAGGTGTTTATGATCTTTGGTGACAATATAGCCGTCATAGAGTTCAAAATTCTCGTCATATTGGAGTTGCTGTAATTTTTTAAGACCAAGAAAAGATATGCCGGCGGGATCATCGAGAATAATTTTTTTTAGCACGAAACCTGCAGGGGAACTAAGGGTGTGTATATCGCGCTCGAGGCTATTTCGCAATTGATCCGGCCTGAGAAGACTGTCGATTGACGGGTAATCCGTTTCACTCAGGTAAACAGGTAGATGGTCCCTGATGATGGAGAACATATCCAGGGTAAAGGCGTCATCCACCCTGGAATTTATTTTTTTTATATAGGGGTTTAATTCTTTTGAGATATCATCCGAAAAGGCAGCCGCAAAACTAACCAGGCTGTCCGGACTGGCGGCTTCATCCATCAGCGAAATCGTAACGACTAGTTTGTCGGCAAATTTTGAGTTCTGAAAGACCTCGTTGAGCTTTTCAATTTTTTTATCCTTGGGTATTATTTTAGAAATATCTTCTTCCAGATGCAGCCTGGAAGCCAGTGCTGCAAAAATGAGAAAGCAGATGGAGAAAGAAAGGAATAGCAGGGTCCTGTGCTTTGCAAAATAATTATATATCGCACTGAATATCTTTTCCATAACTCGGCTTATATCAATCTCCTGTTTTTCTTTTTAGAAAATGTAAGCAAGCCAAGGGTCAGCAGACCCATCGCCAGTCCCGTAATAATGGCCAGGGTGATACTTCCATACAAGTATTGCTCGAGGTGGTAAAATGCAGTATGGTAGGTAATATGGTCCGAAAACCTGAGCCTGACTGCATTGCCTGGCATCCAGAATGCCCCCGCCCGGTAGCTTAGATAAATAATCAGCGGAATCATCGGAGGAATACTGATATTGGCAGCAATGATCACCAGCGCTTTATTGAGTTTTAGCAAGATGGAAAAAAGAATCGCCAGGGCCAGCTGGAAACCCCATAAGGGGACGATACCCATAAAAACCCCAAAAGCCACCGAAACGGCCTTTTGCAAATCGGAATGTCCGGCATCAATCAACTGCTCATGGAACAATTTTTTCCAGCTCTCTTTTTTGAAGGCGGAACGAATGATGTCACGCGGCTTAATATAAAAAAAAGCAATGATGACAAGTACAGAATTCAGGACGCTGATACGCGCAAAATCCCGAAACGGTCTGAAATGAGAAATGCGTTCCTTTCCTGCTGCATAATAGACTTGGACTGGCACCCACTCCAGAGGAATTCCTCTCCAGGCTGCCCTGACCAGGATTTCTATTTCAAATTCATATTTCCGGGTAAAAAAACGCATGTGTTTTAGAGTATCAAGGGGATATGACCGCAGACCGGATTGAGTATCGGGGCAACTGATCCCCGTTTCGAGCTTAAACCAGAAATTTGAAAATTTCCGTCCGAAACTGCTCTTCCCGGGTATGCTGCTTTGCTCCATATTTCTATTGCCGATGATCAGGGCGGCTGGGTTCAGTTCAAGCTTCTCGATAAAAAGCGGCAGGTCGCTTGCAAAATGCTGTCCATCAGAATCAACCGTAATGGCGTGTTGAAAACCTAGTATTGCTGCCTGTGAGATCCCTTTGCGCAGGGCCCAGCCCTTTCCCCGGTTCTTTTTATAGCTGATCGTGATAACCGAAGCAAAACCCCGAAGGACTTTTTCCGTTTCATCGGTCGAACCATCATTGACCACTATGATGTCACCGCAGTACCCAGCGGCATCTTCAATCACCCCCGCCAACGTCTTGGCATTATTATAAGTAGGAATAATAACACAGGTTTGAAGCTTCTCAAATTTTTTCCTCCATATTTCCACTTGCGTCATCAGCTTGTATCGTTTTTCATGGGCCGCTGGCAATCATTTTCAAGCAGGATCGGCCTATCAACAGGTTAACATACAAAATTAAGGTTATGTCTTGATAAAGGCGGAATCGCCAAATACTTCCCGGATATTTCGTAAAAAGCCTCAAATTTACCTTTCTAATTCTTGGTGGAATTACCGTAGTCCGGATTTCATCCAACTATTCACCTACCAATTATGCGAAGGCTTGATGTAAAGACTTTTTATGATGTGATTATTATTGGCGGAGGCGTGGGTGGCCTTACTGCCGCTGCCCTGTTGAGCAAAGCCGGTCTCTCCGTATGCGTTTTGGAAAAAGAACCCCATGTCGGTGGCTACCTGGCTGGATTCAGGAGAAAGGATTTCAGATTTGATACTGCCATTCACTGGTTAAACCAATGCAATCCCAATGGCCTAGTGGGAAGGATTTTTGACGTGTTGGGTTCAGACCATCCAACAGCGATCCCCCAAAAAAGGATCCGCAGGTACAAGGGAGACCAGTTTGATTACCTCCTCACCAATAATCCTGATGAATTAAGAGACAGGCTTATTGCAGAGTTCCCTGGAGAGAAAAAAGGAATCCTGAAATTTTTCCGTGCAGCTTGGAATATTGGCAGATCGTTCGATAATTACAGCAATGTCTTCCGGACAGAAGAAACCATGTCTTTTTTTGAAAGGCTTCGCAATAAGATCAGGTTACTCAAATTCGCTGTGCCTTTCATTCCATATATTACCTACAGCGGGGAAAAAGGTCTGAAAAAAGGGCTCAATCGATTCTTCAAGGACATAAAGATTCAAAACATATTTGCGTCTGAAACGGAACTTCTTTCCTGCCTGGTACCAATTGGATGGGCTTATTTCGGCGATTTTCAAAGCCCTCCGAAAGGAGGAGGCCAGGTCATTCCGGAATGGCTCGAGCATATTGTCGGGTATTATCAGAACGCCATCCACTGCCGTTGCCGGGTGACAGAAATCCTGCTTGAAAACAATATCAGTAAAGGCGTGATTTTTGAAAGCAGGGGTCAGCAATACACCATCAACAGCAAATATGTCATCGCAGCTTGTGATGTGGAGACTTTATATGAGAAGATGTTACCAGTCCAGGCGGTCCCCGCTGCTTTGAAAAAGAAGCTTAGAAAAGCGGAATTGTACAGCTCCTCGGTCACGATCTCCATTGCTCTGGATTGTCCTGCCGAGGCGCTTGGGTTCAATGAAGAATTGATTCATATTGCCCGCGAAAGCCTTTCCTATCAAGCGCAGCAAGGCGGCGATCCTTTGAAAAGTGAAATCAGCATACTGGCTCCTTCCCTAAGGGACAAATCGCTTGCGCCGGAAGGACAGGGCACCCTGGTCTTATTCATGCCGGCCTTTATGGATTATAATAATAATTGGTTTACGCAAAAAGATGCTTCGGGCAATCTGATTCAAGGGCCGGAATATAGAAAATTAAAAGAGGAGATCTCTGAAAAGATAATAAAAAGGGTGGCAGACAAACTGGCGCCGGATTTACCCTCTCATATACTTTTTTATGAAACTGCTACTCCGGTTACTCATTGGCGATATACTGGGAATAAAGATGGTACCATGATGGGTGCCAAACCCGGCAGGCAGAATATGCAATCCAAAGTAGCCCATTACCGCACACCTGTCAAAAATCTTATTTTAGGAGGTCATTGGGCCGAGCTGGGAGGAGGGGTCCCTATCGCGGTCAAGGCAGGTTCAAATGCGGCATTGTTGATATTTAAAAAAGAAAATAAACAGGCTTTTGAATTGCTGGCCGAATATATGGATAGCAGGATCAGCCTGAAAGAATTTCAACTAAGAACCTGTTTTAAATCTTATGATAACAGCTGGGAACAAAAACCTACACCTGCACAAAGGCACGCGGCCGTTAAATTGATTTGAAACCTTCCACCTCCTCAAACTTTCGGCTGTTGGAAAAGATCACCGCCTCATCCGTTTCTGATGTGTCTTAAGCGATGGAAATTACCTGATTTTCAGATTACTATTGTTATATTTGGGGTTTAATTGATGGCGAAAAAAACATGTGCAATCATCCCGGTATTTGTTCTTCTCTTCATTGTACCTGGTTGGGTGAGAAGTCAGGATTTTTTTGACCGCCGTGGCTTTTATAAGGCCATGGAATCAGGGGATGCGAAGGTGATTGATAAAGAGCTGAAACTGCTCGGGGAAACTGACTTCAAGGGAAAACAACCTTTTGAAGGTTGTATGCTGATGAAGAAGGCAGGAATGATCGGACCGGCGGCCAAGAAATTGAGTTTATTCAAAACAGGGCGCAGGGAATTGGAAGCAGTGATCTTTAAGGATAGTATGAATGCGGAATACCGGTTTCTAAGATTAATGATTCAGGAACATGCGCCGGCGATAGTGGGATACAGGAAAGATCTTCATCGTGACCAGGTGCTTATTATTAAGTACTATAAAACCCTCCAGCAGGAAGTCAGGGACGCAATTATTGATTATAGCAAGAAATCAACAATTTTGAAGCCCGCAGATTTTTAACTTTGTGATAGAATGAGTACGAAAGTTTTAGCAATTTATTATTCGCAATCCGGCCAACTGGAAGATATTGTTGATAATCTCACAGCTCCCTTGAGCGATGCTGGTATTTCAGTTGAAAAAGTTCGAATCCGGCCAAAAATGGAATATCCATTTCCTTGGACAAGTAGACGCTTTTTTGACGCCATGCCCGAAAGTGTTATGGGCATCCCAACGGCGCTCCAGCCTTTCCTGCTAAAAGAAAGCGCATATGACCTGGTTATTTTTGGCTATCAGCCCTGGTTTCTATCTCCCAGTATTCCATCTAATTCTATTTTACAGGATCCGGTTTTCCAGTCCGTGCTCAAAAATACGCCGGTTGTGACCATCACCGGAGCAAGGAATATGTGGATCAATGCGATGGAAGGAATAAAACGTTCCCTCCATCAGACAGGTGCAAAACGTGTTGGCAATATCGTCCTAGTTGATAAGCATCATAACTTTATTAGTTTCGTTACTATACTCTATTGGATGTTTAGCGGCAAACGCGATCGGTACCTGAATATTTTTCCAAAGCCCGGCGTTGCCGACAGAGATGTATTGAATACAAAGAATTTTGGAGCAACACTGAAAAAATATATCGACAGGGGGGATTGGGAAGGCATGCAGGCTGAACTGGTCAGTCAAAAAGCGCTTGTAATAAATTATCATTTAATGTTTATTGAATCCAAAGCCGGTCGCATATTTTCGATATGGGCAAGGATCATCATCAAAAAGAAAAAAAGAACCGCGTGGCTTGTCGCATTCAAATATTATCTTTTAATTGCGCTTTTTATCGCCGCTCCGATTATCCTGACAGTAGATGCCATTTTTTTTAGACCGTTTTTGTCCGGGCGCATAAGAAAGCAGAAACAATATTATTCAGACCTGAATTAATTACATATTGAAAGATGTCATTTAAGGAAGTATATATTGTAAGAACGGCCAGTTTTTTTCCGAATGAACCTGTTTCTAATGATGAAATGGAAGAATACTTAGGTTATATTAATAAAAATCCTTCCAAATCAAAAAGGATCGTACTTAGAAACAATGGAATCAAAAGAAGATTCTATGCATTGACTAAAGACGGAAAACAGACGCATAGTAACGCTCAAATGACAGCTAATGCGGTCAGGGCCCTTTTCCAGCAGGATCCCGAAAAATTAAAAGAGATTGAATTGCTTGCTTGTGGAACCTCTTCGCCTGATCAATTGATGCCTTCCCATGGTGTCATGGTGCATGGAGAATTGCCAGAATCAGCATCGATCGAAGTCATCTCTCCTTCGGGCGTCTGTTGCGCAGGGATGCATGCTTTTAAGTATGCTTATATGTCGATCAAGACAGGCGACGTGACCAGTGCGGTGACAGCAGGTTCTGAACGGTTTTCCGGGCTATTACGTTCTGAAGTTTTTGAGGACGAAGTACAAAAGCTGGTCCAGCTGGAAGAAAATCCATATATCAGTTTTGAAAAAGAATTTTTGAGGTGGATGCTCTCTGACGGTGCCGGGGCTTTTCTTTTGTCTGATAAAAAGAATGAGCATGGTTTCTCTCTGCGAGTGGAATGGATAGAAGGGGCTTCTTATGCCAATCATATGGAGACCTGCATGTACATGGGCAGTGAGAAACTTCCAGACGGCAGCTTGAAAAGTTATATGGATTTCACGCAGGAGGAAATTATTGACAAATCTATATTAAGTATAAAACAGGATGTCAAACTGCTTAGCGAAAATATCATCAGGTTAGGGGGAATCAAATTGAAGGAAGTGCTTACAAAAAGAGGCCTTGACGTTAAGGATATCGATTATTATTTGCCCCATATGTCAAGCGAGTTTTTCAGAACCAAGATGTTTGACGAACTGAACAAAAAAGAGATGGGCATTCCATTTGAAAAATGGTTTGTGAACCTGGCGAGCGTGGGAAATGTAGGGGCCGCTTCTGCATATATGATGGTCGATGAATTGTTTCATAGTGGGAGATTGAAAAAGGGAGAACGTATTCTGATGCTGGTACCGGAAAGTGCCAGGTTTTCCTATTCATTCAGCTTGTTGACGGTTTGTTAATCCCGGAGATTTATGAAAAAAGAAGACATTCCACAGGATCCCGGGGCGCTTTCCAAAGCGACCAAAGAAGTCTGTTATGCGGTCGATCAATCCGGAAAGTATACCACAGAACTAAGTGTGGGCTGGGATATTAAAGCACGGGCGCTTGATGTGGCTTGGGATGATATTTCCCAACGCGTCGAAGCCGCCAGACAAAAGGTAAAAAATAAAGAAGCGAGCCCCCTGTTATTTTTTATTGAATTGCGCTTGATGGACATACCGATTGTTTCAGCATATACGGGTTTTTGGAAATGGCAGGTGAAGCAGCACCTGAAACCATCGGTTTTTGAAAGGCTGTCAGAAAAAAAATTAGCCAAGTATGCTGTCATTTTTGAGGTCAGCGTGGAAGAACTCAAAACGATGAATCTGAATGAAACTTAATTTTGAGCACATCCAGGCTGCCCATTGTGAAAACGGTGTCACTACCAGTTTGCTAAGGTATAATGGCGTAGACCGGATTACAGAACCCCTTGCCTTCGGGATCGGGTCTGGGTTATTTTTCGTGTATATTCCATTTTTAAAAATTAATAAGGGGCCGGCGCTCGCTTTTCGTACCATGCCCGGAATGATTTTCAAAAGAACCTGCAAATCCCTGGGTATTCCTGTTATACGGAAAAAATTCAGATCGAAAGAGGAAGCGCAGCAAATACTCGATCAATGTCTTGAGGCCGGCCAACCGGTGGGATGCCAGGTGGGAGTCTACTACCTTACCTATTTTCCAAAAGAATACCGCTTCCACTTCAATGCCCACAATTTGATTGTCTTTGGCAAAGAGCAGGACGATTATCTGATCAGTGATCCTGTGATGGAAAAAGCCACCAGCCTGAGTAGTTATGAGCTGGAGCGGGTACGTTTTGCAAAGGGCGCTTTGGCTCCCCGGGGTCAATTATATTATCCAAAAGAAAAAAGAGCCGTCTCCAAGGAGCAATTCAGTAAGGCCATAGAAACTGGAATCAGAAGAAATGTCCGCGACATGCTGAGGATCCCAGGTTATTTCGCTGGGGTGAAAGGCATCAGGTATATGGGTAATACGATTAAGAAATGGAGGGATCGTTTGGGCTTGCATAAAGCTGGTCTTTACCTGGCGCAGTTAGTCCGTATGCAGGAAGAGATCGGGACAGGCGGCGGGGGATTCCGCTTCATTTATGGAGCGTTCCTCCAGGAAGCCCATGCGTACCAACCCATTGATGACTTGATTGAAGTTTCCAAAGAATTTACACTGTCCGGAGATACTTGGCGGAATGCAGCGGTACACGCGGCCGGCATTTATAAAGGAAGGCTGACGGATCAGCAGGACTTTAACCAGTTGGGCGATTATCTGCTTGAAATAGCAGAAGTGGAAAGAAGGGCTTTTGAAAAGCTCTCCCAAATCAAATGGCCTTCATGAATACCCTTGCGGTCCATATCGAAAATCTTTCATTTCGATATCCTGGGCAAAACCATCCATTATTTAATCAATTCAACCTGGACATCGGATCCGGGGAACGTTTCGGCCTTTTCGGACCCAATGGCGCTGGCAAAACAACCCTGATGCACCTGATGACGGGGCTGCTCCCTTATATGTCGGGAGAGATTTCCCTTTTGGGAAAAAAAGTGCGGCCACATGATAAAACTATCAATCCCCTTTTTGGGTTTGTACCTCAGGACTTTTCTTTTTACCAGGAACTCAGTCCCGTTGAAAATTTGGAATTTTTTGGCGCCTGGTCGGGTCTTTCCAAGTCAGCCATCAGAAAACGCATGACCGAACTTTTTTTTACCCTTGGACTGGAGGAAGTCCGGAACAAACAGGTAAGAAAATTTTCCGGAGGTATGAAGCGCAGGCTTAACTTATCAATTGCCGTACTGCACGAGCCGCAAATATTATTTTTAGATGAGCCCACAGTGGGTGTGGATGTCCAGACCAGGCATGCCATCATGGATTATCTGAAAGAACTTAATAAAAAAGGAACTACCCTGATCTATACTTCCCATCAGCTCAGGGAAGCCGAGGATCTCTGTGAAAAGATTGCACTGATCGACGAAGGAAGGATCATCGCGCATGATCATCTAAATACCCTGCTGACCAGCCATACCCAGGATGGTCTGGAAGGTCTATATATCAGTTTAACTGGCAAATCGTACAGAGATTAACTATGTTTAAATTATGGGCGACGATAAAAAAAGATTTCCGGTTACTCGTCCGCGACAGGGCAGGTTTATTATCTATGTTCGTGATGCCGATAATTCTGGTGATGGTGATCACCAGTGTGCAGAACAGCACATTCGAATTGGTGAATAACAATAAGATCGGTCTGCTGATCTGTAACCGGGATACCGGCGAGGCAGGACAACAATTGATCGGCGCCATTGAAAAAATAGGCATGTTCCGGCTGGTCACGGACAAGGAAAAAATTGGGGAAGATCAAATGGCTGAGGCCATGCATGATAAGGATGTCAAGCTGGCTATTGGGATTCCTGAGGATTTTTCAGCCAGGATTTCGGCTAAGGCAAAACAGGTTTCCGCCCAAGCTTTGAAAGGACTGGGTCTACCGGAGGAAGAGGGAGATTCTTCTGGGATATCCCCCAGTCCGGTCACCTTATATTTTCATCCAGTTCTGCAGCCTTCCTTCCGGCAATCTGTTCGCGGCGTATTAAACAGTACCCTCCAGCTGGTGGAGAGCAAATATATTGTCAATGATCTCTATTTCCGGATTCATGAAAAAGATATACCCGATTCGCTCGATAATCAGATCTTGAATAATCAGGTTCCTATAAGGGAGGTTGCTGCAGGCAGAAACGGCAGCAGCCATATACCCAACGCCACACAACATAACGTTCCTGCCTGGACGATATTTGCCATGTTTTTTATCGTGGTATCGCTTGGTGGGAGCGTGGTCCGGGAAAAGCAAAATGGCAGTTTTCTCAGGCTGAAAACCTTGCCCACCCATTTTCAGCTGGCCCTCTTATCCAAACAAATTGTCTATATAAGCGTAACTTTGCTTCAGGCCACGGTAATTTTCTCGATCGGGGTATGGATTTTTCCATATATGGGTTTGCCGGAACTGCATATTCCGGGTGACTTCATTGCCTTATTGCTGGTGACTCTGGTTTGCGGGTGGTGTGCAGCTAGTTTTGCGATTCTAATTGGCGTTTTTGCAGAAACCCAGGAACAAGCAAACGGTTTTGGATCCGTATCAATCGTCATTCTTGCTGCTATTGGGGGTTTACTGGTCCCCTCTTTTGCCATGCCCGCCTCTTTCAGTATCCCAATGAAAATATCCCCCCTCCACTGGTGCCTGGAATCGTATTATGGATTGTTTTTGGAAGATGGTAGGCTGAAAGATATTATTGTGAATATTTTATCTTTATTGGCCATTACCATGCTGATGCAAATCATCATTTTTATAGGACTAAAGCGGAAAAATCTAATTTGAATTACAGAAGATGGAAAAAGAACAACTAAAGAAGCAGCTAAAAAAGCAAATCGTGGAATTCCTGAATTTGACTTCGATGAGCCCGGATCAAATTAAAGATGATGAACCCCTTTTTGGGGAGGGTCTCGGCTTGGATTCAATAGATTCTATTGAACTAATCGTTTTGCTTTCCAGGGAATATGGCATTAATATACAGGACCCCAAAGAAGGTAGAAAGGTGTTGGTGGATATCAATACCATGGCCGATTATATTGAACAGCACAGAACTAAGTGAAGGACTATGGGCAGGATCTTTGTTACCGGGATCGGGGTGATCAGCGCTTTGGGAGATTCGGTTTCTTCTAATCGTGAGGCATTGAAGAGCGGCAAATGCGGCATATCCCTTTTGGAAATGTTCTCATCCAAGTATTCTGGCCAGCTGCCATGCGGAGAAATAAAAACGGATAATGCAAGACTAAGAGACAGACTGGGCGAGACCAGGCGGGGCATCACCCGTACTAGCTTACTTGCGCTGCATGCTTTCAAAGAGGCTATCGCCGATGCGCTTTTGGGACCTGCCGAACTTGAAAGCCAGGATACAGCCCTGATCGGCGCGAGCACCGTTGGGGGAATGTGCCTTACCGATGAACTCTACCATGACGCCACCAAAGACTCAGGGGGCTCGGAATATCTTTCTTCTTATGATTGCAGTTCGGCATTTCTGGATTTACAGCAAGTGTACAAGTTAAATGGGATAATCGATACCATCAATACGGCCTGCTCCTCTTCTGCCAATGCCATCCTTCATGGCGCAAGACTTATCCGGCACGGTCTTGCAAAAAGAGCCATCGTGGGAGGTGCAGATGGTTTGGCAAAATTTACCATCAATGGATTTAATGCATTGCGTATCCTTTCCAACGAACCCTGCGCCCCATTCGACCAAAATCGAAAAGGTTTGAATTTAGGGGAAGGTGGTGCTTTCCTCGTATTGGAAGAAGAATCGGTGGCCGCGTCAAAAAAAAGCTATGCTGAGATTAGCGGATATTGCAACACCAATGATTCTTTTCATCCTTCTTCACTTTCCGAAACCGGGGAAGGGCCATTTTTGGCAATGAAAGGAGCCCTGGCCTCAGCCGGCTTGGAGCCCTCAGCAATTGGATTTATCAATGCGCACGGCACCGGCACTGAAAATAATGACGAGGCAGAAAGCAGGGCCATGCTCCGCTTGTTTTCACCGCCACCGAAATTTGCATCCACCAAATCCAATACCGGACACACTCTTGGAGCTTCCGGCGCCATGGAAGCGATTTACAGTTTACTCAATCTTCGTTACCAGGAAATTTATCCCAGTCTTCATTTCAGTGAACCCATTCAATCTACAGGTCTGAAGCCCGTGCTGCATTATCAACCGGCTGACTTGCAACACGTCATGTCCAATTCCTTTGGATTTGGGGGCAATTGTACTTCTCTGATTTTCTCAACTCCAGCCTCATGATCTATATCCATCAATCCTCCTGCATTTCTCCGCAGCTGAGTTTCCCGGTACCGGACCTTAGCCGCCTTGTGGAATCTTCTGAAAATCAGATGAGGGTGGTAGAGCCTGGAAATTATGCCATTCCCGCTTCTGTTTTGAGGCGTATGGGTAAGGCCGTTAGAATAGGGGTAGGCGCCGCGATACCATTACTCAAGTGGGCGCCGCAGGCAGCAGGTATTGTGATCGGGACGGCCAATGGTGGAATGGAGGACTGCATCAGATTCCTCAATCAGATTATCGAATACGACGAAGGAATGCTGACGCCGGGAAATTTTGTACAGAGTACACCCAATGCGATCGCCTCTCAGATGAGCCTGCTTAATGGCAATAATGCCTATAATATTACGCATGTGCACCGGGGGCTTTCATTCGAAAATGCGGTGATCGACATAGCTATGCTTATAAAGGATGAGCCCTCCCTGACCTACCTGCTAGGGGCTGTTGATGAGATCTCGACCTATAATTTTAATATTGATTATCTGGGTGGATGGTATAAAAAAGAATCGATTTCCAATCTTGATCTTTATCTTTCTGGGAGCGAAGGGAGCATTGCAGGCGAGGGAGCAGCCCTTTTTCTGGTAAATGGCATCAGCCGCTCTGCAATTGCTTGTATAGATGCTATCCACACTTTTCACGGAAAAAAGCCGGACCTCGTTTTTGATCAATTGCGTCAATTCCTGGATAAATATCATGGTCACGAAAAAAATATTGATCTTTTTATTTCAGGTGAAAATGGAGATAGCCGCTTGACCGGTTACTACGAGGAGGCTGAAAAACTACTGGCAAAAGAGACAGGCGTGGCGCGCTTTAAGCATATGAGTGGCGAGTATCCCACTGCATCGGCTATTGCGGTATGGATTGCATGCGATATCTTCCAAAATCAATCCATCCCGGAGCATATGTTAAAAAAGGCACCTTCAGCGCCGGAAATGAAACAAATCCTTATCTATAACAATTACAAAGGCGTCCAACATAGTTTTATGCTCGTTTCAAAAGTATAATCAATACTGATGAAACCCTTGCGAAATAAATTCCAAAACCGCAGGAAGTGACGCACGCCAATATGTCCAGGTATGGCCCCCATCCCTGGTACGGTATTCATGAGGGATTTCCTTTTTGCGCATGGCAATATGAACCAGGGAATTTCCTTCAAATAAGAAATCATCATCACCACAATCTATGTACCAACGGACAGATTTTTTCAAACTGTCCGGCATATTATTGATTAGTGCCAGGACACTTTCACGGTTATAGTAGGACGTTATGGCGGAATCCGAAATGGAGGGATATTCTTTTTTAAGGCGAGCCGTTGCGTCCTCAAGGGAAAGAGGGCCGGTACCCGCACTTAAAGGGCAGGCAGAAGAAAACAGTTCGGGATGGTGCAAGGCATAAATGAAAGTACCGTTGCCGCCCATGGATAAACCGGATACGGCGCGGAATCTTTTTTCCCCTTTTATGCGGTATGTTTTTTCGATATAGGGCATGAATTCCTGGAAGAAATAGTCTTCGTAGCGCCAGCTGCCAGTGGCATCATTTGAAAAACCTCGTTTACCTGTGTTGGCGTCTGGCATCACGATAATCATTGCCGTGGCTGTGCCTTCCTTGATGGCCTTATCTGTAATATTTAATACTTCCCCAAATTGAATCCAGCCGGTTTGGTCATCGCCGCCGCCGTGGAGCAGGTAGAGGACCGGGTAACTTCTCTGTGAAGTCTCGTAATCCGGTGGAAAATAAATGGCATATTTCCTTTCCATGTTGAGTATCTTGCTTTTAAGGGAAAGGTTATCCATCACACGCCCGGATTGTGAAAATAGCAAAATGGACGAAAGGATAAACAGCAGGAGAAGGGGAAATCTTTTCATACCGCAATTATTTTTCTAAAAATAGCTTTTATTTGCTTTATGCCTACGGTTCATTTACTCATAAAAGGAAAGGTGCAGGGACTTTTTTACCGGGCTACTGCCAGGAGAGTAGCTGGTGAACTCGGTATCAAAGGCTGGATCAGGAACACCAGCGAGGGAGATGTGGAAGTCATGGCCTCAGGAAAAGAAGTGGCACTTCAACGATTTACTGATTGGTGCAGGAAGGGCCCGGAAATGGCCGCAGTGACCGATGTTGCCATTTCGAAAATGGAAGAAACAGAATTTGAAGGTTTTGTCATCATACGGGGTCCTGCGTATTAATTATGGAACCTGATCATTCAGGTCCGCCGGGAATAAAAAATGGAAATAAAAAAGATGGACAGGAATTGTTGAATGATTTTAAAATGGCTTTTATAAATGATGAAGACTCGCCTCTCTATTCGCTTTTCAAAGCCCGGACCGGATTTGCCGATGCAGCCCTGATTGCCAGCGTACTCACGGTGATCAAAGCTACGCCCATCGCAGCAATTCCTGCCAACAGGAAAATCCACCATTGCATATGGATATGGTAGGCAAAATCTTCAAGCCAGCTATGCATGCCATACCAGGCCAGCGGGAAAGCGATGAAGGCGGCGATTGCAACAAGTTTCAGAAAATCTTTTGAGAGCAGCCCGACAATGCCACTAGTGCTAGCGCCCAGCACTTTGCGGATGCCAAGTTCCTTCAGTCGTTGAGTGATGGCAAAGGCTGAAAGACCAAATAATCCCAGACACGCGATGAATATGGCGATGCAGGCAAAAATGGTAAAAAGGGTTGCTTGTTTCTGTTCTGATTGATACAACTTTCCGAAGGTTTCATTTAGGAAAGTATATCCATAAGCCGTTTCAGGTAGGAATTTCCTCCAGGTTTTTTCAATATGGGAAAGGGCATCTGACACGCTCCCTGATATTTTGATGGATATCCAATTGAAAGATGGCCGTGCCGGGGTAGACAATACAAATACCATGGGCACAATTTTTTGATGCATCGATTCAAAATGAAAATCTGCTGTAACCCCGATTACTTTGCCTTTTGTAGACCCATATTTAAAATCTTTTCCGATTGCTGTTTGCGGAGACTTCCATCCGATGACACTCACCGCTGATGCATTCAGAACAAATGATGCAGTATCAGTGGAATAATCCCTTGAATAGTTTCTGCCTGCAACCAGAGGAATGCGGTAGGTTGCCAGGAAATCGTAATCTACATCCACTTCCTTGATATCTGCTTTGAGTAATTGCAGGGAATCTCCAGACTCTGTGTAGGCACCCTGGTCATCCAGCAACCTACCTGTAGGTATGCGTGAAGACATCGAGATGCTTTTGATATGAGCATCGGAAAGGATATCATTGCGGAAACTTTCATAATTTTTGTCCAAGCCGGGATTGAAGGGTAGCGTGACCACTTGTTCCTTATCATAACCCAGTGCCGCTTTTTCCATATACCCCAATTGCTCAAAGACAACAGCGGTACTGATAATCAAAATAATGGAAATGGAAAACTGGGTGACTACGAGCGCTTTGCGGAGTGAAATATTTCCTTTTCCTGCTTTGAATAGTCCTTTTAGTGTTTTAGCAGGCAGAAACGAAGACATGAATAATGCTGGATAAATGCCGGATATGAATCCCACTAGGAATGGTGCCAGGAAAACAGGCAGAAGAATCTGCCATTTCAAAAGGATTCCAATAGACAAATTCAGCCCGGACATCTGATTGAGCGGGGGCAGGGTGGAATAGAGGACAGCAATGGCCATCAGGGTTGCAGCCCAGGTAAGTAGGATTGATTCGCTGAGAAATTGAAATATCAATTCTTTTTTCCTCGCACCGATCACCTTCCTGATGCCAATTTCTTTAGCCCTTAGGGCGGACCGGGCGGTCGATAGATTCATATAATTGATACAGGCAATAAACAGGATAAAAAAGGCGATGGCTGAAAAAATATATACCCTCTTTATATCTCCGTTTTCCTCGGCTTCATAATCCATATGGGAATACAGATGAATATCGGTCAATTTCTGAAGACCCAACTTGGTGAACTTCGAAGGATCAGCTCCATTATAATCCTTATGATCCATATGTTCGTCCAAAAAAGCTGGAAATTTGGCGATCATGCTCTCTACCGGATACCCTTTCGGCATCAACAGATAAGTAAAAAAAGAATTGTTGCCCCAATTGGTGCGTAGGTTTTCTAATCCGTAAATGGCAGTATCCTTCAGGGTATTGAAAGACATCATCAGGTCTGGATGAATATGTGCATTTGAAGGGAAGGGCTCATAAATGCCCGTCACCTTGAAACCGAATTGATTATTCATCAGGATTATTTTGTCCAGTGGATCCTGGTTGCCAAAATATTTTCTGGCTTCAGCATCTGTCAGCATGATGCAAAAGGGATCCGAGAGGGCTTTTTGGGGATTTCCCCTGATCACTTTCACATCAAACACCTTGAACAAATCTTCATCGGCAAAGAATACATTCCTTTCATTGAATATTTTTTCTTTATAACGCAAAGGTGTAAGTCCATTGGGAAGTAGCCTTGTGATCCTTTGAATTTCCGGAAAATCGTGGGCCAAATAAGGCCCAAACGGTGGGGCGATGGTCCCCAGATTCAGGGTAATTGCCCCGTCGGGAGTATTAAAGCTGCGGGTAACTCTGTAAATCCGGTCTGCATTGCGATTATATTTATCATAGCTCAGTTCGTGGAGAATGTAGGTCAGTATTAGCAAACAGCAACTGAGTCCCACCGTTAACCCAAAAAGATTAATAAAGGAAATCAATTTATATTTCCTTAAGTTCCTGAAGGCTATGACCAGATGATTTTTAAACATGGTGGCGATATTTGCAGATCGGGAATAATATCATTTTTTACCAGAAGGCGGTTTCGCTTGGGCTAGGCATCTCTTGATCATCCATGGCCCGGAATGGCTAGATACTAATTCAGATCCAAATTGATCCTTCCACTACCAGCATGCACAGTTACAGGGATTCCGCCTCCGTTCATGGTCCCCGTAATCTCATGCTCTTTTTTAGAACCACTGAAATTGGTGAGTTCGTTGACATTGATATGATCGCCGCTCAAATCCAGGTTCAGGCCTTTGTTTTTGGGGAGCTGCAAGCTGATGCTACCACCGGAATTGGTTAATTCCACAGATTTGCCCAATTTTGTTAATTCGACATTGATATGGCCTCCACTGGTGGATGCATAAAGAGTACAGGACAGATCACGCAAGGTGATGCTGCCGCCCGAGGTATGGGTTGACAAATCGCCCTGGATATGATTACCGTCCACCGATCCCCCACTGGTTGATGCATGAATCGTTCCTTCTAAACCTTTTAATGTAAGTGAGCCACCTGAAGTGCCCAGTTTCATATTGCCAGCACAATCCTCTGCATGAATACTGCCGCCGCTCGTACTGACATCGATATCATCTTTTGCCTGCGAAAGATCAATGCTTCCACCCGATGTTCTGCCAACAAGTTTGCCGTTTACTTTTTCAATATGCAGACTTCCCCCACTGGTATATACTTCTTCCGTACCGGTAAAACCCCGCAGGTCGATACTGCCACCACTGGTATGCAGATCAGTTGATGCCTGACCTGGAACATAAACTTTAAATGATATACTTAGTGAGCGCCTCCAATGCATATACCTGTCCTTTGCCTTGACAATTGCGCTGAGTTTGTGGTCTGTAACCGAAACCGTGATGACGTAATATTCATCCAGCATTTTCTTGATTTCATCTTTAGACAGGTCCAGCATCCTGCCGTTATTGGATTGAACGTACATTTCAATTCTGGATTCAGCTGCACTGGATGCCCAGGCCAAAATACTTCCTCCTGAAGTTTCTACTTGCACCTGTCCAATAGTTTCACTTGCCAAATTCTTAACCATATAAGGCTCTTTTTCAAATGAAGATTGGGCATTTAGCGCAAAACAGGAGCTTATAAGCATTACAAAAAACAGCATTTTTTTCATCTTGTTGATTTTATGGATTAATTGATTATTCACTTTTTAAAGATTTAACAGGGCTGGTTACAGCAGCCCTAATGGCCTGAAAACTCATCGTAATGATGGCGATCAGGACAGCCAGAATTGCTGACAAAACAAATACCCACCAGGTGATATGGATACGGTATGCAAAGTTGTTCAGCCATTGATTCGAAAGCCACCAGGCAACTGGTGAGGCAATAAGGATGGCGATGCCAACAAGCTTAAGAAATTCTACAGAGAGCAGGGCGGCAATACCGGTAACTGAAGCGCCGAGCACTTTGCGGATGCCAATTTCTTTCACCCTTTGTGCAACAGAGACCATGACCAGGCCTAAAAGACCAAGACAGGAAATGAAAATAGTTAGCATGGAAAATAAAACCGACAGGTTGCTTAATCTTTGTTCGGCCTGATATTGCTTATTATAATCTTCGCCAACAAAAAAATATTCAAACGGGTGATTGGGTAAGATCTCTTTCCAGGTTTTTTGTAAAGAGGCGATAACCTGTTGCGGGTTTTTTGTCTGTATCCTGATGGATATATAATTAAACCATCCCGTGTTAGGCATTATATGCATGACTAAAGATGGCAGCTTTTGTTGGAGGGAATTGAAATGAAAATCCTTCACTACTCCAATGATTTTTCCTTTTTTCCCAAGACCCCAGTTGAAACTTTTTCCGATTGCATTTTGCGGGTTTCCCCATCCCAATTCCCTGACCGCAGCCTCATTGAGAATGAAGGCTGATGAATCCCCTCCAAAATCTTTGGAGAAGCCACGGCCCGCTGCCATGCCCAGCTTATAGGTATTGATGAAATCATAATCCACGATAAGTGTGTTCATGGTTTGGATACGGTCGCCCGCCACCCCTTCGGGCAATACGGTGTTATTGTTCAAGCCTTTGCCGGGAGTTGACGAGGAGGAGGATGCAAGAAGCACGCCGGAATTTTTTTCAAATTCTTTTATAATTGTCACTTTTGCCCGGGATTCCACAGTCGTCCTCAGCGGTACAGCAATCACCCCTTCCTTATCCAAACCCAAATCCTGTGACAGCATAAATCGCAACTGCTGCAGAGCAATGATGGTTGCAATGATCAGAATCACAGAAAGGCTGAACTGGAAAACAACCAATCCTTTCCGCAGCAGGAGTAAACCACCCTGTTTGCCTGAAATTTTTTTGAACACACGCAAGGGGTTGACGTTGGAGAGATAAAGCGCAGGGTAAATGCCAGCGATTGTCCCTAATGCAAATGCAAAACCGATAAGCAGCAGTAGGGATGACCCTGAAAAGTGTTCTACCAATGAAATTTCTGTTCCGCCGATCCTGTTGAAAAGGGGCAAACAGGATTGCGCCAGTCCGGCGGCAAGCAATACAGAAATGGATACTGTTAAAATAGATTCACTTAGAAATTGGGCGACCAACTGCCCATAGGCGGCACCGGCGACTTTTCGAATGCCGATCTCTTTGGCTCTTCTGAAAGAGGTGGCCGTAGTAAGGTTTACATAGTTTATTGCAGCCACGATTAACAGGAAAAAGCCGATTGCCGAAAATATTCTAAGCGAGGCGATATTCCCGTTCGGATTCAATTCATCACTTAGGTTAGAATGTAAGTGTATGCTTTTTAGCGGCTGCAAAAAATGAATGCCGGAAAAACCGATCGCTTTATTCTCCACAGCATTATACTTGTCTAGGATGCCGGCCAGTCTTTTTTCCATGGAAGCAGCCGAATGAGCGTCTCTTAACAACAAATAGCTGTAAAAATCATCGTTCCACCAGCCTTTCATTCCTTCGGCTCCATACCTGGCTTCTAATACTGCAAAGGAGCAGATCATATCTATTTGAAAATGGCTGTTACCCGGGATATCCTTTATTACTCCGGTCACGGTGAGTAAAGTAGTATCGTTAATGGTAAACGTTTTTCCAATAGGGTCTTCATTGCCAAAATAAATTTGTGCCATTTTTTCGGTAATGACCAGGGCATGGGTCCCTGAAAGGGCATCATGGGGGTTTCCTTTAACCATTGGAAAACCGAATACATCAAAGAAGGCAGGATCTGCGTAAAAAAAATGCTCACAGTAAAGAGATTTACGCTTATTAACGATCAATACATTGTCGGGAACTATTCTTGTTGCCTTCTCAATTTCTGGGAAATCTTTTAGCAACACAGGCACCAGGACTGGAGCGGTTTCAGCGAACAACTTGTCTGGCTGATCCTTTGCCTTCAATATTAGCCCAACCCTGAAGACCCTGTCGGCATTGGTGCCGTAATTATCGTAATTCAATTCGTCACTTACCCAGGAATAAATGATAAGACATGCAGCCAGGCTTATAGTTAAACCGCCTACATTGAGCAAGGTAAATACCTTATTTTTCCTCAGGTTTCGCCAGGCAATTTTTAAATAATTTTTTAGCATAGCCCTTGTATAGATTGTACAGTAATAAGCTTAAGGGTCGCGTTTTGCCAGGTATTGTTGCTTTTGGCAGTTGCAAAAGATCAAACAGCTTAAATTATTCCTTGCGACGAGTCCGGCAAGCAAAAAGTTACTGGCATACCTGAAATATTTCTCCGCACCCTATTGGTTTGCCGAAAATATATGCCAACTTTTAATCGATTGAACTATATACAATTAAAAAGGATATGCCCTAAAACCAGGTCGGTTATGGCACAAGACTGTCCGCTACTGATACAGTTCGAAAAATATAGACCTTTCTGGATGGTAGGATTATGAGGACTGAGAAGGATCATTCATCAAACCCATAAACAATATCGCGCCGCTGCTCTTTTCCTGAATGATATATATAAAGGGATGGTCGATATTGATGATGATGGGCTCTGAAGGTCCCGCTACCGTTGGTTCGATGCCGATGACAGTCACGGCGGCGGCTTCGGTTCCTTCTTCGTCCACATCTATATAGGTCTTATGAATGGCCTTCGTGATGTCTACAGGAATGGTATACATGCCGGAGAAATCGGCCCCTGTTCCAAAAGCGATCCCCATGCCCATCAGGGTGAGTGCCGGCCTCATGTCGGCAATGGCATAGCTGTAACTGAATTTGGGAAAGCTAAGCTGGACCTTCCGGCTACCCATCTGGGATTGCCAGGAACTGAAGCTGGGAGGGTTTAAGGCGGAGCTGATAGCAGACAAGCTGATATTGGCGGAGGGTAAAAGGACATACATATTAAAATCGCCGGCTCCATAGGGCAGCTGAATCATTTGAAGCGAATCATTTTGGAAATACGCAAGCGATGTATTCAGAGCCATAAATGCTGTAGAAACAGTAGTGGTGGGCGTAGGATAAAAAGTTTTTGTGCTCGTGGCTTTTGGATCAAAACCATGCTCCCAGCTCCCTTTAAAGTATAATGCATTGATCAGGTACATCAAATCTGAAGGCGAAATATTGGAAAGCACCTGGGTGATTTTTTGGTTCGTATTGCTGGCAACCCACTGATTGATGGTATTGACGGATTGGGGATCGTTAAAATTCAGCGAATCCATTTTAGCCAGATAGTATTGTTGGATCAGGCTAAGGAAACCTGGTACCGGCTGAATGTTTTGATTATAGAAAATGGCGTTGGCAATAGAAAGATGCACTTCATTATCTGCCAGGGGCATTCCTTGTATCAGGGCCTGACAGGTCTTATTCAGATCATCAATACTGATATTTTGTGACCTTAGTGCCAGTTGAATCGAATCGCGGGTTGCATTATCTGCACCGTTATAGACCATGCTTAATGCCAAATAAATACTAAGAGGGGAGATTAGTTTGTTTCCGGCTGATTGATCCGTTTGAAGGGCGGCTCGCAGAAAATCAAAAGCAAATTGGTCGTTGTCTGCGATAATCGCCGGTCCATCAGTGGGCAGGCTGATAGATTTTTCTATGTCGGCTTGCTGTGGCGAGGTTTTGTTGCAGGAAATATCAAACACAAAAAATGCGGGCAGCATCAATATGAGTAAAAGACCCCTATATATTTTCATCGGTTGTTTTGCAAATATGACCCCAATTGTTCGGGAAACGTTGCTTGAATTTGAATACAATTTGTTAAAGCAACCTCCATGCCAATAGTTTCTCACCCAATGGCTTATTGGATAGAATGGGTCTTCATTCGCACAAGGCCGCAGCTGACCATTTTTCATCCATTCCGCTAGCTTCAATTAGGAAAATGATTAAGTTAATGATGGAAGTTGCCCAGCCAAGTGAAACCTGTACTTTTGAGCCTTTTATCAGGGACGGCTCATGGGAATTTTAGACAATCTATCCGAAAAGGCAATCCGGACAACAAAACTGGGCATAGGCATCAGTATCGTACTTGCAGTCATAAAATATGCAGCTGGCCATTTTGGGCATTCCTATGCCTTGATAGCCGATGCTACCGAAACGGGAGCCGATATCCTGAGTTCGACATTGCTCTGGATAGGCTTGCGGATTGCCATCAAACCTCCGGACAAAGACCATCCGTATGGCCATGGTAAAGCAGAACCTCTGGCCGCGATTTCCATATCTCTTTTTTTGATTGCTGCATCCATTTGGATTGGATGGCATGCCTTGCAATTCATCACAACCCCGCATGAATTACCGGAAAAATTTACTTTAATTGTCCTGGTAGTGGTTATTGCTGTCAAGGAACTTATGTTCAGATATGTCAGAAAAGTGGGAAAAAGCATCAACAGCCACGCAGTAAAAGCCGATGCTTACCACCACCGAAGCGATGCCATCACTTCTATTGCCGCCTTTATTGGGATCACCATTGCCGTCATCGGTGGAAAGGGATGGGAAGCTGCTGACGACTGGGCTGCGCTCCTGGCTTCCTTTATCATCCTGTTCAATGCGATCAGGTTACTCAGACCTGCGGTGGCAGAAATTATGGATGCGGCCCCTTCCAGAAAAATAGTCTTGCAGATCAAGCGCGAAGCCGAAGAAATCAAAGAGGTAAAAGAGGTGGAAAAATGCTTTGTAAGGAAAATGGGTTTTGAATATTATGTTGACCTCCACATAAAGGTAGACGGGGCCATCAGTGTCTCCGAAGGGCACCGTATTTCCCACCTGGTCAAAGACCGGTTATTGCATGACAGACTGAATATTAAAAATGTCCTGATTCATGTAGAACCCGGTTGATCATGAGTCATACTTTTTGGCATTCTTTGCCGTCTTCCTTTTGCCTTTTGTTTTAAGTGCATGTTCGTGTGCCAGCTGTGGTCCTTTCCTGGATTTGTATTTGCTTTTATTGTTTCCGGCGTGGTGCACGGTCAAATTAATAGGCTTTAAAGATGGCTTAGGCGTCTGGAACTGCCGTTTAGCGCTATCCAGCTTGGCTTGCACAAAATCATTGACGGATTGTTTCAGATCGATGGCTGCGTTATCGATCATATCATTCATATCGGTTTGCACTACGGGACTGTTAATTGTCCCGCTCATGACCACGTTCATATGCACATCATTTCCCAGTTGGACAGGAATACCTTTGCCGGCAGCCTGGCTGACTTCATTTTTAACCCATTCGATTCCCTTATTGCCCAGGGCGGTCTTTGGAACTTTCAGGTGAATACCATAATTCAGCGTTTGATCGAACCCATGAGAACCGCCGATCTCCATGTCAAGATTGTCGACATTTATGGTAAACGGACTGACGATTACTTTTGTTCCTTTATAAGAAAAATTGGTCTGGATGTTTTTTATGGATAGGTCCCTAAGCTGGGCAATATCCAGGGACGTGGCCAGTTTATCGAAGGGCCCAAAATCTTTCATCTCGCCATCGGTCAGGACCAGGTTCCCTTCACCGCTTAAAGTAGACAGGTCGGGAGCCATATTTGCGCCTAATTTTCCAATCATCGTCATTTGAGCGGAAAGTTTTCCTGAAATAAATTTCCCAACCGGCATTATTTTCTGCATGGTATTGAAGGCAAAAAATGCTTTTTGCACATCCAGGTTCTTTGCATCATAGGAGAAATGAATATCGGGTCTGGAGGCGCTGTTTTTGGATGAATAGGATCCGTTAATAACCAGGGACCCTTCAAGCGTTTCGGCTTTAATATTTTCAAGTTGTACCGTTTCATCCGATATCCTGAGCGTGCCTGACAGGTTTTGCAAATCCAAATTATCATAATGCACTTTTCCAGCATCGGCGATAACCGTCAAATTAATATTTCCCGGAACCAAAAACGGATGCGTTGTTCCCGACGCAGCAACCATCGCTGAAGTGTCGGTATGGATGCCCATCCAGTCATTGAGACTTAGTTCATCGGCATTTAGATGGATTGAGCCCTCGACAGGCTTGTTTTTTAATAGATCAGCAAAAAGATTTTTGAAAGCACCGTCAGCGGTGAAATGCGTGGTCTGCCATTCTCCTTTGAGCTCATTGATCATGACATTGTCCGGATGAATGCTAACCAATAATTCATCCAGCGAAAGCCCCCCCGGATGGGCGGCGGACGCAAAAGAAAAATTGCTCAGGTCAATATTGCCGCCTGCTCTAAGCGGCTCATGGCTGTGTTTTTCATTTGGCATTCCATTTTCTTCCACATAAGCGTCGCCAATCAGCGCTCCCTTCAGCCTTGTTCCGGGAGTAAGTTTGCACCATTGGCTAACTTTGGCAAAATCAATCTTACCCCTTGCTGCTGCATCAATTTGAGGCTCGGCTCCCGTACCCTTCAGTAACATATGAAAGTCAAGCGTGTCGTTGGCCAGTTCCATATGCCCTTTGGGGATATTTATAGTGGTATGATCAGCAAGTCCATCAGGGTTGTCAATATGGATAAACAGATTGATATGCTGAACAGGTTTGGGCAGATCAGCATACTGGAAAAAACCGTTTTTAATATCCAGGTACACATGATAGGCCGGCCGGTGTTTGTTGTCATACCTGCCTTTGATAAGACCTGTCAGATTTGCCGAACCGCTGGTTTTTATAGTACTGAAGTCATTTTCGTATAATGCAGGCAGCACAGAAAGGATATGCTTAAAGTCTTTGGAAGGCAAATCAAATCTCAGATCCATATTATAGGAGCTGTCATTAATCCACTGGAAAAAACCGTCTGTGTGCAGACTTAAGTCGTTAAATGCCAGTTCCCCGTCCTGAAAGGCAAAGGTGTGGGTCCGGTTATCTACCTGAAAAGCGATATTCATGATGGCTTTAGCCCTGGTAAGCCAGGGAAGGGCGCCACCGTTATCAAAACTCACCGCATCTGCCGTTGTTTTTGTTTTCAAAATAAAATGTTCCTCAGAAAAATCGCCCTTACCTTCCTGATTCATGTGCTCAATCAGGGCGCTGCGGTGCGCAGCTTCATCGGAAAAGGAGAGGTATCCGTCATGGATGGCATACCGATCCAAATCGTATGAAAGTGGTTTTGCAAAAACAGTTTTATTTTCGTTGGGCTGCGTTTCGGTTTTAGATATATTCCAATTGCTATGCCCATTTTTTAGTATGATGGCTTGGATGCGCGGTTCTTCCAAGCTGATAGAATATATATGAATGCTGTCTTTAAAAAGGGTGCTTAACAAACTAAAGGAAAGATCAAGCTGTTTGGCGGCGACCAGGGTGTCATTAGAAAATTCTCCTGTTCCCGTGACCGTAAGATCATTGAGCCCGATCGCCATATGGGGGAAATGCCTGAACCAGGAAATATCCAAACCGGAAAAATTGACATGGGCTTTTAGATCTTTATTGAGCCTGACTTTAACATGTCTTAGAATTTTCCCCTGAAATAGAAAAGGTGTGGCAAGTGCAAAACTGATTAGTACAAGCAGGGAAAGCCCTGTTATCTTAAGGATTTTGTTTTTCATAGTTATTGAGGGTATTGGACATGTAAAGATGTAAAAAAATATCAGTATTTCATACCTTTTTAGCGATTCAGTATTTCAACGTTGTCTTAAAGGAAAAATACTAGAGCCATCCTCGTAATATCCGGGTTTTTATGGCTTCCATTAGGTGGCAAGACCTTGATTAAAGATTTGAAAGCCGATCAGTTGAATATTATTTTTCTCCGGGAAAATCAGTCGCATGAAAACCATCTGAAATCTATTGATAGGAGTAGCTAACCCTAGCGAAACGGGGCAGTAGAAAAGCCAGTATTAGGATCAATCCACGAACCTTACTCGTGATCTGCAATTGATTTGAAGAAAGAACTGGGATTAACTATGTAAATTTATAGAATTACCGGATTTTGGAGACTGAAAGGTTGTGGCATTAAATGAATCCGGACTGCCAGGCGAATAAACGATGGCTAACTAAAAATTGACATATGGAAAAAAGAATTTTGGGGATCATTCTATCGGTTCTGGGAGTGGCCGGACTGATAGCGGCTGGGGCTTATTTCATGAATAGTAGCGATGGAACTAGGCATATCAAGGGCATAATTATGTATGGCATTTTAGGCGTCATATTCTTTTTTGCCGGAATCAGCCTGATACGCAACACAAAAGATAAGGAGACCTAGGTCCTACTATCATCTTGAATCCTTATCCAGGAACAAAGAAACCTTCAATGATGGTTACTTCAGCAGCCTTAACTGACCAAGGTGGTAGGCGATATGATTAGTCCTGTTGAGTATGAGATTCAGTTTATTCCTATGCGGCTCCTTAGCGAAGTCTTCAGCTGATACCAGGTTATGCCGCTCAAACCACTGATCAATTGTCATGGCACTGAAACCTTCGATCAATTTCCGGTTTACTTCAGCCCAGTATTGCAGCAACTCTTTTAGGGTTGGAAAGGCAAAGCCTGATTTATCCGGACTGCTCAAAAATGGTTTTTCAAGTTGAGGATAAAGCATGTCGCCCAGGCCTAAAATGGGTAACATCTTGTCGTGGACGGTGATAAGATGACCTAACAAATATGTTCCGGTATTCCTGCCGGGTGCAATTTCTCCGGAAAGCTGCTCTTCCGTCAGGCTTTTCAACAGATCATCCATACGCTTAATATATGTTTCCCATCCTTGAATACCCATCTGTACAAATAAATGATTTTTGTCCATATTCATATGTATTGAACCCACAATATACTCATCAAAGCTGAATATGGATTGAACAGACTTTCGCCGCATTCTATGGTAACTTTGAGCTGCGAGCTTTTATAAGGATAAAAATAATTATGGAAATACTATGCAAAAAAAGAAAGCTGTCTTTGATGTGGACGACTATGTCGCCAACCAGCGGGATGAATTGAAAAGCCAATTAAGTCAGATCAGGAAAATCATCCGGTCGATGGTCCCGGATGCAGAAGAAGTGATCAGCTATCAGATTCCATGCTACAAATATTATGGGATGCTGGTTGGATTCGGCGTCCATAAAAACGGTTGCAGTTTTTATACCATGAGTAATACGATACTTTCCTCTTTGACAAAGGAACTCGGAGACTTGCGATATGCAGGCTCAACCATACATTTGGATTCAAAAAAGAAATTGCCGGTAGCCTTATTAAAAAAAATCATCCGGCTAAGAACTAAGCATAATGAAGAAAGAAATTGGCTAAAGCAGATCTCAAAACCTTAATATATGCGGTGGGGGCCTGCTTAGCAGTACTATTCAATAATACGTGGTACTATCCTTGCCGATCACGGCTGGGCTACCTACAATGCTGCCCGATGTGTTCCCAGCCCAAAGGAGGGCTCCTGAACTAGCGACATAGGCATAGACATGATTATCGGTACTGCCTACATAGACTACCCCATTTGCCACTACGCAAGCGCCTTGAATCGCATTACCTGTTTGAGCCGACCAGGCCAACGCCCCTGTCAGTGCATTAATGGCATAAAGTTTTCCATCATCGCTGCCAGCATACACCAGACCTGCGGCGACAGTTGCTCGGCTTTTCACTGGACCGCCGGTAGGATAGGCCCATAGTAAAGCGCCAGTAGTGTCATTTAGCGCATAAATCTTACTATCTGTACTTCCCACATAGACATAGCCGTTAGCTACGATCGGGCTGCTGACCACGGCGCCACCAGTAGCATAGGTCCAAAATGGCTCGTTGTTGGGAGCATACTGAAAGTAGTACGACCTGGCATACACATTAAGGTCGCCCGTAGTATAATAGAATATGCTGGTGGGCATGAAACTTGCATAAATATCTGACATGGCCAGCGAACCGGAAATTGGACCTCCCAATGAAAGGGAATCAATGATATCACTGGCATAGTCTATAAAGAAATTATATAATTCTCCCGAACGGGTGCCCACGTATAGATAGTCAATGGGTTCCTGAAGCAGGGAGCTTCCGGAAATGATTCCTCCCACCTGCATTTGCCACATAATGGAGCCGTTATATCCATTAATGGCATAGAGATTTCCGTCCCAGCTGCCCAGATACAACACTCCCTCATTATACTCCGCCGGATAAGTGACTGACGCCGTAATTGGCCCGTTGGTGGGGGTTGCCCATATTTTGGCCCCCGAAATGAGGTTTAGCGCGTACAAATTATGATCCAATCCGCCCATATACAGGGAGTTGAAATCTTCTATAATGATCGGGCTGCTTTGAACGGAATCATTGGTCTTAAAATGCCACCTTTCATTTCCTGTTGTTGCATCAAAATTATAAATGTTCCCATCATTGCTGCCTACAAATACTGAGTTTGCATAGGTTTGCCGAACCGAAACCTGATAACCTCTTTTGGATCCATTCGGAGCTGTAACAAAATAATTGACTGGGTTTGAAAAATCCTGGGCTGTGCCGCTTGCAGGAATGATGTCTGCTCCGGTAAAGTTGATCGTTGGGATCAAATGGGTGAGGTCTGACCCTCCTGGGAGGGTAAACTGTATATGCAAAGAATCAAGAAAATGACCTGTCGTATCAGTCCCATATAAAAAATGATTATCTGCTTGCCGGAAAATAATGGAATTAATTCTTGCAATGGGTGAAGGTGGTGGCCCCCCATCACGTTTTTGACAACCTGGACTAGTCATAAGGTATAGCGTTCCGAGGAGAAAATAGAATTCGTATTTTTTCATGAATGTCAAGAAAACTTTTTGAAAAAAATAGGAGCCGGATCTAAAAAGTACAAAAAAAATCCCATATCCTATAGAAAGCAAAAAGTCTTCAAGTGAAGATTCCCATATACGCTCTTGACCTTTTTGGAAGAATGCCATTTTCAGGCTTTGCCCTCCAGGACAATAAGAAATTCCATCCCATTAGAAGAATTACTCCCCGGTTCTTATACTTTTTACGGGGTTGGCAATACCGGTTTTGATGGCTTGATAGCTGATTGTCATAATGGCAATCAGCATGGCTCCCAGACCAGCTACTGCAAAGACCCACCAACTGATGGTAATATGATAGGCATAATCCTGGAGCCAGTTATACATGGCATACCATGCGATCGGAAATGCAAGAACAGTAGCAAATGCCATGAGCTTGACGAACTCTTGAGATAATAAACCTGCAACACTGGCCGCACTTGCCCCCAATACTTTACGGATGCCGATCTCTTTTGTCCTGCGTTCAGCAGTATAAGCAGCAAGACCGAATAGCCCGAGGCAGGAAATGAAAATGGCCAAAACAGCAAAAATGCGGGACAGTTTGCTTACCAGCATTTCGCTAAGAAACATCTGGTTAAATTCGTCATCTACAAATCTATAATCAAAGGGGTATGCCGGATTATCCTTTTTCATTACACCTTCAATTTTGGAGATTGCCAGCTCAGGATTTTCACGATCTTTTATCCTGATGTACATGGAGCTCTCATATTCTCCATGAGGCTGGCAGAAAAAAATAAGCGGATCGGGTTTGGCGTACATATCTCCATACACAAAATCGCTGCTGACCCCAACAATATTATAATTATCGGAACCTTCGTGAATAACCATCCCAAGTACATTTGGGGTATTCATCATTTTTGCCAAAGATTCAGTAATGATGATATTGGAGGTATCTGATGATGCGTCGGGATTAAAGTCCCGGCCCTGGATAATCTTAATTCCACAAGTTGAAAGCAGTTCAGGGCTGACATATCTTTGGGAAATGATGATTTGCGCATGAGGATCTTTCCCTTTCCAGGAAAAATCATAACTGTTATTCCCACCATAGATAGTTTCATGGTCGGTTAGGGCAACATTCGTCACCTCACCGGTATTCAATAGTTCTTGCTTTACCGCGTTAAACTTCTTACCCAGATCGCCCTGTACATTCATGACGATCAGATTATCTTTATTATAACCAAGTTCGCGGCTTTTTACATGCTGGATTTGCTGAAAAATAATGATGGTACTGATGATCAGCACGATCGAAACAGTGAACTGGAGTACGACAAGCCCTTTGCGGATCAGGCCCGCGCTCCCCGTTTTAAGTTTGGTTCCCTTGAGTACATACACGGGATTGAATGACGACAGATAAAGGGAGGGATAACTACCTGCCACTAGTCCGCAGATCAGGGTAATGGCCAATAATGCAAGCAGGTGGACCGGATTTAATAAATCCAAGGATAGATTCTTTTGCGCAAGCGTATTAAAAGAAGGCAGTACGAGGATCATCAGGAAGATCCCCGTAATAACAGAAATGAAGGCCATAAAGAGCGCCTCACCTATAAACTGTCCAATAAGCCTGTTCTTTCCCGATCCGAGCACTTTCTTAACACCTACTTCTTTTGCACGTTTTTCGCTCCGTGCAGTTGCCAGGTTCATGAAATTGATACAAGCTAAAAAAAGAATGATCCATGCAATAATGGAGAACATATGCACATATTGAATACGCCCTTTTCCGGTTTGCTTTCCATTTTCAAAGTTCCAGCGTAAATGCCAATCATTCATACTGAACAGAAAACTGCTCACTACGGTGCCGGTCACCCTTTTTTTAATAAATCCATACAACTGATTATTAACAGCGCTCGGACTGGCTTTTGGATCCAGCTCAGTTAAAGTCAGGACGGAATTAGAACCCCACTGGCTTAACCATTTATTTTGGTTATAGAAAATGTTAAAGGGTGCCACCCACTCAAAATACAGGGTGGCGTTTTCGGGGAAATTTTTAATGACGCCCGTAATGACATAGTCATCTTTATTATCTACCCTGACAGTCCTGCCAATCACCTTTTCATCGGTTCCAAAAAATTTCTTCGCTGTTTTTTCAGTGATTACCATGGAGTTCAACTGCTTAAAAGCATCTCTGGCATTACCCTGCACAAATGGTATGGTTAGCATGCTGAACAGGGAGGAATCGGCATAACTCCCTGCAGCGTATACTGACTTATCGCCAATCCTGAATAGCAAATTCCTTTCTCCTTCGGTTACCCGGCAGGTGTTGGTGATGCCTGGTATTTCCGCTTTCACAGCAGGGCCCATCAGCCCAGGCGTGCTTTCATAGGTACTGTAATGCTCGGCAAAAGGCCAGTTATTAAGCACCATGTAGAGCCTGTCTTTTTTGATATTTACACTATCGTAATCCACCTCATTTTCCACCCACAAGAAAATTAGTCCAGTACAGGCAATTCCGATGGCCAAACCGAAAATGTTCAGAAGGCTGTAGGTCTTGTTTTTTCTGAAGTTGCGGAGAATCCTTTTAAAAAGTGGCTTGAGCATGATTTTCTTTTAAGAATGAATGATTGATCCTAAGATAAAAAGCCTTTGCTTAGACCCAAGGTAAACTGTCATCAAAAGACTTTAGTAGCACTATAAATAAGAAAGGACACTCTGTGAAGTGATTTGTTGCATTATTGTCAAGTTTTTGATTAAATCCAGATAATTCATCTGATTGCTGCTTATCGTGTTGGAGATATACTATGTCCAGCATCAGCATGAACGAAGTAGTATCTAACAGGCAATAAAAAAACCGGCCTCGCATTCGCCAGGACGGCTTTGTGACCCCGCAGGGACTCGAACCCTGGACCCATTGATTAAGAGTCAATTGCTCTACCAACTGAGCTACGGAGTCGATTTATTGGATTGCAAATATAATTGCTTTAGATTATTGAACTTTATTAAATTTAACCCTTGACAATATGCAGTTTTAGTGATAAAAGGTAATTATTAATTAGCATGGCAAAAGCGATATACCGGCATCCACCTACATATGTTCCCCAAATCAGCCAGAATTCTTGTTGGGCAGCATCGCTCGAGATGTGGTTTAAGGCTGAATTGGGCTATATCAAGTGGACGCAACAACAATTAAGAAATTCTGCCGGAGATTTTACTGTTGGAAGGGGAGGAATCAATCTAAGTGGATTACAGGATGTCATTGATGACTCAACAAAGGTGGGAACAATTAAAATGTACACCAGAGTAGCTAATTCCAGCTCAGAAGTGCCTCAAATTGCAGCCGTGTTGAATGAGGTAGGGTATGTTTATCTGGCTTTTTCGCGTCCTGATGGAGCAGGCGGCCATGTAAATGTTTTAACGGGTTATGACGGAGCTAGCTCGTATGCCGCAACAGATCCTGATCCAGGAGTTGTAAGGACTATGAGAACGCATCAATTTTATTTTTCAAAATTTCCAGCATTGATCGCATGGCGTCTGACTCCTGGGATGGTTGGAATAGATTGGACGGGACGCGCCCCCTGGGATTATTAGATGATCTTTCCAAAAGGAAGCTTTGCCTATCCTAACCCTATATACTCAACGACAACTTTTCCCATACTTATTGCATTTTGCTGATACTAAATTGTATAGAGCAACTGAAATAATGTTTCCAACTGCTTTTCAACCTCCTTTCCGGTCGCAGACTTGTTGATTAAGCCACAAATCTGTAAGAATAAATCATCATATTCATCTCCAGTTGTGTACCCCATTGGTGACCAATCTTTAAAAAAGGCCTTTACTTTTTTAAAGCAACCTAAAACTTCAGTTTCTTTGAATTTGCTCATGACATATTTGAAATGATGGGAAAAATATGCCTGTAAATGCGTCTCGGTCTTGTTTGACTCTTCTTTGTTAGTCAAGAAACGAAAAAGCACTCAAGACAAAATTCCTAAGTGCTTGATAACTAAGGTGGGAGTTGAGGGGTTCGAACCCCCGACCCTCTGCTTGTAAGGCAGATGCTCTGAACCAGCTGAGCTAAACTCCCATTTTTTGATTAAAGGCCTGGATTTAGGGACGGCAAAGATAAGGGCAATTATATATCGGAAAAAGTTTTTCAGTATGATCTCCATATTGGTATCCCACCCTATCTTCAATCAATTATTTTTTATGGTGAAGCCAAGGACTTATTGCGAAGTCGTCTCGGAGATGGAGAGGAATAATGTACACGTACATTACCATGATAAAGAATATGGTTTTCCAATTGATGATGATAATGACCTATTTGAAAGACTAGTCCTGGAAATCAACCAAGCGGGATTGTCTTGGACTACAATTCTGAATAAAAAGGACAACTTTAGAAAGGCCTATGATGAGTTTCAGATAGAAAAAGTTGCCCGGTATGGTCAAAAAAAAATTAGTCAATTATTGATGGATGCGGGAATTATCAGAAACCGGCTAAAGATTGCAGCTGCTATAGAAAATGCGAAACGGATAAAAAGAATTCAAAAGGAATTTGGTTCTTTCAAAAACTGGCTGGATCATCATCATCCAAAAACAAAGGAGGAGTGGGTAAAGCTTTTCAAAGAGAATTTTAAATTTACCGGAGGGGAGATTGTCAATGAGTTCTTACTAAGTACAGGTTATCTGCCTGCCGCCCATTCGGAAGACTGTCCCGTATACAAAAAGATATTAAAAGCAAAGCCCGCCTGGTTGGCCAAATCACTATAATCTCCAATCCACAATTTCGTTGACCCAGTCTTTTTTGTATGGAGTAGTGATCTTTATATAATTATCTGTATATCCTTCCATCACGCTATTTTTGCTTTGCCTTTCAAATAACACTTTTCTAGTTTGACCTGCGTGCAGATGTGAAAAATATTGCATTTTCATAAAGGATAAATTCCTTAGGGTTTTGTTGCGTGTCTGACGGATGGTTAAAGGAACGCTTGGTTTAATTCCGAGCGCGGCCGTATTTTCTCTTTCTGAGTAGGTAAACACATGGAGGTAGCTGATCTCCAGTTTGTGGAGAAAATCAACCGTCTCCTGAAAATCTGCCTCTGTTTCACCTGGAAATCCAACGATCACATCGGCTCCAATAGCGCAATGCGGCATCATGTCCTTAATTGCTTTTATCCGCTCTTCATATAATTTGGTTTTGTACCTTCTTCTCATCAGCCCAAGAATACGATTGCTGCCGCTCTGTAACGGAATATGGAAATGAGGCATGAATTTATTGCTTTGGGCGACAAATTCTATGATGGAATTGGTCAACAAATTGGGTTCAATCGAGGAAATCCGGTAACGTTGGATCCCTTCAATTTTGTCCAGTTCACAAATCAGTTGAAACAGGTCTTCCCGTGGCTGGACCCTATTACTCTTTTCGGCGCTGGATTGACTTATAACCGGGCTTGTTCCAAAATCTCCAAGATTAACACCGGTAAGCACTATTTCTTTGATACCACCCGAGGCGAGTTGACGGGTATTTCTACAGGCATTGGCGATGGAATCACTCCGGCTTTTGCCTCTTGCCATAGGAATCGTGCAAAATGAGCAATTATAATCGCAACCGTCCTGCAGTTTTAGAAATGCCCTCGTTCGATCATGAAGCGAAAATGCAGGTTCAAAACCCTGAATGGTTTCAATATCACAACTACAGATTTTTGCGGATTCCCCCTTTGTCAAATGTTTGAGATGCTCGGCGATGTTGAATTTCTCGGCCGCGCCGAGTACCAGGTCCACCCCGGGTATTCCAGCGATTTCCTCCGGTTTTAATTGTGCATAGCAACCTGTAACGACGATTAAGCCTTCGGGGGCAGTACGCCGGAGGCGACGAACGATTTGCCTGCATTCTTTAGCCGCATTTTCCGTCACCGAGCAGGTATTGATCACATATATATCGGCATCATCCTGAAACTCCTTTCTTTCAAACCCCTCTTTTTCCAAAATTCTGGATAGGGTGGAGGTCTCAGCGAAATTGAGTTTACAGCCAAGTGTATGGAATGCTATCGTCTTATTTGGAACCATCTCGTGCCTGGATTACCAGAAATTACCAAACTGGGAGGCAAAGATACCATTTTCTTTATTTTTACAGGGCTCTCCAACTTGCAGTTACTACACAGAATTGGCAGCTTTACCCATGCATTTTGTTTATTTGAAGGAAAGATTCCCTTTTTTTAACCCAACAGGGATATTCTTTGCCCCTCGGATTTGTCCGTGGATAATGAGACGAGCTGAATTTTAAGAATGCGCCTTAGATTTGCGTTTGCATGGACTTGAAAAATAATCATATATCAGAGACCCATCCTTCGGAACCAGAATTGTACTTCGAAGAGGAAGCTGTTAGCTTATATGCAGAGGTAATCATTCCACTAGCCCTTCCAAAGAACTACACCTGGTCGGTACCTATGCGTCTGGAATCTCAGGTAAAAGAAGGGTGCAGGGTCGAAGTCGCCCTGAGGAACAAAAAATATGCAGGAGTGGTCAAAAGAACGCACCGGATAAAACCAGGTGCATTTGAACCAAAGGAGATACTGAACGTCCTGGACACCAATCCCATTGTTCACAAACAGCAATTGGAATTTTGGCTGTGGATTTCCGAATATTATATGTGCAGCGAGGGGGAAGTCATGGCAGCTGCGCTACCAGCTCATTTTAAGCTGAGCAGCGAAACAATTTTAGTTTTTAATGAAGAATATGGAGATGATTTTTCTTCTCTTGGCAATGATGAATTTTTATTGGCAGAAGCACTATTGATTAAAAAGGAATTGAAACTGTCGGAGGCCCAAATCATTTTGGATGCCCATCATGTATACCCTGTCGTAAAAAGATTGATAGAAAAAAAGGTTTGTTTTGTTTGGGAGGCACTTAAGGAGACCTACACCCAAAAAAAAGAAAACTATGTGCATCTAAATCCAGAGTTCGATAATGAAGAAAGTCTAAGTAGGTTATTGAATGAAGACAGGAAATTGCAGCGGGCGGAAAAACAAATGGAATTGTTACTCGCTTATCTGCACTTGATAAAAATCCAAGGTGAGGTTACTAAAAAGGATCTGCTGGCAAAGTCAGGGGCAAGCGATGCACAGCTCAAAGGGTTAACAGAAAAAAACATTTTGCGGATAGAAAAAAGGGATATCGACAGGTTGAATTATTTGCCAAGGAATATAGAAGTTGATTTTGAATTGACTACCGCGCAGGAAAAATGCCTCAATCAGATAAATGAGGTATTTGCTGGAAAATCTGTTTGCCTCCTCCATGGCCTTACCTCCAGCGGGAAAACACAGGTGTATATCAAACAGATTGAGCAGATGGTGAAACAGGGCAGGCAAGTACTCTACCTGCTTCCGGAAATTGCACTGACCTCTCAGATCATCCGGCGCCTTCAAAAAAGCTTTGGAGGATATATCGGCATCTACCATAGCAAGTTCAGTCAAAACGAGCGCTTGGAAATTTGGAATAAGATCAAAAATGCTGAATTGAAAATTGTTCTTGGCGCGCGCTCATCTTTATTCCTCCCGTTCGAAGACCTGGGGCTGATTATTGTGGACGAGGAACATGATGCGTCTTATAAACAGCAAGACCCGGCCCCGCGCTATCAAGCCCGTGACGCAGCTGTCTATTACGCTTCCCTGTTCAATGCCAAAGTTATTGCTGGCAGCGCCACACCTTCTGTAGAGAGCTATTATAACGCCTCACAACATAAATACGGGCTGGTCGAATTAAACGAGCGCTACGGTGGCGTGTCCATGCCGGAAATTGAGATTATTGATACAAAAAAAATATTCACAAAAGAAAAAAATAAGATCATCATTACGGCAAGGCTGCAGGAGGAGATAGAAACCTCGCTAGCAGGAAAACGCCAGGTCATCCTTTTTCAAAATAGGAGGGGATATGCTCCCTACCAGGTTTGCAAAGTTTGCGGCTGGATACCCCAATGCCGGAATTGCAATGTTTCGCTGACTTACCATAAACTGACTAATGCGCTTCAATGCCATTATTGTGCAACGACCTATCCCCTGGTGACGGTCTGTGAAGCTTGCGGCAACCATGATTTTGCACAAAAGAATTTTGGCACTGAAAGAATTGAAGAACAGCTCCAGGAGATATTCCCTAATCACCATATAGCGCGGATGGATATCGACAGTGTTCGTGGTAAAGACGCGCACAATACCCTGATCCGATTATTCGAGGAACACCGGATAGATATTTTGGTGGGCACTCAAATGGTGGTCAAGGGCCTTGATTTTGATCACGTAAATTTGGTAGGAATATTAGACGCTGACAATTTGTTGAATTTTACCGATTTCCGGGTCAACGAACGGGCTTTTCAGATGATGGAACAGGTCAGCGGGAGGGCAGGCCGCCGGGAGGGCAAAGGGAAGGTCATCATACAGGCATCAAACATAAATCATCCCATCCTTGCTTACGTAAAAGCCCACGACTATAAACTTTTTTACGCTGAGGAACTAAAGGCAAGAGAGCATTTTTTTTATCCGCCATTTTCAAGAGTCTTACTAGTTCATTTCAGACATACAAATAAAGCAGTGGTGGAAGGCGCAGCGCAAGCTTTTGCAACTAATATGAGAAATGAATTTGGAAGATTTATGACTGGACCAGCTGAACCGGTGGTGAACCGGGTTCGAAACCAATACCTGATGGAACTCTTGTTTAAGTTACCCAAAGACACGCATATTTCGCTTAATGCTAAGGACCGCATTGAGCAACAAATCGCCTTTCTTCATAACGAAAAAAAATTCCGCAGCGTCGTTATCATACCAGATGTGGATGCTGTTTAATTTACTGATATTTGTGCCGAACGACTGACTTCATGAAGATTCAAGAAAATATTTCCCTAAAACCACTGAATACTTTTGGAATCGAAGTGTTTGCCCGGCATTTTGCTGCTTTTTCTGATTTGGAGATGCTCAAAGAGCTGGTTGAACAGGTGACTATAACCCGCATGCCCAGTCAAAAAACGACTGTCCTTGGTTTCGGCCCTATTTTCATACTGGGCGGTGGCAGTAATATTCTTTTTACTTCTGATCTTGATGGACTGGTGCTCAAAAACGAGATCAAGGGTATCCAGCTGATAAAAGAGGACGAGCACCATCTGTATGTAAGGGTGGGGGCAGGAGAAGACTGGCAAGACTTTGTCAGCTATTGCATTCAGCGCAATTGGGCGGGTGTCGAAAATCTTTCCCTTATCCCAGGAAAGGTAGGCGCTGCGCCCATGCAGAATATTGGCGCCTATGGTGTTGAGCTCAAGGAAGTGTTCGAAGAGTTGGATGCATTTCATTTGGAGGAAAAAAAAGTCTATTCTATTAGCATCAATGATTGTCAGTTCGGATACAGGGACAGCGTTTTTAAAAATAAGTACCGCAATCAGTTTGTAATATTAAACGTCACATTTCGGCTAAGTAAGATTCCCCGCTTCCATATTGGTTATGGGGCTATCGGAGAGGAATTGGAAAGAATGCGGGTTAAGGATCTGACTATCGCCGATGTTTCCAAGGCTGTGATCCATATCCGCTCTTCCAAATTGCCCGATCCGGCAAAAATTGGAAACGCTGGAAGTTTTTTCAAAAATCCTGTCATCCCTAAAAACATATTTCAACAGCTGAAAAAAGATTTTCCAGGAATCGTCGGTAATGAAATGGCGGAAGGAAAAGTAAAACTGGCGGCAGCCTGGATGATTGAAGATTGCGGGTGGAAAGGGTTTAGAAAAGGAGATGCGGGTTGCCACCAGCAACAAGCTCTTGTGCTGGTCAATTTCGGTCATGCTACCGGCATGCAAATATTGGACCTGAGCGAAGAAATCATGCTAAGCGTAAAACAAAAATTCGGAGTGCTCCTAGAACGGGAAGTGAATATTATTTGAAATCGTCTCCATCGATATCATCATCGGTACTATAGGTACCCGAACTTAGATTTACCATCGAACCGATCAGATCTTTAAATTCAATCCTGCCTTCCACTACTTTCTTACTGATTAGCGAATAAGCTGCAAGACCATGCAAAACAAATTCCATCAGTAATGCGCCTTCCTTTTCACTAGAGTGTTTAAAAAACTTTTTTATCAGGGCATGCAAACCATCGACCTTATACAACTGTTGCATTTTTTCATCGTCCCTGGTATTAAAGAATAATTGTAATTGGTTGCCTTTATCAAACCATGCGGTAATGGGCTTGAAGGGATTTTCCTCTTTTGTTTCCCCGGTTTTCCGTTTTTTCAGCTGTTCTGGGTTTGGGAAATAGTTCAGAAACTGAGTGCGGAATGCCTTTTCCAACAGGTTAAAGGCCACTTGATAAGGCCCTTCCTGCTCACCTTCGTATACCAGTTCAATTTTGCCCGTGATTGAAGGCACAATCCCCACCAAATCACTCATCCATACCTGTGTTTCCTTCTCTTTATTAATTATTGCCCTTCTTTCGGCTGCGCTGACCGCATTTTCGTATGCGGCAATGGTCAGGCGAGCGGACACGCCACTTTTCTTATCTACATATTCGCTGGTTCTGGCCTCAAATGCTACCTGCTCGATCAACCGTTTCACCAGGTCGCTTGTTTTCACTAGTGCCTTCTGATCTTCCAGCAGATCGGATTCCTGTTCGGTTATGGCCAGCGCCATCTCGATTGTTTTTGGATAATGTGTCAAAATCTGGCTTTCGATTCTATCTTTCAGCGGGGTAACAATAGAACCTCTATTGGTATAGTCTTCTGGATTGGCTGTAAATACAAAAAGGATATCGAGCGGCATTCTCAATTTAAATCCACGGATCTGAATATCCCCTTCTTCCAGGATATTGAATAAGGAGACCTGGATACGCGCTTGCAAATCAGGAATTTCATTGATGACAAAAATCCCCCTATTGCTTTTTGGGATGATACCAAAATGGATCACTTGTTCATCGGCAAAGTTGAGCCGGAGGTTAGCGGCTTTTATCGGATCGATATCTCCGATCAGGTCGGCCACGCTGACATCTGGGGTTGCTAATTTCTCTCCATAGCGTTCACTCCTGTGCAACCAGCTGATGGGGGTATCGTTTCCTTTTAGCGCCACCATGTCCTTCGCATATTTGGAGATGGGATGAAGCGGATCATCATTGACCTCACTGCCAGCGATAAAAGGAATGTATTCGTCCAAAAGCTCAGTCATTTGCCGGGCCATCCTGGTTTTTGCCTGTCCCCTTAATCCGAGGAACAAAATATTATGACGGGACAGGAGGGCTCTTTCCGTATCCGGAATAACAGATTCATCATATCCGATGATTCCTGGAAAGGTAACATCCCTGTTTTTTAGTTTCCGGATCAGATTTTCGCGTATTTCTTCCTTTACGCTCCTGCGTGTATAGCCCGCTTTCTTAAGTTCGCCCAGTGTTTTTATTTTGTTGTTGTCCATCTTTGCTCCCCAATCTTCCTAACAGGAAGACATTAAGTTAAAAGTGATAAAATGTTGGCTAATGAATGCACGCAATCAATAAACTGTCTTTCTTTTTCCGCTTTCAAAATCCCGAAATATAAAAGCCCCTAAATGATCTAGCGAAGCAAAGAAAGCCTTCCCATTATTGGTTTCCGTGAATTCATTTACGAATCTTTGCAAATAGGGGTCGCTGGCAATCATAAAAGTAGTAATGGGTATCTTTATTTTTTTGCATTGCGCAGCCAGGTTCAGGCACCGGCTGGTTATCTTTCTATCTAAGCCGAAACTATTTTTATAATATCGTTTTCCAAGTTTAAGGCAGGTTGGCTTCCCGTCAGTGATCATGAAGATTTGTTTGTTTGGATTTCTCCTCCTGCGTAAAATGTCCATAGCCAATTCAAGGCCGGCTACCGTATTGGTGTGGTAAGGGCCGACCTGCAGATAAGGTAAATCTCTAATCTGCACCGGCCATGCATCATTCCCGAATACCACGATATCCAGGGTGTCTTTCGGATATTTTGTAGTGATCAGTTCGCTAAGTGCCATCGCCACTTTTTTAGCAGGGGTGATCCGGTCTTCACCATAGAGGATCATGGAATGCGAGATATCGATCATTAAAACCGTGGAAGTCTGTGCTTTAAAATCCGTTTCCCGGATTTTAAGATCATCTTCCTGCATGTTGAAACTATCGATGCCATGATTAATCTGTGCATTCCGGATGGATTCCGTAAAATCGATTTGCTCGAGCTGGTCACCGAATTGGAAAGGGCGGGTTTCAGGATTGATTTCATCACCGGTACCTGGTTTATGCGTATGGTGGTTTCCCTGTTTTGTCTTCTTTAGCTTCCCGAATATTTCTTCCAGCGAGCGTTTGCGGATGCCTTGTTCCGTTTTTGGGGTTATGGCGATCGATCCGGTCTGTTTATTCTCGTCGATATATCCTTTATCCTTCAGGTCTTCAATAAAATCGCCCATGCCATATCCTTCATCGGTCATTTCGTATTGTTTGTCGAGCTGATTCATCCATTGCAGGGCTTCAGCAACATCGCCGCTGGTATAGGTAAGCAATTGCATAAAAATGTCCAGTAATTGGTCAAATTTTGATTTGCCTCCCTTTGTCGGATCGTATTTACTAAAATTAAATCCAATCATGATGGATGATCATCCGGTTCTATCGGATTGAGCTTATCATTGAAGTTAAGAAAATTTTTACTCCTGCTGTCACTTCTTACAGCGCGGCAGGTTATATTATTTTTAAACAATTGAACGCGATATTTGTTTTCTCTGTCCTTTGGTGGGCCATTTGAATAATCATACGTTGATTTGCTCCTCACATATTCTAAAAATCCCTACTAAGTCAACCATTCACATTCAGTGCTCCGCGAAGGAACAAACCGCATATCCAAGAAAAGCTGTTCTTGACAATGGATAAAAAAAAGGCGGCTTCGCCTTTTTTTAGGTTCAGAGCCGCCTTTCATGATTTCTAATTCTATTTCATTGTCTTCACCTTGCTATCCGCTTTTACCGGAGGTCTTGGGTTGCTTATCATCGGAAGATTTTTTTCAATCCCTTTTTGGGTTTCCGGGCCAAACTCCCTGTCAAACTCGGCTAGTTGCATCAGCATTCTGTAGGTAGTGAAAATATCCTGGGCAAATTCCATTTGTCTGTCCGAAAGCGTGCCTCCTTTTCCCTGAACGATCATGTAGGCATTGTTGGCCAGCTGATCATCGCTCATATTCTCCTCACCGAGTGCCTTATAGTAGCGCATTTGCTGGACTAAATCTTTCCTGACAGATGTTTCCACCTTTTTTGCCAGTGTCGAGTCGCCGGACAAATAGCAGGCCTGAAGGAACTCCATGGAAATCGCATCCTGCTGATTACCCCTGTTGGTAGCCATGCCGTAAGGAAAATTTGATTCACGGACATTCGTGTCGAAATGTTCCAAAATCCGGCGTGCTGAATCTTTTTTTCCGGCCTGAACCAGGTTTAGGGCTACCTGGGCGTGTGCGAGTCGGATGGTATTTAGGTGGCGCCGGTTCTCCTCATCATAATACACGGATTTTTTATCCGCATTTCCATATCCAAATTTTTCCATGATGTTTTTATAGGCCGCATCATTATCCACGTTTCCGTTTTCTACGGGAACCAGCCTGTATGAAAGTCCGGTTAGCCTGACATATTTTGACAGCCCAAGGTCATTTAATTCCTGGGTGGAAGTAAAACAGATCGGACGTTCCCAATTGGTTGTGCAGATCACCGCAAATATGGCCAGATCATTTTTTAACAGGTAATTCCTGTTGGCGGGCAGGTCTAGATGCAATTCGCTCACCACACTATCGCTCCCATAGGCTGTCCCGTTCGCACGCACCTTTTTGACATCAACCGGAACGCTGAATTTCCGGACCGGGAACATATTGATGGTTTCCCCGTCCTCCGTTTGGTTGGTGTATTTTGGTTCGTCACTGCCAATCACATTTTTCAGCATGCCATATAAGTCATAATACTTATTCTGATCAAAACCCGGAAGGGCTCCATAATATATGGCGTTTCTTTTATCTCCCTCGATTTGTTCAGGAGTAAAGATGACGTCAAATGGAGGGCTGTTATTAATCTTATAGCGCAGCTGATTCATATACCAATCCGTTCCCAAAAGGCTATTGACGACTACCCTGACATCCGTTCGGATACCCTCCACCTCCTGGGCATACCACAGAGGATACGTATCGTTATCGCCAAAAGAGAATAAAATGGCATTGGGTGGACAGCTTTCCAAATAATCTTTGGCCAAGTCCCTTGCCAGGGTTTTCCTGCTCCGGTCATGGTCATCCCATTCCTGATCGCACATGAGTACCGGAACTGCCAGAAAACAAAGACCCGCGGCCGCATAGTTCGCTACATGGCCCTTGATGAATTTATCAAACTGTTCCTTCACCCATATTACTCCCAGGCCCACCCACATCGCGTAGGCGTAAAAGGATCCTGCATAAGCATAATCTCTTTCCCTGGGTTGGTATCCGGCCTGGTTCAGATAGATGACGATTGCCTCCCCCGTAAAAAAGAATAACAGGAAGACAATAAAGAAATCCTTCCTGTTGCGCATATAATGAAACACCAGTCCGATGACACCCAGCAGGAAGGGGAGCATATACATCCGGTTATAGGATTTATTGTTGGTATGGATGCTGTCGGGCATTTTACTCTGGTCCCCGTAAATGGCATTATCAATAAAGGGTATCCCGCTGATCCAGTTCCCATCCCTGATATTGCCAAAACCTTGGAGATCGTTTTGCTTACCTGAAAAATTCCACATAAAGTATCTAAAAAACATCCAATAGTTCTGGTACTTGACAAAGTATTTGATATTATCGGCCATAGTAGGCGCCTCTCCCTCTTCCAAGCCGGAAAACTGTTTGTAGGCATCGATCTGACCTCTGTCGTTGCTATTGTCCCAAAGACGTGGAAAGAAATGGGAAGAGGGTGTATTATTCCAGTCCTGTCCCACCTGGTTTCCCGCAATCTCATACTTAGTTTTCCCTTTGACATATAAGGGGTCTCCCGTTACGCGTGGCGGTCGGTCGGTAAAGTCAGGCCCGTACACGATCGGCCAATCCCCATACTGGTCGCGACTCAGGTATCCCACTAGGCTAACCGGGTTATCCACGTTAAACATATCGACGGCCGGATCGGCATTCGACCTGATCATGGTAGTGAAATAGGTGGAATAGCCCAGGAGCATGAATCCAAAACTCCACAGACCCAGTTTGAGGAAATAAAACTTCTTTTTTACGGCGTAACGGACTCCAAAAACGATCAATGCTGTTAGTAGCACGAAGAAAACACTGAACCCGATGAAAAAGGGCATACCCAGGTTGTTAACAAAAAAGATATCAAAATCTGCAGCACCCTTGATCGTATATTGGATAACAAATTTCTGAACAAAACCCGTGATCGTGCAACCAATGACAAACGCTAAAATTGTCCCCCAGGTGGAAACCTTATAGCGTTTGAAGTAATAAACCATGACGACCGCTGGAATTGTCAGCAGGTTCAGCAAATGAACACCGATGGATAAACCCATCATATAGAATATAAAAATGATCCATTTGTCAGCACCGGGTTTGTTGGCTTCATTTTCCCATTTTAGGATGGCCCAAAATACCAGGGCGGTAAAAAAAGAAGATGAACCGTACACTTCGCCCTCCACGGCGCTGTACCAGAAAGAATCGCAAAAAGTATAACATAAGGCCCCCACGACGCCGGCGCTCATGATCGTAAACAGTTGTTGATTAGTCAGGGTAGGGCTATCTTTTTGAATGATCTTACGGGCAAAATGGGTGATTGACCAAAATAAGAATAGGATGGTAAAACCACTAAGGGTAGCGCTCATGAAATTCACACCCCTTGCTGCGGTGTGGGGGTCATTGCCGAAAAGAAGAATAAACAGCCTGCCCATCATCACAAATAATGGAGCTCCGGGTGGATGCGGGATTTGAAGTTTGTAGGCACTGGACACGAATTCGCCGCAATCCCAGAAACTGCCTGTAGCCTCCATCGTCATCACAAAGACGGTGCACGCGACAATGCAGACGGCCCAGCCCACAATGTTGTTTACTCTTTTAAAATTCATATAGCTCGGTTTTAAGGAATTGGCAAATATAAGGTTATGGAGATAATGATGCAGATTAGAGGCCTGTTTTAACGATTAATTTTTTGGCAGGTTTAGCCAAAAATTACTTTGACAGTTTGATAGAACAAGCGGTTTTGCAAGTATTGATTCTGGGAAGGTTCTGTAAAATCCTGGAGGCCAAACAGGCCTGCAGCATTCCCCTTATTGATGGCGATTTCCAAGTACCCTGCGGAATTAAAAAGAGCAAGCTTTTCCCCTTCCTGCACATCGGCATAAGTTTCACTAATCTTATCAATGATCTCATCACGTTTGAATACGATCCGGAAACTTCTTCCTTTGCGCTGTTGTTCAAATTCATCACGTGTAATATTGACGATGACATTTTCAAAATTGTCAATGAATATGATCTGTCCTTCCATCCAGTTATCTCCTACTAGCGGCCGCAGGTGGTTTTTTTCAGCAAAGCTGATATCCGGCAACCCGATTTCCTGTAGAGATTTGCCATTCACCAAATCATTGATGGCATTCCCTATAATCCGGGTACAGTAGAGGGTATTCTTTATGGCTGTTTTGTCCAGCGGCAGCCCAAGAATCATTTCAGGTTTGCCTTCAAGGATCATGGAAAGCAAGCCATTGTCTGCACAGAAAATATATTGATCACCGTAGTAGGCGAGCATCAATTGAAGCGGTTTTTGTTCGAATAAATTGAGCAGGATGATATGATAGGTATAGGCCGGAAAATTCCTGATTGAATTGCGGCAAACGTATGCAGCCTGGGGGTAATTAAAGGGAGATAGCTGGTGGGATATATCCACGATCGAAAAAGCCGGATTGATTTGTAACAACTGTCCTTTTAACGCTCCAACAAGGTAATCCTTTTGTCCGATGTCGGATGTGAGGGTTAATAAGGCCATCGATTTGAATTGGTTTTCGGGTGCTGAATATCGGTATTATTTAATCAACTCACCTTTTTTGAAGAAAAAATTATGGGCCAACCGGTCGGCAAGACCCGGGAAAATCTTATTCATAAAAACGGTTCTTTTTCCGGTAAAAGTTAGTATCAGTGTGCGTTTTCTTTTTTCAACAGCAAGGAGAATATGCCTAGCGCATTCTTCAGCACTCATCAATCTGGATTCATTTAAGGGGCTTTCTCCAAGCGCATCCCCCTTGCTATTCAATGCGGCATTGCGGATATTGGAAGTCGTAAATCCTGGGCAAACCCACATGACATGGACACCTGTCTTAAGCAATTCCGTCCGCAAGGCTTCAAGCCAACCTTGCATGGCAAATTTTGAGGCGGAATAACCGCTTCTCCCGGGCAAGCCACGATAACCAGCAATGGAGGAAACGCCTACGATGGTTCCTTTCCTTTCCAATATAGAAGGAAGTGCATAATGTGTACAATATACCGATCCAAAAAAATTGACTTCCATAATCTTTCTGATGACGGTGGCTTCTGCATCTTTGAATAAGGCACGCATGCTGATACCTGCGTTGTTTATTAATATATCAATGCCGCCAAATGTTTCGATAGTAGATTCGATAAACTGTTTACATTCATCTTCCTTACTGACATCACACGCCATGGTATGTAATAACACATTGGTGTATTGCATCTGCAGGCTGTATAATTTGTCGTGATTACGGCCACAGGTGGCCACTTTTGCGCCCTCCGCTATCAATTGATCAATGAGGGCCTTTCCAATGCCATCACTACCGCCGGTGATTACAACAACTTTATCCGTGAAAAAAGACATTTATTCCTTTATTTGATACAAAAATAGGTTAGTTGATTGTCTGGATAAAATGATTTGTTGATAAGTAGCATAAATGAGTGGGATAAAAATCTAGTTGTTAAATTTGAGATCAGCGTATTTTGCTGTATTTTTGCCCTCCCAAAAATTAGCCTCAGCTTTTTTTGAAGATTCCGTAGCTCAGCTGGTAGAGCATTACACTTTTAATGTAGGGGTCCTGGGTTCGAATCCCAGCGGGATCACTTTTAAGGTCATCACAACGTACGAAAGCCCTGCAAAATATAGATTTGCGGGGCTTTTGCTTTGATAAATGTACCAAAATACTCCAGACAATATCAAAGTTCCAGCGCGCGATTCGTGCGTACTTTTTTTTTCCTAATTAGTACGCACGATTTCGCTCCAAATTGAATCCCAGCAAGGCTTTCGCCATTCTGATATCATCTTTCAGGGTTACTACAGACGTAATTTTATAACCAATAAACGTGCGTAGTATGAACAAATCATTTAAGTCTCTTTTTTTCTTAAAAAAAGGACACAAATTTAAAGGTGGGCCATTGCCTATTTATCTGAGAATCACTGTGGAAGGAAAACAAGTGGAATTAAGCATCCAGCGAAATTGTGATCGAAATAAATGGAACCAATTGACCGGCCGGATGGTTGGGAGAACGGACGAGGCAATTCAATTGAACAGTTACCTGGATTCCGTGCAGGGAAAAATTTTCGAAATTCAGCGAGAGGCCGAGATAAAAGATTATAAAATCACGGCCGAACTTGCTAAAAACAAACTTTTAGGTATAACTAACGAAAGAAAACACCAACTGGTTCAGGTTTATGAATACCATAATCAGCAATTTGCTCAATTGGTAGGAACGGAATACTCGGCTGGTACATTCAAAATGTTTAAGTCAGCGTTAACCTCCTTGAAAAAGTTTATTCAGTGGAAATTCAATGTAGCTGACATTTCAATTTTGAGCCTCAACTATCAATTTCTTACGGAATACGAGTTTTATCTAAAATCTGTCCAGGGAATGCAGCACAATACCGCCATGGGAAATATCAAAAAATTGAGAAAAATCGTCCGGCAATGCGTGAATAATGATTGGTTAGTTAAAGACCCCTTTGCCAAGTATAAACTGAAAATAAAGGAAACTAACCGAAATTATCTATTGAAAGTTGAGCTGGA